>Ga0247823_10002208_pt1 | contig 16125 bp, 14 predicted proteins | sample 13C_PalmiticAcid_2_FD_192426 | JGI IMG/M metagenome (GOLD analysis project Ga0247823, IMG submission 192426) | Soil microbial communities from agricultural site in Penn Yan, New York, United States - 13C_PalmiticAcid_Day30 | ecosystem: Environmental > Terrestrial > Soil > Agricultural land...
GCAGCTCGGATTGCGTATTCATGGACAGGCGCGGCGATTCCGCGTCCTGCGCCACGGCACCCGCCTGACGCTGCATGATGGGGAACAACGGACGACGGTGGAGACGGTGCCTGCCTACCGGCGCGCGGATGCGGCCGAGGCGGCGGGCAGCGGGAAGATCGTCGCGCCAATGCCGGGACGCGTGGTGCTGGTGAAGGCGCGGCCCGGGGATGCGGTCGCGGCCGGACAGGAGTTGCTGGTGATGGAAGCGATGAAAATGGAACTCGCCGTCAAGGCGCCGCGCGATGGCGTGGTGGCGGACGTGCGCGCCAGCGCGGGCGATTTCGTCGAGGCCGACACCGTCCTCGTGGCGCTGGAATGAGGGTCGCCATGGCGCCGCTGCGTCCGTTGACCGTCCTGCTGCTGGCGGCCAGCCTGTTGACCGGATGCGTCATGTTCGAACAAGCCCCTGCCCCGCTCGCCTGCGATCCGGACCTGGTCGGTCGCTGGATCCCGTTGCCCGACAGCCCGCAGGACCGCGTGCCGCTGGGCAAGGATGATTACGCAGAGGTCGATGCGCGCTGCCATGTCCGCCTGCGCGACAACAACCGCCGCGATGAACCCGGCTTCGATGCGCTCGGTTTCCAGGTGGACGGCGAGCGCTATCTCGCCTTGGGCTTCGAGGAACTGGAAGGCCTGTTCGGCACCGGCCAGGACGCGCCGCCCACGCCCAAGGGCATGCCGGCAGGCGCCGTCACGTTGCTGAAATACCGTATCCACGACGATACGCTGCAGATCGCGATGCTCGACACGGTGACCATCATGCAGCGCGTCCAACAGGGCACTCTCAAGGCCCGGGAGACCGACGCCAGCACGTACCTCTTCGAAGGCGGCCCCGCGCAGTTGCGCGCCCTGCTGGGCGAGCACCCGGAGCTGTTCGAGGCCTTCGACGGTAAGGCCAAGACGCTGCGCATGCGCCGGGCCAAGGCGGACAAGCGCCCATGAACACGCATGCGCCCCTGGTGCCGGCCGACGACTTCGTGCGCATCGTCGAGGTGGGCCCACGCGACGGTCTGCAGAACGAGAAGACGCAGGTCGCCACCGCCGACAAGGTAGACCTCATCGACCGCCTGTCTCGCACCGGCCTGCTCACCATCGAGGCCACCAGCTTCGTCAGCCCAAAGTGGGTGCCGCAGCTGGCGGATGCCGCCGACGTGTTCGCCGCCATCAATCGGCGCCCCGGTACTTCATACCCCGTGCTGGTGCCGAACGAGACCGGTTACGACCGCGCGCGCGCCGCGGGTGTGGAGGAAGTGGCGGTGTTCACCGCGGCATCCGAAGCCTTCAACCAGAAGAACATCAACGCCTCGATCGATGAATCGATCGAGCGTTTCCGGCCCGTGCTCGCGCGTGCCGCCGCCGATGGCGTCAAGGTCCGCGGCTATGTGTCCACCGTGCTCGGCTGCCCCTACCAGGGCGACGTGCCGCTGGCGGATGTGGTGCGCGTGGCCAAACGGTTGCACGCACTGGGCTGTTACGAGATTTCGTTGGGCGACACCATCGGCGTGGGCACCCCGCGCAAGGCCGCGGACATGCTGAAGGCGGTCGCCGGCGAAGTACCGATGCCGGCGCTGGCGGTGCACTTCCACGACACCTACGGCCAGGCGCTGGCGAACCTGCTGGCTTGCCTCGACGTCGGCGTGCGCGTGGTCGATTCCGCCGTCTCCGGTGCCGGCGGTTGCCCGTATGCCAAAGGCGCCAGTGGCAATGTGGCCAGCGAGGACGTGGTTTACCTGCTGCATGGCCAAGGCCTGCGTACCGGCGTGGACCTGGAGCTGCTGGCCGACACCGGCCGCTGGCTGGCCGCACGCCTGGGCCGCGAAACCGGCAGCCGCGTGGGCAAGGCACTGGCGGCCGCTGCATGACCCACGACGCGGCCAGCGACGGGTTCGACCTGCACGCGCTCGCCGCCGCGCTGGAGCGCGCCGCGGCCGAACGCGACCCGGATGACGCCACCACCGTCCTCCTGCGGCAAGCACGCGAAGCGCTGCTCGCCAAGCAGCATGAGGCCGACACCGAGCGTTCGCGCTACCGCAACCTGTTCGACGCCGTGCCCGACCCGGTCAGCATCATCGCCGAGGACGGTACCGTGCTGGACCTCAACAAGGCCGGCATGCAGGCGTACAAGCGGCCGCCTGAAGAGATCGTCGGGCGCAACATCAACGTGCTGAACCCGGACCTGCCGCGCGACCACCTGGTGCCGGTGTGGGAAACGTTGAACCGCGGCGAGACCTACGTCATCGAAGTCACCAATATGCGCGGCGACGGGACCCGGTTCCCGGTCGAAGTGCATTCGGCCAACATCAATTTCGACGGCCGCAAGAGCATCGTCGCGGTGGCGCGCGACATCAGCAGCCGCCGCCTCGCGGAAATGCGCTACCGCGAACTGATGGAGACCATCGACAAGGGCATCGTGGTGAACAACCGCGACCTGGTCGTGCAGTACTGCAATGGCGCCGCCATGCGCATCTTCGGCATCCGCGAGGACCAGCGCGTCAATCACGAATTGTCGCTGGACCGTTGGCATGTGGTCGACGAGCACGGCCGCGAGATGCAGCGCAACGAGCTTCCCGCGCAGCGTGCCCTGAACAGCGGGCAGATGGTGGAGAGCGTGCTGTTGGGCATGTACCACCGTGAGCGCAAACACCTCATCTGGGTCACGGCCACGTCGGTGCCGCAGTTCGCGCCCGGCGAAAGCCGTCCGTCGCAGGTGACCACGCTGTTCAGCGACGTCACCGAACTCAAGCGCGACAGCGCGCTGTTCGACCGCGCGCAATCGCTGGCCCACATCGGGGGTTGGGAATGGGACATCGGGCGCGACCGCATGTACCTGACCGACGAGGCGCAGCGCATCCTCGGCGCCGCGCGCCTGCTCATCACCCTGGACGACGTACTGACCTGCCTGCGCGAACCCGACCGTCGCCGCTTGCGCGGCGCGCTGGATCTCATCACCGCCGGCGGCAAGGGCTTCGATCTGGAGTTGCAGGGCACACAAGCCGACGGCCACCCGTTCTGGATCCGCGTGATCGGCGATGCGGAGCCCGGCGACCCGGGCGCTTCGCGCATCACCGGCACCATGCAGGACATCTCGCAGGACAAGCAGGCGGAAGAGACGCTGCGCATCCAGGCGCGGACCGATCCCCTCACCGGCCTGATGAACCGCGACGCCGTGCTGACCGAACTGGGCGCGCGCCTGGCCGATCCCGAACGCGCGCAGGTCGCGGTGCTCTACATCGACCTGGACCGCTTCAAGATGGTCAACGACGTCCTCGGCCACAACGCCGGCGACGAACTGCTCGTGCAGGCTTCGGACCGTATCCGTGGCGCCGTGGGTACCGACGGCATGATCGCCCGCTTCGGTGGCGACGAGTTCCTGGTGATCTGCGACGCCGGCGATGACCCGCAACTGCCCGAGCAGCTGGCGCACGCGGTACTGGGGGCGTTCGCCGATTCGTTCCGCTTCGGCAAGGACGAATTCGCCATCACCGCGAGCATCGGCCTGGCGGTGGCGCCGGGCGACGGCCTGCGCCCGCAGCAGCTGATCCAGAACGCCGACATCGCGATGTACGACAGCAAGCACCGCGCGCGCAACGGCTGGCAGAGCTTCACCCAGGAGTTGGCGCAGCGGCAGCAGGACCGCCTGCAGATCGAAACGCAGTTGCGGCGCGCGGTGGACAACGAGGAATTCCGCCTCGTCTACCAGCCGCAGGTCGACCTGCGCAACGGCCACATCATCGCGGCCGAAGCCCTGATCCGCTGGCAGAACCACCAGTTGGGCGAGCTGCGCCCGGACGTCTTCATCAGCCACGCGGAAACCACCGGCGACATCGTGCGTATCGGAAGCTGGGTGCTGCGCGAGGCCTGCCGCCAGGTGGCCGCGTGGCGCGACCAGGGCCTGGGCATCGTGCGGGTGGCGGTCAACGTGTCCTATCGCCAGTTCGCCGGCGACGACCTCGCCGACCGCGTGCGCGCGATCCTCACCGAGTTCGACCTGCCGGGCGCCGCGCTGGAGCTGGAATTCACCGAACGCGTGCTGATCGAGGACGCCCCGGCGACGTTGCGCACCTTCGCCGACCTGCGCCAGTTAGGCGTGGTGCTGACCATCGACGACTTCGGCGAGGGCTACAGCGCGCTGAACTACCTGCGCCGGCTGCCCATCCACGGTCTCAAGCTCAGCCCGCTGTTCACCGAAGGCGTGCCGAACAACCGCTCCGACGTGGCGGTCTGCCAAGCGGTCTCGGCCATCGCCCGCAGCCTGGGGCTGGGCCTGGTCGCCGAGGGCGTCGAATCCGAAGCGCAGCGCCAGTTCCTGCTCAACCTGGGCGTCCCGGTGGGTCAGGGCTTCCTGTTCGCCCCGGGCCTGTCGCCGGACGAATTCGCACGGCGGCTGGCCGACACCCCGCTGGAGCGCGCATTGCACGCCTGAATCCCGCATCGAGTGGGCAGGTGTGGGAGCGACGTCAGTCGCGATGAGGCTTCACAGGGAACGTTCATTCGCGACTGACGTCGCTCCCACGGGATGCACGCCCGTCACCGGCATTGCCCCCCGCCATCGCGTAAAATGCGGCCCTTTCCGCAGCAGGTCCGCCGCATGCAGCTTTCCGATACCCGCGCCGTCATCACCGGCGGCGTCTCCGGCCTGGGGCTGGCCGTCGCCCGTCATCTGGTCCAGCACGGCGGCAAGGTCGCCCTGTTCGACGTCAACGACGACAAGGGCGCCGCCGCCGTCGCGGAGCTGGGAGAAGCCAACGCGCGCTACGTCCGTACCGACGTCACCGACGAAGCCGGCGTGTCCGCCAACATCGCCGCCGCGAAGGCGTTCCTCGGTGGCCTGAACGCCGCGATCAACTGCGCCGGCATCCTCGGCGCGGGACGCGTGCTCGGCAAAGAGGCACCGATGCCGCTGTCCACGTTCCAGTCGACCGTGATGGTCAACCTGGTGGGCAGCTTCAACGTGGCCAAGGCAGCGGCGGATGCAATGCAGCACAACACCCCGAACGCCGACGGCGAACGCGGCGTCATCGTCAACACGGCGAGCGTGGCGGCGTACGAAGGCCAGATCGGCCAGGCTGCCTACTCGGCGTCGAAGGGCGGCGTGGTCGGCATGACCCTGCCGATGGCGCGCGAACTCTCGCGCTTCGGCATCCGCGTGATGACCGTGGCGCCGGGCATCTTCTGGACGCCGATGGTCGACGGCATGCCCGAGGCCGTACAGCAGTCGCTCAGTGCGTCGATCCCCTTCCCGTCCCGCCTGGGCAAGCCGGAGGAGTTCGCCGATCTGGTCGCCTACATCCTCGGCAACACCTACCTCAACGGCGAGACCATCCGCCTGGACGGCGCCGTGCGGCTGGCGCCGAAGTAAGTCCACCGAACTCTTTCCCTTACTACCTACGGTTCATCCATGAAGGCTTTCGACATCAAGAAGGGCAACGTCGTCGAACACAACGGCGGCGTGTACCAGATCCGCGACATCGAGCGCAGCTCGCCGCAGGGCCGCGGCGGCAACGTGCGCTTCCGTTTCATCATGTACAGCGTGCCGGGCGGCAACAAGCTCGACGCCAGCTTCGACGCCGACGACAACCTGTCCGAAGTGGAGCTGCTGCGCCGCCAGGCGACGTACTCCTACAAGGACGGTGACGCATTCGTGTTCCTTGATGACGAGGACTACACGCCGTACACGCTGGATGCCAATGTCATCGGCGACGATGCCGGTTACATCACCGACGGCCTGAGCGGCTGCTACGTGCAGGTGATCGACGAACTGCCGGTCGCGCTGCAGCTGCCGCAGCACGTGACCCTGGAAGTGGTGGAAACCCCGCCGGAACTGAAGGGCGGCACCGCCACCAAACGCCCGAAGCCGGCCAAGCTCAGCACCGGCATCGAGATCATGGTGCCGGAGTACATCACCACCGGCGAGCGCATCCTGGTCAACACGACCACCGGCGAATTCGGCGGCCGCGCCGACTGACGCGCCGCTACGACGCGCCTGCGGCCGCCAGGGCCCGCAGGCGCGCGCCGATCGTCTCCACATTGGCCTCGATGCCGCGAAGCGCTTCGCGTTGATCCTCGGGAAGCCAGCGCTCCAGATCGCGACGCAACGATGCGTCCTGGCTACGCAGCCGCGCCACCCTCGCCTGCGCTTCAGCGGCGATACGCGTGCGCTCCACCGATTGCGGCAATCCGTAGCCTTCCTGCGCGAGTTCCGCGGGCCGGCTGACGAAGCTGGTGTCGCCCAGCCAGGCCTTCAGCGCCTGCACGGCGAGCGCGGCATCCTCGGGCACGTCGCGCCCGAGGTACCGCCGCTTCAGTTCGTCCCGCAACAGCAACTGCTGCCGGCGCAGCGCCGCGGTCTCCAGCACCAGCAATGCAGCGCTCGCTTTCAAGTCGGCGTCGGGCATCCAGCGCGCGCGTTCGCCCGGCGCCAGCGACAGCCACGCCTGGACATCGCGCTGCGGCAATGCCAGCGCCTCGCGCGCGACGGCGAACAATGCGTCGTAACGTGCGCTCGCCGGTTCGAAGTAATGCCCCAGGCGCCGGGCTTGGTCTGCATCGTCGAGTACGCTGCGATCCGCGATGCCCTCCCGCGCCAGCTTCTCCAACAGGCCCGTAGGCGTGATGCTCGCCAAGGGCGCCTCCGCCAGCCGGGGCACGCCGTCGTGCAGGAGTTTCCAGGTCTCGACGGCGCAGTTGTTGCTGATGAAGTAGTAGCTTCCGTCGTAGCTCCAGTGCAGCTGCGCGGCCCGCTCCAGCAGCGACGCGATCTCGTCCTGGCGCAGACGCAGCGGAATGGATTGCAGGCCACGCAGCTCGACCTTCGTGTACTCCTCGATCACCTGGTCCAGCGGCAGCAGGAACAACCTGGACGGATAGGATCCGGTCAACCCGCGCCAGCCGGAGATCTGCACATCGCCCACGAACGCGCGGAACGACACCACACGGTGGTGGGCGAGATCCAGACGGCAGTCGGGACCGGGCGGGCGTCCCGGCGCGCACACCACCAGCCGCAGCATGCTGTGGCCCCAGCGGCTCATCGCCTGCGTGTTGCCTTCGGCCAACAGGTAGTCAACTTCGTAGACGCGCGCGGGATCCATCGCGAGCAGGGCCGCGTCGCCGCGAGCGGCGTCGGCTTCCAGGAACGGCAGGCCGGGCGCGCACGCCGCGTCGACCGCCGGCTCGCCGAAATGCATCGCGAAATGGCGATGCAGGGCCGGACGCCGGCACGCATACGTCGGGTCGAGCACGTAGTGCTCCAGATTCACCGCCACGAATTCCGACGGTCGCGTCAGCTCGTAACGATCCGGGCTGCGTGCGGTGAAATCGTTGCGGCTGCGCCGGCCTGCGACGCGGAACACGCTGCGCTGCCAACCCGCCAGGTCGCGCAGGCGCGCATCCCCGGACAAGACATTGCGATGCGCGCGGTCGTACGCGTGGGCGAGTTCGTGGACGAGCGCCTTGCGCGCAGCGGAGGCGTCCGGATCGTCCAGCAGGTCACGATCGAGCCACAGCCGCCGGCCATGGCGACGGCCCTGCACGTCGTGCGGCAGATCGGTGCGCCATGCCAGGACCAGATCCCGCGGCAATCCGCCCCGCCACGCGCGCGGCAAACGGGCGAGGACATCGTCGACGAGCGTCTGTGTGGCCGCGACCTGCGCCGCATCCAATCCCGCAGGATCGACGCGGACGGCGAAGGCAGGAATGGCGTGGCCCATCAGCACGCAGGCCAGGGCCACGCCGATGCGCCGGCCCCATGGCCGACGCGGCAGCATCAACGCGCCAGGATCGCCTGCGCCAGCTGCATGTCGCTGGCACGACGCGCGGCTTCGTCCGTCTCGCGCAGGTGGCGCAGCGCGGCTTCCAGCTGCGCGCCGCGGATGCGGCCATGGCTGGCGACGAAGCTGGCGGCATCCTCGCGTGCCTGCAGGACGATCTTGTCGTCGCCGGAGGAGCTGTCGGAGGACGCGGACGAACCCGCGGACGACGCGCCCGCGGAGCTGCCGGCAAAGCTGCCGGCCAGGGCGGGGACGGAAAGCGCCAGCAGCACGCCGGCCAGGATCAAACGGGACATGGAATCTTCCGGTGGGGACGCCGTCGCCGGCGCGGTGCGCAAAGCCTACCCGCAATCGATGCGTGCAGGATGAACCCGCATCACCCTTGCGCGTCGAAGAGCTTGCCGGGATTCATCAGGCCCTTGGGATCCAGCACGCGCTTGACGCCGCGCATCACCGCGATCTCTTCGGGGCTTCGCGTGCTCTCCAGATAGCCCTTCTTCACCAGACCGATGCCGTGTTCGGCAGAAATGCTGCCCTGGTGGCGCTGCAGCGACGCGGCCAGCAGCTTGGTGACCTGCTCGCATTGGGTGACGAAATCCGCATCCCCCACGTCGTCGGGCTTGAGCACGTTGATGTGCAGGTTGCCGTCGCCGATATGACCGAACCAGACCACGTCGAACTGCGGGTAGGCCTCGCCCAGCAGGGCCTGGGTCTCGGCGAGGAAGGCCGGCATCGCGGAAATCCGCACCGACACGTCGTTCTTGTAGGGCTTGTAGCGGGCGAGCGCTTCGGTGATGCCCTCGCGCAGGCGCCACAGCTGCGCGGCCTGGGCGTCTGATTGGCTGATCACGCCATCGCTGACCCAGCCCTGCTCCATGCAGGCCTCGAAGGCCGCCATCGCCGCGGCTTCCTTCGCCTCGTCGCCGATGGCGAATTCGGTGACCACGTAGTACGGGTGCACCTCGTCGAACGGCTTCTGCGCGCCGTGCGCCAGCACGTGGTGCAGCGCACGGTCGGTGAAGAACTCGAAGGCCTCCAGTTGCAGGCGCTCGCGGAATGCCGCGAACACCTGCATCAGCACGTCGAACGACGGCAGCGCCAACAGCATGACGTTGGTCGGCGGCGGCGGATCGGTCAGGCGCACGGTGGCTTCGACCACCACGCCCAGCGTGCCCTCCGAGCCGATGAACAAATGGCGCAAGTCGTAGCCGCTGGAATTCTTGATCAGCGCCTTGTTGAGCTCCAGCACCTCGCCGGCGCCGGTGACGACCTTCAGCCCGGCGATCCACTCGCGCGTGTTGCCGTAGCGGATCACCCGGATGCCACCGGCATTGGTCGCGATATTGCCGCCGATGGCGCAGGAACCGCGCGCGGCGAAGTCCACCGGGTAGACCAGCCCATGCTCGCGCGCCGCGTTGTGCACGGCTTCCAGCGGCATGCCGGCCTGCACGGTGAGCGTGCGGTCCACCGCATTGAAATCGAGCGTCTGGTTCATGCGCTCCAGGCTGAGCACCAGTTCGCCGTTCGCCGCCACCGCGCCGCCGGACAGGCCGGTGCGACCGCCGGAGGGCACGACGGCGACGCTGTGCGCGTTCGCCCAGCGCACCACGGTCTGCACCTCGTCCACCGTCACGGGCAGCGCGATCGCCAGGGGCGCGGGCGTCCAGCGCCGGGTCCAGTCGCGGCCATAGTGCTCCAGGTCGGCGGGATCGGTCTTCAGGGGCAGCGCCGGGGCGGCGTCGAGCAGGGCTTGCAGGCGCGGATCGCTCATTGCGGAGGTGGATTTTCGGGGGCGCTCAGGGTGCCAGTGATGCTGCGCTGCGTCCAGCCGCGACAAGGTCCGTTTCAGGGGCAACCAAACCCAAAAAACGGCAACCGAGCATTCCATTCCGCGCCGCAGCATCGACGGCGTGCATCTGGCATAGTGGCGGCCCTTTCCCTTCCCCCGCTGCGACCTTCCGGCATGTCGAACAAGAAGACCTCGTACCCGAAGCAGGACATCCGCGTGCTGTTGTTGGAGGGGGTCAGCCAGACCGCGGTGGAGACCTTCCGTGCGGCGGGCTATACGCAGATCGAGTTCCACGAGAAGTCGCTGCCGGAAGCCGAACTCAAGCAGCGCATCGCCGACGCCCACATCGTCGGCATCCGCTCGCGCACCCACCTCACCGACGACGTGCTGGCGCAGGCGCGCCGGTTGATCGCGGTGGGCTGCTTCTGCATCGGCACCAACCAGGTGGACCTGGAAGCCGCTGAACTGGCCGGCATTCCTGTCTTCAACGCGCCTTACTCCAACACCCGCAGCGTGGCCGAACTGGTCGTCGCCCAGGCCATCCTGCTGATGCGCGGCATTCCGCAGAAGAACGCCGAATGCCACCGCGGCGGGTGGAGCAAGTCCGCAGCGGGCAGCCACGAGGTGCGCGGCAAGACGCTGGGCATCATCGGTTATGGCCACATCGGCACCCAGGTCGGCGTGCTGGCCGAGTCGCTGGGCATGCACGTGCTCTTCCACGACATCGAGACCAAGCTGTCGCTGGGCAACGCGCGCCCGGCCATCAGCTTGGACGACCTGCTGGCACTGAGCGACGTGGTGACCCTGCACGTGCCGGAGACCGCGGCGACCAAGGACATGTTCGGTGCGGCGCAGATCGCGCAGATGAAGCGCGGCGCCCACCTGATCAACGCCTCGCGCGGCACCGTCGTCGACATCGACGCGCTGGCCGATGCGTTGAAGTCCGGCCACGTCGGCGGCGCGGCGGTGGACGTGTTCCCGGTAGAGCCCAAGGGCAACGCCGAGTCGTTCGAATCGCCGCTGCGGGGGCTCGACAACGTCATCCTGACCCCGCACGTCGGCGGCTCCACGCTCGAAGCGCAGGACAACATCGGCATCGAGGTCGCAGCCAAGCTGGTCCGCTACAGCGACAACGGCAGCACGCTGTCGGCGGTGAATTTCCCCGAAGTCACCCTGCCCGGCCACGACGGCAGCCGCCGCATCCTCCACATCCATCGCAACGTGCCCGGCGTGCTGTCGCAGATCAACGACATCTTCCGCGACCGCGGCATCAACATCGACGGCCAGTTCCTGCGTACCGACCCGAAAGTCGGCTACGTCGTCATCGACGTCACCGCCGACGAGGAACAGACGGCCAGCCTGCGCGACGCGATGGCGGCCATCCCGGGCACGCTGCGCGTACGCGTGCTGTACTGAGCGACGCCGCCCGGCGGGCCTTGCCTCCTACGGGTTGCGCGCCAGCCACTTGCGGGCCATGCGGCTGATCGACGCATCGTCGTCGGCCGCCATCCGCGCGATCTCGCGCCACGCCAGGTCCAGCGACTCCTCACCGACCACGTAGGCCTCGCTGCGCCCGGCGTGCACGACGTAACGCACGTCGTAGTGCCAGTGGCCCGGGATGCCCCTGCGTTCCGGGATCCAGTGCCGGTCCAGGTCGAAGATCTCCCGTTCGACCGAGAGATCGGCCAGGCCGGATTCCTCCTCGGCCTCTTTCAGCGCCACCCGTGCCATGTCGATGTCGCCATCGGCATGCCCGCCCAACTGCAACCAGCGGCCGAGCTTGCGGTGGTGGGTCATCAGGGTCCGCTGGCCATCGCCGCTGACCAGCCAGGCACCGCCCGTCAGATGGCCTTCCAGCCGCTCGCGGACGGAGGGATCGGCCGGATCCGCCAATAGGTCGAGGAACTGGCCGACCACGCCGGTTTCGTCCGGCCAGCGCTGGCGATACCCCTGCAATTGCGCCGACAGAAACGAAAAGCGGAGCGGAATCGACGACATGGCGACTGCAAAAATGAACAGGGGAGCGTCATTATCGCCGCGTGAAGGTTGCTTGTGTCACTGAAGCCAATGCGGGTAATGTTCCGGAAATATTGACCGTGGCTGAGTCGCCGCCCCGGTCCCGCCAGCCGCCAGACCCGGGGACGAACCTGATGCTGTTTCAGCGCAGAAAGCCGCTTGACCTGATTCTCCAGACCGCCGCCAAACGCTCGCTTTCGCGCCAATTGGGCGCCTTCGATCTGACCATGCTGGGTATCGGCGCCGTGATCGGCACCGGCATCTTCGTGTTGACCGCGGTGGCGGCCAACAAGGCCGGCCCCGGCATGATGTACAGCTTCATGATCGCCGGCGCGGTCTGCGCGCTGACGGCGCTGATCTACTCCGAAATCGCCGCGATGGTCCCGGTCTCGGGTTCGGCCTACACCTATTCCTATGCCGTCCTGGGCGAAGTCCTCGCCTGGATGGTCGGCTGGGCGCTGATCCTCGAATACGCGGTCGCCGCAGGCGCCGTTTCGGTCGGGTGGTCCGGCTATGCGAACGGCTTCCTCGCCCACCATGGGATCGGATTGCCCGACTTCCTGACCGCGGGCCCGTTCTGGGTCGAACACATCAAGGACCAGGGCGCCGTGATCCACATGGTGGACGGCGTGACCCACAAGGGTGGCTTCAACCTGATCGCGTTCCTGCTGGCCTTGCTGGTGACGTGGCTGCTGGTGCTGGGCACCAGCAAGTCGGCGAAGGTCACCGCCGTGCTCGTGGCGATCAAGATCATCGCGCTGATGGCGTTCATCGTTCTGGCCTTCCCGAAGGTCCAGGGCACCAACTTCGAACCGATGCTGCCGAACGGCTGGGGTACTCCGCTGTCCGGTGTCGGCGTGCTCGGCGCGGCGGCCTCGATCTTCTTCGCCTATGTCGGGTTCGACGCGGTCTCCACCGCGGCGGAAGAGACCAAGAACCCCAACCGCAACATCCCGATCGGCCTGATCGGTTCGCTCGCGGTCTGCACCATCATCTACCTGCTGGTGGCCTACACCGCGATCGGCTCGATGGGTGCGCAGCCCGGTGGCCCGTTGTCGGAAAGCAAGGAGCCGCTGGCCTTCGTGCTGCGCGAGATCGGTCATCCGGGCTGGGGCGATGCGGTCGGCTTCGCCGCCATCCTGGCGTTGCCCTCGGTGGTGCTGATGATGATGTTCGGCCAGACCCGCATCCTGTTCACCATGTCCCGCGACGGCCTGCTGCCGGACAAGCTGGCCTCGGTGCACCCGAAGTACAAGACGCCGCACGTCATCACCTGGATCACCGGCATCTTCGTGGCCTTCTTCGCCGCGCTGTTCCCGGTCGACATCCTCGCGGACATCTCCAATGCCGGCACCCTGTTCGCCTTCGCCGCTGTCGCCATCGGCGTGATGGTGCTGCGCCGGACCGAACCGGGCCGCGCGCGTCCCTTCAAGACCCCGCTGATCTGGATCGTCGGCCCCCTGGCCGTCGCCGGCAGCGCCCTGCTGTTCTTCAGCCTGGGCTGGAACCCGACCATCAAGTTCTTCTGCGTCTGGGCCATCGTCGGCCTGATCGTGTACTTCTCCTATGCGCGTCGCCGCAGCCATCTGGCGCCGGGCAACGAACACCTGCTGCACGGCCACGGCGACAAGCTGGACGCCGACCCGCTGGTGCAGGAAGGCCCGAACGCCGGCCCCTGATACGGGACGCCTGGCCGCACCTCCGGAGAATGGCGCGGAAACGCGCCATTCTCCGTTTCAGGGTCCGATACCGCTTTCTTTCCGAGCACCCATGTCCGACACCACGCCCCGCAAGATCGGCCCGGTCCTGGCGACTTTCGCGGTCGCCAACAACATGATCGGGTCCGGCTTCTTCCTGCTGCCGGCCACGCTGGCGCGCTCCGGCGGCGTCACCGCCCTGAGCTGGCTGCTGGCGACGCTGCTGGCGGTCCTGCTCGGCGCCACGTTCGCCCGGCTGGTGCGCGACTATCCCAAGCTCGACTGCCCGGACGACTACGTGCGCCCCGCACTGGGCCGCGACATGGGCTTCCTGGCCGCGACGCTCTACTGGATCTCGTCCTGGATCGGCAACAACGCCATCGCGGTCGCCGCCTTCGGGTACCTGGCGCTGCTGCTTCCGGTCGAGGACGGGGCGGCCACGCGCGTGATCGGGCAGATCGCGCTGATCTGGCTGATGTTCGCCCTGAACCTGTTCGGTCCGCGCGCGATCGCGCGTTTCCAATCCCTGTGCGTGGTGCTGGGCCTGCTGCCCGTGGCGGCCATCCTGATCTGGGGCTGGGGCAGTTTCGACACCACGCTTTACCGCGCCGCATGGAATGTCTCCGGCTCCTCGGATGCGCACGTCGTCGTATCGTCGCTGGCGCCCATCTTCTGGGCGTTCGTCGGCCTCGAGACCGGCGCGATGGTGGCCGGCGTCGTGCGCGACCCCGCACGCAACGTGCCGATCGCGACGCTGGGTGGCATCGTCATTGCGGGCGCGGTGTACCTGACCTCGTCGGTGCTGATGATGGGCATTGTGCCCGCCGCGGAACTGGCGGATTCCGGCGCGCCGTTCGCGCTGGTCGCAGGCCGCATGTTCGGCGACTGGGCGATCCCGGTGATCGCGGCGGCCGCGGCCATCAAGGCGACCGGCACGCTGGGCGGCTGGATGCTGGTGACCGGCGAGTCCGGTGCGCGTGCGGCGCAGCGTGGCTTCCTGCCTCCGGTCTTCGGCCGTCTGCTCGCCAACGGGGCTGCCGGCTGGGGACTCTTCATCGTCACGGTGTCGATGACGTTGCTGGCGGTCTTCACGCTGTCGCCCACCGTCGCAGGCCAGTTCGAAACCATCATCAACATGGTGGTGGTGCTGGTGGTGATGGCCTATGTCGCCGCGTCCCTGAGCCTGGCCTGGGGCACGCCCGCGCGCCCCGCGTCCGGTGGCGATCAGGCCATCGGGATCGGGGCGTTGCTCGCGTGCGGGCTGCTAGTGTATTCCACGCCCGTGAAGACGCTGGTGGGCGGCATCGTCGTGGCCCTGCTGGCGCTCGCGGTGTACCGCACCTTCGCCCGTTCGCGGCGGACGGGCGCCGGGTAGCCACTGGCGGTAAACTTCGCGCATGAGCCTCCTGCCCTACGACGCCGACCAGCTGCGCGACCGCGCGCACTCGATCATCAGCAATGTGCGCGAGCTGTCCCAGCTTGGCTGGACCCCCGCCACCAGCAGCAACTTCTCCGAGCGCCTGGACGAACGCCATGCGGCCATCACGGTCTCCGGCCGCGACAAGGGCCGTCTGGTGGAGGGCGACATCATGGTCGTCGACTTCGACGGCAAGGCGGTCGGCAGCGACCACCGACCCTCGGCGGAAACGCTGCTGCACACGCAGCTGTATCGCCGCTATCCGGAAATCGGCTGCGTGCTGCACACCCACTCGCTGGTGCAGACGGTCGCTTCGCGGCTGTTCGCCGGCGCCGGCCATGTCCGCCTGGAGGGCTTCGAACTGCTGAAAGCGTTCCAGGGCAACCAGACGCACGAGATGGCGATCGACGTGCCGGTGTTCGCCAACACCCAGGACATGCCGACGCTGGCCGCCCAGGTCGATGCCCTGCTCGACCGGCAGCCGCTGTGGGGCTACCTGATCGACGGCCACGGCCTGTACGCCTGGGGCCGCACCATGGCCGAGGCGCGCCGGCACCTGGAGGCCTTCGAGTTCCTCTTCGCGGCCGAACTGGAGCTGCGCAAGCTCGGCTGCCGCCGCTGATAACCGCCGGTTATCGCAGCGTTCCGTTTCCGCAACAGGGCGCGGGGACCGGGTTTGCTACCCTTAGCGTCCCCTCGCCGCTTCACGCCATCGCCATGAGCCGCCTGCGCATCTTCAAGGAATCGGACCCGGCCACGCCGGAGTTCGCCAGCTACGACCCCGACTTCATCGCCACCGAGCTGAAGAAGATCGGCGTGGTTTTCGAACGCTGGAAGGCCACCAAGCCGGTCGAGCCGGGCGCGACGCCCGAGGACGTCATGGACGCTTACCGCAGCGACATCGACCGCCTGGTCGCCGAGCGTGGGTTCAAGACGGTCGACGTGGTCAGCATCGCGCCGGACAATCCGCAGCGCGAGGCGATGCGCGCCAAGTTCCTCGACGAGCACTTCCACAAGGAAGACGAAGTGCGCTTCTTCGTGGCCGGCTCCGGTCTGTTCACGCTGCACGTGGACGGCAAGGTCTACGAGATCGAATGCGTGCAGGACGACCTGATCGCCGTGCCCGATGGCGCGCTGCACTGGTTCGACATGGGTCCCGAGCCGCGCTTCATCGCGATCCGCTTCTTCACCGAGCCGGATGGCTGGGTCGGCCACTTCACCGGCACCACCATCGCGCAGGAATTCCCGCGTTACGAAGGCCTGACGCAGGGCCATTGACCGTGTAGAGCCGGGCTTGCTCGGCTGCACAACCGTCCGGACAAGAGCAGCGGAGCGAGCTCCGCTCTACAGGAATCCCATGCCCGTTTCCGCCATCCTCACCGACATCGAAGGCACCAC
>Ga0247823_10002209_pt1 | contig 16124 bp, 15 predicted proteins | sample 13C_PalmiticAcid_2_FD_192426 | JGI IMG/M metagenome (GOLD analysis project Ga0247823, IMG submission 192426) | Soil microbial communities from agricultural site in Penn Yan, New York, United States - 13C_PalmiticAcid_Day30 | ecosystem: Environmental > Terrestrial > Soil > Agricultural land...
TCGCAGGCTGGCGCGACGCTAGCGCCAGCCGTACCCCGCCCATGCGCCTGTCTGTGGGAGCGACGTGAGTCGCGACCGTGTTGCTTGGTTGGCGAGGGACGGGGAACAGGCGGGCAGCAAAAGCTCGCGACTCACGTCGCTCCCACAAGGTAGGGCGTCGCGCACTTTCGTCGTTGTAGGAGCGACGTGAGTCGCGACCGCGTTGCTTGGTTGGCGAGGGACGGGGAACAGGCGGACAGCAAAAGCTCGCGACTGACGTCGCTCCTACAGGAAAGGCGTCGCGCATCTTCGTCGCTCCCACAAGGTAGGGCGTCGCGCATTTTCGTCCTTGTGGGAGCGACGTGAGTCGCGACCGTGTTGTCCCGGTTGACGAAATGCGGGGAACAGGCGGACAGCAAAAAGCTCGCGACTGACGTCGCTCCCACAGGGGCGTGTGTCGCGCGTCGCGCGTCCGGGCCCGGGAGGGTGGACGGTGGCCGGCCGGGCATGCGATGTTCGCCGCCTCCGGCGAACGCGGATCCGCGCATGACCTCCCTCGAAGGACAGCATCACCGGCCGTTCAACCGCCAGGACGGCAAGACGCTGGGCCTGGCGGCGCTGGGCGGCGCGCTGGAGTTCTACGATTTCGTGGTGTTCGTGTTCTTCACCCGTATCCTGGGCGAACTGTTCTTCCCACCGGGCACCGAGCCGTGGCTGGCGCAGTTGCAGGTCTACGGCATATTCGCCGCCGGCTATCTGGCGCGCCCGCTGGGCGGCATCGTGATGGCGCACTTCGGCGATCGCGGCGGTCGCAAGCGCATGTTCACCCTGAGCGTGCTGCTGATGGCGGTGCCGACCCTGCTGATCGGCCTGCTGCCCACCTACGCGCAGATCGGCCTGCTGGCTCCGCTGCTGCTGTTGCTGCTGCGCATCGTGCAGGGCGTCGCGGTGGGCGGCGAAGTGCCGGGCGCCTGGGTGTTCGTGGCCGAACACGTGCCGCCTCGGCATGTCGGTTTCGCCTGCGCGAGCCTGACCGCCGGACTCACCGCCGGCATCCTCATCGGTTCGCTGCTGGCGGCGTGGATCAACACCGCGCTGACGCCGGCGCAGGTCGCCGGCGGCGGGTGGCGGCTCCCGTTCCTGCTCGGCGGCGCGTTCGGGCTGTTCGCGGTGTTCCTGCGCCGCTGGTTGCAGGAAACGCCGGTGTTCGTGGAGATGCGCGCGCGCCGGCAGTTGGCGGAAGGCCTGCCGGTGCGGCAGGCATTGGCCGGGCATGCGGGCGCGGTGCTGCGTTCGATGCTGGCGTCATGGCTGTTGACCGCCGCGATCGTGGTCGGCGTGCTGCTCACGCCCAACCTCGTGCAATCCTCGTTCGGACTGCCGCCGGCATTGGCCTTCCAGGGCGGCAGCGTGGCGACGGCGGCGCTGATCTTCGGTTGCCTGGCGGCGGGCTGGGCGGTGGACCGGTTCGGCGCGCCGGCCACCCTGCTGGTCGGATCGCTCGCGTTGGCGGCGGCGATCTATGCGCTGTACCTGCCGCTGGCTGGTGGCGATGCCTCCGGTTTCATCGCCCGCTACGCGTTGGTCGGTTTCTGCATCGGCGTGGTCGGCGCGGTGCCGGCGCTGATGATCGCGGCGTTTCCGCCAGCGGTGCGTTTTTCCGGCGTGTCGTTTTCCTACAACGTCGCCTATGCGCTGTTCGGCGCGCTCACGCCGCCCCTGGTGGCCTACCTGTCCACCCATCTGGGCAAGACCGCGCCGGCGCACTACGTGGCCTTCGCCTGTGGCGTAGGCGTGCTGGTGGCGCTGCTGTCGATGCGGCGTGGTTGATGGCCCTTGTAGGAGCGACGTGAGTCGCGACCCGGTCAGGTTTCCGGTCGCGACTCACGTCGCTCCTACAGCCGTTTGATCAGCGCCATCGCGGCGGCGGGATTGCGTTCCTTGGCGGCGCTGATGAAGTAGACGAACACGTCGCGCGGGGTATCGCCGGAGCGCGGCGCTTCGACGTGCGGCAGTTCGGCCGGATCACCGCCTTCGGCCCATTGCCGGGCGCGCTGTGCCCAGGCGTCCAGTTCCGCATCCGGGTAGCCGTTGGTGATCCCGCTGCGGGTGCCCATCAGCCGCGCGTAGACGAAATCGGCGGTGATGTCGGCGAAGCGCGGATAGTCTTCCGAATCGGTGAATACCGTCGCCATGCCGTGGCGGCGGGCGAGGGCGAGAAAATCGGGCGTGATGAAAGCGGGATCGCGCACGTCCAGCACGTGGCGCAGGCGACGTCCGGCCGCCTCGCCCGGCAGCAGGTCGAGGAACGCGGCGAAATCATCGGTTTCGAGCTTGCGCCCGGCCTCGAACTGCCACACCAGCGGACCGAGCTTGTCCTTGAGCTCGACGATGCCGCCGATGAAGTCTTCGACCTGCACCCGCGCCTTCGCCAGCACCCGCGACTGCACGATGCGCTTGGGCGCCTTGGCCGAGAACAGGAAGCCGTCGGGCGTCTCGTCGCGCCATTTGGCGTAGGTCGCCGGCTGTTGCGCGCCGTAGTAGGTGCCGTTGATCTCGATGGCGGTGACGTGTCGGCTGGCGAACTCCAGCTCGCGCCGCTGGACCAGCCCGGCGGGATAGAAATTGTTGCGCCAGGGGGCGAACACCCAGCCGCCGATGCCGACCCGGATGGCCGGATGCGCCTGTGGGGTGCCGGAAAACAGATCAGTCATGCGGGCAACGGGTCCGGTCAGGTCTTCCAGGGATCATAGCTGCCGAACCACCACAGATGACCCTCCGGATCCTTGCATGCGTAACCGCGTCCGCCGTAATCCTGATCCGCCGGTTCGATGACGATTTCGGCGCCGGCGGCCTTGGCGCGGGCGTAGTGGGCATCGGCGTTGCTGACGATCACGCAGGGGCTCTGGGTCTCGCGTCCGCCGACCTCGTCGGGTTGGGCGATGTGCCGGCCCCACTCGCCGCCGCCGGACGCAGAGCCGAGCATGATCATGCCGTTGCCGAAGGTCAGCTGGGCGTGATGGACGGTGTTCCCGTCGGCATGAACCGCCTGCCGCTCGAAACCGAAGGCCTCGCACAGCCAGTCGATGGCCGCGGGAGCGTCGCGATAGCGCAGGCAGGGGATGAGGGTCGACGTGGTCGAGGCAGCCAGGCTCATGCGGAATCTCCGGAACAAGGGGCGATCGGCAGAATAGTCCGTACCGCGGACCATCCTGTGAACGCGCCCGCTTTGCGCTATCGTGGCGCCGTCCCGGACGCCCCCACCCATCGCCCGGTCTCCCTCCCGTACCGGAACTCCCCATGCGCTCGACAGGACCCCTCCTGCTGGCCGTGCTGGCACTGTGCAGCTTCCCCGCCGCCGCCCGCGACTACTGCAACGAATCCACCGACCTTCCGCCGACGGTCAACTTCAGGGTCGACAACGACCTGTTCGGCCACCAGGACCAGGGCTACAGCAACGGCGTGATGCTCACGCTGGTCTCGCCCAACCTCAAGGACTACACCGACGATCCCTGCCTGCCGCGGCTGGCGCGCTGGATCAACCGCCATCTGGCGGCGGTGACGCCGGAAGGTTTCGAGCAGCAGAACATGGTGGTCAGTTTCGCCCACGGCATCTTCACCCCCACCGACTCGGCCCGTCGCGACGTGATTCCCGATGACCGGCCTTATGCCGGCGTGCTCCTGGCCAGCCTGGGCTACAACGCCCGCAATGGCGATCACCTGCGCACGACCCAACTGCAGTTCGGCATCGTCGGTCCCTCCGCGCTCGGCAAGCAGGTGCAGAACGAAGTCCACAAGATCACCGGCGGCGACAAGTTCGAGGGCTGGGACAACCAGCTGCGCGACGAGCCGGTGTTCCGGATCGTGCACGAACGCATGCGCCGGTTCGCACCCGAACAGGAAGGCATCTGGAGCTGGGACGCGGTCAGTCACTACGGCGGCACCCTCGGTACGCTGACGACTTACGCCAACGCCGGTGGCGAAGTGCGGTTCGGTCGCTACCTGCCCAACGATTTCGGCAGCACGCCGCTGCGGCCCGCCGGCGAGAACACCGCGCCGACCGGAAACCGGATTCCGCCGGACGTGCTGGGCTTCCACATGTTCCTGACCACCGATGCGCGCTGGGTACTGCGCGACATCACCCTGGACGGCAACACCTTCAAGGACAGCCACAGCGTGGACAAGCGGGCCTTCGTCGGCGAGTACGGCTATGGCCTGGCCTTCATGTACGGGCGCTGGAAATTCGCGCTGGCGCGTTACCACAGCACCCGCGAGTTCGACGGTCAGAAGGAACGTCCGGTGTTCGGCAGTTTCACCATCAGCCGCACCTTCTGAGCGAATTCCGGGAGACAGCGATGGACTGGACCACGCCGGATCTCTGCGACGCCCATCCCGACGTGCAGGTCGCCGAACCGCTGTTCCGCGGATTCGGCGGCCGGGTGGCTTTCCATGGCCCCATCGCCACCGTGCGCTGCCACGAGGACAACTCGCGGGTGCGCGAACTGGCCGGCACGCCCGGCCTGGGCCGGGTGATGGTGGTCGATGGCGGCGGGTCGCGGCGTCGCGCGCTGCTGGGCGATCAGATCGCCGCCAACGCGGCGCGCAATGGCTGGGCCGGCTTTCTCATCCACGGCGCGGTGCGCGATGTCGAAGTGCTGGCGCAGCTGGACCTGGGTGTGCAGGCGCTGGCCGCGCATCCGATGAAGACCGAGAAGCGCGGCCTGGGCGAGGCGGACGTGCCGGTGGCATTCGCCGGCGTGGATTTCCGCCCCGGCCATTGGCTGTATGCGGATGCCAACGGCGTGATCGTCAGCGCAAGCCCCCTCACCTGAAAAGTATTCCTGATTCCCCTGCCGGGAGAAGCGGGCGGAAGGAGATCCTCCCGCCCGACATCGATCACTGGATCGGTTCGTCCAGCATCAGCTCGCGCACGAAGCGCACCGGCGGCGCGCCGTAGGACAGCACCTGGTCGTGGTAGGCCTTGGCGTTGAACTTGTCGCCCAGCTTGGCCTCCATCGCCTTGCGCAGATCGAAATGCTCCTGCGCGCCGACGAAGTAGGTCGGCAACTGCGCCGAGCTGAGCTGCGCGCGGGTCCACTTGCCGGCGGCCTCGCGTTCCTGCTGGAAGGTCTGCCGGACCATCAGATCCATCGCCTGTTCGCGGCTCCAGCCGTCCACGTGGACGCCCTGGTCGAGGATGGCGTTGCCGATGGTGCGCAGATAGAACTTCAGCTGCACCAGACGGAACAGCGGGTCGCTGTCCAGGTAGCCGGCGTCGGCCATCATCCGCTCGGTGTAGACCGCCCAGCCCTCGGCGAACAGGCCCGAACGCAGCACCGCGCGCAGGGTCGAGGGGAACTTGGCCGAGTGCCAGCCTTCCAGGTAGTGGCCCGGGGTGCCTTCGTGGATGCTCAGCAGGTGGATCATCCGGCTGTTGTATTCGCGCAGGAAGGAATCGACCTGCGCCTGGCTCCAGTCTTCCGGAATCGGCGAAATCGCGTAGAAGGTCTTGAGGTTCTTGTCCAGCGGCCCCGGCGAATCGCAGTACGCCACCGCCACGCCGCGCTGGAACTCGGGCATCGGGATGATGTCGACCGGCGCGTCGGGCAGGGTCACCAGATCCTTGGCGCGGACGAAGTCGGTGGCCGACTTCAGCGCCGCCTCGGCATCGGACACGACCTTGTCGCGGGCCGGGCGTTCGGCGTAGGCCAGTTCCAGCGCCGCCTCGATCGCTTTCTGCTGCTGCTCGTCGCCCGGGTTGTCGGTGAGCGCGGGCGCGCCGGGCTTGTCCTTCAGCACCTGCTGCGCAATCGCGTACATCTCGCCGCGCACGCGCTTGAGCTCACCCTCGGCGCGCTGCTTGATGTCCGCGCGCGACAGCGACGAAAGGAGCGCGAACTTGAGCTTCTGGTCGTAGATCTTCTCGCCGACGCGGAAATCGCCCTTGGCGTTGGGCACCAGGGTCTTGTCCAGCCACTGCTGGTGTTCCTCCACCGCCTTCTTCAGGGTCCCGGTGGCCGCGGCCAGACGCTGCTGGTCGGCTTCCGGCAGTTCCTTCGCATGCGGGGTGATGAAGCTGTCGACGATGCTGAGGATGCCGGCGTTCTGCTTGGCGACCGTCTCGGCATGGATCTTCGGCACCCGCGCCGGATCCAGGTTGGCGCGCGCCTGCGCCAGCAGGGTGGGGATTTTCTCCATGCGCGCGATGGCCGACTTCAGGCGATCCGGCATCGGCGCGAACTCGCGCGCCATCAGGTTGTAGAGCGCGCCGCCGGCCAGGCCGCTGTACACCTGCGGATCCCACGCCCAGGCCTGCAGGGTTTCGTTGGTCCAGGCGTCGTACTCCAGCTGGTTGCGCAGGATGGCCGCATCCACCTGGTTCTCCCGGGACAGTTTCGAGACGTCCAGCGCGCCCAGTTCGGCCAGCATCTTGCGGCTGAAGTCCAGGCTCTTCTGCCGGCCCTCGGCGCTCAGATCGTCGACTTCGCCGTCGTAACGGTGCTCGCCGATCTGGGTGGCGCTGACCGGCGACAGCTGCAGCCAGCCTTCGAGCGCACGCTTGGACAGATCGCCGAAACGGGCGTCGGCCTGCGCATCGGAGGCCGCGGTGGTCGTGGGTGGGGCGCCGCCGGGGGCGGGCGCATCGGTCTTCTGGCAGGCGGCCAGGCTGGTCAGGAGGGCAAGGGCAAGCAGGCTGTGGCGCATCGATATTCTCGCGGCAGTGCACAAAGGATTGACCTGACACATTAGCGGCTGGGGCGCCCCGCCGCATCTGCCATTCGATTACCCTTGTCGCCTCTACGGCCGGAAGCGGGAGCGAACGAAAGATGAAACATCAGGGAAGTTGCCATTGCGGCCGTATCGCCTTCGAGGTGGAAGGCGACATCGCCGAGGTCTACGACTGCAACTGTTCGATGTGCCGCCGGCGCGGAGGACTGCTCTGGTTCGGTCCCCGGTCCGCGTTCCAGCTGACCAGCGCCGAGGACGAGGTGGGCACCTATACCTTCAACAAGCACGCCATCCAGCATCACTTCTGCGCCAACTGCGGCATCGCCGTCTACGGCGAAGGCGACAACCCGAAGAGCGGGCCGATGATCGCGATCAACGTGCGCTGCATTCCCGATGTGGATCTGGCGGCGCTGAAGGTGGTTCCCATCGACGGCGCAAGCTTCTGAGGCCTCCCATGATTGCAGGCAACCATGTCCTGCGCCTTGGCGCGGGGGGAATGCTGGCGCTGCTGCTCGCGACCGGATGCGCCCGCCACGAAAGAGGAAGCGCGGGGGCCGCCGCGCCCGCCGTGCGCAATCCCGATGGCGCCATGCTGGCGTACGAACACGACGTGGAAATCCTGCTGGAGGAGGAGGCGATCACCACCCGCCTCAAGGCCAGTCAGCAGGCTTGCACCACCGCCAGGTTCGGAGATTGCAGCGTGCTGGAGATCAGCCAGCGGGGCGGAGACTACCCGCGCGCCAGTCTGACCGTGCGGATCGCCCCGGCCGGGGTGGAACCCTTCATCGCCCAGGCCGCGAAGGGCGCGGACATCGGCAGCCGCAACACCCGCGCCGAGGACCTGGCCCAGGCGGTCGGCGACAACGACCTGCTGCAGGACCGGCTCGGCCGCGAGCGCGATCGCCTGCTGGAATTCCAGCAGCGCCGCGATCTGGCGGTGGCCGACATGATCGCGCTGTCGCAGCAGTTGGCCCAGGTCGAGGCGCAGTTGCAGGCGGCGCAGCAGGAAGGCGCCCAGCACCGCCATCGCATCGACACCCAGCGCGTCACCCTCGAATTCGTCCCGCCCGGCGGACAGAGCGGGCGCGGCGAGATCCGGCAGGCACTGCGCGATTTCACCGCCACGCTGGCCACCGGCACCGCGTGGACGATCCGGGCGGTGGCGTTCCTGATTCCGGTCGGACTGGCGCTGTGGGTGCTGATCAGCCTGATACGGCGCTGGCGGCGCAGGAAAGCCTGACGGATCCCTCGCTTCGCCTTCCAATCATTCACGGAGAACCGGACATGTGGCATCGCATCGCGTTGACGGCAGCTTTCCTCATGTCCGCGCCGGCCTGGGCCGGCTGTCCGCCGGAGGGTACCGACCAGGCGTCGCTGCGCCTGCTGAAAGAGCAGAAATTCGTGGTGGAGGACGCGGCGGCGCGCGACACGCTCGCGATCGGTCTGGTCGACTGCCTTTCCGATCCGGATCCCGAGGTGCGCGACGGTATCGCCTATGAGGCGATCACCACGTGGCTGCGCGGCGAACAGTTGGCCGAACCGGTGCGCCGGCAGCTGCTGGATCGGCTGTACGCGCAGCTGGACGGCAAGGACCCCGAGGGCTTCACTCATCCGTTCGCGGCGCTGATGCTGTCCGAGGTCGCACGCACGGATCGCCTGCAGCCCTGGCTGAGTGCGGAGGAGCGGGCCGACATGGTCAAGCGCGCGACCCGCTATCTGGCTTCGGTGAACGACTATCGCGGCTACGACGCGAAGGAAGGCTGGCGCCACGGCGTGGCGCATGGCGCCGACTGGTTGCTGCAACTGGCATCGAACGAGCAGGTGAACCGCGATCAGATCGAACACATCCTGGCCGCGCTCACGGTCCAGATCGTGCCCGAACAGGCGCATGCCTACGTGTTCGGCGAACCCGGACGATTGGCGAGGCCGGTGATTTTCATCGCCCGCCGTGGCCTGCTCAGCGATGCGGAATGGCAGGCGTGGTTCACCGGCCTGCCACAGCGCCTGGGCAACCAGGAGCAGGCCTACCGCGACGTCGCGTGGCTGGCGCGCCGCCACGATCTGATCGCCTTCCTGGGCAGTCTCTATCTGGAAGCGGATCAATCCGCCGAACCGAAGGTGCAAGCGCTCAAGCCGGCGGTGGTGGCCGGCATCAAGGCGGTGCCGTGAAGGCCATGTGAGTTCGCCAAGCCCGTCGCGTTCGGATTGTGAGCGCGGCGATGCAGGGGCGGTAGCGCGAGTTACGTTCGCGCGCTGTAAACGGTTTTGTCTCTGGTCGCTCACGCGGACCCGGGCGTAGATTCGGGCAAGCGCGCAATGCGCTTCCATACGCCAACCGGGGATCGCCTATGCAATGCAACCGTCTGTCCTTCTTCGTGCGTTTCTCCCTGGTGTTGATGGCGGCGGCGCAGGGCGTCGCCGCGCAGGAAACCACCGCGCAGGAGCAGGCGCCGCCGGATTCCGGACAGACGGAGGCGACCACGCTGGATCAGATCACCGTGCTCGGCTCGCGCCGGGTGGTGCGCAGTTCGGATACCCAGTCGCCGGTGCCGGTCGACGTGATTCCGATGGCGCAGGCGGCCGAGCAGGGCGCCCAGTTCGATCTCGCCCAGACCCTGCAGTACACCGCGCCGTCCCTGATTTCGACACGGCAGACCGGCGCGGATGGCGCCGACCTGATCGATGGCGCCGCGTTGCGCGGACTCGGTTCGGATCAGACGCTGGTGCTGGTCAACGGCAAACGCCGGCATACGGTGTCGCTGGTGAACATCTATGGCGCCCGCGATCGCGGTAACACCGGCACGGATCTGAATTCACTGCCCATGCTGGCGATCGACCGGGTCGAAGTGCTGCGCGATGGCGCGGCCGCGCAATATGGTTCCGACGCGATCGCCGGGGTGATGAACATCGCCCTGAAGCGACGTCCGGGCTGCGAGGCGATCGCCGGTTGGGGCCAATACTCGCGCGGCGATGGCGAGAACTGGATCGCCTCGGCCTATTGCGGCCTGGCGCTGTCCAACGGCGGCCATTTCGCGGTGACCGGCGAATGGCAGGACCGGGATCGTTCCAACCGCGCCACCGCCGAGAATCCGCTGCGCATCATCGGCGACAGCCAGGTCAAGAACAAAACCCTCTACCTCAACGGCGATCTGCCGCTGACCGAATCGGCCGAGTTCTATTTCACCGCCGGCATGCAGGACCGCGATGCCTCCTCCGCCGCGTTCGCGCGCGAGGGCATCGGTTCGGAGGACATCCCGTCGCGCAATTCGGCGGCGATGTACCCGGATGGCTTCGTGCCCTTCATCAACGGCGACCTGCAGGACCGCTACAGCATCGTCGGCCTGCGTGGCGACATCGGCCAATGGCACTGGGACGTGTCGCATACCTACGGCTACAACGAACTTCGCTACACCATCGACCACACGCTCAACGCGTCCATCGCCAACCAGGATCTGCTCAACGGCGGCGCCGGCATCAGTCCCAGCCGCTTCGACGCCGGTGGTTTCTCGTTCAAGCAGAAGACCATCAACGCGGACGTGTCGCGCTACTTCGACACCGTCCTGCATGGCCTGAACCTGGCCTTCGGCGCCGAACACCGGCGCGAGGACTACCGCATCCGCGCGGGTGAGCCGGGTTCCTACCTCGACGTGGACGGTGCGGGCGAGGGCGGCAATCCGGGCAGCCAGGGATTCCCGGGGTTCCAGCCCGGCGACGTGACCGACAAGCATCGGGACAGCTGGGCGGCGTACGCCGACATGGAAATCGACTTCACCGATCGCTTCATGCTGGGCCTGGCGGCGCGCTACGAGGACTACAGCGATTTCGGCAATACGCTCAACGGCAAGCTGGCGGCGGCGTTCCGGGTGAGCGACGCATTCCTGCTGCGCGGGTCGGTGAGCACCGGTTTCCGCGCACCCTCGCTGCAGCAGAAATATTTCTCATCCACCATCACCGATTTCATCAGCGGCGAGCCGGTGGATGTGGTGATCGCGCCCAACGGCGGCGCGCTCGCCAACCTGGCCGGCATTCCCGCGCTCAAGGAGGAAACTTCGCGTGGCGGCACCCTGGGTTTCACCTGGTCGCCGACCGCCGCGGTGTCGATGACCCTGGATGCCTATCGCATCGAGATCGATGACCGGGTGGTGCTGAGCGGCGAGTTCGATACCAGCGATCCGGTCATCGGCGCCGCGCTGGAAGCGCTGGATGTGGGCCTGGCGCGGTTCTTCTTCAATTCGGTGGACACCCGCACCACCGGCGTGGACCTGACCCTGTCGTGGGAAGCGCAGGCGGGCGCGGGCAAACTGAGCACCTACCTGGCCGCCAACTACAGCAAGACCGAGGTGACCCAGGTGCACACGCCGCCTTCGCTGGCCGGTCGCGAGGACGTGCTGCTGTCGCCACGGGATCGCCTGTTCGTGGAGAACGGCGCGCCGCGCAACAAGGCGGTGCTGGGATTCGACTACGCGCTGGATCGCTGGGACTTCGGGATGAAGATCATCCACTTCGGCTCGCAGACCCTGGGCACGTTCTCCGGCCCGCCGGTGCCGGACCAGCACTACAAGGCCAGGACCTCGGCGGATCTCAGCATCACCTACAGCTTCACCGACAACGCCAAACTGACCATCGGCGGCGCCAATCTCCTCGACGTGTTCCCGACCCGGCAGGATCCCGACGAGACCGACAACGGCCACATCTACGAGAGCGTGCAGTTCGGCCTCAACGGCGCGTCCTACTTCGCGCGCTTCTGGTATCGCTTCTGATCCCGGGCCGGCGGGAGGCGCTCAACGGCCCAGCAGTCCGGCCGGAATCGGCGGCAGCGGGGTGCGTTCGTCTTCCGCCTCGGCTTTCAGCCAGTCGATGAAGGCCAGCGCCGCCGGCCGCGGCGCCTTGTGCGAGGGATGCACCACGTAATAGGCGAATCGCGCCTTCAGCGCCGGACCGGGCAGGCGGATGAGTTCGTAGCGTTGCAGGTAGGGCAGCGCGATCACCTTGCGCGCCAGCGCCGCGCCCACGCCGTAGACGCTGGCGCGCATGACGTCGGTGCTGTCGCTGAAGCTGTGCATTTCCGGCAGGCGCAGGCCGCGCACGCCCGCCGCGCGGAACCAGTCGCGCCAGCCTTGCAGGGCCAGGTCGGTGACCAGCGGAAGACGCGCGATGTCGCGCGGCGTCTTCACCGCCTCGACGCCGGGCAGGCCCGGCGAGGCGACCGGGAACAGTTCGTCGTCCATCAGGTGATGCGCGGTCAGACCCTGCCACTGGCCCGGACCGTGGCGGATGCCCAGGTCGGGACCGCCCTCGTCGAAGCGGGTGAGCGCGATGCCGGTATCCAGTTGCAGGCGGATGTGCGGATGCAGGGCGGTGAAGCGCGGCAGTCGCGGCACCAGCCAGCAATAGGCCAGCGAGTGCAGGGTGGTCACCCGCAGCACCGAGACGCCGTCGGCGTGGCGCAGGTTGGCGGCGACCCCTTCGATGTCGGTGAGGGCGGCGGTGGCCGCGTCCGCCAGTTGGCGGCCTTCCTGGGTCAGCTTGACCCCGCGCGCGTGACGCTGGAACAGGGCCACGCCCAGCAGGGATTCCAGCTTGCGGATGTGGTGGCTGACCGCGCTGGCGGTCAGATGCAGCTCCTCCGCGGCATGGGCGAAATTCTGGTGCCGGGCGGCGGCGGCGAACACGCCGAGGGCCGGCAGGAGGGCAGGGCGAAGGTTCATGGGGAGACATCAATCAGATTTGAGGCTCGCCCACATAATATGCGCTTGCGGGTCCTCCAGGACGGCCCAGAATGGCCGAGACACAAAACAGGTGAACGGCGATGGCGGGCAACGGCGCGGCGGCGGACGCGGGCAAGGCGGGTTCCCTGGGAGACGGCATGACACGTGACTGGCGTACCCCGATCGAACTGCTGGTGCTGGGCGCCATCTGGGGCAGCTCGTTCCTGTTCATGCGGATCGCGGCCGAGCCTTTCGGCGCGTTCGCACTGGTGGACATCCGGCTGACCCTGGGCGCGTTGGTCCTGCTGCCGTTCCTGTGGCGCGACCGCGCCGTGTTCACCCGCGCGATGTGGCCGAAGCTGGCGATCATCGGGCTGATCAATTCGGCCATTCCGTTCCTGCTGTTCGCGTGGGCGGCGCAGCGTTCGCCGGCCGCCATCGGCGCGATCTGCAACGCGATGACGGTGCTGTTCGCCGCGCTGATCGGCTTCCTGTTCTTCGGCGAAAAGATCGGCACCCGCCGCGCCATCGCGCTGCTGGTCGGATTCGGCGGCGTGGTGCTGCTGGCGACGAGCAAGGCCGGTGGCATCAGCGTCGGCATGGCGGTCATCGCCGGTTCGACCGCCGCGCTGCTGTACGGCGTGGGCGTCAACCTGGTCCGTCGCCACCTTGGCGGCATCCCGCCAGCCGCCGCGGCCGCCGCCACGCTGGGTTGCTCCGCATTGTTGCTGGCGCCGTTCGCCGCCACCCATTGGCCGACAGGCGTCATCTCGCCGCTGGCCTGGGGCAGCGCGATTGCGATCGGCGTGCTCTGCACCGGCTATGCCTTCCTGCTGTACTACCGCCTGATCCAGCGTATCGGCGCCGCCCGCGCGGCGACCGTGACCTACCTGGTGCCGCTGTTCGGCGCGGCCTTCGCCTGGCTGTTCCTGGGCGAACCGGTGACCCCGGCGATGCTGGCCGCCGGCCTGCTGATCCTGGGCAGCGTCGCCTTCAGCCAGCGGGCGCCGAAGCCATGAACGACGTCGCGGCGGCCGCGCAGAAGCGGGTGGTGTTCGATTTCGAGATCGACTTCAGCAACGGCGGCGGCCTGCAGGGGCAGGACTTCCGTCTCGATCTGCAGGGTGACGACATCGAGGATGGGGCATTGGCCGACTACATCGTGCGTGACCTGCGCCTGTTGATGGTCGGCGCGGTGCGCATCCGCAACAAACGCATCATCCGGGAAGCGCACAAGCGATCCGGCGACGACGCCTGACCCCGGGCCTGATCGGTTCCGGCCTCGTCGACGTACACTGCGCGGAATCGGTTTCCGGGACATGCGATGAAACGTTGGCTGACAGGTGGATGGGCGATGCTCGCGCTCGCTTCGCTGGCGCAGATGCCGGTGAACGCGCAGGAGGGGAAAGAGACGACCGCGCAGACGGCCGATCCATCATTCGCGGCGCCAACCGCGCCCCTGAATCCGGAGCAGGTGGCCTCGGTCCCGCTTCGACAGGCTCTGACCGACTGGCCGCAGCTGGCGCGCTACCGCGTGGACAACGCGGCGCTGCCGCCGCCCGCTGCGGGCGAACGGCGCGTGGTCTTCTACGGCGACTCGATCACCGATGGCTGGGGGCGCGTGGACGGCACCGTGTTCTTTCCCGGCAAGCCCTACGTCAATCGCGGCATCTCCGGGCAGACCACCGCGCAGATGCTGGTGCGGTTCCGCCAGGACGTGATCGATTTGAAACCGGCCGCCGTCGTCATCCTCGCCGGCACCAACGATATCGCCGGCAACACCGGCCCGGCCACGCTGGCGATGATCGAGGACAACCTGCGTTCGATGGCCGAACTGGCGCGCGTCAACGGCATACGCGTCGTGCTGGCCTCGGTGCTGCCGGTCAGCGACTATCCGTGGCAGCCCGGCCTGCATCCCGCCGGCAAGGTCCGGGAATTGAACGCGTGGCTGCGCGGCTATGCACGCGATACCGGCGCTATCTACCTCGACTATCACGGCGCGATGAGCAATGCCGAAGGCGGGATGGACGCAAGCCTGGCGGAAGACGGTGTGCATCCCACGCCCGCCGGCTACGCGCTGATGGCGCCACTGGCGCAGCGGGCCATCGATGAAGCGCTGGCGGGCGGAACCGGCGGGAAGAGCCCGGCGAAGTGAGGCGCCGTCAGGCGAACAGCCCGTCACGGGCGATCAGTACTTCACTGTGCTCGGCCGCCTTTTCCACCGCCGCGCGCAGCATCGCCGGGGCGACGTACTCGCGGTGCACGTGATCGATCAGGGCGAGGTAGGCATGGCCGAACAGGTTGCTGCAACGGACGCGGGTACCCAGGCTGATGTCGATGCGATCGTCGGCGACGATGTCGACGCCGACGCAGGAGCGGAACACCAGGTGGCGGTCGTCCGCGCCCAGCACCACCTGTGAGCGGCGATCGCCGTCGTCCGTCCGCTGCGCCAATACCGGAAAGCGATCAAGGAACAGCTGATCACGCTGCGGCGACAGCAACGAGGACACCGGGCAGCCCAGCGGCGAGGTCCGCAGGCGCAGCGGCCTGACCAGTACGTTGCGCAACGTCATCAACGCGCTGACGCCGGCCGGCCGCTGCTGCAGGAAACCGTCGAGCACGTCGCCCAGTACCCGTGAGGCGCGCAGGCCAAGGAAGCCGCTGCCCCGCACACTGAGCACGAAGGTGTCCTGGTGGTGGAACGCCGTGAGCTCACCTTGCAACAGCGAGTGTGGCGGCGGAGCGGGCAGCGCGACCACGCGGGCGCGACGGCCGGCGATGAAACCGGAGGGAGACCGCCAGCCCGACACCGCGCCGCGTATCCGGCCAAGCATCCCGCGCACACCGGCGCACAGTCGCTGGCGGTGGCTACCGGGCGCGGCGTCGAACGCCAGCGTCATGGTCGGAATGGTGTCGTCGTCGATGGGCCGTTCCGCCAGGAGCGTGCGCACCGGTTCCGGCAGCAGTTCGGTCAACGAGGCGAGATTGGCCTCGCCGCTGAGCACGCGCGCGCGTTCGGCGTCCGGCAACGATCCACCCAGTTCATTGGTATGGCAGGACAGCGCGAAGAAGACGGGATGCCGGGAGCCGGGATGCGGCGCGGCGAACTGATGCCAGGCGCCGTCGCCGAAGCGCACGGTGAACAGGCTGTCCGGCGGCAGCCGGATGTGATGCAGCGCGTCGAGGAAACTGCGCGGATTCGCGGCGATCTGCGCATCCGAGGCGGTGGAGAAGCGCAGCAGCGCGCCGGCGCTGCCGGTGATCGCGGTGAACATGCGATGGCCGGCATGACGGTGGAACGGGTGGCCCTGCGGGCCCACCGCGAAGGTGTAGAGCGCGGTGGCGTCACCCTTGTCGAAATCGGTGCCGGCCAACCGGGCCGAGGGTTCGTCGAGCTCGTCGATGAAGTGCGGATGCGCGCGTTGCCGCGCGGTGGCTTCGGCGAACATGCGATCACCCGCGCCATGGCCAAGCTGGGCGATCAGAAAGACTTCCACCGGCAGCCCGTCCACGCGCGAGCGGATGCGGGCTTGGGGAAAGGTGGCGATTGGTTCGGCGAGATTGGCCATCGGAAACATCCTGTCGGTGCGGCAAAAAAAAATGGGCAGGCTCAGCCGGGCTTGGCGGCGCGCTTGCGTGCTTCCCGTTTCAGGGGACCGGCGGTAGGGCAGATCTCGAAGGCGAAGCCGGTGAGGGTGTTGACCAGAC
>Ga0247823_10002210_pt1 | contig 16122 bp, 12 predicted proteins | sample 13C_PalmiticAcid_2_FD_192426 | JGI IMG/M metagenome (GOLD analysis project Ga0247823, IMG submission 192426) | Soil microbial communities from agricultural site in Penn Yan, New York, United States - 13C_PalmiticAcid_Day30 | ecosystem: Environmental > Terrestrial > Soil > Agricultural land...
TCACCAGGGTGTAGAGCGCAATTACAACTCCATCTACCAGTATGCCGATATTGTGGTTCGCCAGGATACCTTCCGGATCATCAATATTCACCTGCAATCGACCAAGTTCAGCAACGACGAACATGCTTTTGCCTACCGCCCCGATTTCGATAATCGAGACACAGCCCTCATGAAAAGCAAAAGTATCATCAAAAAACTGAAACATGCTTACCAGCTCCGCAGCAGCCAGGCCGACCAGGTGAAAAAAGCCGTGCTGGGCAGTCCTTATCCCGTGATCCTCTGCGGCGATTTTAACGATATTCCCACTTCCTATGCCTATTTTACCGTAAAACAGCAACTTTCTGATGCTTTCCTGGCCAAAGGATGGGGTTTTGGGCAAACATTCAAGAAGATTTTTCCCACCCTGCGCATCGACCAGGTATTTTATGACCCCTCCATGCTGAAAGCCGTGGGCTACCGCAAGTACCGCACCCCGCTGGTAGACCACTATCCCCAATTTGCCAATTTTGTAGTGAAGAAGCAGGGGAAATTGCCTTAGTACTGCGGAGGGTTGAAGGTCAATCGTCAATGGTCAATTGTCAATGGTTCTTTCGTGAGAGGTCAGAGGTGAAAGGTGAGACGGCGCGAGTGCGAAGTTTTGCCGGAGCCTGTCCCGCATTCCGATGCTGGATTCGCAGATCCCGGCGGGTCTGAGCAGAGGGGCAATGGTGAGCGGCCAATCTCCAACCACTATCTCCATAGAACACCTTGCATTCCGCCCCCGCATTGGGCGGGGCAGGCAGTGTCTTTGCGCCCCCGCATGGGCGGGACTTACAGCGCCGTGAGTTTCTTTTGATTACGGATTGGCGAATTGACGGATTTCGCATTTTCATTTTCACATCAGCACATTTCCACATTAGCACATTGCATTTCGCCGTGCCGTTGTGCCCCCGCATGGGCGGGACTTACAGCGCTGCGAGCTGATCCTTTGTCCCTTTGCGACTCTGCGTGAAACCCCACATCACTCTATCGTGAAATATAAAAGGATATCCCCACCGCATACCGTATTTTTGGCGCATGTTGTACGCAGAAGTGATCGGTCACATACCGGTGAAAACCAAGTTTATACAGCTTTTTGCCCAAAACAGGCTGCCGCATGCTATTTTGCTGCTGGGCCCCGAGGGTACCGGTGGGCTGCCTATGGCGATGGCGTTGGCCCAGTACATCATGTGCAGCAACAAATCGGAGTTTGACAGCTGCGGCACCTGCTCTAACTGCCAGAAGGCGGCCAAACTGCAACACCCCGATATCCTGTATTCGTTTCCCAGCATCAATAAAGATGGCACTAAAGCGCTGAGCCAGAACTACATGGCTGAGTTTCGCGAGTTTGCCCTCCAAACGCCCTACGGCAATATTTATGAGTGGCTTCAATTCCTGGGAGCCGAAAACAAACAGGGAAATATCACCGCCGAGGAGTGCCGCCGCATCATTGAGCATTTCAACCTGCGGGCTTACGAAGGCGAATATAAAATCATGGTCATGTGGCGCCCCGAGTTCCTGGGCAATGAGGGCAATATGCTGCTCAAGCTCATCGAGGAGCCGCCGGTAAAGACTATTTTGCTGTTCGTGGCCGAAAACCATGAGCAGATCCTCAATACCATCCTCTCCAGGGTGCAACTGGTGAAACTGAATCCCTTACCAGCTTCAGAAATTCAGAAAGCATTGGTTTCCAGGAATAACCTGCCCGAGATGCAGGCCGTTCAGATGGCAAGACTGGCCAACGGAAGTTATGGTGAAGCCCTGCGCCTGACCCAGCACACCGAAAACGACCTGCTGCCCCTGTACCGGGAGTGGCTCAACTACCTGTTTACCAACAAGGGTAGCGACCTCATGGAGTGGATAGCCCGGGTAGCCGATTTGGGCCGCGAAACCCAGAAGCAGTTCCTGGCTTACTGCCTTACCCTGTATGAGCAGGGCCTCCGCCTCGAGTACATGGGGCTGGAACAGCTCTACCTGCTGGAGGAAGAAAAGGTGCTGCTGCAAAAAATGATGCAGCTGGGCTTCAGGTCCTGGCATTTCAGCAATATGTCGTTGCTGGTCAATGATGCCGTTTACCATGTAGAACGCAATGCCAACCCCAAAATCCTGTTTCATGCCCTGTCCATCAGGCTCAGGCAGGTTATGCAAACAAAAGCGTAACTTTGCAGAATGTGCCGTATCGTTTACGGCATATTATAGTATATTCAAGGTTTAAATTTGACATATGGGATGTGGAAACTGTGGAGTGACCACCGGCGGTAAGCCTGCAGGATGCAGGAGTAACGGCGGATGCAGCTCCGGAGGTTGTAATAAGATGAATGTTTTTGATTGGTTATCGGAATTACCTATTGCAGACAGCCTGGCACCATTTAATATATTAGAAGTAAGTTTTAACAACGGTAGTCGTAAAGAGTTCTATAAAAATAACGGAAGCCTCCACCTCGACAGGGGTGAACTGGTAACAGTAGAAGGCGTTGGCGGTTTCGACGTCGGAGCCGTGAGCCTCACCGGTGAGTTGGTAAAACTGCAGCTTAAAAAAATGGGCGTAAAGTGGGAACGCACTGAATTTAAACGTGTTCTGCGCCGTGCCACTGATGAAGATAGCAATAAAATGGAGGAAACCAAGGCCCGCGAAGTGGGTGCACTGGTCCGCTCCAGGGCCATTGCCCGCCAGCTGAACCTGAATATGAAACTGAGCGAAGTGGAAATTCAGGCCGATGGTAAAAAAGCGACCTTCTTCTATACTGCCGATGATAGGGTAGATTTTCGTGAACTGATCAAGATATTCGCCTCCGAATTCAAAGTAAAAGTAGAAATGCGCCAGATCGGCGCCCGCCAGGAATCGGCCAAAGTAGGTGGTATAGGTACCTGCGGCCGGGAATTGTGCTGCTCAACATGGCTCACCGATTTCAAATCGGTGAATACCTCTGCAGCGCGTTACCAAAATCTGAGCATCAACCAGACCAAGCTTTCCGGACAGTGCGGCCGCCTCAAATGCTGCCTCAACTATGAACTGGATACTTACCTGGATGCACTCAGGGTGTTTCCCGACAACGCAGAAACCATTGACACCGTTCATGGCCCGGCATACCTTCAGAAGAAGGATATCTTCAAAAACCTGATGTGGTACACTTATAGCGACAGCAATAAGCAGTATCCACTGTCGATTACCCGCGTACGCGAAATCCAGGATATGAACCGCCGTGGTCAGAAAGCCGAAGAACTGAAACCGGTAGAGCTGGAGAGTAAAAATCCGAAGCAGATTGCCGATATCGGTTTTGTGGATGTGGTAGGCCAGATTACGCTGAAAAACCTGGAGAAAAATTCGCGCAAGCCCCAGAACAAAAAACGCCGGGACGACAGCAATAAACCCCAGGGCGGAAAAGAGGAGCAACAGGCAGCCGGTCAGAAAGGCCCTCGCCAGGAGCGCCCACGCCGCGATGGCAACCGTGAGAACAAGGAAAACCGCGAACCACGCGAACAGCGTGAGCCGAGGGAACAACGTGAACCACGTGAGCCCCGTCAGCAGCAAGCCAAGCCGCAGGGTGGAGCCCCCAAAGGTGAGCAGCAGCCACAGCAACAACAAGCTCAGCAGCAGCAGCAGCCCCGCAAGGAACGCCAGGAGCGCCCACGCCGCGACAACCGCGAAAACAAAGAACCCCGTGAGCCACGCGAACCGCGTGAACCCAAGGAACCACGTGAGCCCCGTCAGCAACAGGCCCAGGGCGAAGGAGGACAGCAACCGCAGGGAGGTAACAGGCCCCGCAACCAGCGTCCGCCACGCAGGCCCAACCAGGGTGGTGGTAAACCGGAGCAACCGAATAATAACAATGAAAAAAAGGCTGAGTAATCAGCCTTTTTTCTTTTTTACCGCTTCGAGCATTGCCGCTTCGTAAGCATCTATGATTTTTTCCCAGTTGTAGGCCGTGGTTATCCGTTGCCGGTTGGCTTCTATCAGGTTGCGGTACTCGTTTTTATCCTGCACCTGGTCGAGGATGGTGGTAACGGCTTCGGGACTGCCGAAGTAGAACGCATTTTCCTGTAATACAGTTTGGTTAAAAACATTGTCGTGGGCCGCAATGAGGCAATCAGCTGCCATGGCTTCGAGCAGGGAGGGATTGGTGCCGCCCACCGAATGGCCATGAAAATACAACTGGCTGTAATGGCGCAGGTTGTTGATGATGCCCATATCGTAAATGCCGCCTACAAAACGCAGGCGATTGTCGGTATAGGTATCGCGCAGGTACTGGCCGAATTTATTGTCGGTTTTGCCCACTATCATCAGTGGAAAGGGCGATTGGCTTTGCAGGTATCCCTTGATGATCATTTCTATATTGTTCTCCGGCTCCATGCGGGCAATGAGCAGGTGGTACTGGTAAGGTTGCACGCCATAAGTGCTCAATACATTGGCACGGGGCATATCAAACAGCTCGGCGCCGTAGGGGATAAAGATCGAGGGTTTGCGGTAGGTCTCCTGCAAATGGGTTTGGATGCCCAGCGAGTCGGCAATCAGCACATCACCATGTTTGGCCGCCCAGCGCTCTGCATGTTTTAAGAACCACTGCACTTTGGGACTGTATTTGCTCCGTTTCCATTCCAGTCCGTCCATGTTCACCATGTTCACCATCTTTTTGGGCCACATCCAGTACCACACGCTGCTGCTGGTATATCCCAGCTGCAACAACAGGTCGAAGGGGCGGCGGCGCGCATCCTTGAAGCAGTTGAAATCATAAATGAACTGACCGGCGGTACCCATTTTATCTTCGGTATCCTCGCAGTGAATGAGTTTTACACCATGGTATTCCGGCTCCTGGTAAGGGTGCAGGCTGGAGTTGTAGACATAAACTTCGTGGCCGCGGGCAACGAGTCCTACAGAAAGGTATTGGGCAAACTGCTCAAACCCGCCATAGTGGTTGGGAATACCCCGGGTGCCTAAAATGCCGATTTTCATAGCTGGTTTATTGTTGTTGGAGAACGGTTTGGTATGCTTTCAGGGTTTCTTCAGCTGCTTTTTGCCAGGTGTATTCCTGCAATATTTTGGTGCGGAAAGCTTCGTTGTAAGGCGCTGCATGTGCCGCTTCGATAGCCTGGCGGATGGATGCGGTATCGTCCGGGTTGCAGAACCAGGCGTTGTCTTTAAAATACTCTACCGTATCGCCTTTATCGGTCACCACAATATTGCAACCCATCACAGCTGCTTCGAGTGAGGAAAGGCCGGTGGTTTCGAAATAACTGGGCAGGATATGCACCTTGGCAGAGTGGAACATTTCGTACAGTTCTTCCTCGCTCAGCCAGGTAGTGAATTGAATATTGGCTGCGGCCTCGGCCTTGCACTGCTCATAATAAGCGGTGGTATTGGGCGAAGGTTTGCCGTGGATGAACACTTTATACGGCGTATTGTTCATCGCCCTGATGAGGTTGAGCTGGTTTTTACGGCCCTCAACCCGGGCTACACAAAGCACAGCCTGGTCGTATTTTTCGTTTTTACGGGTGGTGCGTTGTGCCAGCGCTGCATCAATACCATTGGGAATAAAACGGTAGGGGCGTTGCAGGTTATATTTGGCTGCCAGGCGATTGTATTCGTTGTGGGAGTTGGGCAACAACATACCGGCATGCTGGGCTACATACCGGATAGATTTGCGGTGGCCCCAGCGCAGGTATTTGCGGCTCATGATCTTTTCGCCGTTCACGATGCTGCGGGCGATGGCTTTTACGTATTCGATCTGGTCTTCGCTCAATACTTTGTTCATGATGCCCATGAGTCCGCCGCGCGATTTTTTCTCAAACTCGCCATAATCCAGGAAGATGGTAGATACCACATACGGTTTACCTGCCTGATCAATATGGTACATGATATCGGCCGGGCGGATGATATTGAAAAAGTGCAGCAGGTCGTAACTGCTGTAATCGATGGTTTCGCTGGTCAGTTTAATGTCCACTTCCACGCCCAGCTGGCGCAGGTAAGCTGCCGTAAGGTCGATCTGTTTGGTATCGCCTCCGGGAGTGGAGTAGAGGGTAGCCCTGGTAATGAATAGTACTTTCATATTGTGGAAAACGGTGCAAAAGCCGGTCGCAAAGGTAACTTTTTTGGTCTTGCGGCGGCGGCATTCCGGGCAAGAGTCGCGGGTAAAGTGTACTTTGCAGGCAATTTTTGAAGGAACCGTAACAGATATGCTCAGGGCCGAGTCTTATAAAAAGGGGATTCTTTTTTCTACAGGGTTTAATGTACTCAACAAAGGGCTAGCGTTTGTAAACAACCTGGCCATTGCTTATTTTTTTGGCACCCAGCTATCGGTAGACGTCTATTTTTATACCTTCAACACCATTATCCTGCTGGTTACCTATCTCAATAGTGTCAATGTAGGCGTGCTGGTACCGGAGTCGATGAAAATTCGTGCCTCGGGCCATCCTGAGAAAGCATTTTCTTTTTTCAATGTGTTCATTGCCGGGTATGTGTTGCTTACAGCCCTGTTGTGCGCTATTGCCTGGATCAACCCGATAGGCATTTTCACTTCGCTGTCGAAGTTCGATAAGGTGGTGCTGGAGCAGGAGTTTACACTTATGCTTTGGGTTATTCCGCTGCTGATGCTCATCAGCATCACCAACCTGCTCACCGAGATTATCGTATCCTACCGTTTTTTTTCGATGCCTATGATAGCCGGAAGCATCAACTCCACGCTGTCGTTTGTTATGCTGCTGGTGTTTCACGATCGCTGGGGAATGCTGAGTGTGGTGGCCGGTCTTATTATCTCGCACTGTCTGAATATAGGTTTGCTGGTATTGATTATGCTGCGCGGCCTGCACTGGAAATTCAGCTTTGTCTGGGTTAAGATCGACAAAAAGGTATGGCAGAATATAGGAATGGCGCAGCTGGGCAATCTGGCTACCGTGCTTAGCGCTTATGCACCGCTGTACCTGCTCTCCGGTTTTCCGGGAGGAGTAGTAGCGGCCTTTAACTATGCCCAGCAGATTGTGGTGCAGCCTACCAACCTGCTCACCAACCAGTTTGCTTCTGTATCGCGCATCCGCATCAACGAATTATATGTGAGCAAGGATTACAGCGGGCTTAACCGGGTGCTGGCTTCTACCATCCGTTTTTTATTGTTTTTGCTGGTACCTGTGTGCGGCATTCTGTTCCTTTTTCCGGAGCAGGTGGTAACGGTGTTGCTCAAACGGGGTTCGTTTAGTAGTCAGTCGGTAGCGGATGTATCGGTGTTTCTACGTTTCCTGGCACTTTCGGTTCCTTTTACGGCGGTGTGGTCTATTGTATCCAACCTGTTTGTGTCGGCACAGCTCATTAAACAATCGGTATGGTACCAGATTTTCAATAATCTGCTGCTTATTGCGTTTACCTACCTGGGATTGCAATGGCTGGGCAAGGAAGGATATCCGCTGGCCTACCTGGCTATCAATGTGATGAACGTGCTGGCGGTGCAATGGTTTTGCAAACGCTACTTCCCATACATAAAATACTCGGTGGTGTTGCGGTACATCCTGTTGCTGGTATTGCTGATGGTGGTGATATTGGGCGGTATCTGGTTCATCCGTATTCCCGCCTGGTTGCCGGGCGGCCTGCCACAACTTTTATTGGCCAGTCTGCTGGCCATGGGCCTGCTGCTAATGGCCAATCGCTTTTTTTATATTTGTCCGGAAATAAACGATCTGTTTCATAAAGTGCGCGTCAAATTCCTGGGAAACCGGGAAGAACCACCCCAGCCGTAGTCAATAATGTTTACGGCTGGTAATAAACCAATGAAAAAACGAAATACATGGGCTTTAGCATCACCCGCATGCCGATTTATGCCGGTAAGGTTTACCGAATGTTTCTGCGATCGATGTACCGGTTCGACCGTTGGCACCTCTATACACTCCGGGAGCGGATTTATGCACAGGACATTATCAGGTTTTGCAACAACCGTCCGGTACGCAACAGCTTTGTAGAAATAGGGTGCGGGCTTGGCGATATTATCCGCAACGTAAACTATGGCAGCAAGCTAGGCCTCGATCACGATAAAGCCGTGGTTGGTGCAGCAGCGGTGATGAACAGGCTGGCCCTGCGCCCGGGCATGTCTTTTGGCACTTTTTCGTTTCCTGGTTCGGTGCTTGATGGCCGGTACGATGTGATCGTGATGGTGAACTGGATACACGCTTTTTCACCAGAAGCACTGGCCGAGGGGATGAACGGATACTTCCGCAACAACCTGAATCCCGGCGGTGTATTAATAATTGATACCGTACAGGATCCGGAGTACCGGTACAACCACGATATCGGATTCCTGACCCGTAATCTGGACTGCCGGGTAGAGAAGATAGGAGATTATGAACGTCAACGCTCTGTATGGGCCATACATAAAAAGGAGTAATAGCACATGTGCGGTTTTGCCGGGATATTGAATGCGCAGGTAAGTGAAGCGCAACTGAATGAGGTAGCCGATCGGGTCAAATTTCGCGGGCCGGATGCCCGTGGGGTAAGGGTTTGGCAGTCGGGCGCAGCGCAGGCTGTATCGGGTGTGTTTTTTAACCGCCTCGCCATTATGGACCTGGATGCCCGCAGTAACCAGCCTTTCGAAGACGAGACCCACCTGCTGTTGTTCAACGGTGAAATATACAACTACGCGGCGTTGCGACAGGAACTCGTGCAGGCTGGTGCCATCTTTCATACCACCTCCGATACTGAGGTGTTGTTTCATGCGCTCATTCATTGGGGCAGGGACGCGGTGAAGCGCCTCAACGGCATGTTTGCCTTCTTCTTTGTACACAAACTTTCCGGCCGTTTCATCATTGGCCGCGATAGGGTAGGCATTAAACCACTGTATTATTGCCAGCGCGATGGCAAGCTGGCGTTTGGTTCCGAAATGCAATCGGTGGCCGCATTGGTGCCCGGTGCTTTTGAACTGAACCGGCCCATGCTGAGTGCTTACCTCTGGTTGCAGGATATTCCCACACCGCACACCGCATTACAGGATATTTTTAAACTGCCTCCCGGTCATACCATCGAAGGCAGCATTCATCAACTGCACCAATCTTTAGCGATCACTCCTTTCTGGGATGCTTACGAAGCGGCATTGGAGGCTGGCGAGTCCCGCGCGGCCGATTGCGAAGCAGTGCTGAAAGACAGCCTGGAACGCCAGATGGTAGCGGATGTACCCCTCGGACTTTTCCTGAGTTCGGGTGTCGACTCTTCGCTGCTGGCGGCCATGGTGCACCATCATTTTTCGAGAGACCGGGTCTTCAATTTTTATACCGTAGCTTTTAACGAAGCCACCGACAGCGACGAAAGTGCCGCTGCTACTGCTTATCTCAAAGGTTTTGACAACCCGGCATTGCACCACCACCTGCTGCACATCGATCAGCAGGATATTGCGGGCAGGCTGCAATCGCTGTACCGATACGTAGACGAGCCGTTTGGCGATCCTGCTGTATTGCTCAACTGGGCCATCTCCGATAAAGCCCGCGAACATGTGACCGTAGCCCTCTCCGGCGATGGTGCCGATGAACTGTTTTGGGGATATGGCCGCTATGCGCAATGGCAAACACCAGGCATGAAGGTGAAGGGCAAATACCATTTGTCGCCCCTGCTGGCCAAAGCCATTTTACCATTTGTAAAAGATCCGTACTATAAAAGAAAAGCATCGCTGGAGATGGCGCCCGATGCGTTGCAACGTTATTTTAACCTGTACCTCTCGCCTTCGGTATCCGACTGGATGCCTGGCAAAGTTTGGGAGCAGGAAATCTGGGCTTTGAAAGGCTTGGATAAAGTGCGCCATCGGGCAGACCTGGCTTCGTTGCTGGATATAAAAACCTATTTGCCTGATGCGATGCTGTACAAGGTAGATCGTTCCAGCATGGCTTCGAGCCTCGAAGTGCGGGTGCCTTACCTCGATAATACTGTGATTGATTATGCGCTGCAACTACCGCTCAAATCCAAGTCGGACGGGCAGTTCAGGCACAAGGCTGTGCTCAAGCACCTGCTGGGCCGCCTGGCACCGCATTATCAAATAGATGCTCCTAAAAAAGGATTCAGCTTTCCGCTTGATACCTGGTTACGGGGCAGCTGGGCCACGCTTACACAAGACCTGCTTACGTCAGCTTTCTTCATCGAAATGGGCTGGGAACCTGCACCGCTGCAACAATTGGTGAGCGAATATTTTAAAGGCGACAAACGACACTACACCATTGTGTGGTACCTGTTGAACCTGGCCCTCTGGTGGCATCAAACGAAACAAACGGTTAAAAAATAAGGCGCATGAAGGTATTCCTGACCATAACGATAGATGTAGAACCTGATTGCAGCAGCAACTGGGTGTACTCCGATCCGCTGACCTTCCGGGGTGTATCGGAGGGGATACAGCAGCGCTTGCAGCCTTTGTTTGGCAAGTACAATATGGTGCCCACCTACCTTATCAATAATGTGGTGCTGGAAGATGCGGCAAGTACCCGCGTGTTTCAATCGCTGGAAGGAAATTTTGAATTGGGCACCCACCTGCACCCCGAGTTTATAGCGCCGCAAAAAGAACATGAAAATTATGCAGGCAAAAAGGGGATTGCCAATTGCTGCTTTTATCCGCCGGAGATAGAAACCGGTAAGCTGCAAAACATTACCCACCTGTTTACAGATAATTTTGGCTACGCCCCGGTATCATTCCGGGCAGGCCGTTACAGCGCCGGGCTTAACACCATTCGTAGTCTGGCATCGTTGGGATACAAAGTAGATACGAGCGTAACTCCGCACCTGATCTGGAACGATAAAACCCGCGAACAGCCTGTCGATTTCAGGCAGGCACCGGAGCAACCTTATTTCATTGGTGCGCACAGCATGACCACGCCCGATGCTCAAAGCCAACTGCTTGAAGTGCCAGTGGGCATTGCTGCGTTTAAACGTAATCCGATGCGGGAGTTGCTGGTTTCCGGTGCGGGTTTGCGACATAAAATGCGCAGCCATAAACATGTTTGGCTGAGACCGCATTACGCTACCGCTGATCAGATGATTGAGATAGCAAAGCAGTTCACCAACCGTTACCATGATAATGATACGGTGGTGCTCAATATGATGTTTCACAACGTAGAAGTGCTGCCCGGGCTGAGCCCGTATTGTGCCACCGAGGCAGATTGTACGCGTTACCTGCACAGCCTCGAAACCTTTTTTCAATATTGTAATCAAAACCAGATACAGGGCATATCGCTGCAGCAATTGTATGAACACTATGCATCCCAATCCTAAACCGTTGCGCATCGCCATGCTGGTGCAGGGGCTTCCGCCAATGCCGGCCGGGGGTGCCGAAATGCAGGCGCTGAAACTGGGTCGTCAGCTGACGGCCCGGGGGCACCAGGTGTTTTTCTTTATGCCGGGTAAAGCCTCCTGTCATGGTCGCGATCAGATAGATGGCATGGTGGTATACCGCCTTTACAACATGGGACTGCGCCTGTTTGAAATGCTGGCCCGAAAAAACAAACAACAAAAACCTGCAGCGGTTAAAATCGAATACGATGATACCGCTGAGGTGACCAATAAAATCACCCGCAAAGCCGGTTGGCCTACCTGGGTGTACTACAATATTTTTTTCTGGAGCAGTCTGCTGCTGTTATGGCCCCGCCGCAAAGAGGTCGATGTGATACACACTCATACGATGGAATGGCCGGCGATAGTGGTGGTAAGATTAGGGAAATGGCTGCGCAAACCGGTGCTCATCAAAGAGTCGACCATGAACGGTTTTGAAACCCTGGCCCGGTACAAAAAAGGAAAGTTGCATCAACAATCAATTATTGATAATGCACAGTTGGTAGCCATGACCAGCGTGATTCACAACAACCTGGTACAGGAAGGCATTCCCGAATCGCATATTGTGGATATTCCCAATGGTATTGAATTACCAGCCGCTGCACCGGTGCGCCAACCTGCTGCTGTACCCACGGTATTGTTTGTCGGCAACCTATACCAGCAACCAGCCAAGGGTATCGATATTTTATTGAAAGCCTGGGTGATTGTCATCCGTGAATTTCCGTCGGCCCGCTTGCAGATTGTGGGCGATGGTGCTACGCCGGAGTATGACACATATGTGCAAAGTCTGGGTATACAAGCCAGTGTTAGTTTTGAAGGCCGCCAGTCGGCATTGAGCCGTTATTACGAAGCCGCCCATTGTTTTGTGTTGCCCTCCCGTCGCGAAGGCATGAGCAATGCTCTCATGGAAGCCATGTTGCATGGTGTGCCTGCTGTGGCAACCCGCATCTCCGGCTCGGCCGATCTGATACAGGACGGTATCAGCGGTTTGCTGGTACCCTCCGCAGAAGTACAGCCGCTGGCACAGGCTATATTGCATATGCTGCAATATCCTGAACAGGCTGGCGAAATGGGCCGACAGGGCGCATTATCCGTAGCGAAGCAATGCAGCATGGATGTAGTGTCCAGCCAATACGAATCTTTATATCACCAGCTTACAGGGCATCATTCTTAAACTACATGACCCGCAAGAAACATATCCTGTTTTTCATTTTCCGCTTGTATGGCGGTGGCGCAGAGCGCATGGTGAGCAACCTGAGCCTGGAACTGTGCAACGAATTTGACATCACCATCGTTACGTACGATCAACCCGGCAAGACTTACAACTTCGGTGGTGAGCATATCACCATTGATTTGCCTTATGCCGATAATCCACATGGTAACTCAGCCCTGCAGCGAGCCCGGCGATTGCTCGTGCTTTCGCGGGAACTGCGTCGCATTAAAAAAGAAAAGAACGCCGATGTGGTCGTGAGTTTTGCGGAGCAGGCCAATATCATTAACCTCATCACCGGCGGACCCGGGCAAAAAATGATCAGTGTGCGCACGCTGCTGTCGAAGGAGCTGGAGCATTCGCCCAAGGTTAAAAAATTGTTGCCGGTGATTCGCCGGTTGTACAACCGGGCACGAACCATTGTAGTGCCGGCGCGCATGATCGGCATCGATATGGAACAGGCGTTGCAACTGGACAACAGCAACATACAGGTGTTGTACAATTTTGTGGAGCCCGGCCGCATTGATCCGCTGGCTGCTGAGCCACTGGCCGATACCATGACGGCGCGCTTGTTTGCCGAACATCCGGTGCTGCTCAATGTGGGTCGCATCAGCAAAGAGAAAGGACAATGGTTGTTGCTGCAACTGATGGCCCGCCTCAGAGAGGAAGGTTCATCAGCTAAGCTAGCCATTATTGGTACGGCCCATTCTGAAGGCAACCTTATCGATTATTTATTGCAGTTGGCCCGCGACCTGAACCTCGCGGTGTTTGATGGTACCCGCGGAGCCTTGCCCGATGGGTTGCAGTATGATGTGTACTTCCTGGGTTTTCAGAAAAATCCATACCAGTTTATGCACCGCAGTCGCGCTGTATTGCTGCCTTCAGTGTTTGAAGGTTTTCCGAATACCCTGCTCGAAGCTATGCAATGTGGTGTGCCGGTGATGGCGGCCGATTGCCTGTCGGGCATCAAAGAAATACTGGCGCCCGATGCACCGCTGGGACAGTTTACCACCGTGCTGCAATATGGCAGGTATGGTTTGCTGGCTCCCGCCGTGACGGATACGACCACCTATGCTGTGCCGCAGTTAACGATCGAAGAATGGGTAAAAGGAGTGCAGGAACTGCTGTGCAACGAAACCCTGCATGCCCGGTACATACAACTGGCACCGGAATGCGTAGCCCGGTTCGACAAGCAGGAGATATTACAACAATGGAAAAAACTCTTCAGGCAGCAGGCCTGAGGGTAACTTATACTACGACGGGAAGACCTGGCATTGGTGCCGGGTCTTTTTCTTTTTCCTCTTTGAGGTTGAGCAGCATCATGGTCTCGAAAACGATCACCAGCGAAAAATATTCGAACCAGTAATCGGTGACGAGAAACAGGAGCAAAGCGGCCAGCAAATAACGGCCATAAGTGAGGTAGCGCCAGCGCCGCATAAAATACCCGATATATCCCAGCAAAAACAACACCGCACCCAGCAGCCCATATTCGCCCAACACCTGGTTGAAGGTCGAAAACGGATAGTTCATATTGGAGTGCTCTGCTGCAGGCAGCAGGTAATAGTGCATGAATGTAGCCCAATGGTTGGCCTCGAATGCGGCAGAGCGGTACACATACTTGGGGTTATACCGCCCCAGGATGCCTGCACCACCCACCCGGAAAGCCAGCTTGGACGAAAAATTACCCATGCCCGCCCCTATTAAGGTATGCGTGGGGCTAGAAGCCATGTAATTGGCGGTTTGGATAAACGATACATATTTGCCCGGCCTCGAGTAGAAGTCGGCTGTATCAATATTCACCAAACCTTTTGAAGTAATGGGCCAGGGTATGGGTGTACTATCTGTTTTGTAATATTCTTTCGGAGGGGCAGTAATCTCTGTGTCAGCTGTTAACTTAATCCATACTACCCGCATATACTCCAGGTTGGAAGGGGAGGAGTAAAGATAAGTACCCAGCAGAAAAAACAAGGCAGCAGCCGAAAGCCAGCGGTGGGTACGCAGCCGGGTGGTGACAAAAAACAGCACCAGCATCATCAGGCTGATGATGAGGGTGATATTGCTGGTGCACAACACAATGACACCCAGGCAAAGCGCTGCCATCACTTTTTGTCCGCGGTGCATGAAATAGATAAGTCCCAGAAGGTTAATGGCTGCATTAACGGCCGAAGAATCGAGGCTTACTCCCAAAATAGCATCACCGGCAGAGGGGTGTCCCACGCGGATATCAGCTCCATGCCCCCAATAAGCCAGCCAGGCCGGATGAACAAGCAGCAGGGCAAAGAAAAATAAGGACACCATCGTGTTGACCACAAAAAAACTGCTGATGGCAGCGGCGGTCGCTTCCTTGCTATATCGCAATGTCATGAGTCGTACCTGTACAAAACTGGCGATGCAGATGGCCCATTGCAGGCAGCCCAGCGAAAACGCCATGAGGTAGTTGGGCTCAAAGAGCTGCGTCAGGAAAAGGTATTTGATGATTTCGGTGAGCAGGATGGCGGTATAGAAAAAAGGTGCCCTGGGTTTAACCTGTTCGGGCATTTTGCGGCCCATGTACCAGTTGTAGGCAAATACAGCTGCCAGTGTCAGTAATTTTACCGGTAGTTTGGCATTCAGAAAGAGCAGAAGAAACACCAATAAAGGCCCGTTGAATTCGGTCGGGTTAGAAAATTTCCTGGCAAGCACCTTCATTTCAGGTCGGAGTTATCTGGTCTGCGCCCCGGCGATGAATCGCTAAGGCCGGTAAAGGGATAATGGCTGTAAATATATCAATTTGTATTTTGTTGGTACAAGTTACATTGCTGATTATGCAATTATGTATTTTAGCAGGTAATTTTGCGAATCATCCGGGAGCGAATACCCGGCTTCAATCATAATCCCTACATCAATGCCATTTTTAAAAGCCCGGGTACACCAATTCATTCATATCTCTTTATTATGTCTGATAGCCTTTGGAATGCCTTTTCCTATACTGGTGGAGAGTTACCTGATTGTGCTCCTGACCCTGAACTGGGTATTGATGTGGAACTTCAAGACCAAGTGGCGAAACCTTCAGCTCAATCCGTTCGCCGTTATCTATATCCTGTTTTTCTTCATTCACCTGGCCAGTGTATTTTACAGCAGCAACCAGGGAGAAGCCTGGATGATCCTCGAAAAGAAGCTCAGTTTCCTGATTCTACCGCTGGTGATTGGCACCACAGGCCTTGAGGATGAAGGCGTTATCAAAAAAATCATTACCTGGTTTGTCGGGGGCTGCATCACGGCGGGCGTTATTTGCCTGGGGCATGCTTTTTACCAGCTCTACCTTACCGGCCAGTACGACCAGTTCTTTTACCATTCCTTCAGCCGGGTGATAGACCTGCATTCTGTCTATTTCTCGGCCTATGTGCTGTTTGCCATCGGCGTGTTTTTGTTCGATGCCCGTAATATTTTCCTGCCGGAGTTTTGTTACCGACCCCTGTGGCGATCGCTTATCCTGTGTTTCCTGCTGGTGCTCATGTTGCTGCTGTCGTCCAAGCTGATGCTGGGCTTGCTGGTGCTGATGCTGAGCCTGTACACGGTGATGCGGGTGGTGAAAAACCGCCGGCTGAACCTGGCTTATGCGAGTATGTCGCAACTG
>Ga0247823_10002211_pt1 | contig 16119 bp, 11 predicted proteins | sample 13C_PalmiticAcid_2_FD_192426 | JGI IMG/M metagenome (GOLD analysis project Ga0247823, IMG submission 192426) | Soil microbial communities from agricultural site in Penn Yan, New York, United States - 13C_PalmiticAcid_Day30 | ecosystem: Environmental > Terrestrial > Soil > Agricultural land...
GCCGGCGGGGCTGAATAAGTTGGTGTTGGAGGGGGATGCCGAGGCGGCCAAGACGCGGCGGATGAGGTGGCTGGCGCAGGTGTGCGAGTACTGGCCGCTGAAGCGGCTGGCGGCCGTGACGGATGAGGATGTGGAGGGGATCTTGAAGTCGTACTCCGCGGGGCCCACCACCGGCGGGTTTGGGCCCGCCGGTAGCGGTTCACGCGCTGCCCCGGGCCGGGTGATCCTCGCGGGCAGCGGGCCGGGCCACCCGGACCTGCTCACGCGCGCGACGTACAAGGCGATCCAGACGGCGGACCTCATCCTCGCGGACAAGCTCGTGCCGGCGGGCGTGCTGGACCTGGTCCCGCGGCGCACGCCCGTGTCCATCGCGCGCAAGTTCCCCGGCAACGCCGACCGCGCGCAGGAGGAGCTGCTTGAGCAGGCCCTCGACGGCGTGCGCGCGGGCAAGACGGTCCTGCGCCTCAAGCAAGGGGACCCCTTCATCTACGGCCGCGGCGGCGAGGAGGTCGCCTTCTTCCGCCAGCACGGCCTCGGCGACCGCGTCGTCGTGCTGCCGGGCATCACGAGCAGCCTCAGCGCGCCGCTGTTTGCGGGTATCCCCCCGACGCAGCGCGACGTCGCCGACCAGGTGCTGGTCTGCACGGGCACGGGCAAGAAGGGCAAGGCGCCGACGCCGCCCGAGTTTGTGGGCAGCAGGACCGTGGTGTTCCTGATGGCGCTGCACCGCATCGGCGGGCTGGTGGCCGAGCTGACGCGCTTCACCGCCGAGGAGGAAGAAGCGGCGGCGGCGGCGGCGGCGGCGCAAACAACAGGAGAAACACCCCTTGAGAACACACAAACGAGCAGCAGGAGGGCACTCTGGCCGCTCGACACGCCCTGCGCCGTCATCGAGCGCGCGAGCTGTCCCGACCAGCGCGTCATCCGGACGACGCTGCGGTTCGTCGCCGAGGCGATCGAGCAGGAGGGGAGCCGGCCGCCGGGACTGCTCGTCGTCGGGCGCGCATGCGAGGCGCTGTACACGCCCGAGAAAGGCCGGTCGTGGGTTGTCGAGGACGGATTCAAAGGGTTAGAGCTAGACTCGGAAGGGGATTTTGGGGCCGGCGGACTTGGGATTGCGGGCATGGCGTAAATAGAGCGTGGACATTTGTATCTTGTACATACATGTAACCGTCGAATATCATGGGCAGAAATCATCTGGTTCTGCGGGTTCAATAACAGTTCCCCTCATTTGGAGACTTCGCGCTCTGTTGACCAAGCTCCTGGACCCCTGAGCCTCCCCCAACGAGTAACCCGACATACCAAACAACACCAAAGGGCAAGTTCTTACTTTGGTTCGCGACATCATCCGTCTCTCTCTATTGAGAACAACATAGTTTTCACAGAAACCTGGAGCGAACGGAATCCATAAAGCAAGACTCCTGATGCGAGTTCAAGGCATTGCCCCTTATCAGTCTGTTTGCAGCATACTCTGCCATCTATGAAATCTTCCAAGCCCATTAGACCCCAGTACCAATAACTTCCAATCTTATGTATGCATGATGCATGTAATGACTATGATCAAAACGCTCACCCGTTCCAAGCCAGAACTCAAAAGTATTACCCAACCCCTCTTCACAGCCCCTTTTTACCGACCACCACCACATCCCCACGCTCATTCACACCAAAAACCCATCCCCACAACCTCAGAACCAACTGTATCAGCCCTCCAACAACGTTCTGTAACAGAGGGAAGGACCTCGTTATGTCCCGCTGTCAATCTGGTCCACGACATTCCGCTTCGACCACAACGCCCACTCCTGGCAGTTGCGATTCACATCCCTCGGTATGCGCAGCTCCGTGACTTTCTTTGGCTCGACGATCAGCGTCGAGAGGAAGCCGCCCGAGGCGTGCCAGGCGATGTGGCAGTGGAAGGCCCAGACACCTGTTGTGTTGAGAGTTTTGATGTTAGCGAAACTGTCTGTATGTATGAACAGGTTGGGGGGGGGGAGAGGAAGGAGACAACATACCCGGCGCGCCGTCGAATTGGATCACGAGGTGGCCGTTGCCGCGCACGAGGTGGACGTCCCGCCTGTGCGGGTTGGACGGGCGGACGATGGTGCCGTCCCAGGCGCCGGGGCCTTCGTGGAGGATGTAGAAATTATGCCCGTGGAGGTGCATCGGGTGGCTGTGGCAAGGTGAGTAAACGGCGGCTTCAAAGGGCCAGGGGAGGGGGAGTACACTTACGCGACGGGGCCCTTGTTGTTGACAATGAGGCGGATTTTGGTGCTGTCGCGGTAGTTGACTACGTTCCATTCCTCCGGGTAGCTAAAGTTGCCCTGGTTGGCGAGCAGGATGACGGGGTTGTTGTAGTCGGTCCGCATGGACACGCCGTTGAACCTCCACAGCGTCACGTTGGACGCGTTCTTGTACATCTCAATGTCCATCGACTGCGTGACCATGGGCTTGGGCAGCGGCATCCGGTACAGCGGCTCGGTGACGCTGAGGTCTTCGTTGGCGCAGGTGCCCGGGTCGGGGATGTCCCAGGCTCTGCTGGACGGCGACGACGAAGTGTCGGCCTTGCCGTAGTAGACGGCGGCCAGCGCGTTGGGTTGACGCGCGGGCGAGCATGTCGTCATGTTGGATCGCATCCAAAACTTGGCGTCGGGCTTCCCAACGTTGGCCGTGACGAGAACGTCGGCGCGCTGGCCGACCCCCAGAGTGACCACCGAGGTGTTGTACGGCTTCACTGGGACAAAGTCCTCGGCGATGACGGTAAGCGTGTGTTCGTCGATCGAGAAGCGCTGGACGCCATCGCCGCCAGAGTTGATCAGGCGCAGGCGGTGTCTCTTGCCTGTCTTGAATCTGAACTTGGAGATGCCGGCGTTGTTGACGCATGGGGTCTTGTCCCCCTTCGCAACGGTGGCACAGTCAAAGTGCATCTTTCCGTTGATCAGGTTGTTATCAGACAACACCCGAGGGCTGCCGTTTGGCTTGAGCATCTCCTCGATGATGTCGAAGTACTCCTTGTGGTACCAGTCTGTATTGTCTGTGAGCACCAACCGATAAGGATTTCACCTCCCTATGGCGCAGAACTTACCACTCAACATGATCGGTCCGAGGTCGACATCATACTTTTCGCTTGTCGGCCCGTGAATGACAATGGGCCCAAGAACGCCACCGGTGTATTGCGCCGAGTAATGGGCGTGATACCAGCTCGTGCCGTACAAGCTGGCGATGAACTCGTAGCTGTAACTTTTCCTCGGCGTGATGGGGCATTGGGAAATGCCCGGGGCACCATCTTCCCATGGTGTCTCGTGTTGAAGAAACCCGTGCCAGTGGATGGCTGTGCCCTCTTCCGGGCCAGTGATGTTGTTGTGCACTCTCACGACGATTTTGTCCCCCCAGTTGGCCTCAATCAAGGGCCCAGGGTACGCCCCGTTCACGAGAAGGACGTCTCGCACGTATCCGTCCGGGGCAACGAAGCCTCGGCTCACAGTGAAGTCGTAGTGTCTGACTACTCCCGTCGTGGGGTACTCGGCGTATGGGTTGTTGCCCGCGTCTGTTAGCTTTCCCCATGGATACCCATTTGGCATGGGGTTGTTTGTCAAGAAAGGAGGTAGGGTGGGGGCTAATAAGGTCCCGAGGAGCGAAAGCCTAGGATCTTGTCAGGGGCGCTGCGGTACACTCCAATAGACAAAACGGGCTCACCCGTTGGTGTTGCTCTGCGTCAGAGCAGCCGTTGCTGTATACAAGACCTCGAGGGCCGTATGGACGGCGCTCTCGAGGAGGCCGCGCAACAAGCCCATGGTGGGCAACTCAGTGGAAGCAGAATATATATCATAAACGAACTAGGACGGAAAACAAACGAGTGATGGGAGCGAGTACCACGGCCGCTGCTCAAGACGGAGCAGATATGCTCAGGCCGCGGTGATACAGCGGAATATTTAACAGATAGCCTAGAGGGCGAGGAGGGGAGTTGGCTCAGCAAGGTCGTAGGCTCGTGATAGCAACGGGACGACCCCCTGTAAGCGCCACATGTCGTGAAGCACATCGTGCAGGGAGATGACAGCCATGGTCGGCAACAAAGGCTGCTCGACTGTGATCGGCTCCCGGGATTGCCTTGTCGGCACAAGCCTCGTCCAGGATATGGCATTGTTTGCGCAGGCCGGTGGCGCTGAGAAAGCCCTGCAAGACGGCCGGACGAGTGTACATGTAAGTGACAGTTCTCGCCCAGCCGGTTGCTTGGTCAAAGTGCGCATCTGCCGGCGCGCCAAGTCAGGGGTCAGATCCGGGCGGAAAGCGCCGCGGCCAGGGGGCCTGGCGCTCGTGCACTCCCGTCGGGATCAACGGTCGATGTGAAGGCGATCCATGAGATGTGGCGCGTGGCTTTGGCACAACTGAGGCCAAGAAACCCTATGGCAGAGCCGCTCAACCCCAACGAGGCTGGCGAATCACCCGAGCACTGCGGCGATCGTCATTAAAAATAGCGTCAGGAAAGCAAAAAGCATAACAAAAGCAGGGAGACGGGCGTTGTCGGACAGAATCACCACCGGACTCCGACCGATGGCCAGTTCGAACGAGCCCTACAAAGTACCCGGTATGTAGGGAACGTGGATGGCGAGGCGAATACCGGGTCCGTTGTGTGTTGTTCGAGGTTGTATGTGGAAGGAAGCTGGGTGGAAGGAGCGTGTGACTTGAAGAATCGGTTCCAATGGCCAGAGACAAGGCTGTGCGTTTGGGGAATGCATTGGCGCCTGCCGTGATAATTAGAAGCCACCTTGACGACCTCAGCTCGCCGCCGGAATCCTGCATCACCATCCGGAAAAGGAAGGAACCCGCTGGCGCTATGGCAGGCAAGTCCCGCCTTTGCTGAAGGACGGGGTCTCGAACACGTCTCGCGGGTCGTCTCCTGCCCCGAAGCACCCGATCAAGGCTGCAGGGGTCTTTTTCTTACCTGGGCTCCATCATGTCAAATTGAAACCCCCGCTTGGAAGGGGCTGGGTGTCTCCGGTCTCTATCTGCCGGGGACCTGGAAGGCGCGGCCGTGTCCCGGGTCGAGGCCGGAAGCAAGGCCTGCTTGGCGCGTCTGCAACCTGCACCGACCCGAAGCCACCAGCAGCTCCTTAATCGCAAGGGCTCCAGTCCTGTGTCAGGTACCTACAGGCACAGTACCAAACGCCCACGCAGGAGATGCTTTCGCAGCCCCTTTTCCAGCTGACGTGTCTGTCGAGAGTTGTGCTTGTTGCAGGATAAGCATGTTTGGCTGGGCTTTGCATCCGTACTTTGAGACCTGAGTCGGTCTCAGTCGGCGATCGGCGGCGCTCTGTTATGGTGGTGTGTTTACGGATCGTCCTGCCACCGGTGATTTGGCGAGAGGCTAAAGAAATGTCCGAAGGATGGCGTTGTGCCACACGACAGTTGCCCTTCATTCAAGAATGGAGCAGCTAATTTGTTCCACGCCTTCGTATGAGCGTGGAAGCACTGCGTCAAATTGCCAAAGAAGCGGTCTCCTCGGGGTTCATGAAGTGCCATGAGTCGGCCAACAGCGAAGCGGTGAGCGCGTTAGCTGGAGAAGCGAGGTTCATCCCAGCTATTTGAGCAGAAACTGGAGCTGACTACATGCAGTGTCAGTGTAAGCCGGATCGTGGCCGAGCATGTCCCACAGAGCACGATGGCGAGGGGAGTGCGAGGGGAGTGGCTGAATCATGGATTAACACATCTGCAGATAAATGTTGTCTGCCCCCTACCAAACGCCATCCCATTCCGCCCCGAGGGCATACCGTATGTATCACATATCAATTACATCTTTTCCGCCTACCACTATGGACCCCTCGCGGGTAGTTTTCTTCACTTTGTGCGAGCATTCAGTCTCGTTGCGCCATCAGTTGTCGCGTCGAATCGGCCTGTACGGGCGGTAGGCGTTCGAGGCCATAATGATGGGCCGGCGCTGGGCCCTCAGGTAGGCTTCCTGGACAATGGGAGAGGCGTCGGATCGGATAACACTGCCAATGGACATGAAGAAGCTGGAGGAGACATATCAGCCATCGCTCCAACCCATCGCTGGATGCGGAGAGGACGCCATACCCGAATGTCGCCCCGGAACCCAGCATGTACTGCCCTAGTGTCCTCATGATGCCGTTCGGGCCGGCGCCGTATCTGAAGATGTTGACGGTTCCTGAGCCTGGTGTTAGACGGGTCTCAACTGCTCCGGTTTTTGTTCGCTGCTGGGAGAGTCGTACCGAAGATGAAGCCGATGATGGTGCCAACCGCTGTGTGGGAGAAGGGTCAGCTGCTTGTGGGACGTGGGAGGGTGGCCGGCGCAAAGAAGCACGTACTGCCGCCCATCAACGCGCCCATCTTGACTGTGCCCGAGTTAGTTGCTGCTCACGCATTGCCCGACTGAGAGCTGCCAGTTGCATACACTTGTCGAAGTTGGACTGCCCAACGCCATGCTGACTCGGAGGGGGAGGCATTGTGATGGTTTGCGTGCCGTGAGCTCGAGCCGGGCAAGGTGGTTTTGAAAAAAGGGTGTTGTGAGTTGTCGCAAGGAATACTCTGTATGCGATGGTATGATGCAGCTTCAATGCTGGAGGTTTGCCGCGGGCAAAACGGGGACCAGACGCACGGGTCACACGGAGCTTGGAGCTCTGCTTCACCCGATCCCAAGCGGCGTGCACGGGGCACTCGATCGGATCCGGGGGTGCAGAAATCAGGGACCATGCAATAGTGCGTCAAGTTGTTCAAGTTATTTTCTGTCTTCGTTTAAGAGTTGTAGCAGTCAAAACTTGTTGATAGAAGTTGAGTTACTTTCTGAATAGCGGGAAAGACATCTTTATACCGAAAACATACCAAGTCCTTGGTTTATTAGGTCTGGCTTTTCTCTGCCATATCGCATTCGGCAATTCTCTGTAGGCAAGGCCAGTCTCAACCCAGAGGGGTGAGCACGAGCCAGATCCCACCAGGTCCCTGAGGACGAACCTCACGTGACAGTGTCTGCAATGCGCTGCAGAGCCCAGGCAGACCATGTTACGGCGACGTTGGATTATTGGAATACAAAAACTGGGCCAAATGAGCACAGCTTTGCAGAGCGATGTGCTGTTGGCCGAAGCCGTTGCAGTGCTCGTGAATGGACCCGCAAATCAGGAGTCAAAGACGCAGAGGGAGCAGCAGAAAAAGGCAGCAGAATGGGCGGCAGGAGCAGGGGGCGCGGCGCGCAGGCCACCTGCTGGCCCGCTCGCTAAGCGCCTCGATGCTGCTGCGACCCCCGGGCCAGGGAGACACCTCCCGTCAAAATTCATCAACCTCGCTTCTCCGTGTCGTCGCATATTGTGACCGTGCTTGCCACCCCCGAACCGACCGAGACACCGCATCTTTGCCCGGTGCGTGCTTCGCTCATTCCATCCGCTGCCCGACGACGCTTTGTTGCGATTTTTCCCGACGCCGCGACCGTCCACGCGTGCTCCTCTCCGCAATTGCCAACCGACGTTTGGTTGCGCCTCGACGTCAGTGCCACTCAGCGAGATCTGGAACTCCACACACGGCGGCCGCAGACACGTCTTGTATCCCGAGTGTCGGCCCCACTCCAAAAGAGCAGGAAGACTGCTTCGGTCAGCATTTTGCAGATTCGCAGAACGGGACACGCATGCAAACACGCAGAGCCTGCCAGCAACCGCCTGATTCCGACCGCATCCCCGTCCCCGTCGCCCGCGGCCTCGCAGCGCCTCGCCCATTTCCCGCCGCGCCTTCTCCATGACTGCCGTTGCGAATCCTCCCAGCTTTGCGAATCTCAACCGGCCGGGATGGATTAATGGGGGCCAGCCGCTGAACTCGATGAACACGTCGGACGACGCCAGAGGCATCAACATGTTCATGCAGCGGAAGACCCTCCAACGCTCGAATTCTTCGTCGTCAGTGTCGTCGACGTCATCGAACTCGTCGACCTCGACCGTCACATCCAACCCCGGCGCCCAGGCCAACGGCATCTCCATGTCCGCGGTGGGAGACAATGGGTGGTCGAACCCTCCCGCGCCCCGCAAGCGGCCGACTCCGAAAGGGCCATGGCCCAACGGGAAGCCCGAAGTCGCAGCAGACTTCTCGAGGGCCGCGTCTGGCCGCCCCCCCATGACCAACGGCGTCAACGGCGCGTCCGCTCTCCACCAGCAGCAGTCCATGCTGACACCCCAGAACCAGCTCGTCGCGCAGGGCGGCCTTGGCCGGCCGGGCGCCGAGGCCATGGGCGCTGGGCGACAGCCGGTGCTCTACCTGCTGTCCCTGAATGGAAGCTTCGAACGCAAGACCATATCGGTCCCCTACCTCCCAGATACCCTCCGAATCGGACGCCAGACGAACCAGAAGACGGTGCCGACCCCAATCAACGGTTACTTCGACAGCAAGGTGCTCTCCAGGCAGCACGCTGAAATATGGGCCGACACCAACGGGAAGATCTGGATTCGAGACGTCAAGTCGTCCAACGGGACCTTCGTCAACGGCACCAGGTTATCTCCAGAGAACCGAGAGTCAGACCCGCACGAATTACAGACCCAAGACCACCTCGAGCTCGGAATCGATATTGTCAGTGAAGATCAGAAGACGGTTGTGCACCACAAAGTGGCTGCCAAGGTCGAACATGCGGGTTTTATTACGCCGACCAGCAGCGTGTTGGACATGAGCTTCGGCGACCTCGACCCTTCGAACAATTCCATGATGCTGCCGATAGGGGGGGTCTCGCCATTCCGGGGACGCGCCGGCAGCCAGCCTGGAGTTGCGGCCAACAACCGCATGGCGCCAGGAAACATGGCAGTTCAACCGAGCACATTAGCACAGCAGCGGCAGTTCTGGCTGAATCCGATAACGACGGAGCATATTGTCAAGAATCTTCACGTAGGTCGCCTACCTGGCCACCAGGATTCGGGGCACTAACAATACCGCAGAACGAAATGCGCAACGCGCGGTTACAGAACCAAGACCTGGCTCGGACAAGTCAGTTCATCAGCGCCCTCCTATCGAAAGAGGACATCAAGAACGCGGACAAACCTGAGGTCCCCGAACCCCCCAAGGCACACTTGCCCAACGGCAACATCTCGTTTCGGTCAGACGGCGGCAAGACGCGTTTCTCGGAACCACCTGCCCCGCCACCGTCCCAGCCGCTCCCAGAAAAGCCCGACGCGGCGCGGGCTTCGGACGCCCCTTCGTTGAAACGCGCCGCGACTGAACGGCCCAAGGCGGCGAGCACTTCCCCCGTTCGGCAAGACAACAACCTCAACCAGATCCTTCTCCTAACCGAAGCGTTAAACAATGCCAAAAAGGAGCTCGACAGCAATACGGCGAGGGTCCGGGACCTCGAGGACATGTTGATCAAGGAGCGCGAGGCTCGCTTGTTTGCCGAGGACATGATGCAGAAGATGGAGGAGAGCAGCCACGCCAAGATGAATGGTTCTGCCGAAGCTCCGCTGGTCAATGGCCACTCGGAGCTTGACAAGGCGTTCGATCCGCCCACCGAACAAGTTGCCGACCACGAGCCTGAGCCGGCCGAGCCCGAAACCGCCCCGCCGCAGCCAGACAAGGCCGAAATACTAGCAGCGGCCTTCCAGGCGCGGATCGACTCAATGGCATCGGAGATGAACGGCCTGAGGGAGCAGCTAGAGGCATTCAGGTTACGAGCGGAGAAGGCAGAGGCCGAACGGGACGCCGACCGCAAGACGTTGGCCGAGATGGTCCTTCAAATACGGCGGCGCGACGAAGAGGAGAAGAAGCGGGAAGCCGAGAGGAGATCCCGGTCGACGTCCAAGGGCAGGCGGCGTGCGCCCAGCAAGGGCGAGGTCCTTGAACATCCCGCTCCCGTGATGAACGGCAGCGCCAAGGGAGCGCCAACTGCCCAGGCCGACGGGCTCTTGGAAGAAGAAGTCTTTGAGGAGGCACCCACTCCCTCCCGGGCCAACACGCTCAAGCCCAGCGGAGGCGCCCTCGCGGTCCACGGCCAGCAGCAAGACGGCACGCTAATACACACGCTGCCGTACGCGTCCATGATCGGAGTCGTCCTCTTCGGCATGGGGCTGATGGCCTACCTCAACGGCTGGCAGCCGCAGCCGAAACTGGATCACTAGTTCAGGGGCCACCGGCGGCGGCACCAACCGCACGACCAGACGACAACAAAATTGCGAGATTTGTGGCATTTGCCGTGGCGTATTGGGTTCCCACGGCCATGGCATGGCGTGGGAATGGCATTAGCGGGGCGCGAGGGAGCACGGATATGATAGCGGCGACGGCGATGGCGATGGCTTTTTTTTTTCTGATATGATGACGATGAAAGGACAACAACAACAACAACTTGAACCTCAACCTCAACAACAACAACCACAAAGCTAATACTTCTTCACTCGAAACGGACGGACGGACGGATGGACGGACGGAACGGACGATGACTGGACATGGATGGACTACTGCTGCTACAGACTTCCCCTTCACTACTGGTTCCCTTTGTCAATCCCTTTCTCTTTCTGGCGGTTCTGAATTGGGGTTATGGGATTCTGTGTCTCTTGAACGTATAAGCAAGGGAAGAAAGAAAGAAAGCAGGCAAGCAAGCAAGCAAGCGAGAGAAAGCATTACTTTTTTTTCTCCCTCATTCCACTTTGGTGTTTTGCACTGTTGCACAGGTGGCGGGACGTGGAGAATGGGAGTGTCTGCCGTTGATGGGGCTTCGCCTCTGGCTGTCGCTCGTTTTCTTTTTTCGTGGCTCGGTCAGGCACATGCATGCAGACAAATCAAGTGGGCATATATGGACTGTGTTGTACATTCTTGGTTTTCTCTTATTTTGTGTTGTCGCTTTTGTCTCTTTTTGCTCTTGGAGTTTTTCTGGTTGGGCTGGTTTGGGGTTGGGGGGTTGGCGTTGTGTTGCTTTTGTGTTGGGCTGAGCCAAGTCTTGTGATAGCTGGATGCAGAGAAATGTATTTGGTTATCACCTGCCTGCCTGCATCCCTGCTGTTGAGGGGTTGTGATTCTACTTTGGACCTCGTGACTGCATCTTGTGATGTCGGCGGTTTCCAGGTTGTGTTTGACTGACCAGGGCTCCGTGGTTTGAAACGGGATGAGTTAATGCGCAAATCGGATGGCCAATCAACGAAGCCCGTATAGCTCAGTGGTAGAGCGCATCACTCGTACTTCTCTAGCGACATATGATGAGGTCCGCGGTTCAATCCCGCGTGGGGGCAAATAATAACTAAAATTGGCTTTTTTGCCCATAAATGGATCGCTGCTATTTCAACAGTCTTCCATTCCTTTTAAAACTTTTTGTCCTGATCTTCATTCAGCCTTTACCATCATGGTTGCACCTTGCATGCCTGGTATGTACCCATACTGGCACATCTTAGGGGAAAAGGGGGGCAAGATCGATGATAGATCAAGTACCAATGTGCAAACCAGCCAGCGCTTTAAAATTATCTGCACGCCGTGAGTGAGGAAGCCACTAGAGGGTGGATGAAGTTCATTCACTGTGGCGGTTGCTAGGAGGAGAATATTCTCTAGCTCAAACTGCTTCGTCCGCCTTCGCACTGGCAAGCTCTACATTACCTAATAACCATGATTTCTAAAACATGACAACATCTCGTTACCTTCACTATAAGTTCTAAGTTCACTTCACTCACTACAACTACTAGAAAGCCATACTAACATCCCCCGTATTCGATTCGTCTACCACAACTCACACTCTACCCATGAACCCTCTTGAGCCGCTCCCTCGGTTGTTGTTTGTGTCACACCAGCACCACCCATTCTTTGGTAGGGTTCAACTCTTGCAGCACCTCCAGACTCTCGTCGGGCACAATCAGCTCCAGGACGGTACGACGCGTAGCGACCTGGTCGCATTCAGGCCCCAGTTGCAGCAAGTGGTGATAGACAAACCCGCCGTGCCACTCCCGAGCGAGGAGAATGTACTTCTGCTTCTTCTTGTGCCTCGAGCCGGCATACACCTCTTCGTCGGCGCTCATGATCTTGATCAAACAGCGCGTCTGCCGCAGCCAAAATGTGAAGAAGCCGTAGATGCCCACGGTGGGCCGGTGCTCTCCCCAGGGCTGGGAGTAGTCAGGGGAAAACCCGAGAACCACGGCCTCGATGTAGAGATGGTGGTCTCGCTCAGCTTGCTGGTGCCCGGCGAGGTGAAACGCTGCTCCAGCCGCCGGCTCGGCCTTTGACGCGGCCAAGATGGGGTCTACTGGTTTCGTATCTGGATGCAACGAGCGAAAAACGTCGACCAAACCTACCCCCCGATCCGCCCTCTGGATGTGGAGGTGAACGGGACTCTCGTGGGTTTTGGTAAAGTCGTGCGGATAGCCGGGCCACAAGGCCCCTCGCCAGCCCGCCCATGACCATGAAGGAAAGCCGGGGCGCCGGACCGAGCGACCTTGGGCGCACCACAGGAGACCCCACTGGAAGTCCTCGAAGGGGAGGCCATAGTGAAACCCCTTCGGGTACATGCGTCCCAGGAAGGAGAGGATGCCCGAAAAGGCGTTGAGGCCGTCCGACTGGACCGTCATACGGCGGTAGCTGTACAGCGTGAGCTTGGATCCGTACCGCTCCAGGCGCTGCGAGGCGATGTCGATGGGCGTGCGCAAGCAGCCGTCGCCGACCCGCGACGCGAGCCAGCCTCCCTTCTCCGGGCTCTGGCTCAGCGCCAGCGAGTGAGCCCACGACCGCGCGTCGTTGAGAGACTCGCAGCACTGCATCCCGTTGCACTCAAAGTACAGCTGGTGGTCGCTGACGTACAGCGACCGCGGCGACAGCAGCGCTTCCTGCAGCGTCCACGCCCGCGAGCCCCATGGCGAGCGCCAGATCTGCTGCGACAGAGTAGGCATCAGCCCGACCAGACACTTGCCATCAATACGGCAGGAGAGCTGGGGCTGCATTGCTGCCGTGCCGGCTCGCATCCTGGGAAGCCCCGCGGCGGCCGAAGTGCCCGAGACGGCGACGATGGTCAGATACGCGCCCTGGTAGATGCTGCACATCAACCTGATCTGCCTCTCCTTGTCCGAAGCACTGGCCTGGTCGATGCAGAGCGAGTCCACCCACAGATACCGCTTGCCCAGCCGGGCTGTGAGACATATGGCGTCTTCGATTGTCTGCGGTACGTCCCCCCTGAGCTCGGATCCTGCCTGATAACTGTGCTGCTGCACCCCGCCCCAGACGTAGCTCAATGCCACGTACTCGAACCTGCCTTCTACTGGGGCCTGAACAATCCGCCGTGTGGCCACGTCAACGAGTTTGATGTGTCTAAGCTCGGAATGCCACTCGGGCAGACACTTCTCGCCGTGGCACCTGGAGCACGACGAGAGCCAGGCCTCAACCAAGCCGATGTCAATCTCATCCGGAGCAATCACTCTGCCTCCCAAAACGTAGCTGAGGTTGTCCTCTTCCACAACCGCCAGAGCATCCCCACGGTGCACCTTTGTCGAGAACTCCAGCTCAGGGGTCTCGCCGTCCAAGAAGACGACGAGGCATCTCCCAAACTGCGCCCAGCCGGTCGCATCGGTGACGGTCGCTGTCTCCCCGGCAAGTCGATTCATGGTCCAGTCCGTCAGGATGTGCAGGACCTGGGCGGCAGAAGATGGATTCGGGGTCATGGCAAAGAGACAGCGGCAGAGAGGACAGGTGCTGAGAAACTCGATGGAGCCGACGCTGCCCAGGCGAATGAAGGGCTCAGCGCCCTTGGCCGCGCGGTTCAGCTCGGCGGCAGTCCGCCACTTCACCCACTTCTTCAGCAGTTTGAGGATATCAAGTTTGCGGCACCGGTCACATAGCCGGTCGTCTGTTTCGTCGGTCCAGGGAGTGGTAGTCCGAGCTGGGGAGAAGAACCACGAAAACTCGTCTCTCGACCATTGGGTGGAAGGACAGTCGTCCGCGACGTGACCGGCCGCTCTGCATTTGAGACAGAGAAAGTCTGGAGCTGAGCAGCGCTTCGGGTCATCGACGGGGGTCTTCGCAGGGGGCATGCTCTCCACGGCAACTTGGACAGCCCCCTGATGTCGTCGCGATGGGATGCAGCACAGCATTGGAACTGATCGTGCCTTCGGGGGTGGACGAGCAAAGATTCGTTTTGCAAAACTGCCCGACTGAATTTTCTTCTGCCTTCTCAGCTGAGGGAGACACAGCCTCTGAGCCTCATGCAGATAAGGCAACGCAGGAGAGTCTTTCCGTCCTTGGCCAGTGGCGCTAGGGGCTGAGCCCAATGCAGCATTTGCGAACAGGCAAGGCTCTCCTCATCAACTTCCACTTACCGTAGTGGGAAATAGTGCATGGTTGTTAGGCTCCTTGGCCTCCATGAAGGCTAAGATACTTACTTTCCGTGACCTAACGGGTTGAGTTCCCAAAATCTCTTAGGTCTAAAAAGAGGACGAGTTTGGCCGCATCAGGACTCGTGGAAACAGCAGTGGCATGTCTTCATGATTTGAGTACCTATCTTGACACCCACCCGACCCTCGACACCAACATGCCGAGTTTGAGTTGGCAAGGAACCTGAAATGGAGGGCTGAGAGCAAAAGGGTGGAACGAAGAATGGATAGGTGGTATCGATCGAGTCTGGGGTTTGATCCACCCATTCTTTGCCCCCAAGAATTATTCACGTAATCTCTTTCGGAGCAGTAATTATTTGATCAGTATATGAATACAAATGATCGATACAAGACGAAGAAGATACCTTGATTAGATTCAGGTTGCATCCAAGCTGCTCCTCTCCAACTCGAGACTGGCTGACCAGCAAACCGGGCCCAAAGAACTCGGAGAAAAATTGAGTTCATAACAGACCTCAACTCAACACTCATGGTATTCAAAAAACAAGCTTGTTCTCATGTACCTCACCGACAACAAAATCAAATACCTTGTCCCTTTCCCCGCCTCATCTCAAGATAGCTCCCCATCCCCCTTGTTTGCATGTCTACCCGTTTCCCATTCCTCATTTTGCTTTGCGTTTCCTCAGCGTCCGTTTCACTGCAGTCCCAGCAACAAATAAGTAAGGGCATTTGACCGTGGGTAAAGGCTATCCTCAGGTCCACTCGCTTTTTCATTTCCTTAAGAGCCTCCCTCGCAGCGTTGAGTCCAGACTGTGCTCCAGCGGTTCTTCGGACCGGCACGTAGGCAATCGTGCGCGCGCTTCCGCGGCTTGCAGTCCGTCTCAAACGCTCCTCGGCAGGGCTTGAGTTGCAGATGTTTGGCAGAAGCATTCCAAGCGCCCGAGACTGAGCTGATCTCGAGGACGCGTGGGACGCCATGCGTGAATTCTTGGTAAAGCGCATGATCCTCCTCGAGCCACAACACCGTGACTCAGCGAGGGAGTGCCACAGCGTCGCAGAGCGCGCTTTTGGCGAGGGCTCCCGAACCCCAACGCGAGCCGACTGTGCCGAGGACCGGACGCAGAGACGCCCCAAGACCGACGCCCTTGCCGTGGACTCGCCTCTCTCGAAACCAGGAAAACAACTACCGCACATGAGCATCACTTGTCGTGAAGGCCAGGCCCTCCTAGAGCCGAAGCTTTCAAAGCCCTCCCCACGGTCCGCTTTCTCGGCGATGGACATCGACCAGCCACTGCCGCCGGAGCTCAGGTCATTCCTGGGGCTCCCCCCTCCACCACCGCATTACGGAGAGCAGGGGGTTTACAAATACCACTGGTGGCCCCAGCAGCGGGAAGACCGCAGCCCCGCGTCGCTGGCCGCCGACCCCGTGATGTGCGCTCCGTTTGTCGAGGGAGCGGTTGCCGAGTTCAGCGTTGAACAGCTGCCGCGGACGGCGGCACGGGAAGAGCCCGATGGCGGCGAGTGGACCGCGAGCGAGATGCGGCTCGCTGCCGAGTTGCCTTGTGTCGCTCGGGCAGGCGTGAAGTCACGGATACTGTAAAACAGAGCTGGGGAGATACCTACTTGATTGGCTACGGAGATGTGCGACAGCAATGTAAGAGTACGAGGTGAGGTACAGTGTGCATAATATATCTTATTCGGGGCAGGGTTCACATTCACGAGCATGAGGACGGGACAAGTCTGTTAGATTATGTTTATGTCATAACGTATCTTATAAGCGAGATGAACATATAAGCGAGTTGAACACTTTGACCGCGACGCGTCTTCTCTCCATACCACAACCAAAATCCTCCACACCTAA
>Ga0247823_10002212_pt1 | contig 16109 bp, 6 predicted proteins | sample 13C_PalmiticAcid_2_FD_192426 | JGI IMG/M metagenome (GOLD analysis project Ga0247823, IMG submission 192426) | Soil microbial communities from agricultural site in Penn Yan, New York, United States - 13C_PalmiticAcid_Day30 | ecosystem: Environmental > Terrestrial > Soil > Agricultural land...
CGGGCGTGGCGATCAGCGCCCAGCCGGCCCATGGCTCGGTGTCGCTGAACGGCGCGACCGCCACCTACACGCCGAGCGGGGCCTATGTCGGCAGCGACAGCTTCAGCTACGTGGCCTCCGGGCCTGGGGGTAACAGCGCGCCGGCCACGGTCAGCGTCACGGTGCAGAACCGGGCGCCGACGGCCAATCCCGAGACCGCGATCGCCGCGCCGGGCAATCTCATAACGCTGACGCCGCTCGACAACGACACCGATCCGGAAGGGCAGGGCCTGACGATCATCGCCGCCTCCGGCGGCGGCCCCGGTTCGTCGCTGAGCTTCAATGGCTCGATGATCTTCTACACGCCGTCCCCCAGCGAGCCCAACGGGTCTCAGCGGAGGCTGTCCTACACGATCTCCGACGGCCATGGCGGCACGGCCAGTTCGTACATCGACGTGACCATGGACTACAGCGGCGACGGTGAATGCCACATCGATCCAAACACCGGCGTCTGCGTGATCACCTGAGCGCCCGCGCAGATGACGCCGCTTTTTCCAAACCCTTTTGTCTGGCTCCACGCCGCCGGTGAACCGGCGGTGGGGCGTTCCGAGCCTCCAGCCGGTTCAGGTCCGCTCGCTGGTCCGCGTTTCAAGGATGATCTTCGTGCATAGCAGTTGGAAGTCGAGGCTTCTTGCCGGTGTGATGAGCTGCGCCGCCATGGGGGGTCTCGCGCACGCACAGACGCCTTCGCCCTGGACCAGCGCCGACGCCACGCCATCGTTCCGGATCCTCAAGGGGTCGCCGCTCGCCCCCTCAGCGGCCTGGAGCGCCTCGACGACGGCGACGGACGGGCTGTGCCGAGACTATGGGGCGAACACGCAAATCTGCCAGTCCGGTTCGCGTCCCCGCGCGCCGGAGTTGAAGGCGCTGGCCCGCGCGCTCAAGAACGACCCCAACCTCATCTACGAGTACGTGCGCAACCGCATCGACACCGAATTCATGTTCGGGTCGCACAAGGGCGCGCTGGGCGCGTCCATCGACCTGTCCGGCACGGCTTTCGACCAGGCCTCGCTGCTGGTCGAGCTGCTGCGGGAAGCCGGCTTCACCGCCCGCTACCGCTACGGCGACATCACCCTCGACCAGAGCCAGTTCCGGGCCTGGACCAGCGTTTCCGGCGCCCAGGCGGCCTGCGAGCTTCTGGCGGCCGGCGGGATCCCCGCTTCGGTCAACGGGTCTTCGGCCTCCTGCGTGCTGACCGGCGCGGTGAGCACGGTGACCCTGGCCCACGTCTGGGTCGAGGCCGACATGGCGGGCGGCGCCTGGCAGTTCGATCCTTCGTACAAGCCCTATCAGCACAAGGCCGGCATCGATCCGCTGCAGGTCATGAGCCTGCAGCAGTCGGGCATCGTGGCGGCCGCGAACGGTACGGTCAGCCGCAGCGGCGACGGCAAGGAGGCGGCGGGGTTCTCCAACGGCGGCCTGGCTGGTCACATGGAGATCTACGCTGGCCGCATGCGCGGGCGTCTGGTGCAGGGCGACCTTTCCGGGGCGGCGCTTTCCGACGTGATCGGTGGCAGGGTCATGATCGCCGCCGAACGTCCCGCGGGCGGCTGGAAACAGTCGGCCTTGCCTTACCCGGCAAGTGCGCGGGGCTCGTGGACGCAGATCCCGGACGCCTACCGGACGACGCTGGGCTTGGCGGGCCGGTATCCGTCCGGCGCCTCGCCGCTGTCGGCCACGCTGTTCACCGACGAGATCTACGGCCGGACGCTGGCGATATCCGCACGTGTCGTGACGCCCTATGGGGTGGCGCCCGTCGTGGTGCTCGATGGCGTCGCGATCCTATCCACTACGCCCATCGCCGCAGCCGGCGTGGTGTCCGCGCAGGACGAAGGCGTGAGCTATCGCCTGAACCTGAATATCAACCATCCCTTCCAGGCGGAGGGCGGCGTCTACGGCGACACGACGATCGGTCGGCGGATCGACTTTAGCACCGGGCCGGTCGCCATCGTCTATGCGCTTGGCCAGACCAGTCCGCGCCTCGGTGCAAAATGGGCGCAGGAAGACGGCGGCGGCGTGCCGTATCTAGACGCGAACGGCAAAGCCTTGGTGTACGGCGAGAGCCCTGACGGGGGCGTCGATTCCAACGATCGCGACAGCAACCGCATTTCAGCCGAATGGCTGGCTCAGTATTCCACCGCATCGTACATCCACGGCCAGATCGGTGATGCGCGGATCACGAACCTGCACACCCTGGGCGTGGTCTTCAATATCGCGAACGTAGCGCCTTGGTCAGCGACGGGCGACCTGGTCGACCATGCCGCCACGCTGGACTTCGAAACCGCGACCACGGTCACCTCGCTCAACACCAGCAACGCCGCGCCGCGGGCGGCGGTCATCCGGGCGTTGGCCGCGACGGCGGCGACGCTGGAAGGCGCGGTTCCGGAGCAGGTGCAGGACACGCCAGACTCGGCCTCCACCGCCCGTCGGTTCACCTGGGCGAACGCGCCGGACTCCGTCAGCCAGACGGGCGCGCGCTACATCCCGGGAACGACGATGGGCGAAGATCCCGAGTTCGTGACGCGGGCCGCGATTCCGTTTCAGCGCGTGGCCTCCGGCGATGGCGCGCCGGCGACGAGTAGTTTCACGCCATCCACCTGGTACTGGCCGCAGTTCGACACGCGGCCGGTGTTGTCGTCGGCGCTGAAGGCCTATCACGACAAGGGGTTCGACATCATCACGTCCAAGGACGTGCTGCTGGGGCCAGGCTCGCCGTCTGGGACGTACTCCATCTGCCAGGGCTGCCCGGGCTTCTACGATACGCCCAGCACCCAGCGCGGCGGTGCGTTCGTGGCGACCCGGTATGACGCCGAGGGCGCGCCGGTCGAAATCGCCCACATCGTCACCAACTTCTACACCGCCTCCAAGGGCGGCGGGGCGGCCAAGCCGACCGAGGTCGCCCAGGAGATGGCCGAACGCCTGAAGGACCGCTTCGTCGACCGGTCGATCAGCCAGGGCGTCGACGTCAAGACCGGCAAGGCCAGCTTCGAGCCCAAGGTCGTCAGTTCTGTGGGGCAGGGTGAGTTCCCCTACAAGCTGGAAGAGAGCTTCGAGGTCCGCAGTGGTCTGAGTCCTCTAGCCCTGAAGAGCTCAGTGGTTTCCAACCTGAACCGCATCAACAGCGGCCTGGTGTCAAACTTTGACGGCGCGGTTGAGTTCTCGAGCTCGGGCGGCGAGCTGATGGGGGCGACACGGGCCGATGCCGCCGCGCCGACCATCGCGGCCTTCGCGGCTATGCAGAGCGTCGCTCTCGAGGCCACGGCCATCGATCGTGATGTGATCACCCTGATGATCGCGGACTGGTGGTCGCGGAAGAGTCTGCGAAACGTCGTTACCTTGCACCAGGGGGGCTCCGCCGCCCAGTACGTGGAGACGGGTGTCGTTGCTGGCGAGCGGGTCTATGCCGCCGGCGTCGGCGCCTCGCGTGTCTATGTGGCTGGGACGCCGTCTCTCTTCCGTCGTGTCCATTTGCCCACCAGCGAAGGCGCTGAGACGACGGTCGAGCAGCGGCGGACGGTGTTGATGGACGAAATGTCCGTGCGTGAGGTGGCGGCTAACGGCGACCAGCGCCTTTATCAGCACTGGTTGTGGGGGGGCTCGCGATTTTCCAGCAACGACGATCCCTTCTTCCAAGGGTTCCGTCTGAAGACTTGGCAGTTCGCTCGCGGGGTCAGCCTGACTATGAGCTATCGGGCGGATAGCCAGAAGGCGGCGTTTATCGGCGCCAGCGGAAATCCCATCGCCTACACCGTGCCCATGGCGATCCCGTTGTTGGTTTCGTCCAACTTCGGAAGAACCTTGTTCTTGGCGAATGGGCCCTATGACAGGCAGATCGGCGCCTTGAAGTCGCTGGATCGCGACGCCGCCGACGACGCCCAATTCTGCCGACCGCTGGCTAACTACTACCTTTACGCCACCACCGGCGTGCACATCCGCGACTATGCCGACCTGTCGTACACGGACCTGGGCGGTGGCCGTTGGAAAGTGCGTTTCGGCAAACCCCAGATGCGCACCATCAGCCAGCGGCCAATCGACGACTGCGCCCTTATGGAGGTCTATTCGCCGGGCGATGCGGCGGTTCCCAACGTGAAGTACGCCTATGACGGTATGGGGCGGGTGAGCCAGGTGCAGGACGCCCTGGCGATCCGCACCCCGGCGGCGCGTGGCGTCTACGGCTTCTTCATCGCCGATGACTATCGCGGCGAGCGGGTGGATCCGACGGGCGCCGGCTATGCGGTCGAGAGCCTGCCGGCCGGCGGCCTGTCCGTCGGCGGCGTGGCGGCGGCCAAGCAGACCCGGACCATCGACGAGCTGCAGCGCGTCGTTGTCAGTCTGGCGGACGGTCGTGGCCGCGTGCTTCAGCGGACCTATCCCGAAGGTGACGTCGATCGCTTCAAATATGATCCGCGCGACAATACGATCGGACTGGAGAAGATCGGCAAGCCGGGCTCGACCGAGTACGCCAACCCGCTGGTGGTCAGTGCCGAGTACGACGCGGTTTGGAACAAGCCGCTGTGGATCAAGGACGCACGTGGCGCTCAGACCGACTTCACCTATGTCGTTTCCGGCGACGGGGCGGGGCAGATCAAGACCACCGTGCAGCCCGCTGTCGATGGCGGGCGACCGACCTGGACGTTCACTTATGGCGCCAAGGGACTGCCCGCCGATGTCATCGATCCCACAGGCATGGTGACCCACAGCGTCTACGACGCGGGCAAGTCCTATGTCCTGAAGAGTTCGACGGTCGACTACGGGACTGGTCGTCTGAACCTGACGACCTGCTACCAGACCGACGCCTCGGGCAACGTTCAACGCCAGACCGACCCGCGTGCGGGCGCAGGAGCCTGCCCATGATCCCGCGGCATTACTTGATCGGCCTGCGCCTCGCGGCGCTGGCCGGTAGCAGCCTTGTGGGTCTGGTTGGGCTCGAAGTTCAGGCCCAGACTTACTCGGCGGACCATTACTCGACGTACTTGGGCTATGACGCCTGGCGTCGGCCGGTGCTGAAGGTCGGGCCTGATCCCGATGGCGACGGGCCGCTCAAGCGCGTGGCCGAGAAGACAACTTATGATGCTGAGGGACGGGTCGTCCGCGTCGAGGTCGGAGCCGTCACCGGCGTGTCGATCGGTTCCGACGGAAGAGTGGCGATCACTGGCTTCGTGGTCTCCCAGACGACGGACAGCCGCTACGATGCGATCGGCAACAAGACCCAGGTCTACGCCAACCGCGGAACGTCTGCGGCTGCTCTAGCCCAGACCTCTTATGACGCGGTGAATCGGGCCGTCTGCACGAAAGTGCGGATGACGCCGGGGGATTTCCAAGCGCTCTATGACGCCGGCGACCGTCCCGACGCGTGCGCCGCGCCACCGGTCGGCGTGACCAATCCCGATCGCGTGTCCAAGACGGTCTATGACGCCGCCGGCCAGGTTCAGGAGATGATCCAGGCGTTTGGCACTGATGCTGCCCGCACCTACGCCAAGTACACCTATACGGCCAACGGCAAGCAGGCGACGATCACCGACGCCAACAACAACACCACGCGTCTCGACTACGACGGCTTCGACCGGCTCTTCAGGGAGGTCTTCCCGGACACCGAGCGTGGGGCGCTGAAGGTCAATCCCAACGACTACGAACAGTACGCTTACGACGCCAACGGCAATCGCACGGGGCTGCGCAAGCGCGACAACAGCTGGATCAACTACGCCTTCGACACGCTCAACCGGATGAGCTCGAAGAGCGGCGCGGCTGTGCCGGCGACAAGCTATCGCTACGACCTGGCGGGCAAACCGACGGAGACGACCTTCGCCAACGGGGACGGGGTCTTCTACGGCTATGATACGGCCGGTCGGATGACGGCCGAGACCCTGAAGAGCCGCCTGACCGCCACGGGCCCGCAATCCGTCCGTACGCTGAGCTACGGCTACGACGCGGCCGGCAACCGCACCTCGCTGACCTGGCCTGACGGCGGCTACGTGCTCAATACGGTCGATGCGGGCGGGCGGCTGAGCGCCGTCGCCCTGACCTCCAATCCGGCCTTCGTGACCTACGGCTTCGATGACCTGGGCCGTAGGGTCTCGGCGACGAACGTCTTCAATGGCACGTCGACCAGTTGGGGTTTTGACTTGGGCGATCGCCTGACCAGCCTGACGCACGATCTGGCCGGAACGGCCAGGGATGTGACCTACGGCTTCAGCTACAACGCCGCCGGGCAGATCACCCTCAGCACGGTCAGCAACGACGCCTTCGTCTGGGCCGGAACCAACACCAGCCTGACGGCGACTGCCGATGGCCTCAATCGCGACGCGGCCATCGCCGCGGCAGGCGGCTATGGGCTCAAGCAGGATCTGATCAACGACGGCGCCGGACGCAGCTTTGGTTATGATGGCGAGAGTCGGCTGGTCCGAATGAACGGTCCGGCGACAGCGGAACTGGAATACGATCCGCTGGGGCGGCTTTCGACGACCAAGATCCAGGGGATGGTCACCCAATTCCTGTACTCCGGCGACAAGTTGGTGGCCGAGTACGACGGCGCAGGCGCCCTGCTGCGCCGTTACGTGCCCAGCTACGGCGTAGACGAGGCGATCCTGTGGTGGGAAGGGGCGGGCTTCTCCGATCCGCGCAGCCTGCACGCCGACCGCCAGGGCTCGGTGATCGCCTCGGTCGTCGGCGCGACGACCACGGCCTACACCTACGGTCCGTATGGCGAGCCTGGTGACAACTGGGGCGTTGGCAGTCGCTTCCGCTACACTGGCCAAATCGCCCTGCCGGAGCTGCGGTTGTACCACTACAAGGCTCGAGCCTACGATCCGGGGCGGGGCTGGTTCCTCCAAACCGACCCCATCGGCTACAAGGCGGATCTCAATCTCTACGCCTATGTGGATGGTGACCCACTTAACGCGACCGATCCCAGCGGCGAAAATCCCCTCCTTCTGGCCCTTGCCAAGAAGAAGGCTCAAGATGTGACGGTCGGTACGTTGATCGGCGGCGTGGTGGGGGCTGGATCAGAGGCATTGGCCCAGAAAATTGAGCATGGCCGCATCACTGATCGCCGCGCCGTGCTCAATTCAGGCCTCTCCGGCGCTGGGGCGGGGGGCTTGGGAAGCTTGATAAACCTGGGTGGCCCGGTCGGGCAATTGGCCAAGGGGGCCGCGATGGGTGTTGCGGACAAGTCCATAAAGGCGGGACTTGAGCACCGCGCCCCCACACAAGCAGAGCTGGCGTCAGGCGCAGGGTGGGGAGCTTTAGGCTCGCTGGCCGGCGGTCAAGTCGCCCAGCGCTTGGAGTCTGCAGTGATAAACAAGCTTCAGGAAAATGCAGTATCGCGTGCGAGTAGCGGCAGCCTCAGGGACGCCTTGGAGCTTGGTGGTGTGCTCAGGTGGAGTTCGTCTCCCTCTCAAGCCATCTCCACGGGCGCGGGTGTCTCCGGGTCAACCTTTAGCGATACTGCGACGGGGACGGTTCAAAACATTGTTGAGCCAAAATATCTTAAGGATAATTGATGATGTCTTGGCTGCAATATGGAAAAGTTATTTCCGTAACTGTTGTTGTCCCTGAAGTATTTTGCGCGACATCGTGGTTGTTGGGATTTGACGTGGGCATTGTGAGGGCGGCTTTTGGCGTGTCCGCCATGGGAATATTTATATCGCTATTTTCTGTAATATTGATTGGGTTTCTGGAAATTTTTGGAAATTACAATTATGACAGATTATCCATTTCAATAAGATCGTTCGCTATTGTCTATATTTGGAGTACATTTATTCCGATTCTAATTTCCTTTATACTTTTGTATTCTGTAAATATTTTGAAGCCAGCAAATCAAATGATAAATGCAATTGATGTTTTGTATATGGTGTTGGGTCTCTCGCTCGTGGTTCACGTGATCGCACTATTGTTCAAGATGATTTCAATAAGGCGCGCACGCTGACGGCCGGCCGAGGTCGGAGGCGCCGCCTCGATGACCGCGCCCGCGAGCCCAACAAGGCGGCATTGACCCGGCCAGCCGTCGTGGCCCATCGCCGCGCGTCCTCGCGCTTGGCGAACGTCTCGCCTATATAGCGGCCCTTACGGCGGACCTGGGCTCTCCAGGACCCGCAAGGTAGCTTCGTCAGCGCGGCCATCCTCGTGTGCGCCATGTGTGCAGACAGCGATCGTAGAGTGGCGACAAGAGGCGTATCGGCGTGTGCAATCGGCGGGTAATCGGATGATCCAACACGTTGAATCTACTAAAAAAGACAAGCAGTTCCAACCGCATAGGTTTTCCGTCGCCCCCATGATGGACTGGAGCGACCGCCATTGCCGGTCGCTGCACCGCGTGCTGTCGTCGCGCGCCCTGTTGTATTCGGAGATGGTCACCACCGGCGCCGTGCTTCACGGCGATCGCGAGCGGCTGCTGGGCTATGACCAGGATCAGCATCCCGTGGCGCTGCAACTTGGCGGGTCCGAGCCGGCCGACCTGGCCGCCGCCGCCCGCATCGGCGAGGACTACGGCTACGACGAGATCAACCTCAATGTCGGCTGCCCGTCCGACCGCGTGCAGAGCGGCCGGTTCGGCGCGTGCCTGATGCGTGAGCCGGACCTGGTGGCCGAGTGCATGGCCGCCATGGCCGCCGCCGTGAAGGTCCCCGTGACGGTCAAGTGCCGCATCGGCGTCGACGACCAGGATCCGGAAGAGGCGCTGTTCACCCTGGTCGACAAGTGCGTCGCCGCCGGCGTCGCCACCTTCATCGTCCACGCCCGCAAGGCCTGGCTGCAGGGCCTGTCGCCGAAGGAAAACCGCGATGTCCCGCCGCTGGACTACCCGCTGGTCTACCGGCTGAAGCGCGAGCGGCCGGAGCTGACCATCTCGATCAACGGCGGAGTGCCCGGCGTCGACGCGGCGCTGGAGCATCTCGAGCACGTCGACGGCGTCATGCTGGGGCGGGCGGCCTATCACGAGGCGGGCCTGCTGGGCGCGGTCGACCGACGGGTGTTCGGGCTCGACCTTCCCGACGTCACGCCCTTCGAGGCCGTCGAGCGCTACCGTCCCTACATCGAGCGCAGCCTGGCCGAGGGCTGGCGCCTGGCCGGGATCACCCGCCACATGCTGGGCCTGTTCCATGGCCTGCCGGGCGCGCGCGCCTGGCGTCGGATCCTCACCGTCGAGGGCGTGGGCGAGGGGGCCGGGATCGAAGTCGTCGACAAGGCCCTGGAAGCCGTCCGTCGCGCCGTCGAGGAGCGCGAGGCCCGTGGCGTCCAGAACACGGTCGAGCCCGCCGCCGGCTGAGCCTTGGGAACTGCCGGGCGGTCTTGCGGGGCTCGCCGCCCGAACAGGACTGTAAGGGACTTTCTGAAACCGAGGTCCCGACGACGCCAAGGACCCGGTCGCCCAGGTCGGCGTAACGTACCGGTTCTAGGCCACCAGCGCCGCGCGGGTCGCGCCCGACGCCGTCATGGCGTCGGCTGGGGCCAGGAAAACCTGCAATCCGCGTTGACCGCCGTTGATGTAGACGCGCTCAAGCGCGAAGGCCTCGTCCTCGATGGCGGTCGGGACCTTCTTGCGCTGGCCGAACGGGCTGACGCCGCCCACCTTGAAGCCGGTCAGGCGCTCGGCGTCGGCCGGCTTCATCATCGCCGCCGACTTGCCGCCGAAGGCCGCCGCCAGCTTCTTCATGCTGACCTCGCGGTCGGACGGCACGATCACGCAGACCGGCTTGCCGTCGACCTGGGCCATCAGGGTCTTGAGCACCTGGCCGGGATCCACGCCCAGCGCCTCGGCGGCCTGCAGTCCCACGCGTTCGGCATTGGGGTCGTAGTCGTAGGTCGCCACCTCGAAGGCGACCCCGGCCTTGGAAAGCGCCAGGGTGGCGGGCGTGCTCTTGGACATCTGACTTCCCCTCGACTGCGCGGCGGTTGATGGCGCAAAGGCCAGAACAGGTCTAGCAGTCGGGCCAAGTTTTCCGACGGACCGCTCCAAGATGACCCGCGCCGAGATCGAACCCTTCCACGCCATCGGCATCAGCCGCCTGGCGCACCAGCTGAAGGGGGAGGGCGCCTCGATCATCCACATGGAGTTCGGCCAGCCCTCGACCGGCGCGCCGGCGCCGGCCATCGCCCGCGCCCACCAGGTGCTCGACAGCGACGGCATGGGCTATTGGGAAAGCCCGGCGCTGAAGGCCCGCATCGCCCGCCACTACCAGGAGACCTACGGCGTCGCCATCGAGGCCGAGCAGGCTGTCCTGACCTGCGGCGCCTCGCCGGCCCTGGTGCTGGCCCTCTCCAGCGCCTTCACGCCCGGCGACCGCATCGCCCTGGCCCGGCCGGGCTATGTGGCCTATCGCAACAGCCTCAAGGCCCTGCACCTGACGCCGGTGGAGATCGCCTGTGGTCCAGAGAGCCGCTACCAGCTGACCGCCCAGGCCCTGGCCGCCCTCGAACCGGCCCCGGCCGGCGTCATCATCGCCAGTCCCGCCAACCCCACCGGCACGATCATCCCGCCCGACGAACTGGCGGCGATCGCCCAGGTCTGTCGCGAGCGCGGAATCCGCATCGTCTCCGACGAGATCTATCATGGCCTCAGCTACGCCGGCCCGACCCACTCGATGCTGGAGTTCGAGCCGACGGCGCTGATCGTCAACAGCTTCTCCAAGTATTTCAGCATGGTCGGCTGGCGGCTGGGCTGGCTGGTCGCGCCGGCCGACCTCGTCGCCCGCGCCCGCGCCTTCGTCGGCAACCTGTTCCTGACCGCCCCCTCGCTCAGCCAGCACGCGGGCCTGGCGGCCATGGACGCGCGCGAGGAGCTGGAGGGCCATGTCGCCGTCTACCGCGCCAACCGCCAGCTGCTGCTCGACGCCCTGCCGTCGCTTGGCCTGACCGCCATCGCCCCGCCGGACGGCGCCTTCTACATCTGGGCCGACATCGGCCACCTGACGGACGACAGCCTGGCCTTCTGCGAGAAGCTGCTGCGCGAGACCGGCGTGGCCACCGCCCCCGGCCTGGACTTCGATCCGGTCGAGGGCCGCCACTTCATCCGCTTCAGTTTCGCGGTCTCGACACAAGAGGTGCGTGAAGCGCTGGAACGCATTCAACCGTGGTTTGCAGTTCAGTCGCGAAATTCCAGATAATGCGTTGACTATCCATTATGTGAGAATAAAGCTGCACCCGTTCCGGTGATGAAAGGGTGGCGACGGCTGCTCGCGCGGCGTCTCGACCGCCCCGGTACGGGAGGGCGCACCGCCATGGATCCTTTCAACCGCCGCGATTTCCTGCGGACCGCCGCCCTGGCCGGCGCGGTCGCTCCGATGGCCGCCGGGGCCGCCCAGGCCCAGGCCGCGCCCAAGGCGCCGGCCAACCTCGACGCCGAGGGCGTGCGCTGGCTCGACGGCGCGCCGCCCGCCGCCCACGAGGGCCAGACCTTCGGCCTGCCCTGGCCGCGCGGCGCCCATAAGGCCAAGGCGACCTTCGCCATCGCCGGCGCCAATGGCGAGGCCGTTCCCGTCCAGACCTGGCCGCTGGCCTACTGGCCCGACGGCTCGCTGAAGTGGACCGGCCACGCCATTCCCGCCGACGCCGGCCGCGCCGAGACCCTCAAGATCGTCGCCGGCAAGCCCGCCGCGCCGGCCGCCGCCGTCTCGGTGCGCGAGACCGCCGACGCGGTCGAGATCATCAGCGGCGAGCAGTCCTGGACCATCCCGCGCAAGGGCGCCGACATCATCGCCCGCGCCACGGTCGCCGGCCGTGAGACCGTCCGCAACGTGCGCCTTGTGGCCCTCACCCAGGACAAGCCCGACTTCGAGAGCGGCCCGGTCACGCAGACCCGCTTCGAGGGCGAGATTGAAAGCCTGGTCGTCGAGCAGAAGGGCCCCGTGCGCGCGGTCGTGAAGCTGGAAGGCAAGCACCGGGGCGCTGGCCGCGCATGGCTGCCCTTCACCCTGCGCCTCTACGTCTATGCCGGCGGCCGCTCGCTGCGGATCATGCACAGCTTCGTCTTCGACGGCGACGAGAACCGCGACTTCATCCGAGGGCTAGGCCTCGTCGGCCAGGCGCCGATGACCGATCCGCTTTACGACCGCCACGTCCGCTTCGCCGGGGAGAACGACGGCGTCTGGGGCGAGGGGATCCGTCCGCTGACCGGCCTGCGCCGCGACCCGGGCAAGGCCTGGCGCGACGCTCAGGTCGCCGGCCAGAAGACGCCGGGGCTGGAGGGCATGGCCCCGACCGTCTCCAAGCGCCTGGACCTGATCCCGGCCTGGGGCGACTTCACCCTCAGCCAGCCCAATTCCGACGGCTTCTCGATCAAGAAGCGCACCAAGCCGGGCCACGGCTGGATCGACGCCATCACCAGCGGCCGGGCCACGGGCCTGGGCTATATCGGCGGGGCCAGCGGCGGCGTGGCCTTCGCCATGACCGACTTCTGGAAGCGTTGCCCGACGCGCCTGGATATCCGGGACGCCCACACCGACGCGGCCGAGTTCACGATCTGGCTGTGGTCGCCGGACGCCGCGGCCATGGACCTGCGCTTCTATCACGACGGCCTGGGCATGAACGATCACCCGGCCGAGCGCGAAGGCCTGGAGATCACCTACGAGGACTACGAAAAGAACTGGGGCCGCCCGCTGGGCATCGCCCGCACCAACGAGATCACCCTCTGGGCTCTGCCCTCGACGCCGTCGCGCCCCGACTTCGCGGCCATGGCCGCCCGCTTGCGGCAGACCCCGCGTCTGGTCGCCACGCCCGCCCGCCTGAAGGCGGCGCAGGTGTTCGGCGATTGGAGCCTGGTGGACCGCTCCACCCCGACCCGCCGCGCGCTGGAAGACCAGAACGACGGCTTGCTGGCCTTCTACATGCTCGATGTCGAGCAGCACCGCTGGTACGGCTTCTGGAACCACGGCGACGTCATGCACACCTATGACAGCGACCGTCACGTCTGGCGCTACGACATCGGCGGCTTCGCCTGGGCCAATTCGGAGCTGTCGCCGGACCTGTGGCTGTGGCTGTCGTTCGTGCGCTCGGGCCGGGCCGACGTCTTCCGCCTGGCCGAGGCCATGACCCGCCACACCGGCGAGGTCGATGTCTGCCATATCGGCCCGTATCGGGGCCTGGGCACCCGTCACGGCGTGCAGCACTGGGCCGACAGCTCCAAGCAGCCGCGCGTCTCCAACGCCGCCTACCGCCGCTACTACTACTACCTGACCGCCGACGAGCGGGTGGGCGACCTGATGCACGCCCTGATCGACTCCGACGAGAGCCTGACCCGCGTCGACATCGGCCGCAAGCTTCCGGGCGCCCAGCCCTCGCGTCCGCCGGGCGTCGTCGACATGGGCTTTGGCACCAGCTGGAGCGCCTTCGCCGCCGCCTGGCTCACCGAGTGGGAGCGCACCGGCGACAAGCATTGGCGCGACCGCATCGTGGCCGGCATGGACACCATCGCGGCCATGAAGCAGCAGTGGTTCGCCGGCGGCACGGACTTCGACCTGAAGACCGGCAAGTTCCTGGGCAAGGGCGAGACCGTCAGCGTCTCGCACCTCAACGCCGTGTTCGGCGCGGTCGAGATCCATTCCGAGTTGTTCCAGCTGATCGACAATCCGCGCTACCGCGACGCCTGGCTCGACTACTGCCAGTTCTACAACGCCTCGGACGCCGAGTTCCGGGCCAAGACCGGCGCGCCGGCCAAGGGGCGCAACCTCAAGGAAGGCCATTCGCGCCTGACCGCCTACGCCGCCTTCCACCGCAAGGATCCGGCCCTGGCCCAGCGGGCCTGGCGCGAGTACTTCAGCGGCGACGCTGGCCTGGGCGTCGGCACGATCGCCAGCAAGCGCCGCGTCGAGGGGCCGGCCGTCATCGAGCCCATGGAGGAGATCCCGCGCATCTCCACCAACGCCAGCTCGCAATGGGGCCTGGCCACCATCCAGAACCTCGCCCTGATCGGCGACGTCCTGGAAGAGGCCCGCGCCAACCTTCCCGCCGCCGGCAAGCGCGGCCAGGACCTGGGCAAGGACACGTTCTAGGGGGTAGCTCAAGACCCTCCCCCACGAGGGAGGTGGCCCATAGAGCACCTCCCCCTCCTGGGGGAGGTGGCCCCAAGGGCTGGAGGGGGCGTTTTCAGCTTCCGGTGCGCCGGCCGGTTTCCCTCCAACACCTCCCACCGATCGCTGCGCGATCGCCTCCCCCACGGGGGGAGGTTCCCTCGCGCACAGTCCATCCCCGCGAAATCCAAAGCAAACCCACACGAAATCAACAGCCTGCACAAAAATGGGCGTTGTTGATCCGACGGGACTCAGGGCGCTTGCATAATCAAACCCGTCCCGGCCATGGGGAGGGCTCTTTGTACCGGCCCAAGCGTGGCGAGGACCGCATCGAGCGGGTCGACAGGGTCGGGATCGTTCAAACCGGCCTAACAGGATCAGCCGAGGCCGCCGCCGGATTACCGCGGGGCTATTGGTCCTGCCCGTCCGTGGGACAGCCGGGTCCAGGGTTGAAACAGCACCCGCGCCTCCGGTCCTCCGGAATAACGACGCGGAGGAGCGGTCGACGAAGCCGACACGCTAAACAAACCCATGGTCCCCGGGCTCCGCCCGGCCGCTCCGCGCCTCCCCGCCAGCTTTCGTGGATTTCCACGGGAGATCGCGATCCCGTGCCTCAAGGAACCTCCCCCTGTGGGGGAGACGATCGCGAAGCGATCGGTGGGGGGGCTTCACGAAATCAGCCACCCCACCGAAAGCTGAAACCGTCCCCCCACCTGCCTTCGGCCGCCTCCCCCAGGAGGGGGAGGTTCCTCGCCAAAGATCCTCCCCCTGAAGGGGGAGGTGGCCCGGAGGGCCGGAGGGGGAAGGTCCTGATGACTTCGACGCAGCCGCCGCCTTCGCGATCACGTCCCCCTCAGTCGCTCCGCGACAGCTCCCCCTTCAGGGGGAGCATCTTATTCTGCCGCTTCCAGCATCGCCGGCGGTTCCTGGGCGCCGCCGCGCTGCACGGCCAGCGGCAGGCGGACCTGGGCCATCAGGCCCTCGCCGGTGTTGGACAGCTTGATCTCGCCGCCGTGCGCGCGGACGGTGGTGCGCGAGGTGGCCAGGCCCAGGCCCACGCCCTGCTTGGTCGAGGTGCGGGCCGCCACGCTGCGGTAGAACGGCGTGAACACCCGGCCCAGCTCGTCCTCGCTCATGCCCGGGCCCCGGTCGCGGATCTCGGTCACGGCCTCGTCGCCGTCGACATAGAGGCGCACCCGGGCGCTGTCGCCGTACTTCACGGCGTTGTCCACGAGGTTGGTGAACACCCGCTGCAGGCCCAGCACGTCGATCTCGACCTGCGGCGCGGTCCCAGGCTCCAGCACCACGTCGCCGCCGGTGATCTCGGCGTCGTCGACCACGCACTCGATCAACGAGCGTAGGTCGACGTGCTGGCGGGCCCCGGCCTCGGCGCTCTCGCGCATGAAGGCCAGCACAGAATTGATCATCGCCTCCATCTGGTCGATGTCTTGGCCGATCTCGCGGCGCAGGGCGGGCGAGGCGCGCTCCAGGCGAAAACGCATGCGGGTCAGGGGCGTGCGCAGGTCGTGCGAGATAGCCCCGATCATCGCCGTGCGGTCGTTGATGAACCGGGTCAGGCGGGCCTGCATCTGGTTGAAGGCGCGGGCGGCGCGGCCGATCTCGGCCGGGCCGTGGGCGGCCAGCACCGGCGAGGACGGGTCGCGGCCCAGGGCTTCGGCGGCGTCGGCGAAGCCGGCCAGCGGGGCCACCAGCCGGCGGGCGAAGAGATAGCCGACCGGTCCGACGATGGCGAACGAGACCAGGAACCACAGCAGCACCCGGCGCTGCCAGCTGTTGGGGAAGCCCTCGGGCTTGGGTTGCAGGGTCACCCAGCGGCCGTCGGAGACGCGCACGGCCGCCACGAAGTCGCCCTCGATATAGGGCGCGGGCGCCAGGCCGAATAGGCCGCGGGCGACGGGGGCGGGCAGGGCGCGACCCTGCGGCTGAGGCTTGGCCTGCGCGACGACGGGCTTTGGCGCGGCGGCGGGGGCGGCCAGGCGCGGGGCGGCGGCCACGGCCTCGACGACCGGCTTGGCGCGCGGCGTCAGCGGCGGCGGGGTAGCGACGGTA
>Ga0247823_10002214_pt1 | contig 16098 bp, 7 predicted proteins | sample 13C_PalmiticAcid_2_FD_192426 | JGI IMG/M metagenome (GOLD analysis project Ga0247823, IMG submission 192426) | Soil microbial communities from agricultural site in Penn Yan, New York, United States - 13C_PalmiticAcid_Day30 | ecosystem: Environmental > Terrestrial > Soil > Agricultural land...
CCTTCGGGGTCGATGATGCCTCCCGGCCGTCCGCCATCGCGGAACGTCGGCGCTGCGCGCATGAGCAAGTGTTCTATCGCTTTGGCCGTGCCGGGAGTGTCGATGATGGTATCGGTCACTGCGGCAACCGCGGCGCGCAGCGTCGCGTTGCTGATTGGCTTTGCAGGAATGAGATCGAGGCGATCAGGCAGCTCGCCTTTGGTAGTCGAGCGGCGCAGCACGAGGAGGTTCGTGTCGTGGTCGATCTCGCGCAGATCGACATCCTCGGGCATCGCGGCGGGTTTGACGCAAGGCTTGCGGCCCGCCCTCAATTTGGTCTCCTGCGGCGGGAAGCGATAGGTTCGCTCGAACGACCTTGCAGTTACTTTGACAGGATCGCCGACTGCCTCAAGGCCCTGGACGCATTCAAGGTCATCGACGAGTTCCTCGCTCTCCTGCGCGAGGCGGTCGAAGATCGCCCACCACGCAGGCTTGTCTTCGCGCTTGTGGAAGAAGTTGAGATCGAGCAGCAGATCGGCGATGTCCTCGCCAAGCCGCTCGCGAACCAGAAGGAGCCGCTCGCGCAGCGCCGCCATCTCTTCATCCTCGGCCTCGACGTTCGCCAGCGGACCCGCGTCGGGCACTTCGCCGAGTTTTGGCCAAGGCAGGCCTGCGGGGCGAACGTCGCGGATTAGCCAGTCGCGCAGCAGCTGCGTCGAGATGCAGTCGGTGCGGTTATAATCGTAAATCTTGTCGAGCAAGTCGCGGTCATGCGTCTCGCGCCAGCGCTCGTAGAAGACCACGCTCGCGCCCGCTGTTGCAACATCGGCCTCGCGCTTCTCCATATAAAAGGCTTCGAGATCCTTGATCGAATAGCCTTTCTCGGAAGCGATCAGCGAGCCCGATACGACGCGAAACAGATCGACAAAGCGCCGCTCACGCTGGAGCTGGTCCATGGCGGCCTCCCCGACGCGATGTTCTGCGGTCAGGCGGCGAAGCGCCGCAATCTCATAATTTGCATAGTGATAGATGTGCGCTTTCGGGTGGCGCTGCAGATGCGCCGTGAAGAACTGAAGCAGCTCCGCAACAGCCTTGCCCTCGGCGGCACGGTCATGCGCCCAGAAGGCACGGAAACTCCATTCGCCCGCATCGCGAAACCAAATGCCGTGGAGATATTCGAGCCCGCCCTCATAATAGGGATCGCCCTCGATATCGTAGAAAAGATCGCCGTCATCGGCTTCGGGTAGCAGCCCGAAACCCTTGCCGGGCTCATAGTCGCGAAGTGCAAATCCCGGCGGACCACCCGCGCGGCGCGCGGCCTGAAGCCTAGCCTGCGCTTGAAGACGTTGCTGCGTTTCCAAAGCGAGCTTCGGAATGCGCTGGTCATAGACCGCGAGACCGCCGATCGTTTCAATGCCTGCGGCCTCGACCTTCGCGCGCTGCAACCTTGTCATGCCGGCGACCAGGGCGAGACTGTCGGCCTTGTCCCATTCGTCGCGACAATGCTCCTTCCAGCGACAGAGACCACAGCTTGAAACAGGCTCGGGCCGCGTTTCGGGCCGATCGGTCAGGAAGGTTTCGAACACCGTTCTTGCATGGCGAGCGTAGGATGCCACGTCGGCGAGCCGCACGGTGAAACGCGTGCCGTCGCCCAGCTGGAGATGCGCGGCTTCCGGCCGGACTCCCTGAACGTCGGCGATCAGGTCGGAATAGAGCGAGAGCTGGAGAATATGCTTGGGGTCGGGTTTGCGCTTCAGCTTGGTATCGACGACCTCATAGGACCAGCATCCGAGATCGGAGGGACGCTCCACTCGTTCGAGAAAGTCGGAATAGCCGCCCCATGCGCCGCCGAGCAGTGCGCCCTGAAAGATGATGTCCGGGCCGGCCGCCATCGCCTCGTCTGTGAGTCGAACGGACTCTTCCAGCGTGAATCCGTCCTTGAGAATTTCGAGGACGTTCTTGCCCTGCGCTTTGAGCTCTTCGAGGAAGGCGAGTTCGTGCGCGTCGCCTTGCTTCTGGAGAAGTTCGGCTTCTTCGCCATCTTCACACGGTGCAATGTCACCGGCCTCGATCAGCCGCAGATCGAGCGTCGTCGCGTGCCTGCACCCTTTGAACCGCATGAGGTCCGAGGCGGAAAGCCTCAAGGCGCCGTCGATCATCCGCATACACAATCCCCTTTATTCCGCTATGGCAGGTCGGGACGACAAAAGCTGTCATGGAGAATCGGATGTCGTTTGCAAAGGCCCAGGATCTTCTCAAGTTGGCGATGATGGCGACGCGCCGTAGCGGGGTGTCGCTCGAAGAGATTGTCGAGGAGTTCGGCTGCGTTCACCGATCGGCGCAGCGCATGACCGACGCGCTTGAAACGGCTTTTCCTCAGACCGAGCGGGAAGACGGTGATGATCGCAAACGGCGATGGCGCATCCCGGCGCGCGCGGTGGCGCCCCTATTGCTGCCTTCGGCCGAGGAACTAGCCGCTATGACGACAGCAATTCGCCAGCTCGACGCGGCCGGCATGGCCGCCGAGGCTGCGACCGTCCGTCAAATGGAGCGGAAGGTGAGGGCGCTGATCCCTGCCCATGCGGGCACGCGCTTGGCCGTCGACGAAGAAGCCCTGCTAGAAGCGCTGGGGCACGCCGCGCGTCCAGGGCCGCGACCGGCCGGAACAAGCGAGGTCGACAGTGCGATATCCGAGAGTTTGAAGGGGCCTTTTCTGCTTCGTATCTCGTATCGGCGCCGCACGCAGGACAAACCAACCGAACGTGTCGTGGCGCCGCACGGCCTCTTGCTGGGTGTTCGCCGCTATCTCGTCGCTCGCGACACGGCCAAGCCGGCGACGGTGCCTCTTCGCCATTACCGGGTCGAGGAAATCTACTCGGCTGAGGTGCTCGACACGAGCTTCGAGATCGATCCCGGTTTCAATATCCGCGAACATTCCAAGAAGGGCTTCGGCTCGTTCGAGAATGCAGCCGAACATGGCGACGTCATTTGGCGCTTCTCGCCAGACGCGGCGCCGCATGCCCGACGGTTCGTATTCCATCCCACGCAAAGCGTCGAGGAAGAGCCCGATGGATCCTTGCTCATTCGCTTCGAGGCTTCGGGACATCTCGAAATGTGCTGGCACCTCTATTCATGGGGGAAGTCGGTCGAGGTGCTGCAGCCCGCTCGGCTTCGCGAGATGGTGCATGGACACCAGCGCGAGTTTGAAGCCTTGCCGTGAGAGGTTAGGGGCTAATTTAACCTCAGTCTCGGTGGGTGACAGGTTTTGTCGCCTCTATCTCCTATTTTGGATGCTTGGCAGCCATTGGGAGGGTGACATGGGACTGACAAAGCACGCGAGGCAGCGCATCCAGCAGCGCGGAATTTCGACCGAAGCGGTGGATGCGATCCTCGCCTACGGTAAGCGCCGTCGGCATCGCGGCGCGGACATTTATTATCTCGACAAGAAGTCACGGCGGCGTCTGGCTGGCGCCTTCGGGCGTGAGCGCTACTCGAGGCTTGAGCGTGCGCTCGACAGCTATGTCGTCGTCAGCGACGACGGGGCTATCGTTACCGCAGCCCACCGCCTGCAACGCCTGAAGTTCTGAACGGACGAGGTAAATCGCATTGACGTGTGCGGCGATTATTGGGACGCAAGGACGGTCCTTGGGGGAGGGGAAGTAGATGTTCTCAGCTGGTGAGCTTGTTCGCTTAAAAAATGACCCCTCTACTGTCGGGACAGTCGGAAGGGAGCCTGCGGAAGAAGTCCACGGGCGCACCTTTCTTTGGATCGATTTTCCGACGGGCCGCAGGAAGGTTCCTAGCGCCCAACTCGAAGCGATCCTTGCCGTCGCTGATCCGTTCGAAGATTTGAAGCGGGGGAAGCTGTCGGCGCCCGGCGATCTCAGGCGGGTCATCACGCATCTTCGGATGACCGGCCGCCTAGCCGACATGATCTATAGCCTGGGTGCGACCAACACGGAGTTTCACGCCTACCAGTTCAAACCGGTATTGAAGCTCCTCAATTCGCCGTCGCGAGGCCTGCTCATCGCTGATGAGGTCGGCCTCGGAAAGACGATCGAAGCCGGGCTGGCCTGGACAGAGCTTGTCGCCCGCTTCGATTGTCGCCGTCTCCTGATCATCTGCCCCAAGCCGCTCTGCGAGAAGTGGCGCGACGAGTTGCGCAGCAAGTTCAATGTCCTTGCACAGATCAAGGATGCCAAGGGGCTGCTTCAGACGCTTAAGGATGACAGCGAACATAAAGAGGGCTTTGCGGTCATCGCATCTATGCCCAGCCTGCGTCCGCCTAAAGGATGGAGCAATCCCGATGAAGATGTCAGTGGACCGCGCGCCGACTTGGCGGAATATCTCGCGGAAGCAGGCGACAATCTCTTCGATTTGGTTGTGATCGATGAGGCGCACCATCTGCGCAACACCGACACGATGAATCATCAACTCGGTCAGTTGGTCACCGACGTGACCGACTATAGCCTGTTTTTGTCGGCCACACCGATCAATCTCCGGGCGAATGATCTGCGCGCCCTGCTCAAGCTTATCGATCCCGATACATTCGAACGGGAGTGGTTGTTCGACATGCTGCAGGAGGAAAACGCGCCCTATGTGGAGGCTTGGGAGGCGGCGCGAAATCCAAAGGTTCCGATGCCGAGCGTCGCGGCCCTTGTCGCCCATTTGCCAGAAGGTCAGGTGCTGAAGACAGGAAGCCGCCTCGAGCGCTTGCGCGAAGAGTTCGCCAAGGGCGTCGAGGATACGCCGGCAAACCGCATTAAGATCGCGGCACGTCTCGAAGAGATGTCTCTTCTCGGCTCGATTATCAATCGCACCCGCCGGCGCGACGTTGCCGAGTTCAAGGTTGAGCGCCGTCCTCAAACGGCGCGATGGGAAATGACCGAGGCCGAACGGGACTTTTATGACGAAGCGACGGCTCGGATCGAGGCTTATGCTTACAGGCATGACATCAACGAGCGCTTTCTTCTCGCTCAGACCCAACGACTACTGGCCTCGAGCCTGCCAGCAGCATATCGCCATTGGGGCACGCGAAGCGGCCAGCTTACTCTCGACGAGGAGGATGATGCCGGATCGAGTGGGCCAATACCTGGCCCCCTGACAGAAGCTCTGGGCGAGATTTGCGACGATCCTGTTCGACTTCGGACGCTGGAAGCGAATGACACAAAATTTGACCGTCTGGCCGAATGGCTGAGGCGCATTCGTGCGGAAACGCCGGACGAAAAGGTCATCATCTTCAGCAGCTTTCGCAAGTCGATCGCTCACCTCGAACAGAAGTTGCGCGCCCAAGGTTTCGAGATTCTCGAACTCCATGGCGGCGTGATCGGAGATCGCCAGTCGATCGTGAACAAGTTCGGCGATGCGCCGGGAGGTACGATCCTTTTGACCTCTGAAGTTGGCGGTGAGGGTCTCGACCTCCAATTTTGCCGTATCCTCTTCAACTGGGACTTGCCCTGGAATCCCATGAAGGTGGAGCAGCGGATTGGCCGTATCGATCGCATCGGGCAGCAGTCGCAGTCGATCGACATCATCAATCTGATCTCGAAGGACACCATCGAAGAGCAGGTCTACGACCGGCTTTACGAGCGGTTGGGCATTATCCGGACGGCGCTCGGGGATTTCGAGCCCATATTGGGCGAAATCATTCGCGACATCGAGATTGCGCTCGTCAATCCCGAATTATCGGTCGAGCAACGCGCGATCGAGCTTGATAGGTCCGTGCTCGCAGCCGAACAGCGCAAGGCCGAAGCGGAGCAGCTTGAGCGCGAAGCTCCCGGGCTGGTTGCGCACGGCGACAGCATTTTGCAGCGCATCAACGATGCGCAGGCGCCGCACAAGCGCCTCACTGCGGCGGACCTGCGCGACTATGTCTCGGGTATCCTGGCCGGCTCCTATCGCGGAACCCGAATAGATCGGGCAGCCAATATGGAGATCGAGGCCTATGATATCCGGCTGTCCGCCGCCGCGGCGGCCGAATTCAACCAGTTTCGAAACAACAACGCCCGGCGCTATCCGACAAAGTTTGCGCGTGAGACCGTCGTCAGGAGCGTTTTCGGTAGCAATCCGAACCCGTCGCGGTTTCGCGGTGTTGAAGCCATTCCAATGACTCATCCCTTGTCGCGTTTCAGTGCTCAGATGCTCGACCGAAAGCAGGGCAGCTCGCTCGCGCGACCTGTCACAGCGTTTCAGATTCCCGTGAGAGAAGAATGGGCCGTGCCTGCCGGACGCTATGCTATCGCCGTCGAGCGATGGTCCGTTGAAGGGATAGTGCCGGTAGACAAGCTCGCCTTTGTCGGAGCTGCGCTCGACGGACAGGTGGCGCTTTCCGAAGAGGTCGCCGAGCGGATCTTGCTCGAAGCGCTGTCGGAAGAGCCGCGGCTCAATCTTCTGCCGCCGGACGACTGCCTTGCGGCGATGCCTACGGTCGAAAACCTAGCTCGATCGCTCAAGGAGACACGCTCCGATTTTGAGAATGCGGAAGCGGCCCGGCATTATGATCTTGTCGACACACAGCGGTCATTGATCGAGGAACATGCACGGCGCGAGCAGGAAAGGGCCGAGACCCAAATCAGGGAGCACCGCTTTTCCGGCAGCGCGAAGCGCCAGCAACTCGTCTACGCCGTGCAGGGCAAGTTCGAGAAGCTGATGGCCCGGCTCAACCTGAAACTCGACGAGATACAGCGGCGCGAAGAATCCTTCAGCTATGATGAGCCAAAGCTGGTCGGCCTCGCCATCGTTGATCTGATGGAGAAGGCATGATGGCAAAGGATCGTCGTCCAACAAGCCTCGCGGACCAGTTGAGCGGACTGCAAGCAACGATGCGCGAAAATGCACAGGCTTCGCGCACCGGGTCGGGCGCAGGCCGTCATCAATCCACCGGGAGCGCGCCGGAGAGCCGTGCTCCGATCGATGTTTCGGACATGGAACAACAAATGTTCGCCAGACACGCCTTGAACAACGGCGGCTCCGAAGCTGGTCCTGCGTCGAGAGGATCGGCGCCGCGGAACGGCATAGTCGATCGGCGCGGCCGGGCGATCGAGGTGTCGAAGAAATCTCGCCCGCCAAAACGGGAGATCGATCCTTCCAGAGTTCCAGGCCGGCAATCACAGACGCCTGCGCCGTTGATCGGTAACCTGACCCCTGCGGCGCGGGCCAGGTTGGAACGCGATGAACTCAGCTTTCCGCCGGTCCCTCCAGCCTCGCCAATCACCGACCATGCCGATGAGGCTTCCCGCAGCGATGTGCCGGCAATGCGGCCTGCCGTCGCTCCCGCCGGATTGCCCAAGAGCCGCAAGAGTCCGGTAGAGGAGGCGTTCGATCATATTCGGGATGTCGTGAAGAGGTCGACGCCGGCGATTGAAGCGCGACCGAATTCGGTTCGGAGTGCTGTTTCGCGGGAAATTAGCGATCATATCGATACCGGGAGCCGCTTGCTCGCCGAGCGACCTGAGCGCGACGAGAGCGGCTATCTGGTGGGGTTTGACTTCGGCACCAGCTCGCTGAAGGTGGTGTTTCATCAGCCTTACGTGGCTGATGATCCGGTTGCGGCAATGGAGGTCCCGAAAGAGCTGCGGTCGCGGGATCATCCTTATTTGTGGCAGACCGTGATCTGGTTTGATCCTGTCAGTCAGGAGTTTTCACTGGTCCCGTCGAACAACGCGACGCCGCTTGACGGTTTCAAGACGGGGATCATTGCCGGTTACGACGGCGAGCTTATCCGGCCCGAAGTTCCCGTCACCCGGGCAGATGCGGCCGTGGCGTTCATCGCGCTGCACATGGCGCATCTGACCGGCTGGTACGCCGAGTCCCGTCCGCTTGGCCCTGCCGGTGGATCGCACTTTCTTTCTTTCAATTTTGGTATTCCGACCGCGGCTCACGATGACGCTGCCTCGTTCGGAATATTCCAGCGTATCCTGAGCGCCGCACGTGCGGTTGCTGCCGATTGCGCCAACCTCAATTTGGAGAAGGTGCGGCAGGCCTATCGTGTTTCATCCGGCGAGCTTCCGCCCGGCTATGTCGTGGTTCCCGAGCTTTGCGCGGCTTTGGCCGGATATACCAAATTGCCGACATCTTACCGGCGATCGCATGTGCTGGTGGACGTTGGAGCGTCGACCCTCGATATTGTCGCGTTCAACCTCAATGACGATGATGAAGGTACCAACATTGCCGCTTTCTCTGCCGGCGTCGAACTATTGGGTGCGGCGGCGCTCGACACAGCGCGCGGTGCCGGGATCGACGATAAGGTATTCCGGTCAGCCTGCGATCACCAGTTCAACCTCGTATACAAGCGAGCCTGCCTGCCGATGGTTGCTCCCGGTTGTTTCAGGCCGAGCTTGCGCCGCGAGCCGGTGCAGCTCGTGACGACTGGCGGAGGTTGTGCGACCGAGGTTCACGCCGCCTTCGTCGACAGCATGCCGGGCCGAATTCTCGGAGATCGAAAAATCTACAGGCCGAAACCGCCTAAGCATATGACGCGCAAGCGCTGTGATTCTGGCCGGCTGTTGTTGGCCTACGGCTTGGCCCAAGATGAGCCGGACATATTGCGCATTAAATTGCCATCACAGATCGAACCGCTGCCGCTGGCTGATGATGGCTTTCCGTCGATGATTGGGAAAGATCAGGTGTAGCGTCTCGCGCGCCTCTCGGCGCTTCCTCTACGCCGCATGCTCTGCCGTCGGGCGATTGCACTGCATCAGACGCCAAAAATTGAAAGAACGATATGTCCTACTTGGCCTGGATCGATTTTGACCCGGACGAGCGCCGTCGAGCCCAGACTCTCATCGATCTCTTCAAGCAGCCTGAGGCGCGGGATGAACTCGGCCTTGGGACCGTTCGTGACGCGATAGCCGATTTACTCTTCCCGGGTACAAGTACGATTCAAACTCGACTTCGCTATATGCTGTTTATCCCTTGGATTTATCGCGAGGCACAACGTCAAAAGGGCACGCCTGCCGAACGCGTCGCATTCGCACGCGACCTCGAATTTCAATTGAGCGAGGCGCTCCTGGCGGGCGGAGAGACGACCGGCGTCATCGGTCGCGACGCGGGCAGAAATCTCAAACGTCTTGCATCCAGCGTCTATTGGGCTGGGCTTCACACACTTGGAATCCGGCCGATGGCTGGTACCCCAAACACCTTTCTCTCCTACGGCCCTGAAAGCCTGCGGGATCATGACCTGCGGCTTTGGTCGTCAAATCTTCCTGAGCCACCGGAGGACTTGTTCGAAACGTGCGACTTTGACCTCGATGGCGAGGAGGCGGATTTTCTTAGAGACCGCTTCGCCATCAGTGCGAAGTCTAGCTTGCTTAATGAACTGGCGGTCGACGGCGGAGACCGGATCGAACAATGGCCATGGCAGATTGTTGCGCGAAACATCTCCGATACGAACCGCGCAATACTGGATCACGCGGAGCGCTTCTCCGGCGTAATGTATGGTGCGAGCGTACTCTACAATCTCCTTCTAGCGCGCCGCGCGGGAGACAATCCCAATGCGAGCAGGCACGCTGAGGCGGAAGAATTATGTAGTCGCTATACGCAGGAGCTCGAAGATTGGCACAAGGAGCTTCAATTGCTCAAAGTAGATGCTTGGGATGTGGACGGGCTCTTTGCACTTGTCGGGCGAACGAGTCACAATTTGAGGTCACCGACGCGATCGTTCATTCGAGAGTGGGTAGGCCTTGCGCAGGGGGGAGCCATTTCGCTTCAGTCCGACGATCGCGCGATCGAGTTGCTCAGGCGCCGAGAGCACGGTCTGAAGCGTGGAAAGGCACGTTTGCTTCACGATGGGCCGCTTGAACGATGGTCGGGCGCCTCGGGGCATGCGCGGCTGGATTTTCGCTGGGGAATTACCCGAAACTATCTGACGGAGCTGGCCGATGCAGGCTGATCCAGCCTTTGATCCAGAAAATCGAGAGCTGTACACTGCTATGATGCGTGCGCCCGACGGCTACCGCTTCGATCATGCCGTCGCGACCACATATTCGCTCGATTTTGAAACGGCGCTCGCAATTCCTATCGCCATTGTGTTTCGAGATGCCGAGAACCGCAACGAGATGCTCCGGAGCCCCCTGGCTTTGCTGCAAAGCGTCGAACGCATGGCAGAGCGCATCGCAATTTACTGCGACCGGGGGCGGATCAAGTCCGCCAACCCCAACGCCGCGCGGCTGATGGCGCTATATGAGAAGAGCATAGTGGAAGTTTCGGCGCCCGGCGGCGGGGCATTCCACCCGAAACTCTGGTGCCTCCGCTTTCAGCCCGAAAAAAAGAGCGAGCCAGTGCGTATGAGGCTAGCCATCTTATCCCGCAACCTCACCAATGATCGTTGCTGGGATCTCGCGCTCTGTCTTGATGGAACGGTCGATTACGACAAAGAAAATGACTCCAATGAACCAATTGCGAGGCTTCTTCGATCGCTTCCAGGACTGGCAAATCGTTCGACCCGTCCAGTCGAACCGTCCTTTCTTCGCTCGCTCGTCCGCGACCTACAGCATTGCTGGTGGAGCGATTTGCCTGCCGGAGCGACCCGCATAAGCTTCGCGGTGAACGGCTTGGGAACAGAACGATGGGAGCCGAAAAGAGGCGAGCGAATAGCCATCCTATCGCCTTTTGTAAGCAATGAGGCCCTGAAGTGGTTGGCCGATGGATATGAAGAAGCGGGCGCCTCCCAGCTTATTGCGCGGCCTGAGGAACTGGACTGCTTGAACCCGAACGTTCGCTCACTGTTTCAGGTCCAGACCCTCGATAGCCGCGCGACGGAATTTGAAGAAGGAGATGAGGAGGCCGCGGATACCGGCAATCTCGAAGGTCTGCACGCCAAGGCCTATGTCGTCGAGCGCGGTTCGCGCCTTCACATTCACCTTGGATCAGCCAATGCGACAGTGGCCGCACTTGTCCCGACGAAGAGCCGGCGGACGCAGAATGTCGAGGTCATGGCGACGCTGGATGGACCGAAAACACGGATGGGCACTATTGAACAAGCGCTCTTTGCGGACGGCTTCAAGCGCCTGTTGATACCATACCAAGCTTCGGAGGTTCCGAGCGAAGACTCACGACTGGCAGCCGAAAAGCTTCTTGACCGGCTACGGCGCGACATTGCGGCCGTGCCCTTGGATCTCCATTGTACAGAGCTTGGCAATCTGGTTGGCCTCGAAGTTTCCGTTGCCGGAGCGGTACCGGTCATCGAACTCCCGGACGGCGTCACCTGCTTCCTTCGTCCGATTACCGTGGCTAATCTGAGCGGACATGATGCGGCCGCCTTGTTTCAGGCAAGGATCCCTCTTGCTGTTGGTCAATTGCCGTTGGGCGATGTCACCCGGTGGCTGGGAGTGCGCCTGCACCATGAGCCGACGAACATGGACTGTTCCTTCACGCTTGGTGCTCGCCTCATCGACCTCCCTGAGGGTCGGGATGCTGCAGTGCTCAGCGCGCATATTGCGAACGCGGAGAACTTTTTTCGGTATCTCAGCCTGCTGCTGGGAAGCTTGGGCGAAGGCAGTTTCCTCGAAGGCGAAACTGCGGGAGAAGGGCAGTGGTTACAGCGCTTCGGACAGGGCGGAAGCTCGTTGCTCGAACCAATGGTCCGGGCGCTCAATTTGGGTGGCGCCGAGCTGAGGGAAATTGATGCGCTACTCAGGCGTCTGGATAGCCCCGCGGGCGATGGGAATATCGTTCCGGAGGAGTTTCGGGAACTATGGGCAAGCTTTGAGCCACTTCTCGGATCGTCGAAGGTGCGCCGATGACCTATAAGGCTGATCCTCATCTCGCCGTCCTGAAACCCTTCCAGCGCGCTACGGTAGACTATGTCTTTCGGCGCTTGTTCTCGGGTCCTTCGCCTACCGATCAGTTTTTGGTCGCCGACGAAGTCGGGCTCGGAAAGACGATGGTCGCGCGGGGCGTTATTGCGAAAGCAATCGAGGAGCTGACTGGCAAGGTAGATCGGATCGATATCGTTTATATCTGCTCCAATCAGGCGATAGCGGAGCAGAATATCAAGGCACTCAACGTCGTCGGTTCGGATGCAAAGCCTCTGAATACCCGGCTCACGCTTCTGCCCTTGGAGATCGAACGGCAGGGCGGCCTTGCTTCAAGGCCGGTGAACCTGATTAGCCTGACACCTGGCACTGCGCTTGACTTAAAGTCGTCACTGGGAACGGCAACGGAGCGAGCGCTGATTTTCGAGATGCTCAGAAAGCGTATCGGACTACGACACAAAGGCGTGCAGCGCATCTTTCGCGGCGGCGTCGCAGAAGAAAATTGGCCGGGTTGGATTGACTGGATTCGCGAGCAAGACATTTCGGCTGAAATAACCCAGCTTTTCAATGCCGCTGTGGATGATGATTTGATCGAGCGGATACGGACTGCGGCGGAGATAGCCAGGAGCCGGCAAAATCCGCACTACTCGCCCGACCAGCGTCCGGTCGCTCTCATCGGAGAGCTTAGGCGCATACTTGCCCGAGTTTGTGTCGATGCCCTGACGCCCGATCTGATCATCCTGGATGAGTTCCAGCGGTTTGCCGAGCTTTTGCATGAGCATGATGCGGACTTGGCGCCAGAGAAGGCGGCCGCAGCGGAACTGGCTCGCGCTCTATTTTCCTATCGCGGAGACGATGGCTCAAAGGCGCGACTGTAACTGCTATCTGCGACGCCTTATCGAATGCTGACAATCAGCAGCGACGATGCTGAAGAGGGTGACCATTATAGGGACTTCCTCCGAACGATGCGGTTTCTGTTCGGTGAGATTGACGGTGAGCGGCGCGTGCGCGAGCTGGAGGTCGAGCTCGCTGACTTCCGCCGGGCACTACAGTCGATGCCGGCGACAAAGCAGCTCGCGCGCGATGCACGCGATAAGCTCCACGCCACGCTATCTCAGGTTATCGCTCGCACCGAGAGAGTTGACAGAACCGAGGATCGTAACGCGCTCGTGAGGGAATACCGGCCTAAATTGTCGGTCGAAACCGGCGATCTTGAGGAAGTGAGAGAAGTTTCCAAAATTGCCGGTCTGGTCGGCGCGCCTTCCGTGATCGAATATTGGAAATCGGCGCCATATCTCCTCAATTTCATGCGAGGGTATAAACTGCGCGAAAAGCTTCAATCCTTGAAGCGCCGGCCCGCGAAAGAACTGCGAAGCTCCATCCGGAAAGTGCAAAGGCACCTCATCACCAAGGCGCAGATCGAGGCATATGACGAGCTTCCGCTTCGCAACTCGCGAATGCGCGCGCTGGCCGAAACAGCATTCGTGGAGGGACTCGACAAGGCACTCTGGATCCCACCTTCGCGCCCCTCGTTCGGCGAGGCGTCCGCCGCCACGAAATCACTCGTGTTTTCGGACTGGTCGATGGTTCCCGACGCTATAGCGGCGCTCCTTTCTCATGAGGCAAGCCGGCGGATGGGTATGTCTCCGGAGTCTGCCAGCCGAACTGGTCGACCGATCGGCGTCGAAGAACTCTTGCCGATGCTGAGCCCATCGCCGGCGCTCGCGACTTTGGTCGATCCACTGGCGCTTGAGGCACGGTTTGGCAGAGCGACGGATTGCGCCGAGTTGGTTGCCCAGGCGCGACAAGTTCTTGCCGAGAAAATCGACGCTCCGATCCTCGAGCGGATGTCCGGTTACCCTGACCGACTGCTCCCGCTCCTTGTGGACATCGAACTTGGACGTGCAGTCAATTGGGAGGATTTGGCGGCGGTCGAACATGAGGGGCATGATGACCATGAAGCAATGGCGCGGACCATTTCGGCCGTCATCGATGCGCTTGCCGGTGAAGATCATCATGGCGACGCCGACTCGCGACAATGTCTCGACAGGCTTGCGCAGCTTGCCCTCGGCTCGCCTGCGACGTGCGCGCTGCGCGCGCTTGCGCGTGTTTGCCCGGAACTTGATCCGGACGATCCCGAACTTCTCGGCGCTGCCATGGCGATCGCGCTCGGTTTTCGAAGTCTCTACAACCAGCCCGAGAGCCGGGCGCTTCTCGAGGAAAACTCGCCAGTCAATTACTGGCGATTGATTTTGACGCATGCGTCGAGCCATGACCTACAAGCCGTCCTTGACGAATACTTGCATCTGTTGGTCGAGGCAGAGCGCGCCGAGGAATATGCACCCTGCGAGAGAGCCCATCTTATTGCTTCTAAATTGATAGAGGTTGTCGCGCTGAGGCCCGCCCAGATCACGCTGGATCACTGGATTGCTGGGCGATCGCGATTGCATGACGATACGTTTGAGGTTCGAGCGCGCTTCGCAATGCGTTTTGCGACGCATGCCGAAGAAGAAAAGGGAATTCGGCGGACGGCGCTAGTGCAAGCCGCCTTCAAATCGCCATTCCGGCCCTTTGTTCTCGCCTCGACTTCAATCGGACAGGAAGGTCTCGATTTCCATCCCTATTGCGCTCGAGTTGTTCATTGGAATCTTCCACGCAACCCGGTCGATATCGAGCAGCGAGAGGGACGGGTGCATCGCTTCAAAAACCACGCGGTGCGGCGTAATGTGGCGGCGGTTCAAGGCGGAGCCGCGGAGAAATTCACTGCGCAGGGGCTGCATTGGACAGCGATGTTCGCTGCGGCCGAGGCCGATGAAATCGCTTCCGGCGGAGCCGGCGACATTGTCCCGTACTGGATTTACCCTGGTGAAGCGAAGATCGAGCGTGTCGTCCTGATGCCGCCCTTCAGCCGCGAGTTCGAACGCTATGACAATCTGAAGAAGTCGCTGGCGACGTATCGGCTCGCCTTTGGTCAGCCAAGGCAGGACGAACTCATCGAGTTATTTTCGGGCATGACCGAAAAGGAAATCGCCGAGCTTTCTTCGCTCCAGTTATCTCTTCGTCCGCCTGACAATGCTGAAGGATAGGCAGCCGCGCGGATCGGCGGCAGTTTGGGTTGATCCTCCGTTTTCATAGAGGCTTAAGTCATTGATTTATGGGGTCGATGGTGCCGCTTACAGGACTCGAACCTGTGACCCCATCATTACGAATGATGTGCTCTACCAACTGAGCTAAAGCGGCAACGAGGGGCGCCTCTACCAGCGTGTTGACGTGAAGACAAGCATCGTAGCGCAGTTTCCCGGCGGCGGGCACGAGAGGGTGTTTGGGCGCCGCAATCCACAGCGATCGTGAGAGCGATCCAGCCGTTTGCCATTTGAAAGGAAGCTTCTGCCATCGGGCGCCGCCCTACACCCAATGCAGGAGTTTATTGAAAGTGCCCACCATTTTGGCGGAACGCCCGCTGCTCGCTCCCATAGCCGAGAGCGCGGACCTCGCTGGCCATCCGAAAAAGAAGCGTGGCCCGAAACCGAAGCTGATTGTCGAATTTCCCGAGGCGTCGGTAGAAGAATGGGTAGATCCACCCTCGTTTCCCGAAGCGCTTGCGTTGCACATGCGCCGGCACGGCGACAGCTGCAATCATCTCCACCGCGCGATTATGGGCCCAGGCGACAAGACCGATCGCAAGACGATCCAGACGTGGGCGACCGGCGTTAAGGCGCCGGGCACGATCGAAAGCCTCTCGGTCCTGAAAAGAATCGAGCGCCGCTATCGCCTGCCCGAGGGTTATTTTCAGGCAAAACTCGATCGGACTGGGCGTGCCACCGCGCGGCCCGCCATTGCGGCGCTAACGGCTTCTGAGCGGCGGAAACTCGCCTGGCACCTTCCGGGCGATTTCTCCAAGCGGCCCAAACGCGAGCGTGAGGAAATACTGGCGTGGGTGCGGTCGGTCATTATCGAGGGCGCGACAGAGTATCGCCGCTTCCAGCGGGAAGCGACGCAGCAGCGCTTCTCGCTCCGATTCTCGGACAATTCTTCGGTCGACGCCGGCGCGACCGACGGGAACATGGCTGGCTGCCGTGATGCGCCACTTCATCTTCGGGATGAAGTCCACAGTCTCATTGCTTTCAAAACGTCGACGCTCGCGCCGTCAGGCCTGCTTCGCCAGGGCATGTGGGGGGAAGAAACGGCGTCGCAGAAATTGGAGCATCTCGGACTTATGTTCGGCGCTCTTTGCTCGCCGCCGCATGGCGATGTTCGCGGCTTTGGCGTCTCCGCCGATTGCCTGTGCCTCGCGATGCTACTCTTCCCGTCTGTCTGGGACTGGTATCTCCACTGGCGCGAGGAGCGCCGCGGCTTTTATACGAGC
>Ga0247823_10002215_pt1 | contig 16096 bp, 5 predicted proteins | sample 13C_PalmiticAcid_2_FD_192426 | JGI IMG/M metagenome (GOLD analysis project Ga0247823, IMG submission 192426) | Soil microbial communities from agricultural site in Penn Yan, New York, United States - 13C_PalmiticAcid_Day30 | ecosystem: Environmental > Terrestrial > Soil > Agricultural land...
GCAGATGCTGCTGTCATGCGTCATCAGGCTGCGCGAGGGCTTCGGCCTCTCGCATGTCGTCGACGTGCTGCGCGGCTCCGAAGGCGCACGCGTGCTCAACTACCGGCACAACCTCCTGACCACCTACGGTATCGGCAAGGAGTACTCGAAGGACGACTTCCGGGCGGTGGCCCAGGCGCTGTTCGCCCAGGGGATCCTCGTGCAGAACGCCGACGAATACAACGTGCTGCGGGTGACCGAGCGTGGCGCGGAGTTTCTGCGCAACCGCGAGCCGCTCATTCTCCGCCGCATGCGGCCGCCGCAGAAGGCGCCCGCCGCATCGCGCGTCGGAATCGATCTGCCGGCGGAGCACATGGGCCTCTTCGAGCGGCTGCGTGCGCTGCGCAAGCGCATCGCCGACGCGCACGACGTGCCGGCGTACGTGATCTTCGATAACAAGACTCTCGTGCAGATGGCCGCCCGCGTACCGCGCGACGAGACGGCGCTGCGCGCGGTCCACGGCATCGGCGAGGCGAAGGCCAGGACGTTCGGACCGGAGTTCCTCGCCGAGATCGAGCGCTACGTCGCTGAGCACCCGGAGCTCTCGGCGACATCCCGACCGATCCAGCAACGCGAGCGCACGCGACGCACGACGGCCGCGCCGAAGCGTGCCGGCACGATCGACGAGACGCTCGCCCTCTTCGACGAGGGACTCGGACCCGAGCAGATCGCGCGCCAGCGCAAGCTCTCGCGCGGCACGATCACCGCGCACCTCGAGGAGCTCGTCGCCGCCGGCCAGATCTCCGCGATCGACCGCCTCGTCGACGCCGACAAGGTCGCCGCGATCGCGACCGCCTTCAACGAACACGGCGCGCTCGGCCTGCGGCCGGTCATGGACGCGCTCGGAGAGGGCTTCACCTACGACGAGCTCAAGCTCGTGCGCGCGTGGCTGGCCGCCGAAGGCGGCGAGTGATGTCTTCGGTCGCCGAACGTAGCCGGGCTCCAGATGCATGAAGGGGAGAGCCGCGTGCGCGACTCTCCCCTTCGTCATCATCATCGATCATCGGTCGGCGCGAGGCCTGGCCGGCGATCCCGTTCGCGGCGTCGATGCGAACTCATTGTCGACAGTGTATCCGATGCGGGAGCTTTCGTCCAATTACTCCCACGGCTGATCGCCCCCGGCATCGAATCCACCAACGCAATGCTGTCGCGCATCGAGCGCCACGAGCAGGACCACCGCCCGCTTCCCGCCTCGCGCCCAAACGGGCACCTGTTCATCGTCTGTCGGCTCGGCGTGCACGGGGGGTGATGCCGTGCATCCGATCATCATCATCGTGTCTCAGTCAGTCGTCTCAGGTCATCATCATCGTCGAGCAGGTCCTTGTGCGTCTCAAAGCACCATCACATGTCGATCATCAGTCGGTCATCGAGTCAGTCAGTCATCGATCAGTCAGTCATCGATCAGTTCATCATCACGTCAGCCGTCAACGCTATCGGTTGCCTTCGGGCTTCGGCGGCACGGTCTTGAGGTAGGCCCAGAGCGCCTTGATCTCGAGGTCCTTCATGAGCTTCGTCGCATTCCACGGCATATAGGTCGGGTCGAGATGATCCCCGGTCGGGGTGACACCGGTTCGCAGTGCGCGGAAGAAGTCCTCCTCGCTCCACCCGGCCAGGCCGCTCTCGTGCGGGGTGATGTTGCGCGGCGCCTTGAAGTGCGGCGGAGCGCCGGGGATCGGACCACCCGAGAGGCTCGGGCCGTGGCAGCCGATGCAGCCGCCGGTCTTGACGACGTGCGCGCCGTACTCCGCGGTCGGTGCCTCCGGCGGGGTCGCCGGGCGATCGGCCTCGTGGTCGATCTTCTGGGCCGCGAACTCGACCTGGCCGAGGACGTTCATCAGGCGGATCACCGGACCGACCGAGACCTCGGGCATCGTGCGATTGACCGGCGGCACCGACTTGATGTAGGCGACGACCGCCGCAACCTCCTCGTCGTCGTAGTGCCAGTAGTCCTCCGAGGGCATCAGCGCGATCGGCCGGCCGTCGTGCTTGATGCCGTGGCGGATGGCGCGAACCCAGTCGCTGTCATGGAGCGTCGGGGCGAGTCCGCCGGCGCCACTGGTGAGGTTCGGTCCGGCGAGAAGTCCGACCGCGGCGTCGTCGATGACGATCTTGCCGCCGAAGTCCTCGCCGTGGCAGTCGATGCACTTGCCGATGGCCACCGCCAGGTGCCGGCCGCGCTCGATCGACATCGCGTCCGTCGGGATCGAGACCCGGGTCTCGGGGATCTCGTACGTCGTCTGCAGATTCACTTCGCTGAGACCGTAGGTGGTCCCAACGATCAGGACCAGAAGCAGGACGAGGCCCCCTGCTATGCGTCGCGTCCATTTCCAGAAGCCGTTCATCGCGTCGTTCCGTGTTTCGTCGTTGCGTTGCGTTGCCAGTCGTATCGTGCGCCGTTGCTGCGCTCTTCGTGGTACAAACGTAGCCCCCGGCAAGGGTGAGCTGCCTCACCCGGATGGGTGAACCGACAGGGTGAAAGTGTCTATCCCCCACGCCGTATCTTCCAGGCTATGGCAAAGGACAAGACGCCGCTGATGCGGCAGTACCATCAGATCAAGGCGAAGTATCCGGATACGGTGCTGCTGTTTCGGCTCGGGGATTTCTACGAGACCTTCGAGGAGGATGCCGCGATCACCGCGCGCGTCTGCGGCATCGTGCTGACGAAGCGCGGCAACGGGTCGGAGTCGGATACGCCGCTGGCCGGCTTCCCCTATCACCAGCTCGACAACTACCTGCCGAAGCTCGTCAAGGCAGGCTATCGCGTCGCGGTCTGCGAGCAGCTCGAGGATCCGAAGCTCGCGCGCGGCATCGTCCGCCGCGACGTCGTCGAGGTCGTCACCCCCGGCGTCGCGATGAGCGACAAGCTGCTCGACGCCGGCAGGAACAACTACCTCGCGGCCGTCGTCATCGACCGCGACGTGGCCGGCATCTCGTTCTGCGACATCTCCACCGGCGAGTTCGCCGCGGCCGAGGCCTCGGTCGACGAGCTCACCGAGGTGCTCGAGTCGATCGCTCCGGCCGAGATCGTCGTCAGCCGCGCACAGAAGGACCTCTTCGCGTCGATGCGCCTCTCTTCGGAGCCCAGGATCACGCGTCTGGAGGAGTGGATCTTCGATCACGACTACGCCACCGAGCGCCTTCGCGAGCACTTCGGAACCCATTCGCTCAAGGGCTTCGGGATCGAGGGATTGCGTGTCGGCACGATGGCTGCCGGCGCGGTGATGCATTACCTGCTCGAGACCCAGCGCTCGCGCCTTTCGCACATCCGCAGGATCTCGCGCTACAGCCACGGCGAGTACATCGCGCTCGATCCGGCGACCAAGCGCAATCTCGAGATCGTCTTCTCGAGCACCGAAGGCGCCCGCGGCGGCTCGCTGCTGTCGGTCATCGATCGCACGTCGACGCCCATGGGCGGACGCCTGCTCAAGCGCTGGATCATCCACCCGTTGAAATCCCGCGAGCAGATCGAGAAGCGACTCACCGCCGTCGAGACGCTGTACCGCGAGACGTCGGTCCTGGCCGAGCTCGAGAAGGCGCTGCGCTCGGTCTGCGACCTCGAGCGCATCGTCTCGCGCGTCGCGACGATGCGAGCAACGCCGCGCGATCTCGGGAACATCCGCACGACCCTCGAGCACCTGCCGCGCATCGTCGATCTGCTCGGCCGCGTCGACACGCCGACGCTCTCGGCGATCGCCCGTGGACTCGCTGTGCCCGACGAGCTGCTCGAGCGGCTGCAGCTCGCGCTGCCGGAGGAGCCCGCGGCGACGCTCGGCGACGGAGGTGTCATCCGCAGCGGGTTCTCGCCGGAGGTCGACGAGCTGCGCGACCTGCGCGCCAGCGGCAAGAGCTACATCGAGAGCCTGCAGGAGCGCGAGCGCGGACGCACCGGCATCGGCTCGCTCAAGGTCGGCTTCAACAACGTCTTCGGGTACTACATCGAGATCACGAACGCCAATCGCGATCGCGTCCCCGAAGACTACACGCGCAAACAGACCCTCGCCAACGCCGAGCGCTACATCACGCCGGAGCTCAAGGAGTACGAGGAGAAGGTTCTCAACGCCGAGGAGAAGCTCGCGTCGCTCGAGCGCGAGCTGTTCAACGAGCTGCAGGCATTCACCGCCGAGCGCGCCGACGCGATCCTGCGCAACGCGCAATTGCTCGCGATGCTCGACTGCTTCGTCGGCTTCGCGCGCGTCGCGCTCGAGCGCGACTACGCCCGTCCGGTGATCGAGGACTCGACGCGCCTCGAGATCATCGCGGGACGGCATCCCGTCGTCGAGACGATGCTGCCGGCCGGCGAGCGCTACGTTCCGAACGACACGCGACTCGACACCGACGAGCACCAGATCGCGATCATCACCGGTCCGAACATGTCGGGCAAGAGCTCGCTGCTGCGGCAGGTCGGCCTGATCGTGCTGCTGGCGCAGATCGGCTCGTTCGTGCCCGCCGCGAGCGCGACGATCGGGATCGTCGACAAGATCTTCACGCGCGTCGGCGCGCAGGACAACCTCGCCGCCGGTGAGAGCACGTTCCTCGTCGAGATGCACGAGTCGGCGAACATCCTCAACAACGCGACGACGCAGAGCCTGATCCTGCTCGACGAGGTCGGCCGCGGCACGTCGACGTTCGATGGCATCTCGATCGCGTGGGCGATGACCGAGTTCATCCACGACCGCCTCGGCGCCCGCACGCTCTTCGCGACCCACTACCATGAGCTCAACGGGCTCGCCCAGGTCTTCGACCGCATCGAAAACCACAAGGTCGAGGTCCGCGAGCACGATGACCGCGTGATCTTCCTGCGCACCGTCACCCCCGGCACCGCCGATCACAGCTACGGCATCCAGGTCGCGCAGATGGCGGGACTTCCGGAGGAGGTCACCACCCGCGCCAAGGCGATCATGGCGCAGCTCGAGAGCGCCTCGGAGGAGAGCCCGATCGGCGGAACCGAGGAGGGATTGCACCGCGCGACGCAGGGACCCGCCGTGCGGGCCATTCCACAGGGAACGATCACTGCGCCGCCTCCGCAGATCTCGATGTTCGAGGTCGCCGCGAATCCCGCCCTCGAGAAGCTGCGTGAGGAGCTGGCAAAGCTCGACATCACGGGTCTGACGCCGATCCAGGCGCTGGTCGAGCTCGAGCGCCTGCAGCGAATGCTCGACTGAGACAGCCACGCCGGACCCGATCAGTGGGATCGAAAGACACCCGCACCGGAAAGCCCCATTCCGGCCGGCTATCGAGGGATTTTCCCGCAGGAATCGGTTTCCCTCCCGCTGTGGCGCCGAAGCCAGCCAAGACAATTGTAACCGGCCGTAACACCACCGCATCGTCCGAAGTCTCGCTCTTCGGATCCCTCCGTCCGGCCGTCCCTCCCCGCGCCTGATCCCGATCCACCATGTCCGACACGGGCGACCCGTCGGTCGGGTCGTCGCTCCGTCATCCCATACACCTCCGCGGAGTCCCTCATGCCTCCACGTCTTCTGCGTACCGCAGCGCTTCTCTTCGCCCTGCTCGCCGCGCCGGGCGCGTCTCTGCTCGCCCAGGTCGGCACGACCTACTTGTTCACGCAGGGAAGCAGGACCTTTTCGACGATCACAGGAACGTCGATTCTGTCGAACCAGGCGACATTCGCCAACGACCCGAGCTTCGGCTATGGGTACGATCTGGCCGTGACCTCGGCCACGAGCATCGGCTTCAACTTCCGGTTCCAGGGCGTGCCGTACACGCAGTTCCGGGCCTCGTCGAGCGGGCTGCTGATCTTCGGCAATCCGACGGTTCCCGACATTCGCACCAACCAGTTGAATGCGCCGCAGATCACCGCGCCGATCGCCGCGCCGTTCTGGGAGCACCAGCACGTCTACGACCAGAACTGCGTCGCATTGACCGCGGGGATCCGCTACGAGCTCACCGGGAGCGCGCCCGATCGCGTGCTGACGGTGCAGTGGCGGACCGGCCTGGTGATGTCGGGCTCGAGCTACTACTCGTACACGTGCCCGACGACGAACACGATGTACACCTACCAGGTGCGCCTGTACGAGGCGAACAACTCGATCGAGTTCCACTACGGCGGGATGTACACCGGCTCGCTGACGAGCAATGCCTCGATCGGCCTGGCCGCGGGCTCGAACAACTTTCTGAGCGTCACGCCGGGATCGCCCGCGTCGACGAGCTCCTCGAGCGCGAACAACGCGGTGACGATGTACACGACGCCGATCACCAGCGGAACGACCTACGCCTTCACGCCGTGCGGCTTCGAGCTCACCGGCCGCACGGGACCCTCCGACGGCGGCACGGCATCGCTTGCCAACGGTGACGTGTTCTTCCAGGGCTTCTCGCTCGCGCGCGGCAGCGCCGCGGTCTATACGCCCTTCGATATCGCGGTTCCGGGTGGTGTCTGTCCGTCGCGCAGCTACAGCGCGCAGATCGTCGGACCCGCAGCGGCCGACTACGCGTTCACGTCGTCGGGCACGACGACGACGAGCGTCTCGGTGGCGGCCGGCGCGGCCGCGCAGCCGCTGGCGATCCGCTTTGCGCCGCTCGGCACCGGCGTTCGCAACGCGACGCTCATGTTCACCGACGCGGTCACCGGAGCCACGCGCACGTTCACGCTCGCAGCCTCGGCCACGCCGCGTCTGCGCTACATCGGCAATCCCGCCGACGGCGGCACGTCGCCGGTGCTCGACAACGACTCGCTGATGCTGTCGATCGCGGTCACGCGCCGCCAGCAGCAGAGCTTCCGTCCGGTCACGGTCGAGAACTTCAACCTCGCCGCGAACTTCGACGCGTCGCCGCAGATGGTGACCGCGACGATCGACTCGGCCGGAGGATCGTCGTACCAGTACAAGCTCGTCGATCCGACCACCGGCGCGCTCGTCGACAGCTACACGAAGGCGCTGGCGCCGGGCGACACGTTCGCGCCGCGCATCCTCTTCCGCGCCACCAGCGCCGGCAAGCAGGTCGCGCGCCTGCGGATCACCAACCCCGACGGCGAGAACCGCACGCTCTGGCTGGCGGCCACCTCGGCGGCTCCGGCCGGACGTTTCGAGATCGCCGGAGTCTCGGTGATCAACACGGCACAGTTCACGACGATGGCCACGTGCGCCGGCGAGTTCGCGACGACGCTGCCGATGGTCGTGACCAACAGCGGCTTCGGACCGCTGGTGCTCAACGGGCTCGACGTCTACGAGACCGACACGCTGTACCAGCAGGGCACGCCGGCCTATCCGCTGGTGCGTGACGGCGCCGTGCGTCCGGTCGCCTCGCGGGCCTACGGCCTGTTCACGACCCCGGGCATCGCGCCGCTGTCCGCGAACCCCGTCAGCTTCCCGGTGGTGATTCCCGAGGGAGGCTCGAGGACGCTGTACCTGACGTTCGTCGCCGACCGCCCCGGCAAGCGCTGGGGCCGCGCCTACCTGCGCACCAACGCGCAGAACGTTCAGGGCACCGACACCGCGATCGCGGCGATGCCAGGCGCGGTCGAGGGACTCGTCACGTTCGACCTCGTCGGCACGGGCCTCGGCAGCCAGCTTGCGGCGACGCCGGCCGGACTGAAGCTGCGGACGGCGACGTTCGGCGCGGTGCGCGTCGACGACTCGGTCGACGTCGCGATCGCGATCGCCAACGCCGGAGCCTGCGAGCTCCGGATCAACCGCAACAAGCTCCGGATCTTCTCCGGCGACGTCAACGAGTTCCGCATGATCAACGCGCTACCGAGCGCGACGATCGATCAGGGAACCGGCGACTACGTGCTCGCTCCGGGCGCGGTCGACGCGATCACGGTCCGCTTCAAGCCGTCGCGGCCGGGCACGCGCATGGCGACGCTCTGGCTGCAGACGAACGACTCGACGCTGCACCTGCCCGGACTCGCCGAGCGCGGCGCCTACTACCTCGACCTGACCGGCCGCGGACTGGCCGGACTCGACGCGCACGATCTGGTGCTCGATCCGGTCGTCATCGGAAGCTCGGTCGCGGGCGCGGCTCGGCTCGAGAACTCGGGCACGTCGATCGTCGGAATTGCGAGCATCGAATTCCTCGGCGGTGACGCCGCGGAATACAGCGAGGACGCGACGCGGCCGTGGCCGACGCGTCCGTTCACTGTCCTTCCGGGCGCGAAGCTCGAGCTCGGCGTGCGCCTGACGCCCGTCGGCGCCGACGGTCCGCGCCGCACGACGCTGCTGCTGGTGACCACCGGCGGCGACAGCGTGCGCCTGTCGGTGCGCGGCGAGGCCGGCACGCAGACGCTCGTCGTCTCGCCGAGCGCGCTGTTCGAGGACGTGACGATCGCCGTCGGACAGTCGAAGCGGCAGACGGTGATGATCTCGAACACCGGAACGCTTCCGTTGCGCATCACCGATATCGCGATCACCGGCGCCGACGCGTCGAGCTATCGCATGGGGCTGCTGCCCCGCCGCGATCTCGACGCCGGACAGACTGAGTATCTCGAGCTCACGTACGCGCCGACGGCGCCGGGACAGACGAGCGCCGAGCTCGTCGTCACCGCGAGCAACGGGACGACCGCGTCGGTGACCCTCGGCGGCACGGCGCTGAAGATCCGTCGCGACCCGATCGATCCGGTGATGACTGGCGCGCCGAACGCCGAGGGCACGCCCGAGGCGCGCACGCGCGGCGGGCGCCCGGCCACGCTTCGATGATCGCATGGGCCGGCGCATGACGCCGGTTGTCGGATGACAAGAGGGCCGGATCGGGCATTGCCCGACCGGCCCTTTTCCATTGGAGCGCGTGCGCGAGCACTCCGACGACCTACAGACGGTGAGCGATTGTAGCAATCGCAACAAATCTTCGTCGAGGGGGTAACCTCGCGCCTCGTCGTGGGTTGTGTCGTTGCGGTTGGTCGAATGCCTCTGCGGATCGCCTCCGATTCGTAGATTGCGCACCGGTCCCGATTCCAGCTACGCGACGGAATCCCGATTCGTCCAACGACGCGTTCGGATTCCTGCGTCGAGCATCGACACTGCCCCTCGCGCTCTCCCACGGCCGCGTGCAGTCACGGAACCCGAATAGAATTTCCGGCTCGAGCCATCGAGCCGGCATGATTGCGCTGCGATCGAGCCATCCCCCCGCTCATCCAGATCCGCATCGGCATAGCCGCGTGCACGCTCCTCTGCGTGCGCATGGCGCGCACGTTCACATGTTCTTTGAATCATGAATCCAATGATGACGCCGCGGCGTCGACGGCGCAGGCCATTGCACCGTCGGCTCCATCCGGCGATTCACCCTTTCTCACCCCTCACCCCTTTCGGAGGATTCTCCTGTATGTATCGTTACCTCACCGCGCTCTGCGTGCTGGCCAGCCTGATGCTGGGCGGCCCCCGGGCGCTGGCGACGCTCGGCGACTACACCTTCGAGGTGTCGTCGGGTTCCGCCGCAAGTATGAGCAATGCTACCTCGCTCTGGCGTGGCTACGCCGGCTCGCGTAGGGGCTCGGACGTCAATAACGTCGTTACCGGCGTCGACCTTCCGTTCACGTTTCGCTTCGATGGCATCGACTACCGCCGTATCTCGGTCAGCAGCAACGGACTGATCGGCTTCGGCGGCAACGACGTCTCGTCCACCAACGGAAACTCGCTCTACAACACCGGATCGTATCCGGCGATCACCGCGTGGTGGGATCAGTTGACCCTCACCGGTGGAGCGCAGAATTACTGCACGGCCGCACCCGAGGTCCTCTGGTCGGTCAACGGCAGCGCTCCCAACCGCGTCGTCGCCATCGAGTGGCGCGACGTCGAGGTCACCTATGGCACCGCCGCGTTCTCGACCTTCCAGGTGCGCCTGTACGAGGGCTCGAACGCCATCGAGTTCTACTATGACGACATGACCTCGGTCGGCTGTCAGTCCTGGAACTCTGGCTGGAACTGGACCGGAGCCACGATCGGCCTGGCCACGAGCGATGCCGACGTCATGACGGTCATCCCGGACTACTCGAGCGCGTATCTCAATCGCGGCGGCAGCTACGACTGGGTCGACATGTCGCAGGAGCAGTTCCGGATTCCCGCGAATACCATCTACCGCTTCTCCCCGTGCAACATCGAGCTCGTCGGCGACACGCGTCAGGGCGGCACCGATCGCATGGCCGATGGCGACGTGCTCATGTCGAACATCGTCACGCAGCGCGGCAACTCCGAGGCCTTCCAGCCCTTCACCATCGCCAACGGCATGAGCGGATGCGGTCCGCGCAGCTTCAGCATGTCGATCGAGGGTGACGCCGCGGCCGAGTACCGCCTCGACATCGAGGGTGGCTACATCGAGCCGGGCACGACGATCATCCCGACGATCACGTTCTCGCCGACCGGACCTGGCGTTCGCGCTGCGACGCTGATCATCACCGACGACAACTACTTCTCGCGCACGTTCACGCTGGCCGGGAACGCGGGATCGCGCATCGAGTGGATGCCGCTGATCTCCGACGGCGCGACGCCGGGCCTCGCCGATGGCGATACCCTGATGCGCACGATCGAGGTCCCACGCCGTACGGCGCGCGATCTCTCGCCGATCACGCTCCTCAACTTCAATGACAATCCCGAGGCATCGCCGGCGCTCGTCAGTGTCTCGATCGACTCTTTGGGCAGCCCGTCGACGCAGTACGAACTGATCGGACCGACGACGGCCGCGCTCGTTGCCGGCCAGAGCTTCACTCCGGTGATCCGGTTCATCGGAGAGGGCGTCGGTCCGCAGTTCGCGACGCTCACGGTCGTGGCGGACGACGAGACGCGCGTCTACACGCTGCTTGCGGTCTCGGCCGCGCCGGCGATCGCGGTGAAGGCCAACGGCGTCACGGTCGACGCCGAGAACCCGGCGATGAACCTCGCGCTGACCTGCGTCGGCGAAAACGCGTTGACGGTTCCGTTTACGGTGAACAACTACGGTGTCCTGCCGCTGGTGATCAACGACATCGATGTCTACCAGACCGACACGACGATCACCCAGGGCGCGCCGCCCTTCCCGCTGCTGCGCAACGCGCAGGGCCAGCCGATCCCGATGTATGACTACGTGATCAGCGCGACCCCGGGCGGCGCACCGCTGTCGCTCCCGTACACGGTCGGCCGCGGTGAGACGCATCAGCTCTACCTCACCTACACCGGCGCGGAGCCGGGCAAGCGCTTCGGCCGGATGTTCATCCGTACCAACGCTCAGAACCTGTATGGACAGGAGACGACGGTGCAGACGAACATGGTCCTCGGCCTGTTCACGACCGACGTCACCGCCCGCGCGACGGGCAGCCAGCTCGCGGCGAACGTCTCGGGCCTGTCGCTCAAGCCGGTGGTCTTCCCGCACACGCGTGTCGGCGACTCGACGACGATGTCGTTCGCGATCGCCAACGCCGGCGCGTGCGACCTGCGGATCAACCGTACGAAGCTGCGCATCCAGTCGGGTGACGTCAACGAGTTCCGGATGCTGACGTCGCTGCGCACCGCGCGCATCGATCAGGCGACCGGAGATTTCGTTCTCGCGCCGGGCATGGTCGACACGATCAGCATCCGCTTCCTTCCGTCGCGCGCGGGCACCCGCCTTGCGACGCTGCGCCTGCAGACGAACGACTCGTCGATCACGCGACCGGGTCTGGTCGAGCGTGGCACGTACTATCTCGACCTGCACGGCCGCGGCCTCGCCGGTCTCGATGGCTCGGATCTCTCGCTCGCACCGGTCGTCATCGGCGGCTCGGTCGAAGGAACGGCGGTGCTCGAGAACACGCTCAACGTGGCCGTCGGCATCGATCGCGCGTTCTTCGATGGTGGCGATGCAGCGGAGTTCTCGGCGGTCAACTGGCCGGCGATCCCTGCGAGCGTTCTGCCCGGTCAGAAGCTCCAGCTCGGCGTCCGGCTGACGCCGGTCGGCACTGCGGGCGTGCGTCGCACGACCCTCGTGCTGATCACCGGTGGCGGTGACACCGTCCGCGTTCTCGTGCGCGGCGAGGCCGGCACGCAGACCCTCGCGGTCTCCCCGACCGGCATGTTCGGCGACGTCTCGATCGCCGTCGGTCAGACGAAGCGCCAGACGCTGATGATCTCGAACACGGGCACGCTGCCGGTGGTCATCACGGGCATGACGATCTCGGGCGCCGACGCGTCGAGCTACCGCGCGGGCACGCTCCCGCGTCGCGATCTCGAGGCGGGTCAGACCGAGTATCTCGAGCTGACGTACGCGCCGACGGCTCCGGGTCAGACGAGCGCCGAGCTCGTCGTGACCGCGAGCAACGGGATGACCTACACGGTCGCCCTCGGAGGCACCGCGCTGAAGATCCGTCGTGATCCGATCGATCCGGTCATGACCGGATCGCCGAACGCCGACGGCACGCCCGAGCTCGGCGAGCGCCGCGACGGCGTCGAGATTCCGACGCTTCGGTAAACCCGTGAGTCCGGCGATCGCCGGAACAGTCGTGATGAAAAAAAAGGCCGGACGGGGAGGATTCCCGTCCGGCCTTGTATATTTTGCGCACGGTCGAAACGCCTCCGCGTGGTCCTGAAACATAACCGCGGCAATGGTGTTCCTTCCACAGCCGGCAGAACACCTCGTTTCTGATCGCACGCCGGCAGCGGACGAGTCGGATGACCATTCATCCACCAGCTCGTCGCTCACCCCCGCTCGCACGCCCGACTCCGTCGGCTCTCACCCCAGTAATGAGCTCGGCCACGACCGCGCTGCGTCGTTCGACGACGTCGCGATCATGACCGTGTGAATTCCTCGACATCGACTACATCCCAGTGAAGACCTGCCGCGTCCATATTCGGATCTGGCGAGGTCAGACGCGTCGTCTCCAAACAGAATCCAGTACGGTCCACAGTACCACGGGCGTACATCCCACGGCAACAATTACCAGACTCCCACGGGCTACTCACCCACTCACCAATCTGGAGATTCATTCACATGAATCGACTGCGATACCTCCTGCTGCTCGCATGCGCCGTATTCGCGCTGCCAGGCACCACAGCAGACGCAGCTCTGACCGATTATCTGTTTTCGGTCTCGAGCGGAAGCGCGATGACACCATCGAGCTGGACGACGGTGTGGTCCGGCAGTAGCGGAAGCCGGCGCAACCTTGCCGGATCCACCCGGACGATCACTCTCCCGTTCAACATCCTGTTCAACAACACCTCGTATTCGCAGATCACGCTGAGCTCGCACGGGCTCATCGGACTCGGATCGAGCGTCACCGGCTCGGCGTCGAACTCGCTTGCCGGCGCCGGCGGGCCTGTGATCTCACCGTTCTGGGACGCGATCTACATCAGCGGCGGGGCGCCCGGTCCGGGCTGCAATTATTCGCCGGCAATCCGATATGGCGTCGTGGGCAGCTCGCCAACGCGCACGCTCGTGATCGACTACAACAGGCTGTCGCGAGAGTATTGCGACAACTGCCAGTTCGGTCCGCAATTCATGGATTTCCAGGTGCGCATCTACGAGGGAACGAATCGCATCGAGTTCCTGTATCCCGACGCGTCGGCGACCTGGCCGACGTGCGCTCAGAACTGGTGGGGATCGGGCTCGACATCGACGAGCGCGTCGATCGGACTCGCGGCCAGCGGATCGGATTTCATCAGCGTCACGCCGAACGGCAGCGCGGCATCGATCAGCCGCACCGATGTGAACAACAGCGTGAACCTCGCGAGCACGGCGATCAACGCGAACACGATGTATACGTTCACGCCGTGCAATCTCGACGTCATCGGCAACGTGGCCCAGGGCGGCACCGCGACGATGACCAGCGGCGACATCCTGCTGTCGACCAAGTCGGTCGAGCGCGGCGCCTCGGCGACCTATCAGCCGTTCAGCATCACGCTCGTGGCCGGAAGCTGCGCGACGCGCAATCTCACCGTGACGCTCGCCGGCGCGAACGCCGCCGACTACTCGGTCTCGCCGCTCGGCGCGGTTCCCGTCGCCGCCGGACAGACCGTGACGTTCACGGTTACGTTTACGCCGCAGTCGATCGGCCAGCGTACGGCGACGCTGACGATCAGCGATCCGCTCGGCACGCCGAAGGTCTACACGCTGCGCGCGACCGGCCTACCCCGCATCAGCTGGACGCCCGATCTCGCCCAGGGCGGCACGCCCACGCTCACCAGCGGCGACACGCTGCTGAAGGACATCGTCGTGCTGCGACTCAATCCACGCGACTTCACGCCGATCACCCTGCGGAACTTCAGCACCAACGGCGCGATCCCGCCGGCGGTCATCACCTACTCGATCGACTCGGCAGGCGGCATCTCGACGCAATACACCCTCCAGACGCCGTCGACCGTCTCGCTCGGCCCCGGACAGTCACACACGCCGATCATCCGGTTCACCGGCACCGGTCTCGGCATCCAGCACGCGACGCTGACGATCAACGCCGACGGCGAGATTCGGTCGTTCCCGCTCAAGGCGATCTCCGGCGCTCCGGGCATCGCGATCACCGCGCTCGGGGTCACGGCCGATCCAGGCAACCCCGTCTTCCACCAGACGTTCTCCTGCGTCGGCGAGCAGACGACGGTCATCCCGCTGCTGGTGAACAACCCGGGACAGTTCGCGCTGACCGTCACGTCGATCGAGCTCTACCGCACCGACTCGACCGATCAGCAGGGCACGCCGAGCTTCCCGCTGATCCGCGACGCGCAGGGACGCGTCGTCGCGATGACCGACTACCAGATCAGCGAGACGCCGGGCGTCGCGCCGATCGGCGTCAACCCGCCGGTGCCGGTGCCGTTCACGATCGACCCCGGACAGACGCGCACGCTCTATGCGACGTTCATCGGACAGTTCCCCGGCAAGCGCTTCGGCCGTGTGTTCATCCGCAGCAATGCACAGAACGCCTTCGGCACCGACACGACGCTCAACGGAGCGCCGAATTCGGTCATGGGCCTGCTGACGTTCGACCTGGTCGGCCGCGCGATCGGAAGCCAGCTCGCGGCCAACGCCGCCGGCCTGTCGCTGAAGACCGTCAGCTTCCCGGGTACCCGCATCGGCGACACCGCGGTGATGTCGTTCACGATCGCCAACTCCGGCGCCTGTGACCTGCGCATCAACCGCAACAAGCTGCGGATCTCCTCCGGCGACGTCAACGAGTTCCGCCTGCTGACCTCGCTGCGCCGCGCGACGCTCGACGCCGCGACCGGCGACTACGTGCTGGCGCCGGGACTGGTCGACACGCTGACGGTGCGCTTCACGCCGTCGCGCTCGGGAACGCGCATGGCCACGCTGTGGATCCAGACCAACGACTCGTCGCTGACGAGACCGGGCCTGGTCGAGCGCGGCAGCTACTACCTCGACCTCAGCGGTCGCGGCCTGGCCGGACTCGACGCGCAGGACCTGGTGCTCGATCCGGTCGTCATCGGAAGCTCGGTCACCGGCATGGCACGGCTCGAAAACTCGCAGACCGCGAGCGTCGGCATCGCCAGCATCGCGTTCGTGGGCGACGACGCCGCGGAGTTCAGCGAGGATGCGACGACGCCGTGGCCGGCACGTCCGTTCACCGTGCTGCCGGGCGACAAGCTCGAGCTCGGCGTGCGCCTGACGCCGGTCGGCACGGCCGGTCCGCGCCGCACGACGATGGTGCTGGTGAGCACCAGCGGCGACACGATCCGCCTCGCGATCCGCGGCGAGGCCGGCACCCAGACGCTCGTCGTCTCGCCGAGCGCGCTGTTCGAGGACGTGACGATCGCCGTCGGTCAGTCGAAGCGGCAGATGGTGATGATCTCGAACACCGGGACGCTACCGGTGCGCATCACCGATGTGGCGATCACCGGCGCCGACGCGTCGAGCTACCGCATGGGCGTGCTGCCGCGCCGCGATCTGGAGGCGGGGCAGACGGAGTACCTCGAGATGACCTTCGCGCCGACGGCGCCGGGTCAGACGAGCGCCGAGCTGGTGGTCAGCGCCAGCACGGGCATGAGCTACACGGTGACGCTCGGCGGCACGGCGCTGAAGATCCGTCGCGATCCGATCGATCCGGTGATGACCGGCGCGCCGAACGCGGACGGGACACCGGAGCCGGCGCGCAGCGGATGGAGGATCCCGACGCTGCGCTAGGGCGCGGCGACATCGAGCGATCGGCCGGCGACCGGTCGATGAC
>Ga0247823_10002216_pt1 | contig 16094 bp, 9 predicted proteins | sample 13C_PalmiticAcid_2_FD_192426 | JGI IMG/M metagenome (GOLD analysis project Ga0247823, IMG submission 192426) | Soil microbial communities from agricultural site in Penn Yan, New York, United States - 13C_PalmiticAcid_Day30 | ecosystem: Environmental > Terrestrial > Soil > Agricultural land...
ACGGCTACAGCCTGATGGTGGCCACGAGCACAACGCTGGCCATCTCGCCGGCCATGTATGCCACTCCGCCGGCCCTGCCCGAGGACTTCGTCGGGGTGGCCATGATCGGATCGGTCAGCCTACTGCTCGTCACGCGAAAGGACCTGCCCGTGGCCAACCTCGCCGACCTCGTGCAGGAGATGCGCCGGCGCCCGGGCGAATTGAATTTTGGCTCGCCCGGCACTGGCACCATGCACCACCTGATCGTCGAAATGCTGAAGACACAGGAGAAGGTGCAAGCCACGCATGTGCCCTATCAGGGCAGCATGGCGGCCCTGACCGATCTGCTCACGGGGCGCATCGACTTCATGTTCCTGGACGCCGTCGCGGCGTCGCCGCAGATCTCGGCTGGCAAGGTCCAGGCGATCGCGGTAGCCGCCGGCAAGCGCATGGCGTCGATGCCCAAGCTGCCCACCGTCGCCGAGTCCCACCCAGCCATCGACGTGCAGGCCTGGCAGACCATTGCCGCGCCCAAGGGCACCCCTGCCAGCATCGTTCAGCGCCTCAACACCGAGATCAACCGCTCGCTGGACACCGAGGAAGGTCGCGCAGCCCTGCAGAAGATGGGGGTGGAGGCGAACCCCATGAGCGTTCAAGCGCTCAACGCCCTGATCGCGCGCGACGAACAGCGCCTTGGCAACCTGGTGCGCTCGATCGGCCTGAAGGCCAACTGAGCATGGCCCCGACAACTGCGGCGTCCCCGGTGCGCCCGGCCCACACGGAGCAGGCACTGCGCGCAGAACTGGCCGCCTGCTACCGCCTCTTCGATTGGCTCGGATGGACCGAACTGGTCTTCAACCACATCACGCTCAGGTTGCCGGACGCGGCGGGCCAAGCACCCGCCTATCTGATCAACCCCTTCGGGCTGCACTACGCCGAGGTCACGCCAGAGAATCTGGTGGCGATCGACCTGTCGGGCCGGCGCCGTGACGAGGGCGCAGGGGAGGTGAACCGGGCCGGGTTCGTGATCCACAGCGCCATCCACGCGGCACGGCCCGATGCGCACTGCATCATGCATGTGCACACCACCGCGGGCTGCGCCATCGCCTGCAAGGAAGAGGGCCTGCGCCACGACAACTTCTACAGCGCCATGCTGTTCGGCGACGTCGGCTATCACGACTACGAGGGGGTCACCACCAAACTCGACGAGCAACCGAGGCTGGTGGGCTCTTTGGGAAACAACAACCATTTGGTGCTACGCAACCACGGACTGCTGGTGGTGGGACCGGACATTCCCACGGCCTTCATGCGCCTATGGGTGCTGCAGCGTGCCTGTGAAATCCAGCTGGCCAGCGATGCCGCCTCAGGCGCCAACCGGGCCGTCGCGCCGCAGGTGTTGCGTGACGTGCCAGCGATGCGAGTGGCGGGAGACGCCAGAGGCAGCCGCTTGGTCTTCGAAGCCATGCTGCGCCGCGCCGGGATCACAAGCGTAGGCGGCGGTTGACCGTGAACGGCTCGTGTCTAGCTCGACTACGGTGGGTGGCATGCGCAGGCTTCATCGGTTCGCGCGCTCGCGGGTACGCGGCTTGCTGGCTTTGCGTCGTTCAACCTGGTATCTCGGCCCCTTCGGGCAGAAAGGAACTTCGATGAACGACGATTTCACCGCCGCCCACGACGACCCCATCAAGGATGGCTTGCGCAAGGCCATCTCGGCTGATGACGAGCGCCCCAGTCTGCCGTTCGAACATGGCGGCACCTTGCTGGCCAGCCTGGGTTTCGCGCTTTGCGGACTTAAATCCACCGGCCGGTCGTCCACCTTGCTGCACGGAATGATCGCCGGCGCGCTCTTGTGGCGATCGCTCTCGGGCCGGGACGGCCTGCGCCGGTGGGTAGATGCGCCTGCCAACCCTCCCGCAGCGCTGCCGGCGACGACGGATGCCGTGTCTCAAAGTCCCTCGGGCGGCGGGCCGCTATAGAGAAGCCGCGGGTGCCGACGTGCTTCCCGCGCGAACGCAAAACCGTCCATCCTGAGCACTTCCGCCAGGCTGTCGGCGGCATCCGCGTTGTCATCGACCACCAGAACACGCGCGGTCAGCGCCCTGTGCGACGTTGACGCACCCGTCCCGGGCAAGCAGCGGTCAATGGCGCCTCGCTCCCGTCCATGGCCTGAGGCCTGCTCTCTCGGCGCTGCCGAAGCGTTCGCCAGCGCACAGACCGAACGTGGCTTGGTCGGTACAAGGCGGCAAGCCCCTCACCTGGATCCGCCATGCCGCCTGCCTCTGCTCGCCTCCCCACGTGGGTCACTGCCACCCCCCACGAACCCGCCGAATCCCTGCCCATGGAGTTGAACGCCTTGGGCGATCACTTTCAACAATGCTCGGCGATGCACGGTCCGGCCCAGGTGCTGCGTCGCGGCGCCGGCCTGCTGCAGGGCGTGGTGGCCGCCCGCACGGTCACGGCGGCTGCCCTGATCGCTCTGGTGTGTGCCCTTTGGTGGGTGGTCACCTGATCGGCGGGCGCCTGCGCGGGCGCTGGCCCTGGATCCCGGCCGAGTTGGCGCGCCTGCTGCAAACCGCCGCCGGGCCCGCGCTGGAGCCCTTGCGCCTGGAAATCTTCGGACCCGAGCGCCTGCGCGAGTTCGGCGGCCTGCTGGGCCGGGCGCATCGCGCGCAGCGGCCCGGCACCGGGCACGGCACGTTCCACACGCGCCTGCAAAGCAACGTCCGCGCGCTGCGCGCCGCGCAGGGCGAGCTCTCACGCCACGCCCATGAGCATCAGGACCCGGGCCCGGTGGCCACCTGGATGCTCGACAACTTCCACCTGATCGAATCGCAGATGGAGGCCATCCGCCAGGGTCTGCCAGCGCGCTTCTACCGATCACTGCCGGTGCTGCGCGATGCGCCACTGACCGGGCTGCCACGCGTGTACGGCGTGGCCTGGTCCTTCGTGGTGCACACCGACAGCGCCTTCGACGAGGGCCTGCTGCTGACCTTTCTGCAGGGCTATCAGGACGAGCGCGAACTGGGCCAGGGCGAGCTGTGGGCCCTGCCCACCACCTTGCGGGTGGTGCTGCTGGAGAACCTGCGCCGGCTGGCCGACCGCATCGTGACCAACAAGGCCGCGCACGAGCTGGCCACGCTGTGCACGGCGCGCCTGCCGCGCCTGCCCTTGAATGAGCTGCAGGCACTGGTGGCGCACATGGACCGACTCGGCGCGGGCCCGGCGTTTCGCATGCACCTGATGCAAGGCCTGGTCGCGCGCCCGCTGGCGAAGCAGCCACGCGCCGCCGAGGCGCGAGAGTGGCTGGCGGTCAGCCTGCCCGATCTGCCCCGGCTGCAGGTGCAACAGCACGCCGAGCAGGCCGCCGATCTGCTGAGCGTGGGCAACGCGGTGTCGGCCCTGCGGCTCATCGGCGCGGCCGACTGGAGCGATGTCGTGTCGCGCTGCAGCCGGGTGGTGGCGGTGATGATGGCCTCGCCCGTGTTCGCGGCCGAAGACGACGAGACGCGCTCCACCACGCTGCACGGCATCGAGCGCCTGGCGTCGCTGAGTGGGCGGGCCGAATCGGTGGTGGCCCAGGCGCTGCTGCAGGCGATGCACCAGGCCCCCGGCGAGGCCGACGACCCCCGGCGCCTGGCGGCGCATTGGCTGCAGGGCGACGGCCAGGACGCCTTGCGGGCGCGCCTGGGCCTGACCGGCGGGCTGCGCGCGCGCTGGCGCCGCTGGCCGCGCCCATCCACCACGCGGGTGTACCTGGGCGTCATCGCCCTGGGCACCCTGGCCCTGGTCACCGCGCTGGTGCATCGCTGGGGGCCGGCCGAGCACCTGGCATGGGTCGTGCTGGGTGTGGCGCTCATGCTCTGGCCTGCGTCCGAGGTGGTGCAGGCGGTGGTGAACCGGTTGGTGGGCGAGTCGCTCAAGCCGGCTCACGTGCCGCGCCTGGGGCTGGCCGATGGCATCCCCGCGCCCGCGCGCGTGCTGGTGGCCGTTCCCGCGTTGCTCAGCGACGAGGCCACCACCGCCGAGCTGGCGCAGCGCCTGCGCCTGCACCACCTGGCCAACCCCGAGCCCTTCGCCCAGTTCGCGCTGCTGAGCGACTGGAGCGACGCCGACACCGAAACGGTTCCCGGCGACGACGCCTTGCTGCGGCACGCGCGCGCCTGCGTGGACGCCCTCAACAACGAACAGCCCGTGGCCTGGGGCGCACCGCCACGCTTTCTGCTGCTGCACCGCGCCCGCCGCTGGAGCGAGACCGAGCGGCGCTGGATCGGCTGCGAGCGCAAGCGCGGCAAGCTCGAAGCGCTGGTGGCGCGGCTGGCCACGGACGCGCCGGGGCCCTTCCTGCCCCTGGGCGATCTGTCGCACACCGCGTCGGGCACGCGCTACCTGCTCACGCTCGACAGCGACGCGCAATTGCCGCCCGGGCGCCTGCGCGCGCTGGTGGGCGTGGCCGAACACCCCGCCAACCACCCCCGGCTCGACGGCACCGGCCGGCGGGTGAGCCGCGGCTACGGCATCGTGCAACCGCGCCTGGTGGCGCCATTGCCCACCGGCCCACACGGCTGCGCCTGGCAATGGCTGGGGCAGGCGCGACAGGGGCTGGACCCCTACAACGCCATGGCCTCGGACCTGTACCAGGACCTGTGGGGCGAGGGGAGTTTCACCGGCAAGGGCCTGCTGCACGTGGCCACCGTGCACGCGGTGCTGGGCGAACGCCTGCCGGCCGAGTCGGTGCTCAGCCACGACCTGCTGGAAGGTGCACTCGTGCGCTGCGCCGTGGTGAGCGACATCGTGCTGCTGGAGCCCGATGCGGCCCACGCCGACGCCGCCACCGCGCGGCTGCACCGCTGGGTGCGCGGCGACTGGCAATTGCTGCCGTTCCTGCTGGCGCCGCGCGCCTGGCCCATGGCCGGCATCAACCGCTGGAAACTGGCCGACAACCTGCGGCGCTCGCTGGTGGCCCCGGCCTCGCTGGGCCTGCTGGTGCTGGCGATGGCCGGGCATGGTCTGTCCCTGTCCGCCGCGCTGGGCCTGGTGCTGGCGGCGCATGGCGTGGGCCCGGCCATGGCGGCGCTGGCCGCCGTGGTGCCCCACCGCTGGGACCGCGTCAACACGCGCTTTCTCGCCTTGGCGGCGCAGGGCCTGGGGCGCGCGCTGCTGGCGGGTGTGTGGTCGCTGTCGCAGTTGCTGGCGCAATCGCTGAGCGCGCTCGACGCGGTGGGCCGCACGCTGTGGCGCCTCACGGTGAGCCGACGGCACCTGCTCGAATGGTCCACCAGCGCGTCGCAGCAGGCGGGCCTGCGCACCGACGGGCCCGGCACCCTGTGGCGGCACCGCGCCGAGCCCGCGGGGGCGCTGGCGATCGGTGCGGCCCTGTGGTGGGCCTTGCCAGTGGCGCCGGGCGCGCTGGCGCTGGCCGTGCTGGGCCTGTGGGCGGCCGGGCCGCTGGTGCTGTGGCTGGCACACCGTCCCTGGGCGCTGCGCCCTGCGTTGCGGCCCGAGGACCGGCAATTCCTGCATGAGCTGGCGCGCGACACCTGGCGACTGTTCGAGCGCTGCGTGGACGCGCGTAACCACCACCTGCCCCCCGACAACCTGCAGGTGCTGCCACTGGAGGTGGTGGCCCACCGCACTTCACCCACCAACATCGGCCTCTACCTGCTGAGCGCGGCCTGCGCCCGCTCCTTCGGCTGGATCGACACGCGCGAGCTGCTCGAGCGGCTGGAGGCGACGCTGGCCACGCTGCACCGCATGGAGCGCCACCGCGGCCACTTCCTGAACTGGTACGACACCGAGACGCTGCAGCCGCTCTTGCCGCGCTACGTGTCCACCGTGGACAGCGGCAACCTGAGCGCGCACCTGCTCGCCGTGGCGCATGCCTGCATCGAACGGGCCGACGACCCGCTCGAGGACGCCGCTAACCCGCAGGTGCTGGCGGCGTCACGCCAACGCCTGCGCGCCGTGGCCGACGAGTGCCGCGCACTGGCCTGGTCGGCCGACTTCGGCTTCCTCTACAACCCACGGCGGCGCCTGCTGCACATCGGCTACCGCGTCGACGACGATACCCTGGACCCCTCGCTGTACGACCTGCTGGCCTCCGAGGCGCGCACCACCAGCCTGCTGGCCATCGCCAAGGGCGACGTGCCGGCGCGCCACTGGGCAGCGCTGGGCCGCCTGTACTTCGCGGCCGGGCGCCACGCGGTGCTGCAGTCCTGGTCGGGCTCGATGTTCGAGTACCTGATGCCCCTGCTGGTGAGCGAGCCGCCGCACGGCAGCGCGCTGTACGAGGCCGCCGGCTCCGCGCTGCGCGAGCAGCGCGCTTTCGCGCGCGGCCTGGGCGTGGACTGGGGCATGTCGGAATGCGCGCACGCCGCGCGCGACCCCACCCTGGCCTACCAGTACGCGCCGCAGGGCGTGCCGCGCCTGGCCTTGCGCCGCACGCCCGACACCGAATGCGTGGTGGCGCCCTACGCCAGTGTGCTGGCGGCGCAGGTCGACGCCGCCGCGGCCTGCCGCAACCTGCGTGCCTTGGCCGAACGGGGTGCGCGCGGCCCCTACGGCTTCATGGAGGCGGTGGACCACACGCCCTCGCGCCAGGTGCATGGCAGCGCCTTCACCCTGGTGGGCACCTTCATGGCGCACCACCAGGGCATGAGCGTGGTGGCGCTGGCCAACGTGCTGCTGGGCGGCGTGGCGCAGCGCTGGGGCATGGCCGAACCCCGCCTGCAAGCCCTGTCGGCATTGCTGCACGAGCAGGCGCCGCGCGAGATGCGCACCGCCCGGCCCCCGCCACCGGCGCCATCGGTGCGTGAGCCACGCGGCGCCACGCCCAGCCGCGCCATCACACCGGGCGCGCAGGCCCTGGAGCCCACGCACCTGCTGGGCAACGGCCGCTACGCCGTCACCCTGCGTCCCAACGGCGCCGGCTGGAGCCGCTGGGGCCCTGCCGGCCTTTCGCGCTGGCGCGACGACGCGCTGCGCGACGAGCACGGCAGCTTTCTGTACCTGCGCGCGCCGGCCAATGCCGTGCCGGTGTCCCTCACCAGCCACCCCGCGCCCGACGCGGCCGCGCGCTACGGTTGCGAGTTCCACGCCGACCGCGTGTGCTTCATCGCCGAATGGCCCGCGCTGCACGCGCACACCACGGTGTGGGTGAGCCCCGAGGACGATATCGAGCTGCGCAAGGTGGTGCTGTCCAACCTGAGCGGCGAGGAGATGGAGGTCGAGCTGCTGTCGGCGCTGGACGTCACGCTGGCCGATCCCGCCGCTGACGAGGCCCACCCCGCGTTCTCACAACTGTTCGTGCGCGCCGACTGGCTGGCGGCGCAGCAGGCCCTGCGCTTCGAGCGCACGCCGCGCCTGGGGCACGAGCGGCGCCTGCTGGCCGCGCACTTCGTGGCCAGCGCCACCGGCGAGGTGCTGCAGGTGCGTTGCCAGGCGAACCGCCTGCACTGGCGCGGCCGGCTGCACCCGGCCAGCCACCCATTGGCGCGCCTGATGCCCGCGCCCGCGTCGGACAGCCCGCTCGACACCGGGCTGGACCCGGTGGCCGCGATCGGGCTCACGCTGCGCCTGCCACCCGGCGGACACGCCAGTGTGGTGTTCGCCACCGCCGCCAGCGACTCGCCGGACACGCTGCGCGCGGTCATCGACAAATACCGCGAGCCAGGCTATGTGGAACGCGCCTCCGCGATGTCCGCCACGCTGGTGGCCATCCCCGCGGCGCCGAACCGGCCCCACACCGACTACCTGCCCGCGCTGCAGGCGCTCACCACGGCGCTGGTCCTCACGCTGCCGGCCGTGCACGCCCCCCTGGGCGGCGCGGCGGCGGTCGATCGGCGCGCGCTCTGGCCGCTCGGGCTGTCGGGTGACCGGCCGCTGCTGCTGGTGGACGCCAGCACCCAGCAGGGCCTGGGACTGCTGCGCCTGCTCGCGCTGATGCTGCGCCAGTGGTCGCGCGCCAGCGTGGCCTGCGACCTGGTGGTGCTGAGCCTGGAAGCCCATTCCTACGACATGCCGCTGCAGCGCGAGCTGGAGCAATTGCGCGAGCAGCACCGGTCGGCGCCTGGTCTCGCGGAAGGCGTGCAGGGCACGGGCCTGCACGGCTGGCGGGTCGACGAGTTGTCGCCCGTGCAGTTGGCCACGTTGCGTGCGCTGGCCCGGGTGAGCCTGCGCGGCGATGGTCAGCCCTTGCTGCACCAGGTGCGCGATTGGTGCCTCGCGCACGAACCCGCGCCCACCACGGGCTGGCGCGAAGAAGACAGCGAGCCGGTCGCGGTGTCGGTGCGCTCGCTGCCGCGCGCGGCCGAGGTGGCGCGCGGCGGCTTCGACGCCCGCGGCGGCGCCTTTCGCATCGGCTTGGGCCATGCGCAGCAAACGCCTCGCCCCTGGATCAACGTACTGGCCAACCCTGGCTTCGGCGCGCTGCTGTCCGACAGCGGCGGCGGCAACACATGGGCCGGCAACAGCCGCCTGCACCAATTGACGGCCTGGGCCAACGACCCCGTGGCCGATCCGCCGTCCGAGTGGTTCTGGCTGCAGGACCGGCAGAGCCACGAGGCGTGGAGCCTGGCGCCCTCGGCCTGGGGCCACGAAGACGCGCACTACGAGGTCACGCACACCCAGGGCCTGAGCACCATCGAGCACCAGGTGAACGGGCTGCACGTGGCTGTGCACTGGTGCGTGGACGCCGACTCCGCCATCAAGCAGGTGCGCATCACCGTGCGCAACCAGGGGCCGCGCAAGCGCCACCTGCGGCTGCTGGCCATGGTGGAGTGGCTGCTGGGCGACAAGCGCGCCGACCGCGCCACCCTGTACACACGGGCCGAGCACGGCGCGGGGCCCGCCGCGCCGCTGTCGGGACTGTTCTGCACGCAGACGCGGGTGGATCCCGCGCGGGATGCGTCGCTTGGGAGCGCCACCGCTTTCCTGGCCGAGGTGCCCCACGCCGTGCCTCACGGCCTTGAGCACGGCGAAGGCCCCGACTGGACCTGCGATCGCCGCGCCTTCTTCGACCGCGCCGGGCGCATCGCGCTGCCGCGACACCTGGGGCAGGCCGAGGGCGGTGGGGTGGACGCCTGCGCTGCGCACGCGCGGCTGCTCACGCTGCGCCCGGGCGCGATGCTGCAGCAGACCTACCTGATCGGGCATGCCGACAACGTCGACGCGGCGCGCAAGCTGCTGCGCGAGGCCGGCACCGTCGATCCGCTGGCGCGTGAACGCGAGGTGCGCGCCCGCTGGGACGAATTGCTCGGCGCCACGGAGGTGCACACGCCCGACCCGTTGTTCGACGCCATGGTCAACCGCTGGTTGCTCTACCAGACCGTGTCCTCGCGCCTGTGGGCCAAGGCCGGCTTCTACCAGGCCGGCGGCGCCACGGGATTTCGGGACCAGTTGCAGGACACCATGGCGCTGGCCTGGGCCGCGCCCGCGCTGCCGCGCGCGCAGATCGTGCTCTGCGCCTCGCGCCAGTTCGAGGCGGGTGACGTGCAGCACTGGTGGCACACGCCCGGTGGGGCCGGCGTGCGCACGCACTTCTCGGACGACCTGCTGTGGCTGCCCTTTGCCTGCGCGCACTACCTGCGCGCCACGGGCGACCGCAGCGTGATGGACGAGGTGGTGCCCTTCCTCGATGCGCCCGAGCTGCCCGTTGGCATGGAAGACGCCTACGACACGCCACGCACCAGCGACGCGCGGGCCAGCGTGTACGAACACGCCGCGCGCACCATCGACCGCAGCCTGCGCACCGGCGCGCACGGCCTGCCGTTGATGGGCACGGGCGACTGGAACGACGGCATGAACCGCGTCGGCCACGAAGGGCGCGGCGAATCGGTGTGGCTGGCCTGGTTCCTGTGCGCCATCACCGACGACTGGGTCGCGCTGGCGCGCGAGCGAGGCGAGAGCGATAGGGCCCAGCGCTGGGCCGAGGCGCGCGAAGGCTGGGCCGCCGCACTGCAGACCCACGCGTGGGATGGCGAGTGGTACCGGCGCGCCTTCTTCGACGACGGCAGCCCATTGGGCGCCGCGCCCATGCCCGAGGCGCGCATCGACCTCATTGCACAGGCCTGGGCCGTGCTCTCGGGGCAGGCCCCCCCCGAACGCCAGCGCGCCGCGATGCGGGCCGCGCGCACCCAACTGCACGACGCGCCGGCCGGCCTCATGCGCCTGCTCACGCCGCCGCTGCTGCACGCTTCGCCCAGCGCCGGCTACATCCAGGCCTACCCGCCGGGGGTGCGAGAAAACGGCGGCCAGTACTCGCATGCTGCGGTGTGGGCGCTGATGGCCTCGGCCCGGCTCGCGCTCGCCAGCGATGGCCCGGACCGCAGGGAGGCGCAGGACCGCGTGTACGCCGACTTCTGCGAACTCAGCCCCGCGCACCGTGCGGCGCACCCGGTGTGGGGCCCGGCCTACGGCCTGGAGCCCTATGCCGTGGCGGCCGACGTGTACAGCGAAGCGCCCTGGACAGGCCGTGGCGGCTGGAGCTGGTACACGGGCGCGGCCGGCTGGCTGCACCGCGCAGCCATCGAATCGCTCTTCGGCCTTTGCCTCACCCACGACGAGTTGTGGTTCGAGCCCTGCCTGCCCACGTCGTGGGAGCGGGCGCGCCTGACGCTGCGCCGCGAGCACCGCTGCATGCATTTCCTGCTGCACCGTGGCGAGAACGAAGGCGAAGGCCGGGCGCTGCGCATCGGTGAACGCCTGTGCTGGCGCGATCTGCCGGCCGATTCGCACTTCTCGATCCGGCTGGACTGAGAAGGTGTGAACGAACCGATCTGGGGCGGCCAGCGGTCCCGGCGCACGGCTGTGTGCGCTGAAGCACAGACCGCCACGCAGTTGCCGCCTACCCTGAAGCTCTACCCAACGCAAGACACAGGACACCCCATGAACTACCAGGAACAGGACAGCTACGGCATGTACAACGAAATCAAGGACGGCGGGCCTGGCCCGCAACTCATGGGCGCCCACACGCTGCATGGCAACGATGTCCGCAACCGCCGGGGCGAGGACTTGGGCGACATCAAGGAAATCATGCTCGACATGCACAGCGGCAAGGTCGCGTATGCCGTGCTGTCGTACGGTGGCTTCCTGGGCATGGGCGACAAGCTCTTCGCCGTGCCCTGGAGCGCACTCAAGCTGGACACCGTGAAGAAGTGTTTCGTGCTCGACGTCGAGAAGGATCGGCTGGGCAACGCACCCGGCTTCGACAAGGACCACTGGCCCGACATGGCCGACAAGGCCTGGGCCCAGGACATCAACCACTACTACGGGCAGACGCCGCACGCGCCGCTCAAGGAACACACATCATGAAAACCCATCAACGCTGCGCGGCCCTGCTGCTCGTGGCCGCTGCCTTCACCGGCCTGGCGGCCTGCGGTTCCACCCCCACGCGATCCAGCACCGGGCAGTACCTGGACGACACCGCCATCACCACCAAGGTCAAGAGCGCGATCTTCAATGACCCCGGTCTGAAATCGGCCGAGATCAACGTCGAGACGTTCAAAGGCAGCGTGCAGCTCAGCGGCTTCGTCGGCACCCAGAGCGACATCAACAGGGCGGTGGTGCTCACCCAGAACGTCGAAGGCGTTCGCAACGTCAGGAACGACATGCGGCTGAAGTGATCGCCGCCGGCCCGCGAGTCGGCGTCGGTGCCGTGGGCACCGTCGGTGGCGCCGCCATCGGCGGCATCATCGGCAACCAGATCGAGCCCAAGAAGTGAACCGCCTGCGCGCACCCGGGCCGCGACAGGCGTGGTGATCGGCCCTGGCGAGGTCGTTCACAGCCTGGCGTGCCTCACTCGAGGGGGCGCGACATGGGTTCGATGCCGCACACAGCCCGGGCGTTCAGGCGTAAGCTGAACGTTTCGACCAAGCGGGCCTTGTCCCGTCGCCCTTGCCCCGTTGCCATGGACTCCTCAACCCCGCGCCCGGCCAGCGACCTCTTGGCGGCCCTGCCAACCGCCGAATGGGAGCGTCTGGCGCCACGCCTCGAACTGGTCGACCTTCCGCTGGGGGCCGTGCTCTACGAGTCGGGCATGACCATGAGTCACGTGTACTTTCCCACCTCGGCCATCGTCTCGCTGCTCTACGTGCTGGAAAACGGTGCCTCGGCCGAAATCGCGGTGGTGGGCCGCGAGGGCGTGGTGGGCATCGCGCTCTTCATGGGTGGCGACACCACGCCCAGCCGCGCGGTGGTGCAGAGCGCCGGCAAGGGCTACAAGCTGCGCGCGCAGGTCATTCAGGAAGAATTCAACCGGGCCGGGCCGGTGATGCACCTGCTGCTGCGCTACACGCAGGCCCTGATCACGCAGATGGCCCAGACGGCGGTGTGCAACCGCCACCACAGCCTGGACCAGCAACTGTGCCGCTGGCTGCTGCTCAGCCTGGACTGCCTGCACACGAACAAACTCGTGATGACGCAGGAGCTCATCGCCAACATGCTGGGCGTTCGCCGCGAAGGGGTCACCGAAGCGGCGCTCAAGCTGCAGCGCCTGGAGCTCATCCGCTACGCGCGCGGTCACATCACTGTGCTCGACCGCCCAGGCCTGGAGCAGCGCGTGTGCGAGTGCTACGAGGTGGTCAAGCGCGAGTACGACCGCCTCCTGCCGCACCGCTTCGCCTCCTGAGCCCATCGCACCATCGGTGCGCTGGCAGACGGAAGCCGGCCCGCTGGCCGCGCACACTGCGGCGCACCCCATGCCATCCGCCAACAACGACATCCTTCAAAGACTCAAGCCCGGGACGCGACAGCGTTTGCTGGAGCGGTGCGAGCCCTTCGTGTTCGGCCTTTCCACCAGGCTTGTCGAACAGGGGCAAGTGCTGCGCCATGCCCTCTTCCCGCGCTCGGGGTTCATCGCGCTGGTGATCGATGAAAAGGACCACCCGGCGCTGGCCGTGGGCCTGATCGGTCGCGAGGGTGTGTTCGGCGGCGAGCTCATCCTCGGCACGTCACGGCCGCCCTGGCGCGCGGTGGTACTGAACCCGGGTGATGGCTGGCGCATCGAGGCGCAGGCGCTGCGTGAAGTCAGCGCGACCCACATCGACCTGCAACAGCGACTGCAGGGCCTCGTGCTGGTGCGCCTGCACCAGCAGGCCCTGGCGTCGGCGTGTGAACGGTTCCACCCCGTTGCCGCCCGCCTGGCCCGCTGGCTGCTCATGAGCCAGGACCGTGCGCAAAGCCCGAACTTCTATCTGACGCAGGAATGCATGGCCCGTATGCTCGGTGTGCGGCGTGTGAGCGTGACACTTGCCGCTGGCGGGATGCAAAACGAAGGACTCATCAGCTATCGGCGAGGCGACGTCTGCGTGCTGGATCGTGTTCGCCTCAAGGCACGGGCTTGCACTTGCTACGCCAACGACATTCAACTGGCACAGGCCTATGTGCGCCAGCCAACAAACAGAAACGGCTGATCCGCGCACAGTGGCGCCGTGGGCCCTGGCGCGCGCACATCTGACCAAGCACCAACCACTGCAAGAGCCCGTGCACCACGCCCACATCACTTACCGCCAGAGAGCAACACCCATGAATACGCGTAGCGCCAGCGAAGCGTCTGCAGACAGGCGTCAAGGGCCGAGGAACATGGTCTGGCCCACTCGATGAATGCCTCCGCTTCTTCTTTCCCGGAAACCATGAACGTCGTCAGTGGGCAATGCGTTCGGGCGAGCGACGGTCAGGTGTTCAGCTACAGCGTCGATGTAACGCCGTTTTTCTGGTCGGCCAATGTCCGGGATACGGCCGATCGGATCGTCGGCACGCCCAATCTCGGCGTTTTCGGTCGGCGACTGTCGAGCGAGGAACTGCGATCGTGCGCTGTCCACTGGATCGAGCGTGTCATACGCGATGGATTCCTGTGAGCTTGCTTCGTTGCGCTGAAAAGCCGTTGACGGCAATCTCCCACGCCAGGCAACCGCGGTGACCCCAGCCCATCGAGCCGCGCTCAAGCCGATCAAATGACTCCACTGCTGATTGGAGGATGACATGGAAAACTCGCAAGAGCAGATGTGCCGGAACATGGAGGGACAGGCATGCTTGGATGAGGAATTACATGCAATCGTCACGCTGAATGTCGTCGGTATCGTCGTGCCATGGAATTCGGGTGCAGAGAGGCTGACCGGGTATCGTGCGCAAGAGGTGATTGGCAGGGCGTATGCCTTCCTCTATCCCGATGAAGCGTGTGCGCACGGACCGTCGTCGCAGCAGGAGCGGACGTTGATTCTGCCGAATGGAAGGTATGAAGAGGAGGGCTGGCGCATGCGAAAAGACGGCTCACTTTTTTTTGCCAGCGAACTCACGCGGCCCATGTTCGACGGTGCGGGAAAGCTCGCAGGATATGAAAAGGTCGCCCGAAATCTCTCTGACTCACGCTCAAGCAACAAGGCTCGTCGTCGCAGCGATAAATTCCCTCTGGGGCTTGTTGGCAGCGCGCGCGATTGCGCCGTGCACATGCTAGATCCGGCTGGATGCATCGTTGGCTGGAGCACTGGTGCGGAGCTACTGACGGGGTACCAAGCCGAAGAGGTCATCGCGAAGCACTATCAAATGCTGTTCCGGTGGGAAGATCGAACGGAGGGATTTCCCGGTTGGCAACTGCAACGTGCGCGTTTGCACGGGTGCATAGAGGAGAGCGGCTGGCTGCTCCGAAAGGATGGATCCACGTTCTGGGCGAACTTCGTTCTGACGCCCATCCATTCATTTGATGGATCGCATGTCGGATTCTCCAAGGTGGCACGCGAAACGGGAGAGACGATTGCCTGTATGGTCGATGAGGGAGGGCGTCGTGGCCAACAGCCCTGGCTCGGGCGCGAGGCGTCGATCACGGGTTCCCGGGGGGACGGCTTGATCCCACGCTGAGTCGTCATAGCGAGTCCGTTGCTTGTGAGGGCTCTTCCGGTCGCAGCGGTGGCTGCCTCCATCTCAGCAGCGCCAGGCCTGCGGCGGCCGAGAACAGCGAGGCGAGGAAGATGCCGATCTTGGCGCTGTCCATCAAAGGTCCGCTCAGCGCGAGATTGGCAATGAATAGCGCCATCGTGAAGCCGATGCCGGCCAGGCAGCTACCGCCGGCGATGGCACCCCAGCCCAGATCCGCGGGGCGCATCGCCAAGCCGCTGCGCAAGGCCAGCCAGCCAAAGAGAAGAATGCCGGCCGGCTTGCCGACGGCGAATCCAAAGAACACCGCCGCCGCAACTGGCCGATCCACGATTGTCCACGAAAGCGCCAGGCCCGCATTCGCGAGCGCGAACACCGGCATGACGCCAAAGCTCACCCAGGGGTGCAGCGCCATCTCCAGTCGCTCAACGGGTGACAGCGATTCTCGGGCGGCCGTCTCGGCCGCCAGCAAGGTCTTGCGATCGCTGGTGCGCCCACTTCCCTGACTGCCCGTCGGGTGGGCGATGACCTGGCCCAGAATGGCGTAGAGCCGGTTGTCGCTGACCCAGCGCCTCGCAGGGGTCATCAGCCCGAGGATCACGCCCGTGACGGTGGCGTGCAGCCCGGATGCATCGATGGCCAACCAGGTGGCCGCCCCCATGACCACATAGATCGAAACGCTGCGCACACCGGCGCCGGCCAACAGGCGCAGGATGGCGATGCACAGGGCCGCCATGGCAAGCATGCCCCAGTTCATGCCGTGGCTGTATCCGACGGCGACCACCAGGATGGCGCCAATGTCATCGACGATCGCCAAGAACAGCATGAACACCCGCAGGCTGTGCGGGATGCGCGTGCCAAGCAGGGCCAGGCAGGCTATGACGAACGCCGTGTCGGTGGCCATGACGACGCCCCAGCCGTGCTGGCCGGCTTGTCCCCACTGCAGCGCCAGGTAGACGGCAGCGGGAGCCACCATGCCGCCCAATGCCGCGGCGACGGACAGGGCTGCCATGCGGGGGTTTCGCATCTCGCCGAGCACGGCTTCGCGCTTGAGTTCGAGCGCGACGAGAAAGAAGAACAGTGTCATCAGCCCGTCGTTGATCCAGCCCTTCAGCGAGCGGCCCAAGGCCATGTCGCCCAGCCTCAACTCGAGCCGTGTCTCCCAAATGCCAAGGAAGGCGTCGGCCCATGGCGAGTTGGACAGCACGAGCGCCGCGATGGTGAACACCAGCAACACGGCGCCACCCGCTGCC
>Ga0247823_10002217_pt1 | contig 16090 bp, 10 predicted proteins | sample 13C_PalmiticAcid_2_FD_192426 | JGI IMG/M metagenome (GOLD analysis project Ga0247823, IMG submission 192426) | Soil microbial communities from agricultural site in Penn Yan, New York, United States - 13C_PalmiticAcid_Day30 | ecosystem: Environmental > Terrestrial > Soil > Agricultural land...
GCGCGCGCATCTGGCGGGCGGCGCCACGCGGCACTGGCTCGACATCCTCGAACCGGCGGGCATCTGGGCGGCGCCGGTACTGCGCTGGCACGAATTGATGATCGAGCCGGCGTTCGAGACGCTGGCGGCGACGCAGGCGGTGCGCGCGCCTGACGGCAGCAAACTCGAACTCACCCGCTGCCCGATCCGCGTCGACGGCCGAATCCTCACTTCCGATCGCGCCGCGCCGCGGCTGGGGGCCGACACCGATGCGATCATGGCCGAATTCGAGGACGCGCCGCGATGATCGTCGAACGGCATTTCGAAGACTATGTCCTGGGCTCGGAGCGCCGCAGCTTCGGGCGCACGATCACCGAGACCGACTTCGTCGTCCATGCCGGGCACACCGGCGATTTCTTCCCGCACCATGTGGACGCGGAATGGTGCAGCACGCAGGACTTCGGCCAGCGCATCGCGCACGGCACCCTCGTGTTCAGCGTCGGCATCGGCCTCACCGCCACCACGATCAATCCGCATGCAATGTCGTATGGCTATGACCGGCTGCGGTTCATCCGGCCGGTCCATATTGGCGATACGATCGTGACGATCACGCGGATCGTCGAGACGCGCGACCATCCCAAGCGGAGCAGCCACGGCGTGGTCGTCGAGGCAGTCGACATCCGCAACCGGCGCGAAGAGACCGTGCTCGCCTGCGAGCATCTCTATCTGGTCGCGCGCCGCGCGCCGGTCGAGGGCTGATCGCACGACGATGCGCCACCGCCCTCTCCCGCTCCTGTTCGCCGCATTGGTGACGATCGTCGCGGCCGCCTCGCTGGCGGCCGTACGGCAATCCGTGCACCGCACGGAGGCACGGCCGGCCGTAGCGGCGCCGGCGGGTGCACCGCGTTACGGATTGTCCAACGTCGGGCTCAGCTTTCCCTTCGCTGCGGCGATCGCGAAGGGCTTTGCCGATGCGGCGGACCGTGCCGGCGCGAGCGCAGTGATCCTCGACGCGCAGGCGGATGTGCAGAAACAGGCCAACGACGTCGACGATCTGATCGCACAGCGTGTGGCGGGAATGGCGATCATGCCGCTCGATTCGGTAGTCGCGCAAGGGTGGGTCGCTCGTGCCGGGCGCGCAGGCGTCCCGGTGGCGGCAGTCGCCGCGATCGTCGGCAATCCGCGCGAGCGCGCGGCGAAGGACGTGTTCCCCGGCCTCGTCGCGCTGGCGAGCCAGGACGAAGTCGCCGCGGGAGAAGCGGCAGGCGAGCTCGCCGCATCGCTGCTGTCCAAGAGTCGCGAGGCGCGGATCGCGATCATCGAGGGCGCACCGGGTTTCCCCGAGGTCGAGCAACGCGCGCGGGGTTTCCGCCAAGGGCTCGCGCGCGCCGGCGTACGCTATCGCGTGCTCGCTTCGCAGCCCGGCAATTGGACCTCGGAGGGCGGCGAGGCGGCGTGTCAGAACATCCTCGCGGCGCATGCGGGCGTGGACCTGTTCTTCAACGAAGCCGACGACATGGTGATCGGGTGCGCCCGTGCCGTCCGCGCCGCGGGCTCGCGCGCCCGGTTGATCGGAGTCGGCGGATCGAAGCTGGCGATCGCATCGATCAAGGCGGGCGCGGTCGACGGCACCGTATGCTTCAAGCCAGAAGCGCTTGGCGCGCTGGCATTCGAGGCGCTCCATGCCGCCGCGTCGGGCAAGCAGTCGGCCACCCGTTTCCTGACCTACCCCATTCCGGCAGTGACCCGGTCCAATGTCGACCAATGCGTGGGGCAATGGTGATCACGCCGCTCCTCCTGTTGGAAGGCGTCGCCAAGACCTTCCCCAACGGCACAGCGGCGTTGCGCGGAGTCGATCTGCGGATCGTGCCGGGCCGGGTTCATGGCCTGCTCGGCGCCAATGGCGCGGGCAAATCGACGCTGATCAAGATCCTCGCCGGTGCGCTCACCGCCTCTTGCGGCACGATCCGCTGGAAGGGCGAGGCGGCGCAGTGGAAGACGCCGCAAGCCGCCAAGGCTGCGGGGATCGCGACACTTTACCAGCACATCCCCTTGGTGCCGACCTTGTCCGCGCTCGAGAACGTCCTGCTCGATCAAGGCGGGTGGTGCCGGCATCTGCCCGCCGAGCGGCGGCGCATCGCAGCATTGGTGGCGAGCCTCGGCGATCCGTTCGGCCTCGACACCGTGGTCGGCGACTTGCCGATCGGCGCGCGGCAGATGGTGGCGCTCGCGCAGGCACTGGCAGGCGGCGCCGAGATGGTGGTGATGGACGAACCCACCGCCTCGCTCGCCGGACATGAACGCGAAGCCGTGTATGCGACAATCCGGCGGCTGGCGCGCGAAGGCAAGGCAGTGCTGTTCGTCTCGCACTTCATCGACGAAATCGTCGCGCTCACCGACGAAGTCACCGTGCTCCGCGACGGCATGGTCGCGCTTTCCGCACCGACGTACGACCTGAACGAAGCCAGCATCGCGCAGGCGATCGCGGGCCGGGTCGTGCGGGCCCTGGACAAATCCGGGCGCAGTCAGGGTGGCACCGGCAATGTGGTGGCACTGCGCGATGTCGGCTCGCCAGGCACGCTGGCGCCCGTGACCCTCGATCTGGCGGCGGGCGAAGTGGTGGGCATCGCCGGCGTGCTCGGATCGGGCCGGACCGAATTGCTTCACGCGATCTTCGGCGCGGATCCGCGCGCGACCGGCAGCGTCAGCGTGGACGGACGGCAAATCGAGCGCCTGCCCGAGGCCAGCGTCGACGCCGGGATCGCGCTGGTTCCGGAAGATCGCGCACGGCAGGGCTATGTCCCGCAGTTCACGGTGGCGGAGAATATCAGCCTGGCCCATTTGCGGCAGTTCGCGCACGCCGGGCTGTTCCCGTCGGGCGCCCGCGAGGGCGCCTTTGCGGCGGAGATGATAGTGCGCCTCGCAATACGCGCACCAGGCGCGGACGCACTCGTCACCGAGCTTTCGGGCGGCAATGCGCAGAAAGTGGTGATCGGCAAATGGCTGACCCCCCACACCCGGCTGCTGCTGCTCGACGAACCCACTGCGGGGATCGACGTGGGCGCGCGCACCGACATCTTGCGGCTGATCCGCCGTCTTGCCGACGAGGGGCTGACCACGATCCTCGTCTCGTCGGAATTCGAAGAGTTGATCGCCGTCTGCGACCGCATCCTCGTGATGCGCGACGGCGCGGTGGTCGCCGAACGCGCTGCGGATGGCTGTACCGAGGAGGAACTGATCCTTCTCGCCGGCGGCACCCGACCCTCTCTCGCTGCCGGAGCCCAAGCATGACCGATCCCGACTGGCGCCGCGTCTTCGGGCTGCGCGAGGCCGGCGTCTATTACGCGCTGCTGATCCTGCTGGCGACGCTAGCCGCGCTCGCGGGATCGCGTGGTTTGCCGCCGTATCTGGCGCCACAGAATCTGGGCAACATCCTCTATCAAGCCTCGCTCGTCGGGATCATCGGCGTCGCGATGACGGTGGTTCTGATCACCGGCGCGTTCGACTTGAGCGTCGGATCGGTGGCGGCGCTCGCTGCGGCGGTATTGGTCGGGCTGGCCGGCGAGATCGGCTTTATTCCCGCCGCGCTGGCGGCAGTGACCACCGCGATCGCGATCGGACTGCTCAACGGGGTGGTGGTCGAATTGGTCGGCATCAATGCCTTCATCGTCACGCTCGGCACGCTCACCGCGGTGCGCGGACTGGTGCTGGTGCTCACCGACGGGCGCTCGCTGATGGTCGAACAGCCCGAAACTCTCGCGCAGATGCTGGCGTTCGAAAGCAGCCGCTTCGCGCCGTTCTGGCCGCTGCTGCTGATCGCTGCGGGGCTGATCGCACTTTCGGTGCTGCGACGGAGCCTGCTGCCGGGCGCCGCGGCGGCGCTGCTCGCATTTGCCGCACTGCTGGCGGGCCGAAGCTTCGCGCTCGCCGCGCCGGTCGGCTATCTGATCCTCTTCACTGCGGCGGTGTGGTTCGTGCTGCGCTTCACGGTGTTCGGCCGGCGGATCTATGCGGTGGGCGGCAATCCCGAAGCCGCGCGGCTCTCCGGCATCAATATCCATGGCTATCGAATCGGAGCGTTCATATTGTCGGGCGCCGCTGCCGGTTTTGCCGGAGTGCTGTTCGGCAGCCGGCTCGGCGCGATCAACCCCACTGCGCTGCAAGGCACCGAACTCACCGTGATCGCCGCGGCAATCCTGGGCGGCACTTCGCTGTTCGGCGGTGCAGGCAGTGTGGTGAAGACGGTGATCGGCGCGCTGGTGCTATTCACGCTGACCAACGGGTTCAACGTGCTCAATCTCGGCGCCAACTATCAGGGGCTGATCGAAGGCGCGGTGGTGGTCGCCGCGGCGGCGATCTACACTGTCGGCGGCCGCACCCGCAGCAAGCCCCACCGCACCGCCGACACCGCGCCCGGCACGGCGGCGACCGCATGACCGTTCCGACGCTTCGTGTCGCTGTCCGCAGATTCGAGCCGTTCGAGCGCGCGATCGCGGCGCAATTCGACGATTTCGTCCGGACCGAGGGCGTCTCCGCCCGGCTCGAGGCAGTCCCGATGGATCTCAGCCCGCTGCACGAGACGCTGATCGGCAGCGGCGGGATGGCCGCAGGCGACTGGGACATGGGCTTCATGGCGACCGACTGGCTGGCCGAGGCACATGCCGCGAGCCAGCTCGAGGATCTCGCGCCGCATCTCGGTCGCGCACCGATCGATGATTTCCCGCACGGCTGGAGCCCGTCGCTGACCAGTCTCCAGCGCTTCGCCGGCGGTTATTGGGGCATGCCCTATCATGACGGGCCCGAATGCCTGATCTACCGCCGCGACTTGCTCGACGCGGCGGGGATCGCGGTGCCGACGACATGGGAGCAGTTCCATGCGGCGGCGCGCGCGCTGCATGCGCCCGAGGCCGGGCGCTATGGCACGGTGCTCGCGCTCTATCCGGACGGGCACAACAGCTTCTACGATTTCTGCATCCAGATCTGGTCGCGCGGCGGCGAAGTGTTCGATGCTTCGGGCAAGCTCGATCTGACCAGCCCGGCAGCACATGCCGCGCTCGATTTCCTGCGAATACTGGCGGCCGACGACACCGCGATCGCGCCCGGCGCACGCGAACTCGACAGCGTCAGGGCGGGGAAACTGTTCGCCGAAGGCAGGGTCGCGCTGATGGCGAACTGGTTCGGCTTCGCAGCCTATGGCGACACCGCGCCCGACAGTCCGGTGCGCGGCCTGATCGACGTCGCGCCTCTGCCCGCCGGGCCGGGCGGCACGAGTGTCTCGCTAAACGTGTTCTGGGTGCTGACGATCGCCGCAGGATCGCGCAACAAGCGCCTCGCCTGGGACTTTCTGCGCCATTGCGCGAGCGCCCGGATGGACCGGCTGACCACCGATTTCGGCGCGATCGGCGTACGCAAATCGACCTGGGCCGATCCCGAGGTCAATGCGCGAATCCCTTATTACCACCGGCTCGACTGGCTGCACGCGCATGCGCGCGAGATGCCGCTGACCCCCCGGCTGGCGGCGATCTCGCACGTCGTCGACGATCTGTTGACCGCAGCGACGACGACCGACGAACCGACCGCCGCTTTGCTCGCACGAGCACAGGCTCGCGCGACATGAGCGTGCCGCTACGCCAGAGCTGGCCGCTGCCCGCGCGACCGCGCCCGATCGTGATCCTCGGCGCGGGCGGGATCGTGCAGGACGCGCATCTGCCGGCCTATCGCAAGGCGGGGTTCGAGGTGCGTGGACTTTACGACACCGATCGTGCGCGGGCGGAGCGGGTGGCCGCGAAATGGGGTGTCGGCACGGTTTACGCCTCGCTCGCGGAAGCTGCAGGCCAGGATGCAGTGTTCGACATCGCCGCGCCGCCGGTGGCGCACCGCGCAATCCTCGAAGCGCTTCCGCAGGGCTCGGCGGTGCTCCTCCAGAAGCCGATGGGGCTTGACCTCGCCGAAGCCAGTGCGATCCGCACGATATGTCGCGAACGCGGACTGATCGCGAGCGTCAATTTCCAGCTGCGTTACTCGGCGATGATGCTCGCGATCGCCGATGCGATCGCGCGCGGCATGCTGGGAATGCTGGTCGAGATCGAGGTGCACATCAACCTCGTCACGCCATGGGAGCTGTTCCCGCATCTGATCCCCAATCCGCGGGTCGAGATCGTCTCGCACTCGATCCACTATCTCGACACGATCCGCGCGCTGGCCGGCGACCCCGATGCAGTGTTCGCGCGCAGCTATGGCCATCCGTCGAGCCGGCTCGCACAAACCCGCACCAGCGCGATCCTCGATTATGGCGCGGCGCTGCGAGTGACTTTGTCGATCAACCATCACCATGATTTCGGCCGCCGCTTCCAGGATGCGTCCTTCCGGGTCGAAGGTACCAAGGGCGCGGCGATGGCCAGGCTGGGGCTGCTGCTCGATTATCCGCGCGGCGAGCCCGACGAATTGTGGCTCGCCGCCAAAGGTGGGCCGTGGGAGCAAGTGCCGCTGGAGGGCGGCTGGTTCCCCGACGCCTTTGTCGGTCCGATGGCGAACTTGCAGCGCTTCGCCGCCGGCGAGGATCCCGAACTCCGCACTTCGGTCGAGGATGCGTGGCGCACCATGGCGCTGGTCGAGGCCTGTTACCTTTCCAACGACAGCAGCGGCACTCCTGTGCCCCGGGATTGAGGAGTATTTCGTGACCGATCTGCGATCGCTGGCACTCGCGGCGCTGCTCCCGCTCTGCACGATTCCGCTTGCCGCCGCCCAGCCCGCAGGTGCGGCCGCGGACAAGGGCCAGGTCCAGTTCGAGCGGCTGTGGCTGGGCTCGGCCTGGTATCCCGAGCAATGGCCCGAAGCGAGCTGGGACGCCGACCTCGCGCTGATGGCGCGGCACGGCGCCAATGTCGTGCGGATCGGCGAATTCGCGTGGAGCCGGATGGAGCCGCGCGAAGGCGAATACGACATGACCTGGCTGGTCCGCGCGACCCGGCTCGCCGCGAAGCACGGCCTCAAGGTGGTGATCGGCACGCCGACCGACACTCCGCCGGCATGGCTGACCCAGAAATATCCCGATACGTTGCGCGTCGACCCCAATGGCGTCCGCGCCGTACATGGCGGGCGCCGGCAATTCTCGATCTCGAGCCCGCGCTATCGCGCGCTCAGCCGTGCGATCGTCGGCAAGATGGCCGAGGCGCTGGGGCACGAGCCCAACGTCATCGGCTGGCAGATCGGCAACGAATATACCGACGAGAGCTATGATCCCGCCGCGCGCACGGCGTGGCATGCGTGGCTCAAGGCCAAATACGGCACGCTCGATCGGCTCAACGAGGCGTGGACCACGCAATATTGGTCCCAGACCTATAGCGACTGGGAGCAGGTGCCGTTCAACGGCGACAAGGCCAATCCCGGCTGGATGCTCGACCTCAAGCATTTCATCACGCAGACCTGGGTCGATTTCCAGAAGAACCAGCTCGACGCGATCCGCGCCAAAGCCGAGCCGCGGCAGTTCATCACCACCAATCTTGGCGGGCTCGGCTGGGCCAATCGCTTCGACCGCTATGCGATCAATCGCGATCTCGATCTCGCCTCGTGGGACGCCTACGTCGGCACCGGGCACCTTCAGCCCTATCGCATGGGCGCGACGCACGATCTGGTGCGCGGCTGGAAGCGCAGGAACTTCTGGGTGATGGAGATCCAGCCCGGCTTCGTGAACTGGGCGCCGGTCAGCAACATGCTCTATCCGGGCGAGACCCGCGCGATGGCGTGGCAGGCGATCGGCCACGGTTCCGACGCGATCCTCTATTGGCAATGGCGCAACGCGCTCAACGGGCAGGAGACGCTGCACGGCTCGATAATCGGCCCCGACGGCAAGCCGCTGCCCATCTATGACGAGATCCGCCAACTCGGCCGCGAGATGGCCAAGGCCTCGCCGGTCATCGCGGGCACCACTCCGGATTCTCCGGTCGCGATCCTGCAGGATTATGACAGCCGCTGGGCGATCGATTTTCAGCTGCACCACAAGGATTACGACCAGATCGCGGTGCTGCTCGATTATTATCGGCCGCTCAAGGATCGGCTGGGGCAGGTCGACATCGTCCAGGCCTCCGCCTCGCTCGATCGTTACAAATTGGTCGTGGCGCCGAGCCTCAACATTATCCCGGACGCGCTGGCGAAGCAGCTCACCGACTATGTCCATGGCGGCGGCCATCTGATCCTCGGCCCGCGTTCCGGCATGAAGGACGAGGCCAACCGGCTCCACACCCAGCGCCAGCCCGGGCCGCTCGCCGAATTGCTCGGCGGGCGCGTCGAGCAATATTTTGCGCTCGACGAGGCCGTCGCGGTCGATGGCGGCACCGCACAGATCTGGGCCGAGCAGCTTTCCACTGCCGCGCCCGACGCCGAGGTCGTGCTGCGTTACGGCAAGGCCAATGGCTGGCTGGACGGCAAGCCCGCGGCGATCAGCCGCAAGGTCGGCACGGGCCGGATCACCTATCTCGGCGCGCTGATCGACGCCGCGGTGATGACGCGCTTCCTCGAAACCGCGCTGGCGGGCGCGGGCGTGGCGGCAGAGTTCGAGGCGCCGCAGGATGTCGAGCTGATGCGCCGCACCGGCAAGGGCCGCGAAGTGCTGATCGTGATCAACCACGGCCGCGAGAGCCGCAATGTGCGCCTGCCCGGCGCGATGCAGGATGTGCTCGCCGGCGGATCCAGAACCGAAGTGACGCTGGCGCCCGAGGGCGTCGCGGTCTTCCAGAAAAAGACACAGGGAGCGAAGAAATGAGGGGCCTGAAGACATTGCTGCTGGCGGGAACGCTGGCCTGCGCGACCGCGGCGGCGGCGCAGGACTATCCGATGGACTTCAAGCAGGCCCCGGTTGAGCGGCAGCTCGCCAAGGTCAGGCGCGACGCCGCGCGCGGGCCGTTCAAGCCCGATTGGGAATCGCTGACCAATTACAAGGTCCCCGAATGGTTCCGGAACGCCAAGTTCGGGATCTTCATCCACTGGGGTCCCTATGCGGTGCCGGGTTTCCAGACCGAATGGTATTCGCGGAACATGTATCTGCCGTCGAGCCCGCTCTACACCTATCACCGCAACGTCTGGGGCGATCAGTCGAAGTTCGGCTACAAGGATTTCATCCCGCTGTTCAAGGCCGAGAAGTTCGATCCTGCGCAGTGGATCGCCTTGTTCGAGCAAGCCGGCGCGCGCTATGTCGTCCCTGTCGCCGAGCATTGCGACGGCTTCGCGATGTACGACAGCGCGATGACCGACTGGTCGGCCGCGAAGATGGGCCCGAAGCGCGACGTCGCGGGCGAGATCATGAAGGCGGCGCGCGCACGCGGCATGCATTTCGGCCTCTCCTCGCACCGCGCCGAGCATTATTGGTGGTATAATGTCGGCCGCGCTTACGACAGCGACGTCAGCGACCCGCGCAACGCCGGACTCTATGGCCCCGCGGCGCCGCGAAACCTTCCCGCGGACTCGCCCGAGGCCGAGCCCGATCCGAGCCATCTCGAAAACTGGAATCCGCCGAGCAAGGAATTCCTCGACGATTGGCTCGCGCGCACGACCGAGATCATCGACAAATACCAGCCCGAGATGATCTATCTCGACTGGTGGACGATGGCGCCGGGGTTCGAGCCCTATCTGCGCACCATGGCCTCCTATTATTACAATGAAGGCAAGCGGGCCGGCTATGGTCCGGCGATCACCTACAAGGGCGAACATTTCGCCGCGGGATCGGCGGTGTACGATGTCGAGCGCGGCAAGCTCGACGCGCTGCGGCTGGTGCCGTGGCAGACCGACACGTCGGTCTCGGTCAAGAGCTGGGGCTATATCCAGGACGACGAGTTCCGCAGCCCTAGGTCGCTGATCAGCGATCTGATCGACGTGGTGTCGAAGAACGGCAATCTGCTGCTCAACATCGGCCCGCGCGCCGACGGCACGATCCCCGAAAGTGCGCAGCGCACGCTGTTGGGCATCGGCGCGTGGCTGAAGGTCAATGGCGAGGCGATCTACGACACGCGGCCGTGGAAATATTTCGGCGAAGGTCCGACCACGATTGTCGCCGGCGAGAAGAAGGAAGCGCCGAACAAGAAATGGACCGCGGCGGACATCCGCTTCACCACCAAGGCGGGCAAGCTCTACGCGATGGGCCTCGAGCGCCCGGCGGACGACGCGGTGCTGATCAAGACGCTCTATTCCGGCACCCCTTATCTCGACCGCGCGATCCGTAATGTCGAACTGATCGGGCATGCCGGCGCGGTGCAATGGGAACAGGGTGCAAAGGGCCTGCGCGTCACGCTGCCGCAGAATCCGGGGAGCAACATGCCCTATGCGCTGCGGATCACGCTGGGTTGACCGCGCCCTCGATCAGACCTTCATCAGCCGCACCGCGATCCACGGCTTGCCCGGTAGCTTGATCGTCGGGCGCTGCGGATCCTGCACGTCATATTCGTTGCGGCGCGCCATGCTGAACACACCCTCGACCGGGGTTACCGTCATGTTCCATGTATCGATGATGTCGGCGCGGTAGCGGATCAACGCCTCCTCGCCGCGGCCGGGCAGGATCACCGGCCATTCGGTCGGCTGCGCCGCGCCGAAATAGTGAAGATAGTATTCGTTCTGCTTGCCGCCGAGATGATAGTTCCACCACGCCTGGATCGGCTCGATGCCGGGCACCGGCCCTTCCTCGAGGATCTTGCGCAGAAAGGCGAGCCGCGGCGCGCTGGTGCCGGCGAGCTTGCCGCCCTGCCCCAGCCACGAGAAATCGGGATTGCGATTGGGTTCGGTGGTCTCGCTATGCCCGACATAGGTGCCGCCGACGGTGCCCCACCAGAAGCGCTCGACCATCTCCTCGCCTTTGAGATTGCCCCAGCGCTTGTCCGAGTTGCCCTCGTAGCAGACTTCGTCGAAGATCACCGGCTTCTGCGCGAAGGCGCGATGCAGCTCGGCGCGCAGATCGTCGAGCACGGCGGCGCCGTTCTGGATGCTGGCATGGGTGATCCACGGCTTGCGATGATCGTAATAGCTGTTGATCTGGTGGATCGAGCGGAGCCGGTCGTGCGGATCGGCGACCTGCAGCACCTCGAACAGATGATCCCAATCGGCGACGGTCTTCGACTTCACTGCATCATATTCGTTGGCCATCGACCACCAGACGTTGCGGAACGCGCCGAAGCGCGCGGCGACGTAGCGCAGATACCGCGCGTCGTCGGCGCGCTGCATGTCCGAATAGCCGCGCTTCTCGTCATAAGGCTGGTAGAGGATGATGTCCGCCTCGATGCCGAGTTCGCCGAGCCGCCGTATGCGGTCCTCATAACGGCGGAAGAAGGCGGGGTTCAGCCGGGTCGGATCCCAGTCCCGCAGGGCGGTGCCGGTGCGGACGAACGGATCGGTGGCGACCGACGGCACGTTGGGAAAGACGCACATCCGCATCTTGTTGAACGGCGCCGCGCGCAAGGTCGCCAGCGTCTCGGCGCATTTGGCGTCGGACTGCAGCGCCCATGAATAGCAGGTGGTGCCGATCTGGCGGAATGGCGTGCCGTCGGCATACGCGAAATGATAACCGTCGCGACTGACGCGCACCGGGCCTCGATTGCCGCGCGTCGGCAAGATAGCCTCGAAGCTGCCGGTGCGCCCGTCGAGCACCGCGACATTGCTTTCGCTGCGCCAGCGCCACCGGCCGAGCTCGGGCGGGCTGAAGCGGATGCGATAGACCCCGTCACCGTCGTAGAAACCGGGAACGCGGAGCTGCCCGCCATCGCATTCGAAGCGCGCCGCGATGCGGACATCGTCGAACGGATTGCCCTGCGATGGGCCGTCGAAGGCGATCTCGTACACGTCCCAGCGCTCGACGCGCGCGGGCGGGGCGGCGAAAACGGGCGCAGCAGCGGCGGCGGCACCCGCGGCGACTGCGCCTTGCAGGATCGTGCGTCTTGAGACAGTCAAAGCTTTCCTCCTCCTCAGGCGCGCGCCTGCAGCGCGTCCTCGAGCTCGTCGAGCGACTTGCCTTCGTTGCGCGGCGCCCAGACGAAGCCGATCAACCCGCTGAGGAACAGGAAGCCGGTGAGGATCCATGCCAGCGTGCTGAACCCGGTGGCAGTGAGGATCGGCACGAAGAAGCTCCAAAAACCGAGCGTGATGCGGACCACCGCGAACATCACCCCTTGCGCGGTGCTGCGCAGCAGGGTGGGGAACATCTCGGCGCTCCACAATTGGAAGAAGCATTGCGCGCCGAAGCCCTGGCCGAAGGCCATCAGGAAGACGTGGACGATCGCCAGCGGCAAGGTGAGCGGAAACAGCGCGAGCAGCGCCATGCCGACCACTTGGATCACTGCCGAGACGAGGAACAGCAGCCGCTGGTTCACCCGATCCGAGATGCGCATGAACACGAAGGCGATCGAGAACATGCCGATCAGGAAGCTCAGCGTCTGGACCGCGACTGCGGTAGTCTGGCTCTGATCGCCGACGGTGCGCAGGATATAGGGGAAGAAGAAGCCGTTGGTCCCCGCCCACAGGTTCCAGAACAGATACATGCCGGTGAGGAACGCCATCGCGCCGAAATGCTGGCGCGTGAACAGGTCGCGCCAGCGTGCCTTGGGTGCGTCCGGCACTTCTGCTCTGTCCTGCGCCTCGAGCCAGCGCTCGGATTCGTGCATGTTCGACCGCAGGAAGGTGAGTATGATCGCCAGCACCGCGAGATGCCCGAAGACGATGCGCGCGCCCAGCAGGCCGAGCGGGGTGAGTGCGAGCAGCATCAGCAGCACGACGACGGGACCCAGATACCAGAGCAATTGCGCGACGCCGCTATGCTTGCCGCGCCCGCCCTTGGGGGCGTTCTCGGCGATCAACGACCACGAAGCCGGGATGTCCGCGCCAACCGCGAGGCCGACGAGGAAGAAGCCCAATACGATCATCCACACATTCACTGCGAAGACGAGCCACAGCATCCCGAACGCGTAGAACAGCATGTCGTACTGGTAGATGCGCTTGCGGCCGAACAGGTCGCAGAGCCGCCCGCCGATCAATGCACCCAATCCGGCGGAGATTGCGTTGGGCCCGAGCGCCGCGATCAGCCCGACCAGACTGGGGCTCATCTTGTACGCTTCCATCCACAGCGCCAGCGCGCCTGCGCCCGCAACGATCGAGCCCGCGTCGATATAATTGGCGAGCCCGGCCAGAATCGTGTTCTTCCAGTCGTTTCTTTCGGCCGGATCCGCGATCGTCGCCACCTGGCTCTCTCCTCATTCGACTTGATAGTGATAGGGCACCGGGGCAGCGCGGGCGCCGCCCCGGCGCAGGTAACGGGTTAGAGCTTCAGACGGAAACCGGTGTAGAATCGGCGACCGATCGGGTCATAGGTGCCGGCCGCCGTCTCGGTCCCGGTGACGCTGCCGGTCAGGCCGGTGATGACGGGGGGCGGCTGGGTGTCGAGCAGATTGTTGACGCCGGCGAAGAATTCGAAGCCCTTGTCGACGTTGAACCGCAGCTGCATGTCCGCATAGAAAGCGGAGTCGACGCGGAAATAGTTCTTGTCGGGCAGCGAACCGTCGGCGAGCAGGAAGCGCGCGCGATATTGGTCGTCGAGATAGGATGCACCGATATACTGGCCGTTGAAGTTGATCCCGAATGTCTCGGTGTCGAACCCGACCGAGAAGCTTGCGCGATCCTTCGGCGTATTGATCTCGCCGTCAGAACGATCGAACGCCGCACCTTCCAGCGGGATGCTGCCCTGGCGGATCAGATGGCTCCAGCTCGCCGCGAAGTTCGCGGTCCCGCCGCCCACCGGCAGGCGCCAGGACAGGGTGGTGTCGATACCTTCGGTCGATGCGCCGCCGCTGTTGATCAGCTGCGAATTGACCAGCTGGACCGAGCCGGCGCTGTACGGCCCCGACGCGATGGTGCGCCGCGAAACCAATGCGCAGAAATCCGGATTATTGTTGAGATAACATTGCTGGAGGATGAAATCGCGGCTGGTGCGCGCGATCGCATCGTTGAGCTTGATGTTGTAATAATCGACGGTGAGCGTGAGATTGCGCAGCGCGTGGATCGAGATCGGGTTGATCACCGCGCCGAGCGTCCAGGTCCGCGCCGATTCCTCCTGGATGTTCGGATTGCTGACGTTGAGCCCGCCGACGCCCTGCAGATCCGACTGGTTGAGCGTGAACACGCCGTTGGCGGCGATGTTCGCGGCGACACCGGCATCGGCACGGCACGTCGCGCTGGTCGTGCCGGTGCTCGTCGCGGTCACGCCGGCGCAGGGATCGTTGACCGACGAGATGCTGATCGCCGGCGCCGCGAACAGCTCGCCGATATTGGGCGCGCGGACCGCATGGGCATAGACGCCGCGGAAGCGGATGTCGGGGATCGGCGCCCATTCGACGCCGGCATTGTACGCGTAGAAGGTGCCGACGGTGGAATAGTCCGACATGCGCCCGGCGCCGCGGACCGTCAGGCTGTGGATGAACGGCGTGTCGTGGATCAGCGGCACGACGACTTCGCCGAACAGCTCCTTGACGTCGAAATGGCCCGAGGTGTTGGTCTGCTGGATATAGGCGTTGCGCGCGGCGATCGACAGCGGATCGAAGATTTCGCTGCTCGATTCCTTGCGATATTCGGCGCCCAATGCGACCTGCACCGCGCCGGCGGGCAGATCGAACAGCGAGCCCGAAAGGTTGGCGGCGGCGACGTCGAGCGTCTGCACCGCATTGCGCGTCGAATCGACACCGAGCCATGCGACCGACGCCGCCGACGCATTGCCCGCGCCATAGACGTTCCACGGCACGCAGCCTTGCGCGCGCGCCTCGACGCTGGCGCAGATCGCCTCGGCGGTGTTGCCGTTGCCATTGGCGTCATAGACGTCCTGGATGACGTTGAGCGCCTGGACTGCGCGATCCTGGTTGATCAGCCCGGTCAGCCGGCTGTCGGCAGTGGTTTTGCCCCAATTGTACGAGACGTCCCAATTCCACTTGTCGCCGAGCTCGCCCTCGGCACCGACGACCATCCGCAAGGTGGTGCGGTCGAAGATCGCGAAGCGCTGGCCGAATTCGGTGAGACGGCGCGACACCGCGACGTCGCGGAAGCCGTCGCCATTGGTGTCGGTCGCGACGTTGTAGAGGCCGAGCGGGACGAGCGGATTGCGCACGATCTGCGACTGGGCGGCATTGGCCGGATTGGTGACGCGTTGCTCGATATTGTAGCGGCCATTGCCTTGGCGGAAAAGCCCGAGCGCGCCGGTCGGCACCAAAGGCGAAGGCTCGAGCAGGCCCTTCGACGTGGTGTTGGCATAGCTGCCCTCGGCGAAGAAACTGATCCCTTCGCTCACTTCATAGTTCGCCCGCGCGGCGAAGTTGCGGCGCTCGATCGGCACCGAGATATTGTCGAAAGGCGTCCGGTCGAAGCCATCGGTTGCGCTGCGGAACGGCCGCACGGTGCCAGTGGAATCGACGATGTAGTTGCCGGTTCCCGCATTGAACGTGCTGGCTGGAACCACGGTCGAGAAGTTGCGCTGCGCCTTGAACAGGTTCTGCGCGGCGGTGAGGTTCGCGTCGGTGCGGTTGTTGCTGCGCTGGAGTGCGCCGATGCTGGTCTGATCGGAGCGGCTGCGCGCGCGGCTGGCGGACTCGACCGCGCCCTGCTTCGACCAGCCGGCATAAGCGATGACATTGCCGCGGCCGTCGGCGAAGTTGCCGCCGGCGGTGAGATTCGCCGAATATTGAGTGTCGTCGCCCTGCTCGGAGATGCCCGTCTGGGCATTGAGCTGCACGCCTTCGAAATTCTTGCGGTAGATGAAGTTGACCACGCCGGCGACGGCGTCCGAGCCGTAGACCGCCGAGGCACCGCCGGTGAGCACGTCCACCCGCTCGATGAACGAGCTCGGGATCATCGACAGATCGACCTGCGCCGACCCGGGCACGCCGGCGACAACGCGGCGGCCGTCGATCAGAACGAGGGTGCGGTTGGCGCCGAGATTGCGCAGATTGACCGTCGACAGGCCGGCGCTGACCGCGCCGTAGTTCGAGGTGTTGCGCGACTGGCCGGGAACGCCGAACGAGGGATTGGTCTGGAGGACCTCCTGAATGTCGAAGCGGCCGGTACGCTCGATATCCTCGGCGGTCACTGCCTGGAGCGG
>Ga0247823_10002218_pt1 | contig 16087 bp, 8 predicted proteins | sample 13C_PalmiticAcid_2_FD_192426 | JGI IMG/M metagenome (GOLD analysis project Ga0247823, IMG submission 192426) | Soil microbial communities from agricultural site in Penn Yan, New York, United States - 13C_PalmiticAcid_Day30 | ecosystem: Environmental > Terrestrial > Soil > Agricultural land...
AGTGCCGTTTGTCGGGGTGCCGTTAGTCAGCGTTCGTGTGGGGCAGGTGGCTCCCTGGCGACGGGCCTGTCCGGCCGAACTGGCATCCGGACGTTAACAAAACCCTACCTCGGCGAGTCCATGGTGCGGTGGAACCCACACCAGGCGAAGGCAAGTGACCGGCTACGGCGGCCTCAGCCGCCAGCAACGGCAATTGTTGGTTGAACTCTGCGGCGCATCATCGGACGACCGGGTCATGACGATAGCCGAAGGCATCACCGTAACCGACGCCTGGCGCGAAGCCGCATCGAAACTGGCCGAGCGGGGACTCGTGGAACTGCAGACACACAGCGCCCCCAGCACCTGCTGGCTGACCACGCTCGGCTGGGCCCTGTGCCATGACCTGACCCTGCATGACGCATACAACCAGCAGGCGAAGCCGGGCTGGCGGTACTAGCGACGAAATAGATCCGTTGGCGAGGTCGCGCAGACCGGCTCAGGCTCAGGTACCCTGCATCCCGTAAACGGGGAAATCGTATGAAAAGGACATTCCTGGCGGTCATGCTGGCCGCCTGTTCGATCACCGCGCTGGGACAGGTTCAAAGCGCACGAGGCAAGGGAACACCTCGGGTGACGTCGACCCCGAAGGCGGCCCACAACTCGATGGCCAACGGCACGACGCCGTTCAAATGCGACCAGTACCGCAACCACCCGCATCCGGGCATGCATGGCTTCTGCCAAAGCATGGAAAACACGATTCTTGCCAATGAGGCGCGCCAGGCCGGCAGGCCAGGCCCCTCCGAAAGCATCGTCGAGCTTCCCGCGCTTGGCTCCGCGGAAGCCAAACAGCTTGGCTACGCCTGTATTGGCGGACAGGCCTTCAAACGCCTGGCAAATGGATGGGAACAGGTCCATGCAAAGGCCGGCGGCTGGCAACGGTGTCGCGGCGGCTGAAGAAACCTCCTTTTCCTCGCCCCGAAGAACGTTGCTCACAGACTGCAGCAACCCGCAAGACAAGCGCGTCGGCTAGTCGGCAACAACATGATCGCCGGCACGCTGCAGACGATCACTCTCGTAGTCCTCGCGTCCTTGGCGTTCGGGCTGGTGCGATCCTGCTGGGGGACATAGTGGCGGAGCCCGGGCCGCCAAGGCAGCCGCGGGCGATTCGGCCGGCCAGGGCAAGGGGCGTTTACAGCTGTTACCGGCATCGGGACTGGGCCAGTTGCCCATCCATGCTTTTACATAATATGCATTATGCGAAATTCGCCATGGGGGCGGTCCGGCGCATCTGGCGGTACTACTGGTCCCTGCTGCGCCTGATGCTGGACCGGCTGTTGCAAGGAAACCGGGACGATTCCCAAGCCATGGTGGCCCTATGCCTTTGAACCGTCCCCCGTGCTGGCCCAAGGACCGCACCAAGCCCAACCCGTGCGCACTGGCGCATTACGCCCGTGTCGTTGACGGCCACACCGACCTGACCGCCGATTGGCTGGGCTGGAAACAGCGCGGCCGCTGGCTGGTCTCGCCAGCTGGTGACCCTGTCCATTTCCTCGGAACCATCCCCATCAGGTATCCATCCACGTGGAATGACACCTGTTTCCGCCACTGGTCCTCTTATGGCGACGGCGCACTGCCCTTGGTCACCCTGGTGGGACGCGCGAACGTGTCGAAGCACAAGGTCGTCCCGTTGCCGCCGCAGGTGGCATCCACCTGCCAGGTGAACGCCGTGCCCTGTTGCGTGGTCACGACCTTGCGCTGTGGTGCGTGGTACTGGGACATGCCGTCGCCGCGTCCGTTGGGGCTGCGCCCCAGCAAGGGGGGATACGCCATGCCCGTGGCATTGAGCTGGTAGGTCGTCTCGTCCGTGCGCAGGAGGGCGGATGCACTTGCGCCGCGCTCGGTCTTCAGCAGCTTGCCCTCGTCCTCGAACACCTTGGTGCCGAAGGTGTAGCGCAACCACTCTTCGGGACCATTGACCGTCACGGTCTTGGTGCGCACGCAACTGGTGGACGTGGGACAGTTCTGCAACCAACTGCCGGTCGGTGCACTGTAGGCATACGTCCAGGTGGCGGTCGTGATGCCGGGACCGCTAATCTGCTTGCTGGTCAGGCTGGGCGTGTCGAAGGTCTGCGGAATGACGGCGTAGCGCACCCGGCCGCCACTGCCCATGACGCAGCCATTGGGCACATAGGACCGCCCGTGCCGCACCCAGTTGACGGTGAAGCTGCCACTGGCCCCCGAGGGGTGTGTCAGGGTGCCGGTCCCGCCGGAGCCGCCTATGTCGCCGGCGGATTCGCAGGTGGTCGTATCCGGAAGGTAGGTCACGTAGAGGGTCCGCAGCCCCGCCAGGCTGTAACTCCAGCGGCCATTGTCCGGCAGCGTCACCGTGGTGAGCGCCGTGCCGGTGGTATCGGTGGTGTAGGCGTACGTCCAGGTCCGCGTGCCGGCCGTGACCGTCGCAATCTGGCCGTTCGCGTTGTAGGTCAGGTCAATCTGGCGCCCGTCACTGGAACTGATGCGGTTCAACCGTCCCGCCACCGTGGCGTCATAGGTGTAGTCGACCCAGTTGCCGAAGCGGTCGGTCACCCGGGTGGGCAGGATGCGGACTTCCTGGCGGTTCAGAATCAGTTCGTTGGCGGCCATCGGCTGGACGATGATTCCGTCGGCCGGGGGCGCGGCTGCGCTTGCGGAGAATCCCTCCGTCGCGCTGTAGATACGCCTCATGAGACTGGGCGCGGTGCGCTTTACCGGATAGTCGAACCGGTATGTCGTGCCGTCCGGACCGCGCGCCAGGAAGGCTTCGCCGCTGATGCCATTGGCCGTATTGGCCAGGCAGGAGAAAAACCAGTGGCCGGAGGTCGTCCAGTAATAGGTCGCACCGTCGGCCGGCTTGTTGGGGTTTTCCGACGCCACCAGCAGCATTTCCTGGTCGCCGCCGTCCGGGAGGTGCAGGGAATTGCCGGCCCAGAACTCCTCGGCCTCGAAGTAGTTGCCGTAGCCGGACCCGGACGCTTCGGCATCCGGCGGCATGGCAGTGTTGACGTTGACCGAGCAACGCGCGTTGGGCGTGAGTGTGCGCACCTGCCAGCCCACCTCGCTGGACAGCGTCTTGCGGGCGAACGTACCGTACAGGTAGGGAATGTCGAGTTCCCAGTCGCCGAAGGCCCCCAGCGAATACAGGCTGTCGCGCGACTCGACCTTGAATCTGCGGCGGACTTCCACCGGTAGCGCATTGTTCCCGCGCAGGCTGACGTCAGTGACGGTGAAGGACAGGCTGCCGGTATAAAGATTGACCTGTTCGCCGAACAAATCATTGCCAAGCGCGCCGATGGCCTCGGCGGTTTTAATCTGCTTGGCGTATTCCTCGTGTGTTTCCTTTTGCGTCTGGGCCGATGCCAGTGGCGAAAAAACCGCCCAGGCCACCACTCCCCCCAACAACGCATACGCAATGCGACTCTTCGACATCCCTGCCCCCTGGGAACATCCTGATTCGGATACGGTGGCCTATGGCTCACCGTATACCGCTGTCTTACCTATTCCTTGTCCCAAAGGATCCTATTCCAGTCAAGCAGAGTCAACCAGGGTTGTTTTCCCGACGATTAGCCACTGGCAAGGCATTACGGCCAATCAGACGAGTGGCGCACAGTGTTAAGGCATCACTTTATGTGCAGGGGTGTGAGACATCGAGATTTCCAAGTTGCACCGTTAGTTCGAATCCCCGGGTCCACTCCATTAACGATGGCGACTCCGATAATTGCGCCCTAAGGCATTGTGTCCTGGTGTCCTGAGTTAAGGCATTGTGTCCTGAGTTCCCGCTACGAACTTAACTGAACTGCACTTCCAACTTCGCCCAATGCAACACCTGGAATCCGCCATGGCGGCGGGCGCTGATGCCGGGGAGGAAAACCCCACCCCGACATGATGCGTATGCCGCGTCAGCGCATCGCGCGCTTGCGTTTCAGCAGCTTTCGCTTGGGGCCGTCGCCGGGTTGGGCCGGGGTGACCGAGATCCATTCGGACTGGTTCATGATGCGGTCGACCTGGCGCTCCATGTTCTCGAAGCTGGCATACCAGCGGTGGATGGCCATGGTGGGTTCGTTGTGTTCGTCGCCACCGCAGGCGGCGCTGAGGCAGCCCATCAGGTTGAGTTGGTTGCGCAGTTGTTTCAGTTCGTAGATGGCCGCTTCGGAAAAGAAATAGCCGGTGCGCGGCGTGGCGGGCGTAGGGGAATCTGAACTCATTGGCGGTACTCCGGTCCGTGGGGAAAGATCCCCGTTGCCGGATGGCAAACGGGGATGTCGGGAGGCCAAAAAACCGCATTCAGTCGGCGGGCGTATTCCCTCATGCGAGGTCTTGTATTAGCCGCCCTCCCGACGCAGAACGTCTTGCGTCGGTCGTACCCGTGACAGGTACAAAAGACCCACCAGATTGTCGGAGGTGGGCACCGCGAAATGTGGAGTTTTTGGACTCCGGCGACGAGTCTGCCTTCGCCATCGAACGCATTCAATGCTTTGGCGTTCAATGTTAGGTAGATAACCTGGCGATAGTTCGAAGCGACCTACCCTGTCATCTTCAACTATCGACGTTCGGACGAGTCCCGCCATATCGATGTCATATGGCCAGCCAAGTCTGACAGGTCATCTGACTGCGCCAGCCGCATAGGGCAGATCGATTCCATCAAGCACGGACAGGAACCGTCGCGCCGCCGGGTTCATCGCGGCCCCGCCAATGCGACGGCATCGGCGCCGGCCGGGAAATGGAGCTGGTCGGAGACGTCGTGCGCGGCGCGCCAGATCGCCTCGGCCACATCTTGAGGTTGTGTGGTCGCCTGCGGGCGGGCGAAGGCGTCGAAGATCGGGCGGGCATAATCCGCATAGGTGTCCGGGATGAGGCCGTTCATGCGCTCTGCCCCGTTCTCAGCGAACCGCGTCGTCGGGCAGTAGCCGGGTTCGACCAGCTTGACCCGGATGCCGAACGCGCCGAGTTCGTGCGCCAGCGAACCGGTGAAACCTTCAACGGCGGTCTTGCTGGCTGTGTAGGCGGCAGCAAGGGGCATGCTGGCCAAGGTGACACTCGAGGTGACGTTCACGATCGTGCCCGCCCTTCGCTCGCGCATCTGCGGAATCACGGCCTGCACCATCGCCATCGCGCCGAACGTGTTGGCCTCGAACACCTCGCGCACGGTTTGCATCGACGTGGCCTCGAAGGCCCCGATGACGCCGATGCCCGCATTGTTGACGAGAACATCGATCGGGCCGGCCTGCTCGACAGCGTGGGCGATGCTGTCGGCGCGGGTGACATCCAGCGCTACCAGCTTGATACGGTCGGACGCGGGCAGGATGCCGGGACTGGGCCGGCGCATCGTGGCGATGACATTCCACCCGAGATCGTGGAAGTGACGGGCGGTTTCGAGCCCGTAGCCGGAGGAACTGCCAGTGATCAGAACGGTCTTCATTGCGGGGACTCCATGGTGGTAGGTGGGACTACGATAGACATGGGACACAGGACTATCGATGCTGTAGAGTCCATAAAACATTCGTCACAGTCCTGTCATGACCGACCCTCTCGCCGAGCTGATCGCCCTGCTTCGACCCATCCAGGTCATGGGGAAGAGCATTTCCGGTGCTGGCCGATGGGGCGTCCGCTACGCACCATTCGGGCACCCCGGCTTTTGTGTGGTGACCGATGGCTCATGCCTTCTGCAGGTCGATGGGACGGACCCGCTGCGTCTGCAGGCAGGCGATTTCGTGTTCTTGCCGGCGACGCCGGCATTCGTCCTGTCGGGGTTCGAACCCGTCGAGCCGCAGCACCTCGATCCCACCACCATCGCGGAGCAAGGCGCTGAACTGCGGCATGGCTCCCCTGAGGGGGAGCCCGATGTGCGCATGCTGGGCGGCTACTTCGTCTTCGATTCGCCGGACACCGCGTTGCTGGTGGCGCTGCTCCCACCCGTCATCCACGTCCGGGGCGAGGACCGCTTCGGCGTACTGGTGCGCCTCGTGCGCGAGGAAGCGATGCAAACCAGGTCGGGGCGCGACCTCATCCTGACCCGGCTGGTCGAGGTCCTGCTCATCGAAGCCTTGCGGGCGACACCGGGCGACGCAGCGCCAGCGGGACTGCTGCGCGGACTGGCGGACGAGCGCCTCGCCCTATCGATCCGGGAGATACATCGCGACCCATCGCGCGCATGGACAGTGGAGCAGTTGGCCAAGGCTGCGGCGCTGTCGAGGTCGGCCTACTTCCAGCGCTTTACCCGCGCGGTCGGCATGCCGCCGATGGAATACCTGCTTGCGTGGCGAATGGCGATCGCCAAGGACATCCTCGACCGGCAGGACCTGGTGATCGAAAAAGTCGCGGAGCGCGTTGGCTATTCGTCGGCGAGCACGTTCAGTACGGCGTTCACCCGCTACGTCGGCCGGTCGCCGAGCGGCTATGCGCGGGAAAGGCGCCAGCTACGCTCGCGTGTGGCGTGATGTGCGCTTCGGGCCGCGGGCCCGTGCCTGTTTCCAGCCCGATGCGCCTGAAATCGTTGGCTTCCCGGGGCATGGCGACATCGGGCGGCGTCTCTTAGAAAATTCCTGCTTTCACAGGCAGCCAGGGCTCGTTCTCTTTATCCTCGATATCTGCCTAGCACCACTGGAAACTTCCTCACTCAAGGTACGTTGACGACATCGCGTCGGATCCGGCTGGCCAATGCGATCCTTACGGCTCCTCTTTCCGCTGAGCGTAGGCATCCTGGGCTTTCTCTACCACCATCTTGCCTGCGGGAACGAACAAATAATTTGAATCTGGCGTCTTGGAAAACTTGCCATAGAGTGTGACGTAGCCGCCAATTTCACCCTGAAGTGGATGTTTGGAGTCGTCGCACAGGATTGCAGATGAGATGTCTTTGATTGAGGCAGCATCTCTGTTCAAGAACAAGAGCTTTTCGCCATTCACATCAGCCAAATACCCGCGCACAGCGACCATTCGGCCGAAATACCTGCTCGGATTAGAGATCACGGCCGTTGCGGACGTTGCACATACCCGCTCATCAAAACCGCCATGCACCGTGCAGCGTATGTCGACTTTCTGCGCGACCGGATTGACGGGGGATTCAACTTGCCGCGGATTGCACCCAGTTAGGCTTATCGCGATCAACATTCCTGCAAAAGGAAAAATTTTTGGCTTCATGAGGATTCCTTGGTTTTACCTGCAGCCCATGCTCGCTGCAGAGCACAATGGCACCCTAACCGTTGGCTGAGCTCGCTGCAGCGAAACATACTGCGAGTAATTGAAGTAGTCACTTCCGGTCGAATGGAAGGCGTATGCATTGAGCTGGGATTCATACGCCGCTCTCATGTCTCCGTAGTAGTCCCACCCCATGGGGCGGCCATCATCGAAGTTCCCCAGTTGGAATCCAAAGTGTCCACCGGAAAGATTCGGGTTAAACGGGTGAGTATGAGCAAAAGCAGTGACGCTTGTTCCGGCAGCCACGTAGCCGTCTGAGATTAGTCCATTGACATTGGAATATGCGCCCTTGCTGAATGCAGTTCCCAAGTAGTACCTCCCGTCTTTCACGGAAATAAGAACACCTACTTCGGCCTTTAGTGGAATTCGCTTGATGGCGTTCCACCAGGCATCGGCGGCCTCTTGTTCAGTGCCATAGCCTCCGTGCTTAAATACTCCGCTCTTGAGCATGGCATTGTTGACCAGCTCCTCTGTTTCTCTAGCGAGCGCGGGATTTCCTTCGTCGTGAACGCCACCGTCATCTAGTATTTCGCTTTTTGGGGGGCGGCCCATCATTGCGGCCTGGATGGCGCCACTGATCGCCCCATTGACGAACTTCCCTCCAGTGGCCTCCGAGATTGTGCCTCCGATGATGGCACCTACGACAGTTCGGCCAAAATCATTGCCGATGTGGCCCACTTGCGGCATCACCGCCGTGGTCAGGCCCGCCGCGACGAAGCCGTTGCCGAACTTGCCGCCCTGGATCTCCGCTGCGATGCCGCCAGCCAACGCGCTGATGGCCACCCGCCCGTAGGTAACCTGGCCGCCGTACTTCACGTTCAGGCCATACCCCACCGCCGCCGTGAACGCGCCCGCGACCGCGGCCTGACGTGCTTCCTTCGAGGAGGCTCCGAACGCCCTGGCCGCGTCGTAGCTGCCACCTGCCGCGCACAAGATGCCCCAAGGTCCGGCGAAGCTGCAGCCCACGCCCACCGCCAAACCCGTGGCGTTGGGACCCAGTGATCGCATCGCGCCGCGAATCAGCCCCTTGTGGACGTTGTTGTGCATGAACCAGCCCAGCGCCAGGCCACCCAGGATGCCGAACTGACCGGTGGGGTCGGTATAGGCCAGGGGGTTGTTGAACACATAGGTATAGGCGTTCCAGCTCTGGCCGTTGCTCGGTGCCTGCACCACCGGGTCCGGCTGCAGGAAGCGGGCCAGTTGGTTGTCGTAGATGCGCCCGTTCATGTGGGTGACTTGCGCACCATCCACATATTCATGCCCGGTGTAGCCGCGTGGCGTGTAGTTGGAGGCGCTGCCAGTAGCGGCGGGATTGCCATAGGTGCGGCGTGCACCGAAGGTGGCATAGTCCAGTGCCTCGGCCACGGTGCCGTTTGGGTTGGCGATACGCACCAGGCTGCCGAGGTGGTCGTGGAACAGGTAGCGCGTGCTCTGCGCCACATTGTTCACGACGGTCTGCAGAGCTACGCCGGACGCGTAGCGGCGGGCGCTTGTCTGCACTCCGTTCTGGATGAGGATTTCCACGCCACCGATGTAGAGCGTGGTGGTGGCGCCATCGGTACGCTTGAAGCGCTGACCATCCGGCCCGTACCAGAACCGCGTGATTTGCCCGCTGCCCATCTGGATTTCGTGCGCACGGCTGTCAGCTGTGTAGCGAATGGTGCGATCGTTACCGGTGCCCGGGGCATCGCGCAGGGTCTGGTTACCGCGATCGTCGTAGTGGTAGTACGTAGCGGACGCGCCTGCCCCGACCTGGTTCACCGCATGCGGACTGTTGGCGATGGAGGACACGGCGGCTTGGGTGACCATGCCGGTGGCGACCGACGCATAAGGGAGTGCACTAGGTTGCTGCACGCTCGCTTGCGTGGGTTGCGGGGTTGGCATGGCCTGGGCGGCCAGGACCGGGATGCCGGCGGCCTGCCCCATCGGCAGCGCACCCACGCATCCGTCGGCACCGGGATAGGCATAACCCAACCCATCCTTGCTGCACACGTTGCCGAGCGCATCGTAGGCATTGGCCAGCAGCACCTGGTTGACGGTGGCGCCGTTGGCCATCGTCAGCCGACCTTCGGTCACCCGGTTCAGGCTGTCGTAGGTGAACTGCTCCAGGTAGCGGCCTTCCTTCTGGTGCGAAGCCAGATTGCCAGCGGCATCCCATACGTAGGCTTCTTTCACCAGGTTGCAACTGGTATTGCCCGCACAGATTTCGGTCAGCCGGCCGGTCAATGCATGATGTTGCCGGCGTACTTCCAGGTTGGCCTGCCCGCCCCGGATGTCCCGGACCACGTTGCCCCAGGCATCGGTGGCCAGCGTACGCATGTAGGTATCCACGGGACTGGTACAGGCCGGATGGCTGTCCATGTCATCGCTGGCGCAGGTGGCCACCGCCCCTCGGGCGCCGAACTCGGTCTTGCTCCACAGGCCGCTGGCGTCGCGCGATTTCCATGGCCGTCCCAGTTCGTCGTACTGCACTTCGGATCCGAACATGCCCTCGTCGACGATGACCCCGTTGCTGGTCGGGCGGCCCATCGTGTCGTAGCCAAAATGGCGTTGATAATCGAGCCCGGTGCCTGCCTGCCCCGACCAGGCCGCGTACTGTCCGGTGATGGATTCCCAGGTGGGTTGTCCGCTACCACCGGCGGCCGTGTCGTATTCAGTAGTGGACTGCGTTTCGATGGTGCCGTTGGCCAGTTTGGCGGTGACTCGCCAGGTACGGCCGCGTGCGTCAATCTCGCGCTCGGTACGGTATCCACCGTTGTCGGTCTGGGCTATCAACTCGCCCAGCGCGTTGTAGGCGAAAGTGGTGGTGCCGTTGTCCGGATCGGTCTGCTGGATTTTCCGGCCCAGCACATCGTAGGTGAAGCTGTTCGTGATGGTTCCGTTACCCGCATTGCGGGTCACGCTGACCAGATTGCCGTCGGCCCGATAGGCAAACTGGGTGATGAAGCCGCTGGCATCCTGCGTCGAAACCACCTCGCCCTTGCCGTTACGCACTTGCGTGGTGGGGTTGTTGCGCGCGTCGCGCGTGGTCGTGGCCAAGCCGGCGTACTGCGACGTCACTTGGCTGCCGTCCGGCGCCTGTGTGAGCGTGGGACGGCCCAGAAGGTCGTACTGGGTGGTGGTCCAGGCGCGGCTGGCATTGGTGCAGACCGCCGCCACATCGGCGGGGCCGGTGGTGCCGGCCGTGCCAGACAGGAAGAACGGGTTGGAGGTGCGCGCCACCCGCCCCACGCCGTCATACTCGGTGCACACCGCCGAGACGTCCTGGCCGCTGACGCCGGCATTGAAAGTCTCGGTGGCCTTCATGACGGGGCGGCCCAGTACATCGAAGTACGCCCATTGCCGGGGCGCCATCGTGGCGGCGACCTGCTGGCGGAATACCGCGCCAGCCGGACAGGCGACGGCTTCCGGCCCGCTGTTGCACCAGCGGTAGGTGGTCGTGCTGGTAACACCACCGCTGCCCGGAGAGGAAAATGGGGAGCTCTGGCTCCAGCTGACGTAGTCGCGGCCCAGTATCCCCTTGAGGGCCACGCTGCGGACGTTGTTGACGTCGCGCACGTCGGTGGCGTCGCCGAACAGGTTGCGCGCAATGACGACGCTGGTTCGGCGTTCCTCCGCGCCAGTTCCGTTCCAGAACGGCGCATAGGTGGCCACGGGGAAGCGGCCCCGCGCGTCGAATTCCACCCGTGAGTATCGGCGCAGCGCATCGAGCGAGGAAGGTCGGAATACCTGCCCGCTGGCAGAGCACCCGGTTGCCGGCGCGGCGCAGACCACGGACTGCAGGCGGTTACCGTAGTCGTCCAGGACGTAAGCGGTGGCCGAAGCCTGGTCGACAGCCCCGCCGGGCTGCGTACGCTCTTCGGTCAGCAGACCGGTACCGGCCCCACCCATGGCGTAGCTGAAGCCAGCAGTACGCACCACGTCCGGATAGCCCGGGCGACGATGGGTGACCGTGCTGGCGGTCAGGCGGCCCAGCCGCCAAGTGCTGGCGTTGTCGCTGTAGGTATTCTGGGTGATCTGCGTGGCCGTCAACGTGCTGGCGCCGGTGTAGGTATCGGCCACGGTCTGGGTGACGTTGCCGTAACTGCCATAGCTGAAGGCCGTGGCGATTTTGCTGGTGACGGCGCCGGTGTACGGATCTCGCAGCGTTTCCTCGGTGCCCTGGGTGCGCACGTGGATGGGCGTCTGGCTCGTCAACGAGCCGGCCATTTCCCAGCTTTGCACGCTGCTGGAGAACCATTGCCCGCCCAGATCCGGATGCGTGACACCAGGCCCGCTGAAACAGGCGTTGGTCACCGCCCCCAGACACGCCGGCGCCGCATAGGCCGCGCTGATGGCCTTCTTCACGGTTTGCAGTGGCAGGCCGGTGAACGGGAAATTCTGGGCGTAGGTAGTGGCGGTGACGACGTGTCCGCCGGTCTGGTTCGGGTCGATGGTCTCCAGAATGCCAAAGCCCAGGAATCCCCGCCCGCCCGCCTGCACGCGCGCATTGGCGTAGCGGTAGTAGAGATTGGCCTTTGCCGTCGCGTCGCCCGCGCGCGGTGCGCTGCTGGACACGCGAGCCACGACGTAGCTGGATGCCAGGACGTCTTGCACCGGGGCGCCCCGGCCCCAGTTCAAGCTGTTGCGCGACCCACTGGCGCGTCGATACACCGCGTTGTTGGTCAGCGGGACGTATTGGACCTGCGTCGTGGCGCCCAGACCGTTGGTGAAGCTGGTGATGACATCACGCGGCTGGAACGTCTGGGTGCCCCGGGAGAACGCGGTGCCCACGGTAGTTCCCGCGAAGCTCAGCGTCTGGAAATCCATGTTGCCGTCACCATCCACGTCCCCGAAGATCGGAACGTGCTTGTTCTGGTCACATCCACTGCCCTGGCACAACCGCGCATTGCCGCCCGGTAGTGCGGTCCCGGCGGCAAACGTGCCGTCGGGCAGCGCCTTACGCACCGCATAGCCCTTGTAGCTGCCGTAGTTGACCAGATACAGCAAGTCGGCCCGGCCATCGCCGGTGACATCCACGAACCTGGCCTGGTCCTTGAACTCGGTCAGCGGCAGGACCGTCTGCGCTGTGAAGCCGCGGCCGGTATTGAGCGAGTACGCCCAGTCACTCGACGAGGAGGTGCGCACCACCCTGTCGGACAGGCCGTCGCCATTGATGTCCGTCAGTACGATGGAGTAAACGGCGCTATTGGCGTTGGCGACATAGCCATGGGAGGCCAGCAGGATCGCACTGGACGTCTGCTCCTTGACCGCCATGGCATACAACCCCTTGGACTGGACGCGCTCCCAGCAAGGGTCGGCAAGAAGCTGGTTCTCGGGCTGATCGGGGTCCTGGTAACGGCTTACCAGCCCATCGGACGCGACGTTGGCGCGGCGTCGGGACAAGGCGGAAAGCTCACAACCCGGACCGCCTGTCCATAGCTCCGCCTGCGCATTCACCTGGATAATCAGATCCGAGGCCGCATCGCCATTGAAATCGACCATCTGCACAAAGTCGGTCTTGGTCGTAGGCGTTCCAGCAATCTGCATTTCGCAGTTCTGGACCTCCGGATTGGATGGATCGTTGCACCCTGGAATGATGGTGCCCAGGGACTGCGGATCCACCGAGGTCGTCCGTTCGTTCCCCCATCCGAATGCGGATGCCTGCCGCTCCATGATGCGGGTACGGAGCGCGCCGTCCCGGAAATAGACGATGTCGGTCAGGCCGTCGCCGTTCATATCCGCCAACTGCACCTGCGAGGTGATGGCCTGGACGGAAGGCACCGCGGGTGACAAACCCGCAATCAGGTTGGTGGCCATGTTGAAGTGCACGCCATTGGACGGATGCACGCGCCAGCCCTGGCCGATGACACTGGAGACGAACAAGTCGTCCAGACCGTCACCGTTGTAGTCGAACAGATGCCAGGCACCATCGCCGCGATCCGTGATGTTGGCCGGCACACAGTTCCAGGTGGTGTTGGCGTATGCCGGTTGCCCGCTGGCATTGAGGGTGCCGAGCATCGTGATGACCCAGCTACCGCCCGTGCAACCCGTGCCTGCCAGATACAGGACGGCCAGATCCTGGCGTCCATCGCCGTTGATGTCCGCGATCTTGAATCCCTTGAAGTGGTCGGTGGCCAACGTCAGGTTCGGCGGCGCTTCATACGTTGAAAACGCATGGGTGGCCGTACTCCAACCGAACATCGTCGCCGCCGAGCAGACCGCGGCGCTGCTGTCGCGACATTCCTGCAGGCCGATCAGCGTGTCCTGGCCGCTACCTGAAGGGGATGGCGCGTAGGTAAGCACGACGTGGCGCGCTTGCTGGTCCGAAGGACAGACCGCGTCGGCGCTGGCGCAGCTGGTGATGCTCTCCAGGCGCCGGGTCGTGGTGACCTGACCACCCGCCAGATATCCGCGACCCCATTGTGCCGCCGGCAGGATGCTGTAGTTGAACTGCACTTTTGCGTATGGCGCACTGGCGGTGGACTGGCCCGAGAGCGCGACTTTTCCGGTGTAACGGACCTCGCGGATGTGATGCTCACCGGTGCCGGCGCCGGAGGGATTCTCGTCGTAAAGGTAGTCAATGTAGCTCCCGCTCGAATCCTGGAAGCGGGTTTGTGCCCAGCTGATGGCGGCCCCTGTATTGAGAGGCGAAGTCGTCTCGACGTAGCCGTCCGGGCGCGTGGCGCCGCCGGCGTTGCTGTCGCGATCGCCGTACCAACTGATCGAGCCATCTTTGCGCTCGACCGTGAAGAACGACGGGCCTTTGGTGCCACCAGAGGGCGTGTAGGCGCAGACGCGGCTGAAGCTATCCAGTTCGGTGGCCAGCGCCACCCCACTCATGCCGCCGGCTGACGGACAAGTCGCCGAAGATGGGACCAGGCGCTGGCCATCCAGGCAGTAGCGGTCGCTGGCACTGAAGTTGACCGGCCGCGGGTTCCCATCCGGCGTGGCCGCACCCAGGAAATCACCGGCTTCGCGGGTGGCGCGACAACGACTGATGGAGGATAGCCCGCCAATGGACCAGCCCTTGCCGAGCGCGCCTGCCCCACCCTGGCTGGAGTAGCTCAGTGACAGCTGCGGCGTCACGCCTGCGGTACCCGGCACCGTATACAGCGGCACGGTGTAGGTCGCCGCGCCGGATTCATCGACGCGAAACTCCGCGCCTGTGGCGGATACTGCATCGGACAACGGGTCGGGGTTCGCCAATACTCGCGGTGGCAGACCACCACCGGTGACCTGCGCGACCACCTCGAAAACGAAGAGGCTCAGCGGAATCAGGAGAAGGCCGGCCACCAGCAGCAACAGGGCGGACGCACTGACGGAAAGACGACGAGCAGTCTGTTCGGACATGCGGAACTCCATTTCCGCGCCAGAGACTCCACCGCGCGGCAAATCACCGTAGCGACGACAACCCTTGCGAAGCCCGACTGCGACCGGTCCCCACCGGAGTTGCAGATTGCGATCCTCAATGCGTGGTGAGGTCGCCGCCGCAGTATCACTACCTCCAGCCGGGCGATCAAGTTTAACGAAAATTAAACGGCCCGCGGTAAACCCGTATCAGTAATGAATCAAGAATGGTCGGAGCACCCAGCATCGTTTTTCGCCATTATCTAGCCGTCTGGGAGCTATGCCCGATACGCTTGGCGCCAATACTCCAATTGACGCCGCGTTGTTCCCATTCGCTTTTGGATAACGCGCGTTCTTCAGCCTGATCCTGGCTCCGATAAATCAATCAAATACGATGTCCGCGTCAACGCCTCGCTCCACTCCCACTTAGAGGCGGGAATGGTTAAGGCAGCTCCACAACCGATGGGTGGTGGCCTATCCCGCCGTGACCTGGCGTTGGGGTTGGCAAAGGGGACGCAATTTACTATCACCCCAGGGCGCAGGGGGGGGGATTGCGAATCACGCGCGCATCCAGCACTGACGCAGCTTGGCGTCTTCGCCTCGGATGCTGACGCGAAGTGGCTCAAGATATCCAAAGTTAAGAACTGACGCAGTGAGTGCAGAACGTTCTCTCACCGTCAATGCGGAAGCACCTGGCATTAGCGATGGCATCAGATTCTTTACTGATCCTGGTGACCTTGAATTCAAACCCTTCACATTCGGCGATGGATTTTGCTTTTTCTTGACATCGGTATCCGTGTGCGAATTGGCGTGATCAAAGCAGCAACAGAGAAGCTAAAGGAATCGAAATACGCCTTGGACCAATATGGAGAGGGACTCATGCAAAGACGGCAGATTTTGATTATTGCGGTTCTCGCTATTTCTGGCTGTGCATCAATGGGCGGACCAAAGGTCACCTGGCCATGGACGGGCGACGTATGCAGCAACTATCCATGCACCGCAAAAGATGCCTCTCAGACCTATCATGAGGCCATTGCCTACTGTCGCACCGTTCATAACCACTACGAACGCTTCGGCAACCGGCGTTCTTCAGCCAACCTTGGGATAGCCGCGGTAGGCACTCTGGCGGGTTCTGTTATCTCCCCGATTGCCAAAGGCACCTCTGCAACAGCTTGGTCTGGCCTCTCTGGCGCCACGAATGCACTCCAGGCCTCCTTGGATGAGAGCTTCGCGCCGGCTATTGTGGCCAACAGATTGGCGGAGATTAAGCTGGCACTGACAACAGGGGCGAGCAGCTTCTCCAGCGCTACATCTGATGACAGTAAAGTCAACGCCGCGATCGAAATGGCCGCTGCTTGCGGCATGGCCCCTGGAGCGGCCGACAAGAAGTCACTCAACGCTCTAACTCAGTGAAGTGTTTTGGCGTTCAATTTTATTTAGATAACCTGGCGGGGATTTATACCTACCCGGCTTGGACTAAATCCGACGGGTAACGACGCCGGATTTCACGCAACAAGGCATCGGCAAGCGTCAAGGCGATCGACGAACT
>Ga0247823_10002219_pt1 | contig 16086 bp, 15 predicted proteins | sample 13C_PalmiticAcid_2_FD_192426 | JGI IMG/M metagenome (GOLD analysis project Ga0247823, IMG submission 192426) | Soil microbial communities from agricultural site in Penn Yan, New York, United States - 13C_PalmiticAcid_Day30 | ecosystem: Environmental > Terrestrial > Soil > Agricultural land...
GGTATTGTCTTTTTAGGGGGAGGGGGCTGGAAGAGGGCGGAGAGATGGGATGTGGTGGACTGTTTCCAAGGACGATGGAAGGTCACGCCGTGTATAAATTTGGGGGCGGATAAAACCCATGTATCTGTATCACCAGGCCATGTAGCATGCAAAGGAGCATTGCCGGCGTTTAGAGAAGGAATCTCATGTGCTGGATCTGACATGATGTGATAAAATCAACAGGGTATGGAGACCAACCCTTGTGCGCCTGATCTGTACGGAACAGTTCAAACCCCAAGTCAAATATGAGAGCAGAAATCAAAGTGTTATACCTGTTGCGTCTGCCCCGCGATGTTGTTTAAAGCGGCTCTAACCTCTCATCTAGATAAGCATATCTCGAGTAAGCAGGTCCCCAGCCCTCAATCTGGCAGCAGCCCCTATCCACCCCTTTCTCCAAATTCCCTTGCCCAGTCCTCGTATTGCTTGAGACCTGCTTTGTTAACGCTGGGCCTGATGGTGGTGAGGCTAGCAACAAAGTCTGACAGTTCAATGGGACGTATGTCGTCCATAGTCATCTGCAATAAGGCCTCGCCTAAGGACCGCAGCGGCCCCATCGCTGCGTCCTTGGCCAGCGCCGTGATATCCGAGCCCGAGAACCCTGTGGCACAAGTTAGATACCGTTGTTCGGAAAGTTCAGGGAAAACAAGGTGCTTACCATCAGTCATCCCGACAAGGGAGTCGATGTCGGCATCACTCAGGGTATGTTTCTGCTGCTGGAGCAGCGTCTTGAGCTGCACCGCTCGTGTGTCGGCCTCGGGCAGCGGTATGTACTGACGCCTTACAAATCGTCTCCTCGCGGCCTCGTCGATGGCCCAGGGCAGATTCGTAGCGGCAAGGACAAGCACCCTATTCGCGTCCCCGCGCTCCTTGTCCTTCTCCCCTACCTCCCTCCCCGCCGCCGCGCGCTGCAGATCGCTCCACTGGATCAAGAACTCAGTCTTGATCCTTCTCGTGGCCTCGTGCTCGCCGGACCCCGACCGCTGAGACAGCAGCGAATCGATCTCGTCGACGAAAATAATACTCGGGGCGAACACTTTGGCCAGAGAGAAGAGCGCGCGGACAAGCTTCTCGGACTCGCCTAGGTACTTGCTGGTGAGGCTGCTTGCGGAGATGGAGAAGAAGGTCGATTTGGACTCGGTGGCCACAGCGCGCGCCAACATTGTCTTGCCCGTGCCGGGTGGCCCAAAAAGCAGCATGCCCCGTGCGGGCTCGCGCAAACCCATGAATAGGTCGGGCCGGAGGAAGGGGTAGACGACGGTCTCCCGCAGGGCGTTCTTGGCCACTTCCAGCCCCGCGATATCGGTCCAGTGGACCTCGTCTCCTTGGACTATGATCTCGTTCAGGATCTGCTTGGCCGCGTGTTGGTCGACACCTGGAGGAAGCTTTTTAAGGACCGCCGCCTTCCGCTTCTTCCATGCGTTTGCCGCTTTGGTCTGCTCGTCTTCTGTCGAACTGTCAGAAAGCTCAGCTAGGGAGTCGGCAATAAGTGAGGCTTCTTTTTGCCGCCCGCTGCTGAGCTTATGTCGCGTCGATCTCGCTGGGGTGTCAAATGATGAGGATGAAAGGTCAGAGGTCGGCGAAGAGGCTAGCCCTGACTGGGCTTCCCGCCTCCTGATTCCCAGTTGCGTCGTGCTGATGCTTCTACTGGACGGGGGGCGAGCAGCTTTGGGCTTGCTCGCAGAGAGCGCGGTCGAAACCGATCTCCGCGAAACCATGGCGGAATCCGACGATGTCTTTCTCCCTGAAGGGCGGCTTTTTGGTCCTTCCGACAGGCCCGTGTCCGCATCCGATATTTCTCTCACTCTCCGCGCCTGGGGCGTCTGTGGAGGAGCAGTCCTCAAGCGAAGTGGCTGTTCTCGGTTCGGGGATTGGCGTTCGTGGCTGTCTCTCAACGCGAGCGAATTCAGCGCGCTCGACGCCGCGCTCACAGATATTGGAGAAGGCCGTGTGGAGAGGTAACCATCAGCCTGCCGCACGTCTGAAAGATCAACACTCACCCTCCTGTCGGATGGCTTCACCGGGCTCCGCGTTCGAGGCGTGGTCAGCCTTCTAGAGTTGCTGTCCCATGTCTTGTACAGTGATTCCGTGCTTTTCCGTGGCTGCTCTGACGGGGTAGGCGGGTTCGGAAGCGGGCGCGACAGCTCTTGACCGTCCCCAAGGCCCTGGTCTGCGGTATCTCGTTGGCCTAGTAAACCCCATGCCAATACCGCCGCTTTGCTGGCTCCAGGACCGTCTGCTGGTTTCTGAGGCCGCCGTAGAGTCGTCTTTGTAAGCTTCTCCCCTAGCCGGCTAGAGCGCAGAGTGGTACGCATTGTATGTCTTTCCGGACTGGATGCTCTTGATGACTTCTTCTCTGGAGAGAGTTGTCCGGGGGTAGAGCCGAGCGGTTTCCGTGATGGCGAAGACGATGCGACATCGTCGGCTTGTGGTGAGCTCTCTCCAACAGCAGACTTCTGAAAGGAAGGAGTCCGGGAATGAGCCGAGCTTCGTCTGAGCACGTCTGGCCTCGCCAGGTCTGTGTAAGTGACGGCGGGGATGGTTCCGTTCCCTATCCAGCCCTGCTCTTGCTGCTTGAGCACCCCCGAGTCCCCAGCCTCCGGCGGGAGCTTGTTCGTTTTGTTTTCGAGTGTAGATGGGCCATCTTGGACTGCTTCGTGACGCGAGATTCGGAGGGCTTCGAGGAGGTCGATTCGTTCTTTACACTGCAGTTCCAGCTGATGGAGGCTTTCTACCAGAGCCTTTTCTGTCTCGGATCGGGGTGTAAAATTCGGGAGAACTCTGCTGGCGTTGTGGTCGTAGATCTGCTCAAGTGCGTGCTTCCAGCATCGCATAGCCTCGCCCTCGTTCCCCTGTACCGCGCACATCAGCTGCTGTGAGTTTTGGGCGTGGGATGAGGGGCTAAACAGTTGTGTTGTGCCTACCTTGCTCTCGTAGTATACGGCAGTGGAGCACGTCAGGTAGCTCTCATCGTATGTCTTCTGCAGGATGGACAGGGCCGTCGCGGTCCTGTTACCGAACATCGTGGTTCTCGGGGCGTGTGGACATTCCGGACGCGGATGTGGATTGCCGACCAGCGGGCTCAATCAAGTTAATGTTGGGAGGGCGGATAAATCGCGGTGTTGTCAAGACTGCCAGGTAAGGTACAAGCTGGTATGCTCGTGGCGGGACAGCGAACCGCTGGGATCGGATGTTGTTCACGATGTCCCGCGCAGTCGAGGCTCTGCCTTGGGGAGGGTATGGGGTCGAGTTACAAGCGAATGTTCTGGGCTGTAATCCCGTATCGGGAGCGACACTAACGTTGACACTGGCGGGCGCGGCAGTGGAGGTGGGGCTGTGACGTCGAATGCCTGGGCTTCGCGGTGCCCCGCAGTTTGGGCCAGTAGGGGTCTGGACACGCTGTAATTTACAGGGCCATACACACTTTCACATTGTGCCATATGACATCGACCATGACGAGCTGCCAAAGTCCAAGATGGTTCACTATTGAGATGTGTAGATCGACTCATGACAACAGCACCCGGATTTCGCCAGAGGTCCTTGGGAACAAAACCCGGAGGCTCTGGAACTCGTCCGACTCCCCGTGTTGCTGTTCGGCCATCTCGTCGGCCAGCATCAGCATCTCCTCAACATGCTCAAAATCTACGCAGAATTTCTCGGCAGCCTCCTCGGTGATGTCCTGAGCCAGCTTCGAGTCCTGCAGATTCTTCAGCTTCTCCACCGCATCCATCAACGCCGACGGCAGAAAGTCGTCCAGCAGCTGGCTCGCCTGGGACAGCGTGGGGCCTTGAACGGTCTCCAACGATGACACCTTCTCCACGTCCTCTTCGCTCTCCCCGAGCGGCTCCAAGGATACAATCAGAGCGTCTAGGCCAGACTCGGTACGGAAAAACCGATACTGTGTCTCCACTAAACGGACTCTCTCCTCCTCGATTTGCGCCTGGAGCTGGGCCACGTGCCGCTGCGTGAAATCGAATGGCGAGAGACTGCCCTGGGCAGTCAACAGACAGTTGATGAGAAAGATGGAGCTCGAAGGGGCGCGAAGCGACTTGGCCATGTTGGTTGACCCGGATATGAAGGGATCAAATGCCTCGGTGAGCACCGGTTCAAACTCGTCCTCTGGGTCGCCCGCAGCAGTGAATGACGTCTCGTACGTCTTCATGATGGCGGTTAGCTGTTCCAGGGCATCGAGCAAAAACTCGGGAGGCCTTAGGTCCGCAGGCGTGTGCTGGAAGTCACCCTGGACCGCCGCAACGTGGTCCCGAGCCAACGAACGGAACTGCCGTAGCGCCTCGGATTCGAGCACTCCCAGAGTCTCGACGAGAGAGGAGTCCGTACTAAGCAGCCTCGAAAAGGTGCTCTTGTAAAAGCTGAGTAGGTTTGCAAGCTTGTAGGCCAATATCGTCTCCTCGTTGGTTTGGATGACTTGCTCAACCCGCTGACGCAGTATGCGTGCTGCGCCAGACATATCACGGTCGACCAGCTCGTTCAGCGTCTTCACGGCGTCGAAATCGTCCGATTCTTCGCCATCCTCAGCGGCAAGCCGCCAAACCTCGTTGTCCCGGCCAGCCTGGATCCCCTTGGCAATCTCATCGCCTTCGCCAACAAATAAGCCTTCCAGCGCCTCCCTCTCGCCGACAGCCGCCGAGTGAGCCCAGGCAAGCATGTCCCCGACGTACCTTAAGGTATCGTGTGCGGTAAGTTCGATGGGTTTGGCTGACGGGTCCTCCCTGCCGGAAGGCGAGCTTCCCGTCAGTGCCGTGTAAAAGGAGTTGGACAAGACCTGCTCCCGCGCCTCGGCGAAGAAGTCGAGGCAGTTCTGGAATAGGCTGGGGCGCTCGGCCAACACGCGTAGCGCGCGACGGATCGAAGAGCCGATCTGAGGATTTTCCAGGTTGAGCGTCTTGAACTCCCTCTGAACCCATTTGTAGAGCTTCTGGAAACCCAGGTTGAGATTGTTGGACGTCTGCTCCATAATCTCCAGGCCCAAAGTTTGGTTCTCAAACCCGAGGAGTATTTCGCAGTCATTACTGATCCTCCTCGCTTTGGCGAGGGTAGCAAAAAAGAGGTCGTCTACGGGCTCCGAGGTCAGCGTCAGGGCTGCTGTTTCGTCCTCGGAAAGCGCAAAGTTGGCGTTGAAACTATTGAGCAGGGCTTGCTTTTGCTCAACCTGGCGACGTTGAGTCATGAGCTGGGAAGCTTCCGCCAGGGGCGTTGATGTCGCCTTGTGAGCTGCACCGATTTGCGTCTTCATCTCGTGAAAGCTTTCATTCAGCCGGCCGATTGTGGTGCCGATGCGCCGGAGTTGCTGGGCTCATGTCAGTTTCCAATCATGAGCCAACGACACATTGAGATACAGCGCGTGTATGGCACATATCGTACCTCGGCAACCCTTGCGAACTCATCGACGATCTCTCCATTGCTGTCAATGACCTCCTTCTGCAGGTCCAACCGAAGCTGCCGGCGAGTCTCTGCCGTGTTGGCAACACCCCTCTCATCCAAAAGCGCAAGAGCCTCTCGGAACTCTGTGTCTGCGTAAGACGATGAGAGCACGGTTGTGACCTTGGAGGAAAGGGGGTTCACAGCTCTGGACAGCGCAGCAGTAGGCGGTGCCGCCGTGCTCTGCGGCGACAAAGGCCCAGGGCTTGAACTCATCATGGGTTATGTTGCTGTGTTGTCGGAATGCATCAGTACGTTGCCGCTGGCATCATGATGGTATGTCGAGGTTGCCCCTTTTTGGTGTGTTTTCACCAATTCGTCGATACGGTGCCGAGAGACTGGATATGTGCAAGGTGGTGTTTGCTGGAATGCTACTGTGTACTACGTAACTTTGAAAGATACAGTATTTCTTGACCTGCCGTGTCCACAGGAAACCGAGCATGGATCACATGGGGAAACAAGGATGCATGGTCTTGCCAGGGCGCGGATAAGTGATAAGAGTCTTGGCAGGATACTCCAGAGCACACCGCCTGCCGTAAGGGTGCTTAGCGCAGGCTGCTGGAGCTCGGGCCTTCGTCATTCTGGCTCAGTCACCTGGTGGTGCAAGTGCAAGGCAGCCAATACCAACCACCAGTGCCTAGAGCGCTAGGTACTCTTTCACATCCGAACACAGCCCGTACAACAGCAAACTGCAACTGGAGGACAACACCTCCTGACCGCAGTCAGTAACACCATCGAAACGGCCTTCTCGTGACTCCTCTGAGCCGGTTTTGTGGAGACGCCTCTACCTTCCCCCTCTACACGAGTTCGTCTCCCCAAGAACCACCATCATTGATCTCAGAGAGCCTCCCGAAAACGGCTGACCAGAACTTGCCTCTAGACCCTATCTTTTTGAATCTCTACGGCCTCTTCAAATGCCACCAAACACCCCAGACGGAGCCGCACCTTGAGGCCAGTCCGCGATGACGTCCAACGTCTTTTCGAAGTTTGTTCCGACAACCCAGGGCCGCTCGTTCTACGAAGATCTCAGACGCCGGGAAGAGGATACTGAAGACCGTGCCGGTCTGTTGGACGAGGACGAGGAAAACTTCAACCACAACTTTCACGACTACGATCTGGACCATGCGGAAGGGTTGGGGGTTGAAGACAGCCGCACCACGCTGGGCGCTGTAACCAGCCCGACAGCGAGAGCCCGTGGGCGATCTGGAGGGCGGCCTCACAGAGAGATCCGGCCGATGTGGGCGCCGCATGAGGATGACGGAGACAACGACGTTCCCGCTTCGCTGCTGGTAGAGCTTAACGAAGGAGATGCCCTGGGCGCCGCGGGGCAGTCAAGCAGGAACAAAAGGGGGAAACAAACCGCTGCTATTCCTGGTTCGTCGACTGCGCGGGCCCAGTGGGAGACAACTCAGGCGCAGCAGAGGTTGCACAGCGATGCCGATTTTGGACCACCTCGACCCGAGAACGGTCTACCAAACTCCCTTTTTGCCGGGATGGTGTCAGGCAACGCCAAGAAGATGGCTGAATGGAGATGGGCTAATGTCCTGAATCTCGACATCTACATGAAGTATGTCTACGACTACTATCTCGGCAACGGCATGTGGTGCATCATAGTTGATAGGGTTCTGCATCTGGTGTAAGTGACGACGGCGGAGGTACCCTGAAGTGGGGCAGGGGTTACTCCATGCTAACTCGGTACAGAAACGTCGTCTTTGTGGCCGTCCTCTTGACCTTCCTCTCTCAGTGTGTCGACTACGGCCAGATTCGCGGTAGCCAGAAGCTTTCCCAGATCCTCATCCCTCAGTGCACCAAGAACATGTCGGGCTTGTGGAATCTGGGCCTGTGGATGTTCGCTTTTTACTTCATATGGAAAACGATCCAATACGTCTTGGATATGAGGCGGCTGCTACACGTCCGCGACTTCTACGTTCACCTCCTAAACATTCCCGATCAGGACATGCAAACCATCACGTGGCAGGAGGTGGTAGCTCGCATCATGGCGCTGAGAGACCAGAACCCCAGGACTGCGACGAACCTGACCGCGAAGCAACGACAGTGGCTCGGCAGCCAATCCAAGGAGAGGCTCGACGCATCGGACATTGCCAATCGCCTCATGAGGCGCGAGAACTACTTGATTGCGTTGGTCAACAAGGACATACTCAACTTGACGATCCCGTTGCCCTTGTTGCACAATCGCCAGCTCTTCTCCCGCACCATGGAGTGGATACTCACTTTTAGCATTCTCGACTTTGTTTTTGACGAAGGCGGCCAAGTAAACCAGGAGTTTTTGAAGACAGAGCGCCGAGGCGAACTCAGTATGAAGCTCCGCGGAAGGTTCATTTTTGCCGGAGTCATGATCCTTATCCTCTCGCCCTTCGTGGCAGGGTACCTTATCATTGTCTACTTCCTCATGTACTTCCATGTATGTTGAATCCTGACTCGACCGAAGCACTGGTGGAATCTGACCAAACTTCACAGGAAATCCAAAAGAACCCCTCCGTCTTGTCTTCACGGACATACACCCCCCTGGCGGAATGGAGATTTCGAGAATTCAATGAACTGCCCCATCTCTTCCGAAAACGGCTCGACATGTCCCACCCTTTCGCAAGCCACTACATTGACCAGTTCCCCAAAGCCAAGACGGAGATGTTGGCTCGAACCGTGGCCTTCATTTCTGGCGCCCTAGCTACCGTACTCGCCGTCGCCACGGTGGTCGACCCGGAGCTCTTCCTGGGCTTTGAGATCACTCCTGACCGTACCGTTCTCTTCTACACGGCCGTTTTTGGAAGCGTCTGGGCATTCGCTCGAGGCAGCATATCCGACGAGAACTCGGTCTTCGACCCCGAGTACGCCATGCGCAATGTCATCCAGTACACTCGGTACGAACCGGACCATTGGAAGGACAGGCTTCACGGCTTCGACATCAAGCAGGAGTTCTCGGAGTTGTACAAAGTCAAGGTGGCCATCTTTGTCGAGGAGATTCTCAGCATCCTGACCACCCCCTTGGTCCTGTTCTCCAGTCTCCCAAAGTGCAGCGACCAAATCATCGACTTTTTCCGCGAGTTCACCGTCCATGTTGATGGACTGGGCTATGTCTGCACCTTTGCCGAGTTCGACTTCAAGAAGGGCATCAAGAACCGCAAGGGGAACAACGAGGGGGATGTCCGGGACGATTACTACTCAACCAAGCATGGAAAGATGGAGGCATCTTACTATGGCTTCATGGGCAATTACGGAAACTTCGCCCTCAACCCAAAGACGGGCGCCGCGTCGTATCTCCCTCCAGGGGCCCGCAATCAGTTTCATCCCCCGCCGGCATGGCCAAGCATCAACCCGGGCCAACCGGCCGCCGACCTACAAGCCTCGAGAATGGGCCGCGAGCGAGCGAAGACGCCCCGTTTCGGCCCTTCCATGGCCCAACCCTCTCCCATGACGTCCATGCTGCTCGACCCACACCATCAACCGCCAAACCCTACGCTCGCCGGGAGAGCTACCCATGCGCAGCGCCAACAACGTGGTGGGCACCAGGGAGTCATCGAAGAGACTCTAGAAGACGATAGTGAGGTGAGCGATGTCGGGCGGCGGGGAGACGAAGAGGCGTATGAGAGCAACGGAGGGCTCGACGAGTCGGCATGGCAGACGTCGCCGGCCCGGACTTTGAGCAGGGACAACAGTGGAGCAGAAGGCCATGGACCGCCGGAAGGTGGGGTTGTTCACATGATTTACCAGTTCAACCAGGCGCAACTGAACCGCACGCCGGGCGGTGTTAAGTGAGAAACGATGGAGGCGGCGATGAGGTCGCGAATTTTTATCAGCATCAAACAAGCATGGTTTCCATGTTGAGGGTTTGCGGCTCGGGATGGTTACAGGAACGGTCACGGGAAAGGCGTTGGCAGATACACCTTCTGAAGGCGTCGACCAGTCAAGAGGAGGACAGGTTACAGAGAGGGGCAGGGTCGGTGGCGTTCAGGGGATGATAACATATCTTGCATACTGTGGTACTGTCTTACTTCCCAACTTAGCAAACAAGGAGTCATGAAATTCAGGACATCAGACCGTGGCAATGCGGTAAGCTTGGGCATCGCTTGTTCTGACCCGGCCACGTGCGGACTGGAGCTTGCTTGTGACTTAGGTAGGTGGAGGACTGCCGCCCCCACTAAACAACGAGACAAACCTAATGTGTCATGCCGTCTGGCCGTCGTGAATCAGATAACACCGATTCGGCACAATTGGCTTGTTACCCACACATATCGCTCACGGCGGTGAATTCGCTTGGTGCCTCGGAGAAAGCGCAGGGTGCCTTTTTCGGGCCCGGCGGAGACCCGCCGCGGATCTGATAAGGGAGCTGCATGGATGTTTTACCGAGGATCTTGGCTGCATCGTGAGAGCTGATGGATCAGTCGGGGCATCTCCGGCCAGTGATCCACCTCCATTCTCACCAAAGGAGTTCAGAGGAGCCACTAAAAGCCCCAAGGTTGCGGGGCGGCCAGTGCTTCTTGCCGCCCGCCACCCCTGCCGGTCTAGTGGTCCAGTGTCAATTCCCCGACCTCCGGGGGACTTCTGCGACAGCAACCGAACTGGTTCCATTTTTTTTCTGGGCAGCCTTGGACAAAGCCGACAGCGGTCGTCGAAAAATTCGGAGAGTGTTTGCCCGTCACACACGGCATCACCACCATCATCCACCGGAGGAGAGCCCCGGCTTTGCATCTTCCTTCGTTGCGAGACGACCACAAGACACAGCCATCGACCTCGGGCCTGGTAGGCATTGCTGCTGGAAGCTGCTTGATCGCCAAGACGTTTGCGGTCAGAACACGGGTTTGACGTGGTCTGGTGGTTTGCGGTGACAGCAACCCCGAGCCAGCCTCAGTCTCCCTGTATTGCGTCACTCGGTGCTGCTGCTATCGCCGCGCAGAACCGTCACCACCACCCTCGCGCCCCGCCCACTTTTTTCCCCACGACAAGCCCAGCCTTCAACCTGGCTCTCGACGTAGGCGCGCCGGGAGCCGTGGCTCCTGCAATGGCTCAGCCAAATGCCGAGCCCGTGGAGGACTACGAGTACGTCGCAGTCCTGCCTTGCCCATTGCCGGGCCAAGGGAGAGGAAGATTGAACGAACTCGAGGGCGCTGACACGGCCACAGTTATGAATCGCTCCCGCCCAACTTCTCGTTGCTGCAGAACATGGCTGCCGGCGCTTTCGCCGGCATTGCCGAGCACTGCGCAAGTAAGCCGTCCCCCATTCCTGATTCCCGAGCCCATATTGGGTTCTCCTTCACCTGAAGCAAGCTGGGTGCTGACCAGCTGTAGTGTACCCTATCGATGCCATCAAGGTGAGCAGCCGCTGCGTCCTTGCCGTGCCGAAATCCCCCTACCGTCCACTTCGAGATAGCATAGCTGACTGGCTTTTGCGGGCTCGCAGACACGCATGCAGATAATCAACCCTGCCTCCTCGACCGTCGGGACCGGCGTGATCCAGGCCACATACCGGATGGCGAGCACCGAGGGTGTTCTCAGCTTATGGCGTGGCATGTCCAGCGTGATAGTTGGGGCGGGTGAGTGTTTGCGCGAGGACGTATGGGCGGGGGACTCTTCGGGCTGATTGTGGATGTTTCTAGGCCCTGCGCACGCCGTCTACTTCGCGACTTATGAGGCGGTCAAGCACGTCATGGGCGGGAATCAAGCCGGTGTCCACCACCCACTGGCTGCCGCGACGAGCGGCGCCTGCGCGACGATTGCCAGCGATGCGCTGATGAACCCCTTTGACGGTATGCACCACTCCGACGGTTGCACAAACCCCGGCAGTGCATCGCTAATCTTCTTTTTCCAGTGATCAAGCAGAGAATGCAGATCCAGAACTCGGCGAAGATGTACCGCTCCATGACCGACTGCGCCAAGTACGTTTATAGGAAAGAGGGTCTCGCCGCCTTCTACGTCTCCTACCCGACGACCCTTTCCATGACAGTTCCCTTCACTGCCCTCCAGTTCCTCGCCTACGAGTCCATATCGACCTCGATGAACCCGACCAAAAATTACGACCCCCTGACGCACTGTCTCGCCGGCGCGGTGGCGGGTGGTTTTGCCGCGGCGCTTACGACGCCCATGGACGTGATCAAGACGATGCTGCAGACCCGCGGTAGCGCGGCGGACGCCGAGTTGAGGACTGTCAACGGGTTCATGGCCGGCTGCCGGCTGTTGTACCAGAGGGAGGGCGCCCGCGGCTTTTTCAAGGGCGTGCGGCCGAGAGTGTTGACGACCATGCCCAGCACCGCAATCTGCTGGTCGGCCTATGAGGCGTCAAAGTGAGTGATGGCGCTGGTCATTTCGAGCGAGAGGCCGAAGTACTGACAGTGTTGCGTTTACAGGGCCTACTTTATCCACCACAACAGCAACCCGTCATGATGGGACCCTAGAGACGCGATGCCTTAATTTGACGAAGGTACTTCGACCTCGAACCCGACAAGAACCCCCACAGACGGAGACTAAACAGACAACCAGTGATTTTATCCAGGATAGGGTGGTCCATCTACAAAGGGTTGCAAAATAGAATCCTCGTCGCTTCAGTTGGGGAATTGAAAGGAGGAAGGGGCGGCATGCGGCCTCTGGCCCTCGAGCGGCCTGGTCAACGGAAAGAAGCCGAGGTGTTGTGTGTGCTGCAGCCCAGCACCGTGTACATAAATCTCTTGTTGTCTCGCACCAGCTGGTTTTTAGATGTTTTGAGAGGGGCGTTTCTGCCGAGTACCTACCGTACCGTTATGGAATGGGACCATGGGTTGGCTGGGTGCCTACCTACTTCCCTAACCTGCTGCAGCCCCAGTGTGCCACATACCAAAAGTTTGAATCGCTTGCACGGTATGGTTGCTCTTGACATTCAACCGCCTGACCAATAGCACGCGTCAAATCTTTCTTGCTCTCTCTCTCTCCCTCTCTCTCCCTCTGTCTCTCTCAGTCGTTGTCAGTGGTTTACGAAGCCCACTTCTCCTAATACGAAGCATTTGTGAGCTGACATACATCACTCGCCCCGGGCTGGAAGGCTGAGGTCAGGCGCTCGCATCGAGGACTCGGGTCCGACCCGTGTCGGCCTCAAGGGCTGCGCCCGCCGTTACATCGGGCGGTGAAGGGCGGGCTGGGAGGGAGGGGAGGAGGTATGTAGGAAGTCCGGACTCGGCGTGGGCTGCCAGAGGACACATTTACTCTCCCGTCACACATTATCAGTTACTTCCATGGAGATGTTAGGAGTTCTGGTCTGGTGTGTTGGATCTAGATAGTTGTATGTCCATGGACATCTAGATGGATTCTTCGCAGCACTTGCAATGCACTAAAATCGGTGAACTACGCAGATATGTATGCTCACACAAAGATGGCACATTGACAACTTGGCATCTTCTTAAGCTTCTGCATACACGCTCGCTCCCTTCTCCCCAATAATACAACCCAACTCTGTGTGAGGAAACAGACCATGACCATGTGCTGCTGTTTGCTCCTGAGGCCTGCCTTGGACAGCGCCTCCCCTTACTCCGCGAAAACACCCAAACTCCCTTCTGTTTGATGCGAGAAAGATAGAAATGGTAACAACAGCAAGATTTAATGCCCGAACGGGAACCCAGACCCGCCAAACTTGAATTGGAACTGCTGGCCACCCCCGCCACCACCACCCTGGTGGAACATAAACGGATGGCCCTGGCCGCCGAACGGGTTCCCCTGGTACTGCTGCTGCTCGTGAGAGTTGGGGTCGTCGCCGCGGTCGAAGCGGGCGCGCAGCTCCGGGTTGCTCAGCACCTCGTACGCCTCGATGATGGCCGCCATTTTCTTCTCGGCCTCCTCCTTAGTGAGCCCTTGCTTGGCCGCCTTGTCCGGGTGGTGGAGCTTGGACAGCTTGCGGTAGGCGGCCTTGATCTGGCGCTCGTCGGCGTCGTGGGCCACACCGATGACCTTGTAGTAGTCTTTTGTCTTGCTACGCTTAAGGGCGACTTGGGCCTTTTGCATGAGCGGGTTGATGATGTCGTCCTTGCCCGAGTTGGCTTCGGCGGCTTTGCGAAGAGTGTTGATGCTGGCCTCGAACTCTTCCGAGTCCAGGAGGTGCTTGGCGCGGTTGAGCAGGCCGTAGAGCGAGTTTTCGTCGTGTTGGAGCGATTCCTCACAATACTCCTTGGCCTTCTTGCTGTTTGACTGTTGGGGACATTAGATATCGCCTTCATTATGAGCATCACTGTTGCGCATAAACTCACCTCGTGATATGCCTGGCAGGCCATCTCCACTAGCCTGGCAATCAAGACATTCCCTGCCGCCTTGGGGATGGTGCCGTCCTCCCTCAACATGTGCACTTGGTCCTTGACCTCCTTGATCAAACCCTCACCGTCCGTAGACGGTACGAGCTGCCGCACCGCTGTCATGTGCTGGTTCTTCTCGAGCGCCTTGGTAACCTTCTGCACAACCTTGTCCACCTGCTTCTCAATCTTCAACATCCGCTTGCACTCCTTGGACTCGGGATCCGAATGCAGGCACTTGCGGATGGACGCCATGCCCTCTTGTAGCTCGCCCAGCGCGTAAAATTGAATGGCCGAAATCTTGACGTGGGGTGATGTGTCGCCGGGCTTCATTTGCAGGATGTGCTGCAGGTCACCGATGCCTCTCTCCATTGCGCCCCGCTCGAACGCACACCTTGCGCGCAGCTCCCGTAGCGACAGCGCGCGGTTCGCCGTCAAGATGGCGTCGTCGGCTTGCTTGACGCATTCTTCCCAGTTCTCTTCCTTAGCGGCCGCCTCAGCAAGTGTTGCTGCCCCCTTAGCCTCCTCGAGGCTCGCGAGCTCCTCGGCCCTCTTTGCCTTCTCGTAGTGTTCCTTCGCCGCGTCCCAGTCGCCATGGCGAGCCTTCAACTTTCCCAGCTGAACATGCGCTCCCTCAAACCCGGGCTTGAGTGAGAGCACCCTTTGGAAGTCGTCGGTGGCTTGCGATGTGCGCCCCAGCGAGAGGTAGGTGGTCGCCCGCTTGAAGAAGGTAAGGTAATTGGTCGGGTCCCTGGCAATAGCGGCATCATAGTATGCTAGAGCATCGCTGGTCTCGCCCCTGGAGAGATGGCCTTGGGCCGAAGCCAGGAGCTTAGAAACGGGGGTGTCGGCGGGAATGTCGGATGGAGACAAGCACGCCACCAGCGACGGTGCCGACAGAATGCTGGCGGCAAACGCCAGTGTCGAGAGACGGATCAGCATGGCGGCGGGTTTGGTGAAAGACGAAACTCGGGTTGCGTTTGCGATGGTTCCCGGGGGCGGAAAGCGACCTGAGGTGCTGTGTCTCTAGCCGCAGAGGTGCGAGTTGCGCGCTGTGGACAGCGGAACAAGGGGTGGCCCCAAGCCGGAGGATAAGCCGAGAATTCAAACAGACTTATCAGTCGTTGGCGCAATGCTGTCAAACACAGTTAAGTGGTCTAAAGCATCTCGAGGGAAAAAGGACGCCAGCCGTTTTGTCCACGCTGTACTTTTCCAAAACGTTCAGCAATGCAAGCAATCTGGCCACTGCTGTTTTTGGCAGCAGCCTCTGGTGCCTGGATTCGAAGAAGAGGCCACTAATACCATTAGCGCCACCCCTCACAGTGCATATGACAGTGCACTTTTGCCACTTTCATTGGCAAAATGCATGGGATTGCCGAAAAGGGAAGCGGCCTGGAAGCCAGCCGAGTGGGTCTTTCGTGGGGCATGCGACCGAATGGCAAAACTTTTGACCGCTTTTGCAACTTTGGGGCCGAAAAAATATTATCGGATCTTGAATCGCACTCCATCAAACCGGTCCCGCAATTGACGGCACCAGCGAGACAACTAGGACTTCAAACCCCCGCCGTCAACACAACTCCCACGGCGGAAACCAGTCGCAATGTCGTTTAGAGGAGCGCCCCGAGGCCGCGGTGGTTTTGGCGGTGGTGGACGTGGTGGTGGCTTCGGTGGAGGTGAGCAGCAAATCTCCATCTCCATTCAGAGGAGACCCCAAGAAAAGGACACGGCGTGGGAAACTGACCAGGCGCAAATTCAGGTCGCGGTGGGTTCCAGCAGCGTGACATGGGCCCTCCGGCTACCGTCCTCGAGATGGGCAAGTTCATCCACGCCTGCGAGGGCGAGATGGTGGTCGAGTCCACCAACCCCAAGGTCCCTCACTTCAACGCCCCGATCTACCTCGAGAACAAGGTACGCTACCCCCCTCACCCTGTCAGCCGTTCTCTTCTCCCTCGATTGCTCACACAGACTCTAGACGGCAGTCGGCAAGGTCGACGAGGTCCTCGGCCCCATAAACCAAGTCTACTTCACCATCAAGCCCTCCGAGGGCATCCAGGCGACCTCGTTCAAGTACGGCGACAAGTTCTTCATTGCCGGCGAGAAGCTACTACCCCTCGAGCGGTTCCTCCCCAAGCCGAAGCCCCCTCCGGGAAGCGTCAACAAGGTCAAGAAGCCCAGCCGCGGCGGCGCAGCCCGTGGCGGACGCGGTGGCCCCGGTGGTTTCTCGCGCGGCGGTCGTGGTGGCGGCGGCAGGGGTGGCTTTGGCGGGTCAAGAGGCGGCGGCGGTTTCGGTGCGCCGCGGGGAGGCAGAGGGGGCTTCTCGCGGGGCGGTGGTGGCCGCGGTGGTGGTGGT
>Ga0247823_10002221_pt1 | contig 16075 bp, 17 predicted proteins | sample 13C_PalmiticAcid_2_FD_192426 | JGI IMG/M metagenome (GOLD analysis project Ga0247823, IMG submission 192426) | Soil microbial communities from agricultural site in Penn Yan, New York, United States - 13C_PalmiticAcid_Day30 | ecosystem: Environmental > Terrestrial > Soil > Agricultural land...
GAACTGCCGGTTGACGGCGGGGCGGCCTACGCCGATTTGAAGAGCTGACTGGCGCTGGCGGCAGATTTGACAAGGCCGGCCGATCGCCCCCGCTGCCGCCGGCCATTCTGTTCCGAGGTTGTCCAGTGACACCCGGACCGACGTTGGAACGATAAAGCCGACCATTGCTGGGAGATCCTAACATCCGTCCCCGTCGCAGCTTGCAGAAGAATCCGGGGCGGGGGAGTCGCAGGACGGATTCGGGAGCGGAGCAAACGCCCCCGCCGCCAAGGCTTCAAGCCCGAAGGCCCGTGCTGCCGATCAATAGGGTCCCTGCCCCGTCGCTGACGCGGGCGGCACTGGGCGTGCTTGAGATTGCTCTGGCTCAAGTTTACGATTTCAAGTGTGGAAGACCTGCCTCTCAAGGCAGACGGCTCTTTGTCAATCAACGGTGTCACACCGCGACTCTCCAGTCGCGTTCCCGAGGTCCGCCAGAGTGGTTTCAGGAGACGGCAATGGTCGCTTCAGCAGTTCTCTCGCGTGAAGCAGAGATTGATCCGGTTGAGGAAATGCGGCTTCGAACGTGGGCACGTCGAAACTATCAGCCTCATCAGCAGGAACGGGATTCCGAATGGCATCCGGTGATCCTCGATGAGATGCGCCGTAAAGACGGCGAGAAGAAGCCGAACTGATCCCCAGTTCGCTGGAACCAGCTGCGACGCAGGACCGCTTGGACCGGCGGTTGACGTCCGGTGTGATACTGCAGATTCCAACAGGCCCGAGCCGGATTGCTCGGGCCTTGTTCGTTTCCGGACGTCTTCGTTTCCGGACCTCTTCGTTTTGACGGCGCGGGACGCCAACTCCGGTCAACATTGCCGGAACCCGCGGCTCGGGGCCGCCTCGGAGGCGACGGCTCTTGCCCATGACGGAGACCGAGGAATAGGGTCGCGCTCCCTTCGCGCATTCCCTTCCTCCCGCGCTTCAACGTCATGCTCTCGTCGACGCCCACTGCCGCTGTGACGACAGGCCTTCCCGGCTGGCTCCGGGCTGCGGTCATCGTTCTCTCGGCTTCACTCGGCAGCGTCGCATCCGCCCAAGACCTGCGCGTGTACACAACCGTTCGAAGCCTCGCGGAAAAACGCCCCAATCCGCCGGTGCTCGCGGAAAGCCTGACGCTGTTTCACGCGGGCCGCGTCTACGACTACATGGAGAACGTCGGCGAAGTGGTGATCTTCGAGCCGCTGGAGAACAAGTTCACCATCCTCGGCCCGGACTACATCGGCACGACGGTCACTTTTGCGGAGATCCAGCAGTTCCTCGGCAAGTCGCGCAGCGAGGCGCAGCGGGTTCTCGAAGAGTCGCAGACCGATCCGTCATCGCGACGGCTGGCCGCGGCGTTGCGGGCCCAGTTTACTCCCAGCTTCAAAGAGCAGGTGCGAGTCGACAGCATCAAGCTGACCGGCGAGTCGCTGATCTACGATCTCACGACGGCGCCCGCGCCGAAGGACACGGCGTGGGAAAAGTATCTCGACTACACCGACTGGGCCGCCCGTCTCAACTTCGTCCTCCATCCCAAGTCGCTATACCCGGACTCGCGGCTGGAGGTGAACAATTCGCTGAGGCGTGCCAAGCGGCTGCCGATCACCGTCGACCTCGTCGGCCGGCTGGATGAGCGAAGCCTGCACCTCCGGGCCGAGCACAAGTACGGCTGGGAACTGCAGTCGATCGATCGCCAGTTCATCGATCAGTGGAACACGCGTCGCGACGCGAAAGACGTGAAGTGGGTCGCGATCCACGAGTATCAGAACCTGCTGGTATCGCGGAAGACCGCGTCGGCCCGCTGAAGTCTCGACCAGAATGAAAAAGGGCCCGCGTTGACGCGGGCCCTTCGTCGTTTCATCGCCGATGCAACGATCGTTAGTTCGGCTTCGTTTCCGCCGGGGCTGCAGCGTCGGTCGCGGGAGCGGCCGGGGGCGGCGTCGGCTCGGCCGGCTTTTCAGCAGGCGCGGCCGGGGGAGCGACCGGGGTTCCCTTGCCCTTCGACGAGCCAGCTTCCGGGGCGCCCAGGTTCGTATCGCCGGCGGGAGGAGCCGGCGGCGTGGCCGGCTTTTCAGCGGGGCAGCCTGCGGCGAAGAGGGCCAGTCCCAAGGCACATGTCAGTCGAGTCCGCGTCATTCAATCATCTCCTCAGTGGTGGGTTTTGGATGGCGCCGCTGGAACGGCGACCGCAGGCCGGTGGCCCGGTGCGTTCCGTTGTCCGTCCCCCACGGTCTTTCTTCCGAAGGGCTGCCGGCTACCGTCTGTTCAGCGTCGGCCGCGATGGCCGTAACTGATCCCCCGAACACGTCGGTCGGGGTGTCTACGAACATCGTAAACAGCCGGATGGTCAAACTGAAGCGGCGGGCGACGTTCCGCAGGGCAATCCGCGAGGGACGGCATCCCTAACCACCGCAACCGGAATTGTCGCGACGCAACCACATCCGCGTTATCGTTTGATCCAACCCCACTTTGATGACCTCGTCGCGCCGGACGCCTGCCCTGCAGGATTCCAGCCTTTCGAGACGCCAGCCTTCTGAACTGAGGAGTTCCTGCGATGCCCTCTCGCCAGGCCCTGTTGGCTTTTCTGCTGTTGGCCGTTCCTGCACTGGCGGCTGATCCGCCGTCGCGGCCGAATATCGTGTTTATCCTGGCCGACGACCTCGGATACACCGACGTCGCGTGTTTCGGGAGCAAGTACTACGAAACTCCCAACATCGACCGGCTCGCCAAAGATGGCCTGAAGTACACCCACGGCTATACCTGTGGCCCCAACTGCCAGCCGACCCGGGCCGCCTTGATGAGCGGACAGTACGGACCGCGAACGGGCGTCTATACCGTCGGCGGCACCGATCGGTTCGATACCTCTTCCCGTCCGCTGATCCCGACTCCGAATGTCACGCAGCTTGACGTCAGCAAGACGACGGTCGCGGAGTCGTTGAAGAAGGCCGGCTACTCGACGGCGATGTTCGGCAAGTGGCATCTCGGGCAGGACGACGCCCATCAACCGTCGAAGCAGGGCTTCGATGAGGCGATCGTCAGCGCCGGTCAGCACTTTGATTTCAAGACAAGTCCGGCCGTCGAGGTTCCCGCCGGGACCTACCTGGCCGACTTCCTGACCGACCAGGCGGTCGACTTCCTCGATCGCAACCGTTCGAAGCCGTTCTTCCTTTACCTGCCGCATTTCGGCGTCCACGCGCCGCACCAGGCGAAGAAAGAGATCATTGCCCGCTTCAAGGACAAACCGGCCGCCGGCGGCCACAGGGATCCGGCCTACGCGGCGATGATCGCGAGTGTTGACCAGAGCGTTGGCCGTGTGGTCGCGAAGATTGATGAACTCGGCCTCTCGAAGAACACGCTAATCATCTTTTCCAGCGACAACGGCGGCGTCGGCGGCTACGCGGACGCCGGAGTGGTGAATGACAGTGAAAAGGGAGGCATCACCGACAACGCCCCACTGCGCGGGGGCAAAGGGATGTTGTACGAGGGGGGCGTGCGGGTCCCGTGGATCGCCCGCTGGCCGGGCGTGATCGAGCCGGGCACGGTGTCGACACAGCCGATCCTGAGCGTCGACCTGCATCCGACGCTGCTGGAACTGAGCGGCGCCCCGAAGCCCGAGAATCAGCCACTCGACGGCGTCAGCCTCGTCGCGAGCCTGAAGTCCAGCGGCAGGAGCGGGCTCACGCGGGAAGACCTGTTCTGGCATTTCCCGGGCTACCTGGGGATCGCCCAAAACTCGTGGCGGACGACGCCAGCCAGCGCGATCCGCCATGGCGACTACAAGCTGCTGGAGTTCTTCGAGGATGGCCGGCTTGAGCTGTACGACGTTGTGAACGATGTCGGTCAGAAGCACGACCTGGCGAAGGAGAAGCCGGAGTTGGCCAAAGATCTCCACGGCCGTCTGGTCGCGTGGAGGAAATCGGTGAATGCGCCGATCCCCGAGCGTAAGGATCCTTCGGCGCCTTCGGATTCGCCCGCTCCGAAGAAGAAGGGCAAAGGGAAGAAGGCTGCGAAGAACGCGGCTGACTAGCGTCGTGCCAAGAACAGGACTGCGGGTGCAACTGGCTCCGCCAGTGCAATCAGCGTCGTGCCCCCCACGTGAAATGCACTGGCAGAGCCAGTGGCACCCGCCTCATTTTGATCATGTTTCGTTAAGGACTGTCTCCCCGTGCTTACGCTTCTCGAACGATTCCTCCGCTACGTTCGCATCGATACGAAATCCGACGAGTCGAGCGAGTCGTCCCCCAGCACGCTGAAGCAGCTCGATCTCTGCCGGCTGCTCGTGGAAGAGTGCAAGGCGCTCGGGCTCGACGATGTGTCGATGGCGGAAAACGGGATCGTGATGGCGACGATTCCCAAAACGGTTCCTCACGACGCGCCGATGATCGTCTGGAACTCGCATGTCGATACGTCCCCCGAGTTCTCCGGGACGAACGTGAAGCCGGTCCTCCACTGGAACTACGACGGTACCGATATCGTCCTGCCCGGGGATCGCAGCCGGGTCATTCGCGTGGCGGAGAATCCCGAGCTGACGGCACTCAAGGGAACGACGATCATCACGACTGACGGCACGACGCTCCTGGGAGGTGACGATAAGGCCGGCGTGGCGGTGATCATGGCGGCGGCCGAGCAGCTGATGGCGGACCGCTCGATTCCGCATGGCCCGGTGCGGGTGCTGTTCACGGTCGATGAGGAGATCGGCCGGGGAATCAAGGGGCTCGATTTCGAAAAGCTGGGCGGGGTGTGCGGCTACACGCTCGATTCGGGAGGCAGTGCCCGGATCGATACCGAGACGTTCTCCGCCGACGGCGCGACGGTCACGGTGACGGGCATCAATACGCATCCATCCGTCGGCAAGGGGGCGATGGTGAACGCCATCCGCATTCTGGCGGAATTCATCACGCATCTGCCTGTCGATCATCTGTCTCCCGAAACAACCGATGGCCGAGACGGGTTCATTCACCCGTACGTCATCGAAGGCGGGGTTGCCCAGGCCTCGCTGCGGTTGATCCTCCGCGACTTCGATACCCCGAAGCTCGCCGAGTATGCCGCCCTTCTCGAGGAGGTCGCCGAAAAAATCCGCCGGAAGTATCCGCGGGCAAAGGTCGAAGTGGCGACCCGCAAGCAGTATCGCAACATGCGCGACGGCATGGAGAAGGAGCCGCGCGCGATCCCGAAGGCGATTGAAGCCGTCAAAGCGGCCGGGTTGGAGCCGATCCTGGACATCATTCGCGGCGGGACCGACGGCGCCCTGATGACGGAGGCCGGCCTCCCCTGCCCGAATCTCTCGTGCGGGCAGCACAATCCGCATTCGCCGCTGGAGTGGGCGAGCCTCGATGAAATGGAAAAGGCCGTCAGGGTCCTCGTCCAGCTGGCGGTGGCCTGGGGGAAAGAGAAGGCGTAGAGCATTCAAGATTCGATCGCTGAGTCCCGTTCATTCATCACCTGAGAGATCTTCGATGAAGCGCTCCCTGCTGCTTGGCGTCCTGATGATGATCTGCAGTCCGGTCCTCGCGGCGCCGCCGAAGCTGCCGGCCGGGTTCAAGACGGTCAACGACATCGCGTACACGGACAAGAACAATCCGCGGCAGAAGCTCAACCTGTACGTCCCCGAGGCGAAGCCGGCCGAGCCGCTGCCGATCATCGTTTACATCCACGGCGGAGGCTGGGAAGGGGGCAGCAAGGACGCCGCCGATGTGCTGTCGCCGTTCCTCACGGACGGACGGTTTGCTGCCGCATCAGTTGGTTACCGGCTGACGAACGAAGCCCACTGGCCGGAACAGCTGTTCGATTGCAAGGCGGCGATCCGCTGGATCGGTCGGCATGCCGACGAGTACGGCATCGACCGTAACCGGATTGCGCTGTTCGGGATCTCTGCGGGCGGGCATCTGGTCAGCCTGCTGGGAACGACGGTCGGCGACGACGCGCTCGAAGGGCCGCTGGGGGCCAAGGCCGATGTTCCGGTCCGCCTTCGCTGCGTGGCCAACTTCTGCGGCCCGGCCAACTTCCTCACGTTTGAAACCCAGGGAAGCATCTTCAGCGGCGAGCGGCCGGGGCCGGTGATGAAGCTGTTCAACGGCAAGGTCAGCGAGAACCAGGACGCGGCCAAGGCCGCGTCGCCCGAGATGCACGTCTCCTGCGACGATCCGCCGTTCCTGCATATCCACGGCACCAAGGACCAGCTGGTTCCTTACGCCCAGGCGATCGATTTCGACAAGGCGCTCGATGCGGCCGGAGTCTCGAGCACGCTGTTGACGGGCGAAGGGGGGAACCACGTGTTCCTCTCCAAACCGCTGCTCGACACGATGAACCAGTTCTTCGATCGTCATCTGCTGGGGAAAGACGTCGCAATTGAACAGGGACCGATTGCGATCAGCGATTAGTGGTTCACCACAACTGAAAGCCGCATGAGGGTGCCACTGGCTCTGCCAGTGCATGTGACGTAGAGATCACAGCCTGGATCGCACTGGCGGAGCCAGTGGCACACTCAGCCGCAGTCGTGAGCCTGTACCAGACATGGCCGAACCAGCGCATCCGGACGACAACGGGCAGGTTTACATCCGGTGGACGCTCGCCATCCAGAGCGTGCTCGCCGTGGGCCTGGTGCTGTTTGTCCTGCGCCGTGACTGGGAGAACGTGTTCCTCACGACGATCGTCATCGGCCTGACGATGTTGCCGGCTTTCGTTTCGAGGCGTTACCGGGTTTACATTCCGCCCGAGTTCCAGCTGATCGCGGCGATCTTCGTTTTCCTGTCGCTGTTTCTCGGCTCGGCCCGTGACTTCTATTACCGCTACTGGTGGTGGGACATGGTCCTGCATACCGGTTCGGGGTTCCTTCTGGGGGTCATCGGCTGGATCACCCTGTTTCTCCTGAACCGGACCGACCGCCTGCCGGGGATCCGCCCGGGCTTCATGTGCTTCTTCGCGGTGACGTTCGCCGTGTTCCTCGGCGTGATCTGGGAGATCTTCGAATTTGTCGTCGACCGGTTGTTTCCGGCCGTGAACATGCAAAGCAACGAAACAGGCGTCGTCGACACGATGCACGACCTGATCGTCGATTTGGCAGGGGCCGTGCTCGTCGCGATGATGGGCCTGGCCTATGCCCGGAGCGGCCGGTACTCGTTTGTCGTCGATGCGGTGCGGCGGTTCACACGCCGGAATCCACGGCTTTTCCGAGGCGAAAAACCGGTGGAATAGCGGCCTTCCAGACCGGTTCCCGGAATGGTTCCTTTCCCGGCCACTGGACAGCGGTAGCATTTCTATTGGTCGCTACTGACAGCCAGGCCTGGTCAGCGGTCCGAACCCCGGTCCAAGAGGCCGGGGTTTTGCATTGGGCCCGAACCGGGTTCGCAGTTCTCGTCGCCATGTACAACGTCGGGTAGAAGCGCTCACCGCAGCCTCAAATCGGCGAGAATCACGCAAGCATCGTCGCCGCAATGCCTTACGCGTCGGGGCCGTCATTGCAGCCGCGGGCATGTCTTGAATTCGATCTTGAATTCTCTCGGATTTTTCCGAAAACATGCGAACCGGACGGCAATACTCTCCGTCCGTGAGCGTACGTAGAAGTGTTGCTCGACTTCGCTGAATGCGGGCAATCGCGATAGCCGCGGCTCCGGCTGTCAAACTTCCTGGCAACTTCTGAGCCTTGTTGTCTTTTTCAGATTCCCACGGAGAGGCCTGCACGAGCTGGCTGTCCGCGTGGCGGGTGAGACGCCACGAACGACTCGTCGGCCGAGCGAGGCCGCTTCATATCGGACTGCACCACCGCAGTCCAAAAAACGCCGGCGACCTGCATGGTCGCCCTGGAGGTGCGAGATGGACGCTGTCATCACGAATAACGGTACGAACACGAACGTCATTTCCGGCATTACGGTCGGAACGAACGTCGGCGTCGCCGTGCGTGGTGATCGCGACCTTAAGCACCGTCTTGGGAAACGTCTTCTGTCCCATCGGTCCTTTTTGGCTGCAGCTACCAGCATGGCGGCATCGCCGCCGGCCATGTCGATGCCAGTCTCGGTATCGCCAATGCGCTATCTGCGCCCGACCGAATGTTCCAGTTCGCGCTGGCAAGCCAGCGCGGCGTTCGAACTGCCTCCGGCCGCCTGGGCGGCCCTGGTGATCGCCAGAGCGCTCTAAAGCGACTCTCGCGAGACATCAGCGCAGTTCGACGCCACCGGTCGCTGGAGCGAAGGGGTCTATCTCCCTTTTGCCTCCCGCGAAACAGGCTGGTTCGCTTCCGCATGGCCTTTGACTGACACATCCCCGTGTTCGGTCTGGCCTTGCGAAATCGAATCTCCCCGCCGGTCGGACGATCGCCCATGGACCGCCGTCAAACGCCGTCCATGAGACTGGAACTCTGACTTGCTCCGGATTGACGTCCGGAAGACCGGCGGCCCCGCCGTTCACGAGGCCGCCGTCAAACAAGCCAACACTTCCCGCCCGGGACAGGCGGAGGAGATTTCCCAATGGAAGACAATCGGATCATCGCCCTGGTTCAGGCTGCCCAGGAGGGGAGCCGCGAGGCGTTCGGACAGCTGGTGCGGGAGTTCCAGCCCAGCGTTTACGGTGTGGTTGTGCGTCGGCTGCGGAACGCCGCCGAGGCTTCGGAAGTGACCCAGGACGTGTTCCTGCGGGCTTACCGAAAGCTCGACCAACTCCGCGAGCCGGAGCGGTTCGTCGGCTGGTTGAAGCGGATCGCCGTCCGGCTGTCGATCAACCGGGCGACCCGCCGGCCCCCGGAGACGATGCAGCCCCCGGACGCGTTCGACACCTACCGCCACTCGCCGGATCAGCCCGTTTCGCACATGCTGCGGCGGGAGGATGCGCATGAGCTGCGGAAGGGTCTGTCGAGCCTCAAGCCGCTGGATCGCGACACCCTGATCGCCTTCTACTTCGAAGGCCGGTCGCTGAAGGAACTGTCGGTCCGTTACGACAGCCCGGTGGGGACGATCAAGCGTCGGCTGCACACCGCCCGGGGACGGCTCAAGGCCGTGCTGGGGGAGTTTCAGCCGGTGTAAGAGATCTGGCCGCGAGCCTGCGATTGCTGGCCCGCGAGATCGAAATCGGCCCTGCGGTGGCGTGCGGGTCTCCTGCCCCGCACACGCCGGCTGACCGAAGGTCTCCGGACGCGTCGGTCGGCTCGGCAATGTTTGGGGAGACCTGACGGTCGGCCCCAGTGTCGTGGTCGGGAGACCACGACACAACGCAGGCCTGGAGACGGCTGAAGTTCGAGAAATCGAGAGCCCGCGGGGTGCAGTTACGCACCCTGCGGGCTTTTTTCGTGTTGGGTGTTCCTGCGGACGGCCGGATGTAATGCCACAAACAGGAATTTCCCAAAGTGGTTTCAACGGTTCTTTGACACTCTCTGAAGGCGGCCTTAGACTCCCGCGTCTCCCCCGATTCTTGCGAATCCGAAAGGCATTCCAGGGGCCGGGGGAACCGATCCAGACCAGGTTTCGCGCGACCTCGTTCAGGGACTGACGCTGATGTCCGATGATCCGGCATCGAGCGACAAGGGGCCTCCATTTTCGGACGCCTCGTTCTGGATGAGCCGCGTGACCACAATGGTCGCCCCTGGCTTTGTCGGCCTGTGGGCCGATCATAAGTTCGGCACGAAGTCGCTGGGGTTGATTGGATTCCTCGTCGGTCTCACCGCAGGAATCACCCAGATCGTGCTGGGGTCACGAAAGATGATGCAGAATCCCCGCAAAAAGACCGGTCAGGGCGGACCGGGACAGAGTTGAGCGAGACAGGCACTTCGGCGACGGGTGACTTGTGACGAGCCCCGAATCCACACCTGAAGTTTCGCAGCCGGCGACGAAGCCCTCGAGCATGACGACTGGACTGGTCGTGCTGACGGCCGTGTTGGCGGCAGCGTGGGTTTTGGAAGCGATATTGTTGGTTCCCTCGCGCGGGTGGCAGGTGACACGCGTTGCCGGACTGGCCGCGGGAGTCTGCTGGGCGTCGGGGGTGTTGGCGCTGGTGTCGACCGGGTTGCTGACCCGGGCGAAGCAGCCGCTGACAGGTGTATTGAGTGGAGTTCTGTTCCGGACAGGCGGGCCGCTGGCGGCCCTGGCTGTCGGAACTGCAGTCCCGGCTCTCGCTCAGGCGGGGTTCCCGGGACAACTGGTGATTTATTTCCTGATCATGCTGGTGGCCGAGACTGTGCTCGCCATCCGTCTGGCCGGGTTATCGTGGAAGTTCCTCTCGCGGCCTGACAGGTCGCGCTGACGCATATGGCCGATCCGGTCCTCCACATCAAGGACAGCTACTTCTTCGAGATCCCGAAGAAGTTCTGGCCTGTCGAATACAAGACCCGGACCGACGTGCCCGAGTTCCTTCGGATTGCGCATCCGGACGCGAGCCTGGCCGAGTTCAACGACGCCCTGTCGGGCAAGATCCTGATCCCGCAGCCGTTTGGAAAACTGAAGAACCTGTATGAGCCGGCCAGCGGATTCCTGTTCTCGAAGTTCATGATTCTTGAGGTCGTGGCGGCCGTTCTGCTGTACTTCGTTTTCAAGAAGTTTGCCGAACGTCTCCGTTCGGACGCTCCTCCCAGGGGGCGGTTCGACAATGCGCTCGAATCGATCGTGCTGTTCATTCGGAACGATGTTGCGCGGAAGGCGATCCACCACCACCCGGATCACTACGTGCCGATCCTGGCGACGCTGTTTTTCTTCATTCTGACGCTCAATCTGTTCGGCATGCTCCCCTGGCTGGGGTCGCCGACGGCGGCCTTCGCGACGACTCTGGCGCTCGCCTTTGTGACCTGGCTTGTCGGATTTGTGGCCGGCACGAAGGAGCTTGGAGTTGCCGGGTTCTGGACGAACATGATTCCCGCGATCGACATGCCCTGGTGGCTGTCGCCGCTGAAGTGGGTGATCCAGATCATGCTACTGGGCATCGAGGTGCTTGGCATGGTGATCAAGCATGCCGTGCTCGGCATTCGTCTTCTCGCAAACATGGTCGCCGGCCACCTGGTGCTGCTGGCGATTCTCGGCATGGCAGTCGCCGCCGGCAGCTACTGGTCGGTCGGCTCGCTGCTTCCGACGGCCGGCGCCACGTTGCTTAGCATTCTGGAGTTGGGCGTCGCCTTCCTGCAGGCGTTCGTGTTTACCTTCTTGTCGGCTTTGTTCATCAACGCGGCTTCGGCCTCGCACTCACATTGAAACCTGCGTCGGATGATGACGGTGATCATCCGGCGTTCGAATCCCAGTCAACCGTTAACCACATCGAGGAGATGCGTCCTGTGAACATGATTCTTCGCACGCTGGTGATCGTCGCCGGAGTGGCGCTTGTTTCGACCCCCGCCATGGCCCAGGCTCCGGGTGCTGCCCGCGCCGCCATCGAGTTTTCGGGCGCCATTGGCGCTGCCCTGGTCGTCATTGGCGCGGCCTTCGGCATCGGCAAGCTGGGCTCCGCGGCCTTCGAAAGCATGGCTCGCCAGCCGGAAGTCGCCGGCCAGATCTTCACCGCCTTGATCGTCGCGGCGGCCCTGATCGAAGGTTTTACCTTCTACGCAGTGTACGTCTGCTCGACGCAGAATCCCTGGAAGTAACTCCCCGGGTGATTGCAGGCTGGACTTGGCGAGAGTGAATTGACGTTCGGCAAATCGAAGAGGAACGCCATGCGCGTTTTGGTCTGTGCCAGTTTGATGTTTGTTCTGCTGTCCGCAGGTGCGGCGCGCGGTGCAGATCCGCATGCCGCCGGAGCGGAGGCAGGCGGCCATCATGCGCATATCGGTGAAGAGGTTTCGGATCACGTCAAGGATCCGGCCCATGTCCAGCTCGACCTGGCGATCTTCACCCTGGTGGTCTTCGGTCTGCTCTTTGTTGGTCTGCGGGCGGCGGCCTGGCCCAAGATCTCTGCGGCGTTGTCGGCGCGCGAGGAGGGGATTCGACGCGCGATCAGCGATGCAGAGAAGGCCCGGATCGATGCCGCTGAAATGATCCGTCAGCATCAGGCGAAGCTGGACTCCGTGCAGGAAGAGGTGAAAGCCATTCTTGCCGAGGCCCGCCGCGACGCCGAGCACACGAAGAACGACATCGTCGCCTCCGCCAACACGGAAGCGACAGCGATCAAGAACCGCGCCATCGCGGAGATTGATCGGGCGAAGGACCAGGCGTTGCACGAAGTGTTCGGCAAACTGGCTGATCAGGTCGCGAAGGCGACCGAGCAGGTGGTGGGCCGGACGGTGACCGGGGACGACCAGAGCCGCTTCATTCGTGAAGCGCTGGCCCAGGTTTCTCCGAACTGAGTGGGTTCCCCGACGACGTACAAGTCGACGTAGCGAAGGCGTCTCGATGGCCGCGACAGAAACTCCGACCCGTCCTGCACACGTGCTGGAAGATCCCAGCGCCAAGGCCGTGGCTCGCGTGTACGCCGTCGCCTATCTGGACGCGGCGGCGAGTTCCGGCGAAAGCAATCCCGTCGAGGAATTCGCCTCGTTTCACGAGGATGTGCTTGCCAGGCAGCCCGAGTTTGCCGAGTTGCTGGACTCGCAGGCGATCGGTCCCGACCAGAAGCTGGGGCTGATCGAACGCGTGATTGTTCCGAAGGCCTCCCCGCTGTTCGGCAACTTCCTGAAGGTGCTTGCGCGTCACAACCGGCTGGACCTGCTTCCGTATGTGCTGGAAGAGGTGACGCTGGAGCATGAGCGGCGCACCAACCAGAAGCGGGTGCTGGTCAAGAGCGCGAAGCCTTTGACCGATGCTCATTGGAATGAGATCAAGGACCGCTTGCGGTCCCAGTTGGGTTTTGAGCCGATCGTGCAGTCGAGCGTGGACGAAAGCCTGCTCGGCGGCGTGGTGATCCAGATCGGCGACACCGTTTACGACAGTTCGCTGCGCACCCGGGTCCGCAGCCTCCGGGATCGGCTGCGAGAGAGGTATCTCAATGAAATTCAAAGCGGACGAAATCGCTTCAGTTCTCCAGAAGGAAATTGAAGACTTCAAGGGACAGATGCAGACGGCCGAAGTCGGCCGTGTCATCGAAGTCGGTGACGGCATCGCGCGCGCAGTCGGCCTGTCTTCCGCCATGGCGGGTGAAATGGTCGAGTTCAGCAACGGCACGCGCGGCCAGTGCTTCAACCTCGAAGAGAACTCCGTCGGTATCATCATCCTGGGCGATTACCTCGCCATTCAGGAAGGTGACGAAGTCCGTACGACCGGAGCGCTGCTGTCGGTGCCCGTCGGCGAAGCCCTGATTGGCCGGGTCGTCGACCCCCTCGGCAACCCGCTCGACGGCAAAGGCCCTGTCATCTCCAGCGTGACCAGGCCGGTCGAGTTCATGGCTCCCGGCGTGGCGGAACGGAAGCCCGTCACCGAGCCGCTGCAGACCGGCATCAAGGCCGTCGACGCGATGACGCCCGTCGGCCGCGGTCAGCGCGAGCTGATCATCGGCGACCGCAAGACCGGCAAGTCGGCCGTCGCGGTCGATACGATCATCAACCAGAAGGGCGGCGACGTCATTTGCGTCTACGTCGCCTGCGGTCAGCGTGCGGCCAACGTCAACGCAGTCGTGGAAGCCCTGCGCGCCGCCGGAGCGATGGACTACACCATCGTCGTCTCGGCGACGGCCTCGGATCCCGCTCCGCTCCAGTACATCGCCCCCTACTCGGGCGCCGCGATGGCGGAACACTTCATGTACCAGGGCAAGCACACGCTGATCGTCTATGACGATCTGACGAAGCAGGCCCAGTCGTACCGTCAGCTGTCGCTGCTGATGCGGCGGCCGCCCGGACGCGAAGCCTATCCCGGCGACGTGTTCTACTGCCACAGCCGCCTGCTCGAACGAGCGGCCAAGCTCAGCGACGAGAAAGGCGGCGGCTCGATGACGGCCCTGCCGATCATTGAAACGCTCGAAGGCGAAGTGTCGGCGTACATTCCGACGAACGTGATTTCGATCACCGACGGCCAGATCTACCTCGAGCCCAGCCTGTTCTTCGCCGGTATTCGCCCGGCCATTAACGTCGGTATCTCGGTCTCCCGCGTAGGCGGCAACGCCCAGACGAAGGCCATGAAGAAGATCGCCGGCTCACTGCGACTCGACCTTGCGGCGTTCCGCGAACTGGAAGCCTTCGCCCAGCTCGGCACCGAACTCGACAAGGCCACCCAGTTGCAGCTCGACCGCGGTCGCCGGATGGTGGAGCTGCTGAAGCAGCCGCAGTACCAGCCGCTGAACTTCGCGGATCAGGTGATCTCGATCTACGCCGGCACGAGGGGTGGTTTCGACCACGTCCCGGTGTCGCAGGTGGCTCGCGCAGAGCAGGAACTGCTGCGGTTCATCAAGGAAGAGAAATCCGAGATTCGTAACGCGATCCTGAGTTCGAAGGAACTGTCGGCCGATACGGAAGCGAAGTTGAAAGCCGCGCTGGAAGAGTTCAAGAAGCGGTTCAAGCTGGACGAAGTCGGCGGCGCAGCGAAGGTTGCAGTGGCCGCGAAGTGACCTGGGAGGCAATTTCATTCCGTTGCGATCCGCTTTCTGAACTCTCCGATCCATGGCCAAAGCCCGAGCCCTAGTCACCCGCCGCAAGTCGATTCGCAACATCCGCAAGATCACGCGGACGATGGAGCTGATCGCCACTGCGCGGTTCAAGAAGGCGATGGACCGGGCAACGGCCGCCGCGGCCTATACGAAGAAACTGTCCGAGATCGTCGCCGATCTGTCGCAGTCGAATCTCAGCTTTTCACATCCGCTCCTGAAGCAGCCGGAGACAGTCGAAAACGGCGTGCTGCTCGTGCTCACGTCGAATCGCGGTCTCTGCGGCGGTTACAACTCGGGCGTGTTGAGGCTGGCAGTGGCTCGTCTTCGCGAGGCCAGGGCCGGGGGCGAAAAACTCTCGCTCGAAGTCTCCGGCAAGCGCGGGCTGAACTTCATGAAGTACGAAGGCTGGCCTGTCGAGCACCCCTACACGCACTTCGAAGACAAGCCGCGGTTCGACGAGGCGGAAGTCCTGGCCAACCGGTACATCCGGGATTTCGTGGCCGGCAAGATTCAGCGAGTCGAGATCGTCTACACCAAGTTCCTTAACGCCGCACGGCAGATTGCGGTCGTCGAGACCCTGCTTCCAATTGGCGATCTGGCCGGCGCCGAGAAGAAGGAAGAATCGAAGACGATGATCGACTACGAGTTCCTGCCGTCCCCCAGGGACATCCAGGAACAGATCGTCCCGGAAGCCTTCAAGGCCCGCCTGTTCAAATGCTTCCTGGATGCGGCGGTCAGCGAGCAGATCTTCCGGCGGGTGGCCATGAAGGCCGCGACGGAAAATGCGGACGACATGATCCGCGCGATTTCACTGCAATACAACCGCGCTCGTCAGTCGCAGATTACGAGCGAGCTTTCGGAAATCATTGGCGGTGCGGCGGCGATTGAATAGTGGCCGCCAGCCAGACTTGAAGTCACTAGACGAAACGTTGAACGAGGTGTCGGACTTTCACCGGAAGCGAGGCTCAATCGACCAGGGCCCACCGAGCTGAATGAGCTCCGTCACTGAATGGAAACGAATATGGCAACTGCAACCGCAACAACCACCGGCCGTGTCACGCAGATCATCGGCTCGACGTTTGACGTCGAGTTCTCGCAGGATCACATGCCGGACATCTACAACGCCGTGAAGGTCGAGGCGACCGTCAAGGGCGTCAAGATCCGGGTCACCGGCGAAGTCCAGCAGCATCTCGGCGGCGGTCGCGTCCGCTGCGTGGCGTTGGGCTCGACCGACGGCATGATCCGCGGAATGGACGTGGTCGACACTGGTAAGCCCGTGACGGTGCCCGTCGGCAAGGAAACACTGGGCCGCGTGTTCAACCTGCTGGGTGAGCCGATCGACGGAGCCGGGCCGGTCGCGACCGAGGAACACTGGCCGATCCACCGCGACCCGCCGAAGCTGGAAGACCTCTCCTCCAAGACCGAAGTGTTCGAAACGGGCATCAAGGTCATCGACCTGCTCACCCCGTTCGTCCGCGGCGGTAAGGCCGGTCTGTTCGGCGGTGCCGGCCTCGGCAAGACGGTCATCCTCACCGAGCTCATCGCCCGTATCGCTCGCGAACACGCCGGCGAACAC
>Ga0247823_10002222_pt1 | contig 16068 bp, 15 predicted proteins | sample 13C_PalmiticAcid_2_FD_192426 | JGI IMG/M metagenome (GOLD analysis project Ga0247823, IMG submission 192426) | Soil microbial communities from agricultural site in Penn Yan, New York, United States - 13C_PalmiticAcid_Day30 | ecosystem: Environmental > Terrestrial > Soil > Agricultural land...
CTCCCGGGGCCGGCGACGGCAGCGCCGCCGACCCCGGGAGTCGTGGCGGCGGTTCCGGCCATCTGGCCATTGACCGCCGCAAGTCCGCTCTGTGCAGCCGCAAGCTGCGAATTGACATCGGCAAGCTGGCTGCGCGCCGTCGCGAGCCGCTCGGTGAGCGGACCCGTACCGGGCAGCGAGCCGAGATAGCGCGACTGGAACTCGGCCTGCTTGGCCTCGGCCGCCTGCAGCGCCTTCTGGCGCTCGGCCAGCTGCTGGTCGAGGAAGGTGAGCGACTGGCTGGCCTGATCGCGACCCTGCGTCAGATTGTCCTCGACGAAGATGTCGATCAGCTTCTGCACGATCGCGCGCGCAAGCTTGCCGTTCGACGCGGTCGCGCTGATCTCGAACAGATTGTCCTGCTGTGCGACGACCTTGATCTTCTGCTGCAGCCCTGCGACCCGTCCGGCCACATCCTGATCGGTGGCGACGGTGTTGGCCAGCTCGGTACCGCGAACGACCTTTTCCAGATTCACCGCGCTGGTCAGCGTCTGGCGGATCCGGTCGATGTCCTTCTGCTGCTCCTGCTGCGTGTCGGCGCCCTGACCCGGCAGGATCTGGCGCAGCTGCACCATGATGCGCGCGCGGCTCTCATATTGATTGGGGATCTGCGACACGACCAGCCAGCCCGCCAGGCACATCGCCCAGGCGATCGCCAGCGCGATCCAGCGGCGTTGCCAGATCCCGTGGAGCAGTGTCCGGATTTCTTCCCAAAGGCCTCCCATCAGCGCGCCCTTAGAACATGCTTTCGGGGATGATAATCACGTCGCCCGGTTCCAGCCGGACGTTCGCGCTCGTATCCCCGTTCTTGAGCAGTGCCGACAGACGCAGGCGATATTCGCGCTGCTGGCCGGTATTCTTGTCGAAGCGGATCAGCCGCGCGCGGTTGCCCGCGGCGAATTCCGAAAGCCCGCCTACCGCGATCATCGCATCGAGCAGGGTCATGTTCGCGCGATACGGCAGCGACGCCGGCTTCTCGGTCGCACCGACAATGCGAACCTGCTGGCTGAACGTACCGCTGAAATTCTCGACGATGACCGAGACGATCGGATCCTTGATATACTCGCCCAGCGCGATCTTGAGATCGTCGGCGAGCATTGCCGGGGTCTTGCCGACCGCGGGCATGTCGCTGATCAGCGGGGTGGTGATGCGGCCGTCGGGGCGCACCTGCACCTTGGACGACAGCTCGGGATTGCGCCACACGAAGATCTGCAGGCTGTCGAGCGGGCCGATCACATATTCCTCGCCCGGCCCCTCGCGGCTGGCGACGAAGGTCGTTGACGGCAGTTCGGGCCGGCTATTCCCCCCGGCGCAGCCCGACAGCGCGATCGCGATGATCGACACTGCCGTCAGAACCTTCGCATTATGCCCAAAACGCATCACCCAAAACCTCCGTCCCGCACGCAACTGGAGCCGGCGTCCCGCCCCCGCATATCACGCGCCCTACGGAACGCTTAGGGTTACATGGGTAAAGATACCGTTAGGAAAGAAGCGCGCGGGACTTGTGCATAACCTGCGCTATGTTCGGTTGAAATGGCACGGCCCGATTCGGTTTCGGGCCCGTATTGAAGGAGAGAAGCGGCAATGATCCGGAGCCACTTGCTTTCGATGAGCGGTCAGCATGGCGGCTATCCGCCGTCGCCATCACCGCCATCTTCGCCGGGTACGCCGTCCGCGCCCAAACCGCCCCGGGAAAAACCGACCCAGCCAGGCTGATCGGCCTAAATGGGCCCGGGGCACCTCTACTATCTCGGCATCATCCTGACCGGCCTGTTCGTGGCGCCGTTCAGTCCGCTGGCGCGCGTCATCGTGCTGAGCTGGCTGGTCGGGGAGTTCGCCTGGTGGCTCGGCGCCCCGCATTACTGGGTCAACCTGTTCCAGCACCTTGCGGCCTTCATCATCGGCAGCCGCTATCTGCGCAATGAATGGTGCATGGCCGCCTGGGTGATGTTCGTGCCGATGCTGGCGTGCGATGCGCTGGCGCTGATCCGCGAGCAGGAGGTCTTCGCCTGGTGGGGATTGCTGTGCACGGCATTGGCCCAGCTCGCGCTCCTGCCGCCCGGCATGAATCTCGGTACGGCGCGATCGGGTTTTCCGGGCCAGAGTGAAGCAGAAGCGTCCGATCATCTGCGGCTTCGCATGTTCTCGGGCTGATCAGCCGCCTGCCACGATCTCTGCTGCGGGACCGTGCCCCAGGAACGCCGCCGGACTGGCGCTCGCGCCATAGGCACCCGCCAGGAACACCGCGATCACATCCCCCGGCTCGGCTTCGGGCAGCGCGACGCGATCAGCCAGCCGGTCGAGCGGGGTGCAGAGCGGCCCGACGACCGAAACGGTTTCGACCGGCTCCGCCGCCATCTTGCCGGCCACCGCGACGGGATAGTTTCGCCGTACCACCGTCCCGAAATTGCCGGATGCGGCGAGCTGGTGGTGCAGACCGCCGTCACAGATGAGGAACGTCTCATCCCCGCTCGTCTTCCGGTCGATCACGCGCGTCAGATAGACGCCGCACTCGCCCACGATCCACCGCCCCAGCTCGATCGCAAATGCGGAGTTCGCCAGCACCGCGGGCCGCGCAGCAAGCACGTCGCGCAGCGCCGTGCCCACCGCATCGATATCGACGGGCGTATCGCCTGCGAAATAGGGAATGCCGAATCCTCCACCGAGATTCACCAGCGGCGGCGCCGCGCCGGCTTCTTCCGCCAGCCGTGCGGCCAGCGCGACGGTCGCCGCCTGAGTCTCGATGATCGCCGCGGTATCCAGCGATTGCGATCCGGCGAAGATGTGGAACCCCCGCCAGTCCGCCCCGGCCGCGATCAGCCGGCTTACCAGCGCCGGCACGCGCGCGGCATCGACCCCGAAGGGCGAAGCGCGCCCGCCCATCTTCATGCCCGATCCGCGCAGTTCGAAGTCTGGATTGACCCGCACCGCCAGCCTGGGTGCCACACCCAGCCGCCGCCCGATCGCCAGCGCACGCTCCGCCTCGCCTTCGGATTCGAGGTTCAGCGTCGCGCCCGCCGCGATCGCGGCTTCCAGTTCCGCGTCGCGCTTGCCCGGCCCGGCAAAGCTGATGTGCGCCGCGCCCTTCACGGCCAGCGCCTTGGCCAGCTCCCCGCCCGACGCGACGTCGAGACCGCCCACCAGCGGCGCGACCGCCGCAAGAAATTCGGGCAGCGGATTGGCCTTGATCGCGAAATGGATCTCGCACGCCTCGGGCAGTGCCGCACGCAGCCTGGCCAGACGCTCGCGGACAATGCCGGTGTCATAGACGAACAGCGGCGAGCCAGCCTCCGCGACCCAGTCCGACGCAGTCCTTCCGGCGATCGTCAATTCGCTCTGGCCCAGGAAATAGGGGGGAATCGGCCCTATTGGCTTCATGACGTCAACTCCGCCTTCAGGCCCGACCGGTCGAACTTTCCGTTCGCATTGCGCAGCAGACTGTCGCGCCATTCGTAGCGCGCAGGCTGCATGAAGCTCGGCAGCTCGCGCCGCAACCGTTCGCGCAGCGCCGCCTCAGCTACCGCCGCGTCACCCCGCGCCACCGCGACCACCACGATCGCCTGCCCCAATCGCTCGTCCTTGATCCCGAACGCCGCCGCCTCGCGCGCTTCGCCTCCGGCCAGCACCGCTTCCTCGACCTCGGTCGGGCTGATCCGGTTGCCCTGCGACTTGATCATCTCGTCGTCGCGCCCGACGAAGCGGAGCAGCCCGTCCTCGCCCTCCACCACCGTATCACCCGAGAACACCGCCATCCCGCCATAGCGGGAAAAGGCGGGCGCGGGCTTGAAGCGCTGCGCGGTACGCTCTTCATCTTCCCAATAGCCTTGCGCCACCAGCGGCCCGGCATGCACCAGCTCGCCCGGTTCCCCCGCATCGGCGCGCGCCCCGTCCGGACGCACCACCATGATCTCGGCAAAGGGGATCGCGCGTCCCATCGAATCCGGATTGGCATCCACCAGTTCGGGATCGAGATAGGTCGAGCGGAACGCCTCGGTCAGGCCGTACATCGGATAGAGATCCGCACTCGGGAATTTCGCCCGCAATCCCCGCACCATGCCGAGAGTCAGCGCCCCGCCCGAATTGGTCAACCGCTTGAGCCGCCAGGACGTCGTCTCCGGCCACTCGGCATCGAGCAGCTGCACCCAAAGCGGCGGCACGCCTGCGATCGTCGTGACGCCATGCCGGTCCACGGCCTTGATCACGTCCTTGGCCGTCAGATAGTCGAGCGGGATCATCCGCCCTCCACCCGCCCAGGTCGAAAAGAGCTGGTTCTGCCCATAGTCGAAACTCAGCGGCAGCACGCCCAGCACGCGGTCTTCGGGCGTGATCCTGAGGTAGTGCGCGACCGAAATCGCCCCGAGCCACATGTTCGCATGGCTCAGCATCACCCCCTTGGGACGCCCGGTCGAGCCGGACGTGTAAAGGATCGCCGCCAGCCCCTGCGGATCGGCATCCGAAACCGGCAGTCCCGGCCCGTCCAGCACCGCCTCATCGTCGCCCGCGATCCGGCACGCGTCGGGCAGGTCGCCGCTCTCCAGCGTCATCGACCGCGCCGGTTGGGTGATCAGCAGCGATGCGCCGCTATCGGCCAGGATATGCGCCACCTGTGCGCGCTTGAGCACCGGATTGACCGGCACATGCACCAGCCCCGCGCGGGCTGCCGCCAGCGGCATCAGGCAAGCCAGCCGGGTCTTGGGCAGCCAGGTCGCGACCCGCGCGCCCGGCGCAAGGCCCTGCCCCCTCAGCCAGCCCGCGAGCGCGGCGACAGCGGCTTCGAGCCCGGCATAGGTCAGCGTTCCGCTACGGTCTTCCAGTGCCACGTCATCCGGCGCGCCCATTCCGGGCAGCGCGTCGATCGGCCGAGGCGTCGGGTTCAATTCCACCATCGCGCTTCCATAACCCGCATCGGTTAACGATACAGTTCCTCTTTGCCGTTAGCAGGTGCAGCACTTGGCAGCGCGACGCGCAACCGGTAACGGAAGCGCAAAAATAGCAGGGGGACGCACGTTGCAGCCGGACGGATTTCACGAGGTCGAAGAGACGGTGCGCGGTGTGTTGCGCGACGTGCTCGGGATCAGCGCCGAACGCGCTGCCGCCTTCGACGAGGCGACGCCGCTGTTCGGCGCGCTTCCCGAGCTCGATTCGATGGCGGTCGCCGGCGTCCTGACCGAGGTCGAGGACCGCCTCGGCATCATCATCGAGGATGACGAGGTGGACGGCGACATGCTCGAGACCTTTGGCGCGCTGGTGCGCTTCGCCGCGTCCAAGGCGCTCACCTGATCGCGTTCGACGCCTATGACTGGCCCGGCGGGCGCGAAGCGATGCTCCGCTTCGGCCCCGCCACCGGCCCCGTCGTCGTCGTCGCGCTCCCGTTGTTCGAAGAAGCCAATCGCACCCGCGCCTTTGCGGTGACGATCCTGCGGGCGCTGGCCGGACGCGGCATCGCCGGCGCACTGCCCGACCTGCCGGGGCAAGGCGAGAGCCTGGTGCCTACGCACGAGACCACGATCACGAAAATGCGCGAGGGATTCGAGGGGGCGGTGAATCACCTCGCACGCCCGGCCTTCGCCTTGGGCATCCGCAGTGGTGCGTTGCTCGACACGCTCGCGCTTGTGCAAGGCCGCTGGCACCTGTCGCCGATGTCGGGTGCCGATCTGCTGCGTGAGCTTGTCCGCACGCGACAGGCATCAGCGCGTGAATCCGGCGAGACGTTCGATCCGTCAACGCTCGGCACTGATCCTGCCGCGCCTCCGGTCGAACTGGCCGGCAACCTCGTCTCGCACCAGCTGTTGAGCGAACTATCCGGCGTCTCGCCGATGACCGGCGTCGCCCGCACGGTCCGCATCGAGACCGAAGCCAAGCCCGCCGACGCCAAACTCCCCGGGAGCCCGCTCTGGCGCCGCGCGGAGCCGGACAATGACGAGACCTTCGCACAGGTCGTCGCCGATGACATCGCGCAGTGGATCGCGACATGCGCCGGCTGACCAGCTTCCCCTGTGCGGGCGAAACCCTCGCCGCAACGCTCGACGAAGCACCGGGTACCACCGGGCTGCTGATCGTCTCGGGCGGGAACGAGATCCGGATCGGCGCACATCGCGGCATGGCCGAGCTCGCCGCCAGCATCGCTGATTCGGGCCATCCGGTCCTTCGCTACGACCGTCGCGGGATCGGCGATTCAACGGGTGAAAACAATGGCTTCGAATCCACTACTGATGATATTCGTGAAGCTGCAGCCGCCTTCCGCCGCCTGGCGCCGCACCTCACGCGCGTCGTCGCCTTCGGCAATTGCGACGCGGCCAGCGCGCTGATCCTGTTCCAGGCGGATACCGGCATCGATGCCCTCGTCCTCACCAACCCCTGGACGATCGAGGCGAGCGACGACCTGCCCCCCGCCGCCGCGATCCGGTCGCGCTATATCGAGAAGCTCAAGAACCCGCGCGAACTGCTTCGCCTGTTCACCGGCGGTGTCAATATCCGAAAACTTGTCAGTGGCTTACTCAAGGCTTCGGCCAAACAGTCACAACCACCTTCCAGCCTCCCCGCCCGCCTTGCTGCCGCGCTCGGCGTCACGGACATACCGTTGACGGTCCTGCTGGCCAGAGGCGACAACACTGCCCTCGCCTTCGCCGATCACTGGAAGAGCGATGCCTTCACCCCGGCCCGCACCCGCTGCACGCTCGACACCTGCGACACCGACAGCCACAGCTTCGCGCGGCCGCAGGACAAGGCATGGCTGACGGAACGCGTGCTGGCGGCGCTCACGGATCGCCACCCGGCATGACCGCCGTTGCGGTCATCGGCACCGGCGCGATCGGCGCGACCATCGGTGCGTGGCTGATCGCCGACCCTGCACTCGACGTCACGCTCTGCGCGCGCACCCCGTTCGAGCACCTGCGCGTGCAAACCCCGGACGGCATTCTGGAAAGCAGCCCTCGCCTGCTCACCGATCCGGGGCAGGCAACACCGGCCGACTGGGCGATCGTCACGACCAAGACCTATGACACGCCAGGCGCGGCGCGCTGGCTCGAGCGGTTGGTCCGTGACGGCACGCGCGTGGCGATCCTGCAGAACGGCGTCGAGCATCGGACACGCTTTCCGCAGCTCGCCCCCGACAGCATCGTGCCGGTGATCGTCGATATTCCGGCCGAGCGCCATGCGCCGGGGGAGATCGTGCAGCGCCGCACCGGCAGCATGACGGTTCCCGCCGGGCCAGGCGGCGAAGCCTTCGCCGCGCTGTTCGCCGGAAGTCCGATCGAAGTGCGCCAGACCGGTGACTGGCTGACCGCCGCCTGGCAGAAACTAGCGATCAACTGTGCGGGCGTGGTCAGCGCGCTGACTCTCAAGCCCGCGGGTGTCGCGCATCACCCCGACATTGCCGAGCTAATGCGTGAGCTGGTGCGCGAATGTATCGCGGTTGGCCGGGCGGAAGGCGCGGTGCTCGGGGACGACGTGGCCGACCAGGTGGTGGAGGGTTATCGCTCAAGCCCGGCGGATTCCATCAACTCGATCCACGCCGACCGGCTCGCGGACCGTGAGACCGAGGTGGATGCGCGCAATGGCGTCATCGTGCGGCTCGGCGTCCGGCATGGCATCGATTCACCGCTCAACCGGATGGCCTTGGCGCTCCTCCGCGCCAGCTGAGCCGCCTCACTCCGCCGCTTCGGCGACCGCCTCGAAATCGGCTTCGGCCAGGAAGCGCTCGGCGTCCAATGCCGCCATGCAGCCGGTACCCGCCGCGGTGATCGCCTGGCGATAGACCTTGTCCATCACGTCGCCGCACGCGAACACGCCCGGCACATTGGTCTTTGTGGTGCCGGTCTCGACTTCGATGTAGCTGTCGCTGTCGAGCTTCAGGTGGCCGCGGAACAGTTCGGTCGCCGGGTGATGGCCGATCGCGACGAAGCCGCCCTCGACATCGATGTCGGACAGTTCGCCCGTCACCGTGTCCTTGAGCTTGAGGCCGACCAGCCCCTCGGGATCGCCGCCGCCGGTGAACTCGACGACTTCCTTGTTCCACAAGGTCTTGATCTTGGGGTTGGCGAACAGGCGCTGCTGCAGAATCTTCTCCGCGCGCAGGCTGTCGCGACGGTGGATCAGCGTCACGTCATGGCTGTGGTTGGTCAGGTACAACGCCTCCTCGACCGCGGTATTGCCGCCGCCGATCACCGCGACCTTCTTGCCGCGATAGAAGAAGCCGTCGCAGGTCGCGCACGCGCTCGCGCCCTTGCCCTTCATTGCCTCCTCGCTGTCGAGGCCCAGCCACTTGGCCTGCGCGCCGGTCGCGATCACCAGCGTGTCGCCGAGATAGACGGTGCCGCTGTCACCGACCATGCGGAACGGACGCTGGGTCAGGTCGACCGAGACGATCGTGTCGTAGAGCATCTGCGCACCGACATGCTCGGCCTGCGCCTGCATCTCGCCCATCAGCCACGGGCCCTGGATCACCTCGCGGAAGCCGGGATAATTCTCGACATCGGTGGTGGTCATCAGCTGCCCGCCGGGCTGGATGCCCTGCACCACGATCGGCGCGAGCCCCGCGCGCGCGCCATAGATGGCGGCGGAGAGCCCGGCAGGGCCGGAACCGAGGATCAGCATGCGGGTCGAGTGAGTGGCGGTCATCTTGTGTCCTGTAGGCCCCGAAATGGCGGTCGCGATACCGCATCTAGGGGAACGGCATCGGTTTTCGCAACATGGGCGGCGTCATGCCGCGCGCCAGCAAAGCGATTCTGTTGTGGACGAAAGCCGGTTGAAGCGGTTCGCCGCTTGGGCGAAGCTGGCCGAATGATGATCCGCCGTACCCTGCTCGCCCCACTGGTCCTTGGCGCCTTGCTGGCCCCGCTGACCGGGCTCGCCCAGACCGTGCCGCCAGCGCCGCCCACCACTCCAGGGATCGAGGAGTCGACACCCAAGCCCGCGACGCAGAAGGTGGCGATCGAGACCAGTCTCGGCCGCATCGTGCTCGAGCTGGAAACGGCGCGCGCGCCGATCACCGCGCGCAATTTCCTGCGCTATGTCGATCAGAAGCGGCTCGACGGCATCGGCTTCTACCGCTCGGTCAAGGTCGCGGACAAGTTCGGCTTCGTGCAGTTCGGGGTGGAGGGAAACCCCAAGCGCATCCTCCCCCCGATCGCGCATGAACCCACCACCAAGACCGGCGTGAAGCATGTCAACGGCGCCATCTCCACCGCACGGCTCGCGCCGGGCACCGCGCGCGGCGAGTTCACGATCAGCGTCGGCGACCAGACCTCGCTCGATGCCGATCCGTCGGCACCGGGCGACAATCTGGGCTATGCCGCGTTCGGCAAGGTGGTCGAGGGGATGGACGTGATCTGGAAGATCCTCGACGCCCCCACCTCGCCGACGCGCGGTGAGGGCGTGATGAAGGGGCAGATGCTGGAACCCCGGATCAAGGTGTTGAGCGTCCGGCGGGTGCCTTGAACCTGGTCAGCCAAAGACGAGGAAAGCGATCACGCCCCAAAGCACGAGCGACAGGACGATCGCAATCAGAAGTCCGGCTGCCAATGGCAGTGGCCGGTTGTCAGGGGCGGGTTGATCGAGCATCGCTTCATCACCGCAACTTTCGACATCTTCTACCCGTCAAGTAAACGCCGCGCTATCCGCAATGTTCCTAAGTCCCCGGCCGTTCCGGGATCGTTCAACGCTGCCGCGCGGCATCCGCGGCACGCATGATCCGCAGCACATTACCCGACCAGATCTTGGCGATATCCGCCTCCGAATAGCCCGCCGCGACCAGCCGTTCGGTGACCTTAGGCAATGCGGTGATGTCCTCGAACCCGCGCACCCCGCCGCCGCCATCCCAGTCGGCGCCCATGCAGACATGATCCGGCCCCGCGACCTTGAGCAGATAGAGCAGGTTGGTCATGAAATTCTCGAAGTCGGTGTCCTGAACCGGTGCCACCTTGTCGAGCGCGCGGACCTGCGCGGTCAGCTTCGCCTGCTCTTCGGGCGAAAGCGTGCCGATCTTGTCGACCAGCGCCGACAGCCGGTTACGCTCGTCGGTATAGGTCATCTTGGTCAGGAACACGCTGTTCATGCATACCGCCCCGCCCTTCGCCGCGAGCCTGCGGATGCGGTCGTCGTCGATGTTGCGGTTGTGCCCCCACAGCGCCTTGGGGCCGGAGTGCGAGAGGATGATCGGCGCCTTGCTGAGCTCCAGCAGCTGATCGAACGTGGCGTCGGACGAGTGGCTTCCGTCGATGACCATGCCCAGCCGGTTCATCTCGGCCACCCATTGCTTGCCGAGCGGCGAGAGGCCCTTCCATTTCCCTTCCCCGGTCGCGCTGTCGGCGAACTGGTTGTCCTTGGAGTGCACCGGTCCCGCCATCCGCACGCCACCGTCGTAGAATGTCTTGAGCAGCGACAGATCCTCGCCCAGCGGATAGCTGTTCTCGATGCTGATGAAGGCGAAGCGCAGGCCTGCCTTGTCGGCCCGCTCCGCCTGATCGGCGGTGGTCACCAGTTCGATCCGGTTGGGATAGGTGCCGATCGTCTTCTGGATCTCACCCAACCGCTTGAACGCGAACGCCTTGGCATCGGCGAAGCCCTGCGTCGTCACCGGCCCCTGTGCCGTGTAGATCACGAACACCCCGCCATCGAGCGCGCCGGTATCCATCCGCCCCAGATCGACCTGCGCAAGATCGGTTTCCCAATCATGCCGGTCGCCGAACTTCCAGTTGGGATTGGAGAACCACACCGGCGTGTCGAGATGCGTATCGAGCGTCATCAGCCGCTGGTGCAGCGACGGCGGCGGCCCCGCCTCGCCCGGCTTGGCCTGCGGCGACGAGCAGGAAGCGGCGGCAAGGGCGAGCAGGGGCAGAATCACAATACGCATCTTGGTCTCCGGAATTTGCGGGCAGCCTAGCGCCTGCGGCCCTGCCGTAAAGCGATCGGTCATTTCGACGGCGGATATTTCGCAGCCAGCGCTGCACGCACATCGCTCACCTTGAGCGCGCGCCAGTGGCGGGATTGCTCCTCCCCGTTCGCGACGTTGATCGGCCGGATCAACAGGCGGTATTCGTAACCGCTGTTGCTCGCGTAGCTTCCCACCCATCCCGATGTGGTCGTGCTGCGCTGGATCATCTGCGCGCTTTCGATCACGAAGGCATCCTTGCCCAGCGAAGCGGCATGGTCCGCAGCGACCAGCATCGCCGCCTCCTCGACCATCGCCGGACTGGCGGCAAGGCTCGCCATCCGCACATTGCCGAGATCCGGATTGTCGGCGCCCATCACCCGGTAACCTTCCAGATTGGTGCGCCAGATATTGCTGCCCTCGCCACGCATTTTCGGCCGAACGCCATCATATTCGGGCGCGGGAAGCATCGATGTCAGGTTGGTAAAGCTGAGCGAGAGCGCCTTGGTCAGACTCGCGTCATTGAAGGCAGCGAGCGCTTCGAGCAGCTTGTCGATATCGGCGACTTCACCGGTACTGGCGCCGCGGACCTGAAACAGCAGGTCGGGCATCACCGCCATCGCCTCTCCCTTGGGCCGCTCAGGGTCCGCACCGATCGCCTTCATCGTCATCTTCGACGCACGCATGCGCATCGCGATCGCGCGCGACCAATCATCCAGCGCGGCCGTCGCCTCGTCGCCCGCCGCAACGCGCCTCCGGTGATCCTCCAGCACGCGCTTGCTGAGATTTCCGCCCTTTGGCGGCGGCGCAGGCGGCTCGATCGCCTCCGCAACCTCATCGCGCGCCGCCTTCAGTTCGCGCGCGGAATCCTCCATCCTGCCGAGCGCCAGCAGTGCATAGGCGCGAGTCCCGCGTAGCGACGCGCGCTGCTCGATCTCGTTATAGGCGCGCGCCTCCTCACCCCGCATCGTCCAGCCACCGCGTCCCTTGGGCAGGTCGAAGCTGATCTGATCGGCGTAGAGCAGCGCATTGTCGAAGTCGCGATTCTGCATCGACAACATCAGCATCAGCCGCAACGTATTGGGATTGAGCGACGCCTGCTCCCGCAGCCGCGCCAGCCGCTTGGAGCGATCGGTGTCGAACAGCAGGCGGATCGACGTGGTGAGCCGCCGGACGCTGGGCGAATAGGGTCTGCGCTCGTTGATCGAGACGAGGAGCTTCTCTCCCTCCGCCTTCTTCTTCATCCGGTAGAACGCGACCGCGCGCAGCGCGTCGTTGGCGAGCTTCGCCGAGGCGATCTCGTCACCCTTGCCGTGTTCGACATAGAGCGTGTCGACCTCGCCGAGCGTCTCGATCGCGCCTTCGTCGTTCTTCTCGCTCATCTCGTGCAGCGCGCGGGCACGGATCAGCGATGCGCGCCGCGCCCAGAATTCGGGCACGAGCACCGGGTCCGCCAGGACCCGCTCGCACGCGGCGAGTCCCGCGACGCCCAGGTTGCGCACGAGCACGGTCCGGTTCGGCAACTGCCCGCCAAAGCCACGCCAAGCGTCCTGCGTTTCGCCGGGTTTCAGGGATTTCTTCGGCTTGGGCGGCAGCGCACCGTCGCATGCCGAAAAATCACCAGGTTCGGCCGCGCGCGCATCCCCCGATGCGGCACCGGCCAGCAGCGCGCCGAGCAGCGCCACGGTCAGTTTGCCCACAATGAGAACCCCCTCGATACCGTGCCATCATATGCACGGCCGAGGGGGTTGGAAAAGCCGGTAAATCAACGCCCGCGAGGGCTGCGGCCTACTGCACCGGTTTGACGTCGAGCCCGGTCCATTTGGCAGCGAAGGCCCAGAGGTCCGACGTTTCCTCGATGACCTTGTCGGTCGGCTTGCCGGTGCCATGGCCGGCGCGGGTTTCGATGCGCACCAGATGCGGCTTGGGGCCGATGTCTGCCGCCTGCAACGCCGCGGTGTATTTGAAGGTATGGCCCGGGACGACGCGGTCGTCGGTGTCCGCGGTCGTAGCGAGGATCGCCGGATACGCCTTGCCCACGCCGATATTGTGATAGGGCGAATAGGCACGCAGGGCCTTCCAGTCCGCCTCCTTCGACGGGTGGCCATAATCGTCCACCCAGTAGCGGCCGGCAGTCCAGCGATCGAAGCGCAGCATATCCATCACGCCGACTGCAGGCAGCGCTGCGGCGAACAGATCGGGCCGCTGGTTGACCACCGCGCCGACCAGCAGGCCGCCGTTCGATCCGCCCTGGATAGCGAGACCATCCTTCGTCGTGATGCCCTGCGCGATCAGATACTCGCCCGCGCCGATGAAGTCGTCGAACGTGTTCTGCTTGTTGGCGAGGCGGCCGCCGTCGTGCCATGCCTTGCCATATTCGCCGCCGCCGCGGATGTTGGCGAGGACGAACACCCCGCCCTGCTCCATCCACGCGACGCGCGAGGCCGAGAAGGCCGGGCCGTAGCTGACGTTGAACCCGCCATAGCCCCACAGCAGGGTCGGCGCCGGGCCGGTCACGTCCTTACGCTTGACGATGAACATCGGCACCTTGGTGCCGTCCTTCGAGGTGAAGAAGCGCTGTTCGACGCCATACTTCGCCGGATCAAACGCCACCTTGGGCTGAGCCCAGACCGTCGCCTTGTCGGTCTTCACGTCATAGCGATAGACGGTCTTCGGCATGTTGAAGCTGGTGAACGAGAAGAACATCTCGCTATTGTCGGCGTCGCCGCTCGATCCCGCGATGCTGCCGATGCCCGGCGTGGCGACCTTGCCCAGCAGCTTGCCGTCGAGCGAATAGCGCCGCATCTCGTCCTTGGCGTCGACCATATAGCTGACGAGCAGCTGCCCGCCGACGATGCCGGCGCCTTCCAGCGTGGCCTTGTCCTCAGGGATCAGGTCGGTCGCGACGGGGGTCGCCTGCGCGACATCCATCGTCACCACCTTGCGTTTCGGCGCGCCCGTGTTGGTGGTCCAGTAGAAGCGCGTGCCGATATTGCCGGCGAGGCTCCAGTTGTTCTCCAGCCCCGCGATCAGCTTGCGTGGTTTGGCGCCCGGGGTCTTGAGATCGAGCAGCGTAATCTCATAGCGATCATCGGTACCTTCGGTGGTGGTGATGACCAGCCAGTTGCCGTCATCGGTCACCTGCGCGAAATGCCCGCGCTTGGGCGTCTCCGGGGTCGCATAGATCAGCGTATCGGCGCTCTGCGGCGTGCCGATCCGGTGGAAATAGACCGACTGATTCTCGTTGAGCTGCTGGAAGGCCTGTCCTTCAGCCGGCGCGGGGAAGCGCGAATAATAGAAGCCGGATCCGTCCTTCGCCCAGGCGAGGTTGCTGAACTTCATCCATTTGACCTCGTCATCCAGCGTCTTGCCGGTGGCGACGTCGAGCACCTTGACCGTGCGCCAGTCGCTGCCGCCGTCCTGGATGCCGTAGACGAGCAGCTTGCCGTCCTCCGACGGCACCCATTCGGACAGCGCCGTCGCACCGTCCTTGGCCCAGCCATTGGGGTCGATCAGCACGCGGCCGGGACCGTCCAGGCTGTCGCGGACCCACAGCACCGCCTGGTTCTGAAGGCCGGTATTGTGGCTGTAGAAATAATGTCCGCCCTTGCGCGTGGGGGCGTCGAATCGCTCATAGTCGAACAGCTGCTTGATCCGCGCCTTGAAGACATCGCGGCCGGGCAGCGTCGCCAGATAGGCGTCGGTCACCTTGTTCTGTGCCTCGACCCAGGCCGCGACCTCCTTGTCGTTGCGCACGTCGTTCTCGAGCCAGCGATAGGGGTCGGCGACCTTCTGCCCGAAGGTTTCGTCGGTCACATCGACGCGCTTGGTCTCGGGATAGGCGATCGGGGCAGACATCGTGCTGGGCGACTCCGGGCTGGCGTGAACGGCAGAGATCATGGGAGGGGCGGCAAAGAGCAGCGGGAGAGCGAGAAGCGGCGCGCGGCGCATTGGTATCTCCTGAAACGGGAACCGCGCACCCTATTGCCGCGCGACCGGCGGTCAAGCGCCGCCGTTACCCGTTCAGGAAAAGGCGCTGAGGCCCGTCGAGTAGCTGACCCAGCCCATCACCAGCAGCGGCAGCGTGGCGAAACCGATCGTCACCACATTCCCTGCACCATTTCGCGGGTTCGAACGCATCTCAACCTCCGGAGCGAGGAATAGCCTCGCTGTCTTGCCGTTCAGATGGGAAGCCGCCGCGGTTTCGAAAGGTGCAGCAATTCTTTCGGAGCCGAAACGCGCGCTTCGCAGACAGCAAAAGGGCGGCCGCACCACAGTGCGACCGCCCTTTCGATTGGCTTGCGAGCGCGCGGATCAGGCCGCTTCGTCGAAGTCCTCGTCACCGAGCACCGGGCCCGAATCCTGGCCCTTGGCCGAGACGTCGCGGTCGACGAACTCGATGATCGCCATCTGCGCCGCGTCCGAAGCGCGCGGACCGGCCTTGATGATGCGGGTGTAGCCGCCGTTGCGGTCGGCGTAGCGCGACGCGAGCACGTCGAACAGCTTCACCAGCTGCGCATCGTCGAGCAGGCGGGCATGCGCGAGACGGCGGTTCGAAAGGCCGCCCTTCTTCGCCAGCGTGACCAGCTTCTCGACGTAGGGACGCAGTTCCTTCGCCTTGGCGACGGTGGTGGTGATCTGCTCGTGCTTGATCAGCGCAGCCGACATGTTGCGGAACAGCGCGGCGCGATGGGCCGAGGTGCGCTGAAGCTTACGACCGCCGTACTTATGGCGCATGATATCTTCCTTCGTTCGTTAGGGGGCCGTGCAAGGTACCCCATAGCAGGCGGTGATAAGGGCCACCGCCCATAGCCCGTTCGGAAAGTCACAAAGGTCGCGGTGGCTCGCGCATGCACGCGAGCCGGCCGCTTACCCCATGATTTCCTGTTCCAGCTTCTTGGCCATCTCTTCGATGTTCTCAGGCGGCCAGCCGGGGATTTCCATGCCGAGGCGCAGCCCCATCGACGACAGCACTTCCTTGATTTCGTTCAGCGACTTGCGGCCGAAATTCGGAGTGCGCAGCATCTCGGCCTCGGTCTTCTGGACCAGATCGCCGATGTAGATGATGTTGTCGTTCTTGAGGCAGTTGGCCGAACGGACCGACAGCTCGAGCTCGTCCACCTTCTTGAGAAGGTAGCGGTTGATCGTCGCGGTATCGC
>Ga0247823_10002223_pt1 | contig 16064 bp, 12 predicted proteins | sample 13C_PalmiticAcid_2_FD_192426 | JGI IMG/M metagenome (GOLD analysis project Ga0247823, IMG submission 192426) | Soil microbial communities from agricultural site in Penn Yan, New York, United States - 13C_PalmiticAcid_Day30 | ecosystem: Environmental > Terrestrial > Soil > Agricultural land...
CGCCGGTGAAGAGCCCGGTGACGAGCAGCGCGCAGTTGCTGGCCATGCCCGCCGCAACCATGCCCACGCCGCTGAACACCGGACCGCCGGGCGCGCTCAGCACCGCCGCCGCGCGCGTCCGCGGATTCGTGGTGCCGTTGCCGAGCTGACCACCGACGTTGCTGCCCCAGCAGTACAGCGTGTTATTTGCGCCGACGATGGCGCAGCTGTGATCAGCGCCGGCGGCGATCACATTGACGGCGGCCAGCGGCGAGTCGTCGCCCGCCAGCACCGGAGCCGGAGTCGAAGACCACACACTGATGCGGCCGAGCTGGTTCGCCGAATTGGAACCCCAGCACCAGACCTGAGCGTCGGAGCGCCTTGCGCAGCTATGGCTGGCACCCACGGCGATGGCGGTCACGCTGATCCCAGGCGCAGTCAGTCCCGGCACGATCCTGGGAAACGGCACGACGATGACGATGCCGGCCGGCGCATCCGCCGACGGCGGCAGGTCATCCAGCGGCTGGCCGACCTGGCCGCTCGCATTGTTGCCCCAGCAGGCGACGTTGCCGTCCGCCAGCAGCGCGCAGGCGTGGCTGCCGCCGACGGCGACCTGCCTGACTCCCTGCAGCAGCAGCTCCGCGCCGGCCGACGGCGCGAACAGCGAGAGCGCGAGAGCGGCGCCGAGCGCAACGCCGGACCGAGTGATCCCGCGGCCGCGCGCAAGAGCGCGGGCCGATACGGAAAACAGCTTGTTCACGATTTTGTTCCTGATAGACGAATTCGAGGCCGCCGCAGCGGCTCAACCGGCGACGCGGACTACGCTCAGGGCGCGTCGCACGCGTTCGCATTCGATTTCCAACGCGGAAAGCTCTTCCGCGACTTGCTGTAGTGCGCCAGCCTGAGCGGCGGCTTCGATGGAAGCGGCCACCATGCTGAACACGTGCGCACCCAAAAGAGCACCTGCCGACTTGAGCGCCCTAGCGGAACGTTGCGCCGTGGCCGCATCGAACATCGAAACGGCAGTGCCGATGGTGGTGATGGACAGGCGGGTGTCGCGGTACCAGCGCTCCACGCACTGCGCCTGGTCCAGCCCCAGTCCGTCGAACATCGACATCAGCGCCGAAGCGTCAATGCCGCCGGGAAGGTCGGGGATGAAATGCGCTTCCACGTCGACGACCGACGGCGGCAGTGCTGGCACCGGCGCCGGCGCATCGGTCTCGCCGGCGCTTTCGCGGATCCAGCGCTCCAAGGTCAGCGCGACCAGATCGCGATCCAGCGGCTTGGGAATGTGGTCGTCCATGCCGGCGGCGAGGCACTTCTCGCGGTCGCCGGGCATGGCGTTGGCGGTCATCGCGATGATGGGAATGCGGCGGCGCTTTTCCTCGTGCTCGCGCACGCGCTGCGCGCGCGTCGCGGTATAGCCGTCGACGTCGGGCATCTGGCAATCCATCAGCACGGCGTCGTAGCGGCCCCGGTCCATGCGCTGCAGCGCTTCGCGACCGTTGCTGGCCAGTTCGACGACCGCGCCCAGCTTCTCGAGCACGCGTTCGCCGACCTTGCGGTTGATCGCGATGTCGTCGACCAGCAGGATGCGCAGCCCCGCCAGATTCAGGTTCGGCTTGCGCGCGCTGATGTCGATGACGGGACCGCTGGCCGCCGGAGCCTGACTGCCTTCCTCGCGTCCGCGGAACAGCGTGGCGATGGCGTCGCCGAGCTGCTGTTCGCTGGCCTCGCGCGGGACTACGCCGATGCGCGGATTGCTGCGCAGTTCCTCCGGCAGCTTCGTCGCGTCGCCGAGCACGATGGTGCGCACCTCGCCCAGCGATTCTTCGCTCTCGATACTGCGCGTCAGCGAGCGGATGGTGGCGTGATAGGTCTGGAAGTCGACCAGCACCAGTTCCTGGCGGCCGTCCACGGCCAGGCCGGCGCTGCCGCGCAGAATGCGCAGCGCATCCAGCGTGGTCTCGCTGGTGATGGTCTGCACGCGCAGCGCGCGCAGGCGCCGGGTCAGGCGCTCCAGGGTCGGCGTGTCGCGACAGAGCAGCAGCGCGCGCAGGTCTTCGCCGACCGGGCGCGCTTCCATGTCGCCGATCGCCTTGAGCAGCGGCACCGAGAACCAGAACGTGGAGCCGCGTCCCGGCTGCGAAGTGACGCCGATCTGCCCGGCCATGCTCTCCACCAGGCGGCGGCAGATCGCCAGTCCCAGACCGGTGCCGCCGAAGCGCCGCGTCGTGGATGCATCCGCCTGCGAGAACGGCTGGAACAATCGCTGTGCCGCTTCGGGCTGCAGACCTATGCCGGTGTCGCGTACGGAGATCAGCACCGTGTTGTGCGTACGCGTCTCTGCGCGCTTGGCCACCTCGATGACGATGCTGCCGCGCTCGGTGAATTTGATCGCGTTGCTGACCAGGTTGGTCAGCATCTGGCGCAGGCGCAGCGGATCGCCGCGCACGGCCAGGCGCACGTTGCTGTCTATCGTGTAGCTGAGGCTGAGGCCCTTGGCCTGGGCCGGCTTCTCCATGAGCTTGGTCACATGCTCGACCAGTTCGCGCAGATTCAGGCCGATGGTCTCCAGCTCGACGCCGCCGGCTTCCACGCGCGAATAATCGAGCACGTCGTTGACGATGCGCAGCAGTTCGCGCGAGGAGCGGTGAATCGTATCGAGCTGGTCTTTCTGCTCGGGCGCGAGCGGACTGGCCAGGACCAGCTCCAGCAGCGGCACCATGCCGTTGAGCGGCGTGCGCACTTCGTGGCTCATGGTGGCGAGGAACTCGCCCTTGCTGAGCAGTGCGGACTCGGCTTCGACCTTGGCCGCAGCCAGCTCTTCGTGCACCTTGGACAGCACGCCGAGGCGGCGCTCCAGATCAGCGACGCGCGAATCGGAATTCTGTTCGGGCAGCAGCGGCGCTGCGTCGTCGAAGCCGGAAGAGAATCGCAGCGGAATGCGGCGGCGCAATCCATCCAGACTCAACGCGGCGAGCAGCACGCCCGGTGCCGCGCAGCCCCAGATCGTACCGGAGGCGACGCCCACGCCGAGACCGAGTATGCCCAGCAGTGCGGCGCTGCTGCGCGGCCATTCGTGCTTCAGCCACAACGCCCAGAACGGCGGCGGATCGTCCATTTCCTCGTAGCGCGCGGCCGGCTCCGGCCGTTGCGTTCTCGCGACTGCAGCGACCGGCGCGTCGGGCAGCATCGGCACTGCATGCAGGCGGGCGCCTTCGCGCCTGTCAGTGGATGCGGTATAGGCGGAACGCGCGATCGGCGTCGCCTGGCGTTGCATCAGCGTGATCTTGGAGTCCATAACATCCAATACGCCGGCACGCGTGCAATACCGCCGCCGACGCAGAGGATTCGTACAAAAAAATCCGCCGGTCTTTCATCGCTCAGGCCGCGAGACGGGTTTGGCGCATCAGCGTGGAAGCGATCTGATACAGACACAGCCAGGCTTCCTCCGCATGCGGATTGCGATGAATGTCCGCATGCCGCGCCAGCGTTTGCAGCAGCACCCGGCCCAGTGCGTCGTAGTGTTCGCTGCGCAGCCCGTAGGTGGCGCAGCGCGCACCGAACCGGCTCAACGCCGGATGCAGATCCTCCAGGCACGCCAGCGACCCGTCGAGCAAGGCCAGCAGGCGCAGAAGCCTGACGCTCTGCTCGCGCGGATCCTGCGGAAACAGGTTGCGCAGAGGCGGCAGCGTGCCGGCCAGACCGCGCTGGAGATCGGCGGCAAACGCTTCCGCGTTGCCGGCGACCCGCGCGAGGCCGTAGCGCACGTAGGCGATCTGCCGAGCGTCGAGTGTCGGTCCGACAGGGCAGTCGACTGGAACGGGACTCATGATTACTCCGCGACGACAGGTCAGGGACGCAGGCGCTGGTTGAAGAAATCCAGCGAATCGATGTCGGCGTCGGCGGCGGCGCAGGCACCCGGCGACAGCGGCTGCGTACCGCAACGAGCGGCAGGCCATTGGGCCAGGTCGCCATCGAAGGAATGCGGCGCATCGGTGTACTCGACGTACTGCATCCAGTGGCCGCTGTCCGGCGTCGCCGCATAGACGGTCTGCGCGGCAGCGGCGCGGATCGCGCAATTGCCGTGCAGCTCGTCGCCGCCGCCGTGGTTCATGCGTAGGTCGCGATGCGGCCGCCAGAAGCTGTCCTGCATGGGTGCGTTGGCCGCGATGAACTCGAGCGCGCGTCCGCAGCCCGGATAGAACAGCACCGTCGCCGGCACTGCCGCCGCCTCGGCTGCCGCATCCGGATACAGACTGACGTCGCTGCGGCGCGAGGTTTCGGCAGCGCGTGTCATCGCCGCTTCGGCGCCCTGCGACCAGCCCAGCACGCCGACCTGCCCGGATTGCACCAGCGCACCCAGGCGATAGTGCAGCCAACGCATGCCGGTGTCGATGTCATCCACCCGCGTGGTGTAGGGATTCACCGCGCCCGCATACAGCGATCCGCTGCATTGCACCTGAAACGCGGCGGGATCGGCGCCGGCCGGCGCGCGCGCGCTGCCGTAGCTGTCCGGCGCCAGCGCGACATAGCCTTCGGCAGCGAGCTTGTTGCCCCATTTCTCGATCGCGCCCTGCGCGACTCCACCGACAACATAACGGCTCCACAGACCGTTGCAGCCGTGCACGAGCACGACGGCGCCGCCGTGACGCGACGTCGGCGACGGCAGATAGAGCCGTCCCGTCAGCGACGCCTGTCCCGGCAATGCCACCTCGACGGTGCGTGCCCCGGCGCTCCAGGATTCGTCGAAATCGCCGCTGAAGAGGCCGTCGGCGTCGGTGGCGGACACGGTGGATGCAGCCAGAGCGAACGCCGCACCGAGCACGAAGGCACTGCCGCAACGCCGCCCGGCCACACCGGGGAATTTCATGCGCATAGATCGAATCTCCGCTCGAGGTCGATGGCGATTTCGTCGTAACACAGGGTCACGGTCAGGCTGCGCGGACGCCGGGCATGCGGCGGCAATTCGGCGGCGAGCACCAGATTGCAGACCGGCGCATCGCCCTGCGCCAGCCACAGATCGCTGCGCACGACGATGTGCAGGCCGCGTTCGCCGCGGTCGTTCACGCGGACGGCGGCGTTGCTCTCGCGCCAGGCGTGCTGCGCAAAAGCGCCGCCGCCGTGATGCAGCTGCGGCAGCTGCGAAAGATCGAGACGGCGCGCCGATTCGGGTGCGCCGCGCGGAATCAGCAGCAGCGCGCAATGCCGGGTCGCCAGCTGCTCCACGTAGCGCAGGCTCCCCTGCAGTAGCGGCGCGCCGCTCAACAGGCTCGCGCTGCAGCGCCGCTGCAGCGCGAGCGCCCAGCCGCGGCCGTCGTCGCTCCCGCCACGCGCCAGCGCCGGCAGATCCGACGACGCCGGCATTTCCCGTGCGCAGGAAGAGAGTGAAGCTTGCGCAAGCGCGCAAGCGTATGTGTCGCCGCTGTCGTCGAGAGTCATGCCTCACCGCTGAAGTGAGATCAGGGCATCCGTCCCCACGGAATTCGCCTGTCGCTCATCAAATACGCCGCTGCGCCGGCAATCACGCCAGCGCCGCGAAAAAAATTTCGGGCACTCCGTTCGGTAGCGGAAAACCTACCGGCAGTCGCCGCTGATGGGCGAGGTGGCGTGACCGTCGACCCTGCGGCGTATTGGAAGGCTGAAACCAGCACAAACAGGGCGACTCCCATGCAATTGCACAAGTGCCTTACGGCGGCTGCGCGCGTCCGCGGCTATACGGTCATCGAGCTGCTCACGGTAGTGAGCGTGGCCGGCATCCTGGCAGCCATCGCGGTACCCAACTTCAACAGCTTCCGCGTCAACCAGCGCGCGACGGGGCGGGCCAACGATCTGGTCGCCGACATCCATGCAGCGCGCGCGCGTGCCGTATTCAGTTCGACGCGGGCGGAGATCGTGCCGGTCGGAACCTGGTCCAGGGGCTGGAACGTCGATCTGATCGATCGCAGCAACGGCAGCGAGTCGCGCGTGGAGATCAACAAGCGCGCGATCGATTCCAGCGACGAATCGATCACCGCGGTCAGCGGCAGCGAAGCGGTCGACCTGATCGCGTTCGAAGCCAATGGCGCGCTGTCCACACCCACCGGCGGCGTCGTGCTGCATGTCTGCGTGGGATCGCCCAAGGCGCAGTCGCGCGACGTCGTGATCATGCCGTCGGGCTTCGCCGAGGTGCGTCGGGACAGCAGTCATGCCTGCCTCTGACGCAGCGCGCGGCTTCACGCTGATCGAAGTGATGGTCGCTCTCGTCGTGCTCGCCGTCGGCATGCTCGGCACGGCCATGCTGATGGTGGTCTCGGTGCGCTCCACCCATACCGCCGCCATGCACACGCAGACCGTGCTGCTGGCCCGATCGATGATGGACCGCATGTCGGCCAACCTGGTCGGCGTCTGGCAGAGCGCCTACGACGGCAGCTACAGCGGCGTGTCGGCGGCGACGACCGGTTGCGGCGTGACCAGCAGCTGCGCGCCTCGCGCTCTGGCGCAGCGCGACCGTGCCCAATGGCAGGTGGAACTGCTGCAGAGCCTGCCCGGCGGCGCGACCGCGCAGATCCGCTGCACGCCCGCATCGCCGGCACCCAGCGGCTCCGCGCTGGCCCAGGTCGCGGTGTACGACGGCTACTGCGACCTGACCCTGGCCTGGAGCGAGGCGCGCAGCGACGGCGAAGTCGAGGCGCAGAACCTGGCGTGGAGATTCGTGCCATGAAGCGCTTCGATGCCGGCCGCAGCGTCCGCGGCTTCTCGCTGATCGAGCTGATGGTGGCGCTGCTGTTGGCCCTCATCCTCGGCGGTGCCGTGATCGCGATGATGCTCGCCCAGACGTCCGTCAGCCGCACCCAGAGCGGCATGCGCCGCATGACCGAGAACGCGCGCTTCGCCATGGAGACGATCGCCGCCGACATCCGCAACGCCGCGCACCAGTCGTGCATGAACTACTCCAGCGGCATCGGCGAGTTCGCGCCGAACGCGGTGGTCCGCGTCGACCGCGTGCAGTCCATGCAGATGCGCTTCGACGCGTCGGCCGCGCCGTACAGCCTCGGCGAACCGGGCAACAGCTCGGCCTACTTCGTCGATCCGGCCGAGTTCGTGCTCGGCTCGGAATGCAACGGCGCCAACTGCCGGCCGCTGCCGGTCAAGTTCCGTCCCGTCGCCAACCAGCCGCTGCCCACGGTGGGCGTCGCCGCGGAACGCCGTGCCGCCGGCGCCGACGTGTTGTCGCTGCGCTATCTCGCCGGCCGCGGCATGCCGATCGCCAGCGTGCAGTTCACGCGCCAGGACAGCCAGCCGGTGCAGCTGCAGCTGGCGCCGGGCGCACAGCCGCGAGCCTCGCTCAACGCCGCCGTCATCGCCGACTGCGGCACCGCGATCGCGGCGCGGGTCAGTCAGCATGGCGGCGGCCTCCTGCAGTTCGCCGGCAATTTCGAGAACGACACGGCGCCGATGTTCGATCCCAGACAGACCCGCGTCTACGACATGGAGACCGACCTGGTCAGCGTCAGCTACTACCTGAAGCTACGCAATCATCTGCCGTCCAATGGCCAGCCGCAGCGCCTGTTGAGCACTCTGGTGCGGCGGGAGAACGGCAACGACGTGGAAATCGCTCCCGGCATCGAACGCCTGGACTTCCTGTTCCACGTCGAGCGCGGCGACGGCACCACGGCGGTGCTGTCGGCCGACCAGGTCGGCACGGATCCGAGCTGCCGCAGCGCGGAGCTGCCGACGGCGGCGGCCGGCAGTGCTTCCTGCGGCTGGCGTTCGCTCAAGGGCGTAGAGGTGTTCCTGCTGGTCAACTCCGTCGACGACGCCGTGCCCACCAACACCGGCAAGGACGCCGCCAACGATACGTTCCGCTACGCCTGGCTCAACGACGGCACACCCAACACGGCCGACGTCTTCGAGACCTCCTCGTCCATCACCACGCTGCCCAACGGCTTGCCGCCGGGCCGTCTGCTGCGCAAGGGCTTCCGCACCTTCGTGGCGCTGCGCGGCTACAACCACTGACCCCTCGGCATCCAGCCCCGCCAAGAAGGAAATCAGGCATGTTCGTCCAACCCAGGTATCCCGGCCGATCACAGGGATTCGTGCTCGTCACCGCGCTGATCTTTCTCGCGCTGATCCTGCTGCTCGGCCTGGCCGCTTCGCGCGGCAGCCAGATGCTCAACGCAGTCGCGGCCAACGAGCGCGCCGCCTCCATGGCCGAAGGCGGTGCCAACGCCGCGCTGCGCCGCGCCGAAATGCGTCTCTATGATTTCTACAAGGTCGCCAACGGCCGCGCCCTGGTCGGCGACACCACCGCATCGCTGGGCGTGTACTCCGCCGAAGCCGCCGCGGCCAGCGCGTCCTTCGCCGCGTTCATCACGCCCCAGCGCTGGTCGGTGACCGGCGCCACGAAAGTTCCCGGCAGCGAAGTCGATTTCACCGGAGCCGATGCGACCGCGCGCCTGGCGCAGCAGCCGGTCTACATGATCGAGGACCTGGGTCCGGCACGCCCTTCCGGCGCGGGCTCGGCGCGCGAGAGCGGCGCCACCGGCGGTGCCAGCTACTTCGGCAGCAGCGGCATGAGCGGCGGCAACGCGACCCTGCGCGTCTATCGCATCACCGCCAAGAGCACGGGCCCCAACGGCCAGCTGGTCAAGACTCTGCAGAGCGTCTACGCCGGCCACGCGGGCTCCTGAGCGCACGCGAACCAAACCCGGGACATTCGTGATGAATATTTCTATATATTTTCAACAACAACCGGCACGATCGCCGCGTTTCGGCCGCCGCCGCGGAGTGTCGCCATGAATGCACGCATCGTCTGTGTCGTCGCCGCACTCAGCGCCTGCGCCGGCTTGCCGGTCCAGGCGGTGGAACTGCCGCTGGCCAAACGTCCGCTATTTCTTTCCAGTTCGGTCGAGCCCAATCTGGTCGTGACCATGGACGAATCCGGCTCCATGCGCTCGGCCTGGATGCCGGACAAGATGGCCGGCTCCGCGGAATGCCTGTGGCGCATGCCGCTCTGGTATGCCTCTGCCACCAACACCCTGTATTTCAATCCGGACGTGCAGTATCTGCCGCCGGTACGCGCGGACGGCAGTTCGTTTCCGAACGCGAACTTCTTCGCCGCCTGGGTCGACGGTTACGTCCCCACGTTCGGCACGCCGGTGGACCTGTCGAAGAACTACCGGCCGACCTTGCGCATGGCCTCGCTGCCGCCGGCGACGTTGAACGAGTTCGTCAACCCGGTACTCGCCACCGATCCGACGCCAGCCGGCGCGCCTGCAGGCAGCGGCCCCACCGGACCGTGCACCGCCGACAGCAGCGATCCGACCAACGGCTTCTCGGAAAATGCCGTGCTGCCGCTGGCCACGCGCGCCAGCGACGGAACGATGATCTCGCCGGCGTTCTACTACGTCTTCAACGCCAACCTCGATCCGCGGGATCCCGCCCAGTCGACGAATGCGTCGAATTTCTCGCAGGCCCAACTGGTAGGACCGGCGCAGCAGCAGAACTTCGCGAACTGGTATTCCTACTACCGCACGCGCCTGCAGCTGACGCGGTCGGCGACCTCGTTCCCGTTCGCGACCAGCACCGGCCATCTGCGCATGGCCTGGCAGAACCTGACTGCGCCGGCGCCGATAGGCAGCGCCAACGTCGTGCTCGATCCGCAGACGGCGAAGCTGCGCTCGTTCAACCAAGGCACGACCAAGAGCGATTTCTTCCAGTGGCTGGTCAACTTCCGCGCGACCGGCAACACGCCGACGCGCCAGGCCCAGTGGCGCGCCGGTGAACTGTTCAAGCGCGGCGGCAGCGACGGCCCCTATTGGCATCAGCTGACCCCGACGACCGGCATGGAGCTGACCTGTCGCCAGAACTACCACCTCATCATTACCGACGGCGCCTGGAACGACAGCACCACCGCAGCCTTCAATCCGGTTCCGCCGCCCGCGTCGGCAACCTATGCCGGCACGAACACCCGCACCGAACTGTCCATGACCTTTCCGGACGGTCATGCCTACGTCCCCAACCAGAGCTCCTCGGGCAACCGCATCTACGGCAACGAAGGAGCGATCAACACCGGCTCATGCCCGGGTTGTCTGCCGACGCTGTCGGACATGACCTGGTACTACTGGGCCACCGATCTGCGCTCGGATCTCGAGAACAACGTACCGCGGCGCTGGGTCGACTATACGACGCCGCTCACCAGCGCTCCGGTGCCGGAAAACGCGAGCCAGGCGCTGCAGACGCCCGAGGTCTATTTCAATCCCAAGAACGATCCGGCGAGCTGGCAGCACCTCGTCACCTATGTGGTGGGTCTCGGCGTCGCCGGCCAGCGCCGTTTTCCTGACGACTATGCCAAGCTGCGCAGCGGTGCCCTGGCCTGGCCCAGCGTGAGCTACACCGCGGGCTCCGGCAGCAGTTCGGGCGTGGACGACAGCTGGCACGCAGCCCTTGCCAGTCGCGGCGACTACCTCAGTGCGCAGAATCCTCAGGAGCTCAGCAGTTCGCTGAGCAGCATCCTCACGGCGATCGACCAGCAGCGCGGCAGCGCCTCGGCGATGACCTTGTCCTCGGGGGTCATGAGCAACGGCACCATGGTGTTCCGCGGCGGCTACGACACTGCCGACTGGAGCGGCTTCCTCGAGGCCCGCTACCTGACCAGCAGCGGGCCTTCGTCCACGCTGCAATGGGATGCCGCCGCGGTACTGCAGAGCATCAACCCGAACGACCGCGCCGTGATCACCTCCTCGACCGTATCCGGCGGCGGCATTCCGTTCCGCTGGAATTCGCTACCCGACGACTACAAGGCACTGCTCAACGACAATCCGGCCACCGCAGCGATCGACAACGACGGTCTCGGCGAAAAACGCGTGAACTATCTGCGCGGCAATCGCAGCGACGAAATCGGCCAGGCCGGCGGCGTGCTGCGCACGCGCACCTCCCTGCTCGGCTCCATCATCAACTCCAGTCCGGTCGTCGTGGCCGGACCCGCCGCCGACTACGACGACACGCGCTTCGATCCCGCCTCGCCCGAAGGCCGGGCGGCCGCCGCCGGCCAGGGCTACGCGGATTTCCGCCAGCAGCACCGGGACCGCCGCCGCCTCGTCGTGATCGGCGCCAACGACGGCATGCTGCATGCGTTCGACGCAGGCCAGGGCGCAACCGAAACTCAGGCCGAGTCCTCCGGCACCGGCGCCGAACGCTGGGCCTATGTGCCGCGCGCAACGGCTTCGCGTCTGAATCTGCTGAGCCAGTCCCAAACCGGCTTCGAACCCTATGTCGACAGCACGCCGACCGTGCGCGACGCCTTCGTCGACGGCCAGTGGCGCACGATACTCGTGGGCGCGCTGCGCCTGGGCGGACAGGGCGTCTTCGCGCTGGACGTGAGCAACAGCGTGGTCTCCGAAGAGGCGGCCGCCGGCTTCGTGCGCTGGGAGTTCTCCGACCAGAGCCCAGGCGGCGAGCAGCTCGGCTATACCTACGGCAAGCCCAACATCGTGCGCCTGAGCAGCGGCAAGTGGGCGGCGCTGGTACCGGGCGGCTACAACAACGAGCAGGCCGACGGCCATGCCGGCAACGGCAATGCCTCGCTCTACGTGCTCGATCTCGGCAACGGCAGCGTGCTCAAGCGCTTCGATCTGCCGAACACCTACGGCCTGTCGTTCGCGACCGCCGGTGACTACGAAGGGGACTTCATCGACGACTTCGCCGTTGCCGGCGATGCACTCGGCTATGTCTGGCGCTTCGACCTCTCCGCCAGCGACCCGGACCGCTGGTCGGCCAGCCAGCTGTTCACGCCGGACCAGCCGGGCAAGCAGGCGGTGACGTCGGCGCCGCGCATCTTCGCTGACTCGCAGACCAACGACCTGATCGTGCTGTTCGGCACCGGCCGCCTGCTGACCGACGACGACGTCACGACGACGACCGTGCAGTCGCTGTACGCAATTCGCGAACATGCAGCGGGCAGCGCGGGCGTTACCCGCAGCCAGCTGATCGACCAGCACCTGACCAAGATCGGTGCCGGCGCGGAGGCCTATTTCCGCACCGACTCCAAGCCGTTGACCGAAACCGACAAGGGCTGGCGCGTGGACCTGCCCGATGACGGCGAACGCATCATCAACGCGCCGGGCGCGCTGTTCACCGAAGGTGTCGCGCTGGTCAACAGCGTGATCCCCAGCGGCGGCGATCCGTGCAAAGGCGGCTTTCGCGGCAATCTGTACTACTTCGACGCGGCCACCGGAATGCCTCCGCGCGGCGGCCCCTACTTCGACACCAACCCCGACGGCCAGCTCAACGAAGGCGACGACAACGGTGCGATCGGCGTGGCCCTGCCCAGCGGCCTGTCCGAAGGCACGCCGGCCAGCGCCGTGCTGCCCGGCGGCCTCGGCGGCGCCATGCCGGAATACTCGTTGAACGTGCCGACGGCGCCCTGGCGCCGGCGCAACTGGAAGGACCTGGCCCGATGAACCCGCGCCGATCATGGAAATTGCGACCGCCGACACCGGCCGCGGGCGGATTCACCCTGATCGAACTGATGATCGTGGTCGCGGTCATGGCGATCCTCGCCATGATCGCGTACCCGAGTTATGAGCAGTACGTGATCCGCTCCAATCGCAGTGAAGCGATAACCGCGCTCAACGTCGCCGCCTCCGAGCAGGAGCGCTTCCTGTTTTCCTACGGACGCTACAGCGCGAACCTTTCCGGCCCGCGCACCGGCGATCCGCTGAACAGCGGCCTGGGGCTGGCCGCGACCACGCGCGAGAACCCCGGCGACAACGCCTACTACAACCTGTCGGTCGAGATTCCCGCCGGCTGCAACGGGCTCTGCTACACGCTGCGCGCCGCGCCGCAAGGATCCGTGCAGTCGCGCGACAAGTGCCAGACCCTGGAACTCAAGAGCAACGGCGAGCGCAGCGCCGCGCTCGACAACTGCTGGTGATGGACGCCGTCCTTTTTCCCACCGGAGCGACCTGCATGGAAAACGCACGCACTTCCCATCCCGCGGACGATTTCGCTGCCGCCGCCGCGGAAATCCCGCTGCTGCAGGGATTGCGCGACACGGCCTGCGCGCTGTGCCGCAGCGCCCACGCCTGCGCCCAGGAAACCTTCGCCGGCGAGGCCGCGGCCGACGACGGCGTGGGCGGCGAATCCAAGCAGATCCGCTTTGCGGTCTACCGCAGCGCACGCCTGCTGAGCCAGCAGGGCGACCGCATCGCCGGAGAGCTCGGCGCCGCGCTGGTCCTGCGCGTACAGCAGGTGCTGGGACCGCGCTCCGCGGCGCCGAGCTCTCCGGCGATGCGGTCGCCGGAGAGCTCGGCGCCGCGCTGGTCCTGCGCGTACAGCAGGTGCTGGGACCGCGCTCCGCGGCGCCGCCCCCACGCCGGGGACCGCTGAGCCTCGTCGACGAAAGCCAGCTCGACACGGCCATTCTCATGGCTACGCTCACCGCGCCGGCGCTGACCTTGCACCAGAGACTGCTGGGACTGGTCAGCGAAGCGCTGCACGCCCGCAGCGCCGGCGCCAGCTCTGCCGACATCGGTCAGGCGCTGGGGCCTGCGGGGATACTGGAAATCTACGTGAGCTGCATCGATCCGCTGTCGCTGGAGCCGGAAGTCCGCGTGCTGGCGCTGCGCGCGTTCGAGAAGTGCGTGCTGCGCAAGCTCGATCTGCTGTACCGCCAATTGCTGCGCCTGCTCGGCACCGCGGCGCCGTCGGAAGAGCCTGCGCCGGAAGCCCCCGCAGAGGCCGACGATCCCGCCGTGGCGGAAACCGCCGGTGCCGAAGCATTGGACTCCATGCTCACGCTGCTGGCCGGACGTCACCGCGCCAGCAACGCGCGTGAGGCGGACAAGCGTCCCTGGAGTCAGCGCGAGTTGCTGGCCGCCCTGCGCACCTTGCAGCGGCGCGACGAGACGGCCGATGCGGCACCGCTGCTGGAGCGCCTGCGTCAGGAACTGGCCAGCGGCTTCGACGCTGCTGCCGAGCGTCGCCGCATCGACGACATCGACAGCGCCGTCGTCGATCTGGTGGAGCTCGTGTTCGATCTCGTCGTACACCACGAGGATGTTCCGCAGCCCTGCCAGGATCTGCTGCGACGGCTCAAGCCTGCCTACGTGCGCGTGGCCTTCCTCGATCGCCGGCTGTTCCTGAGCCGGCAACATCCCGCGCGCTGCCTGCTCGACGAAATCACCAACTGCGCCATCGCAGGCGGTCCGGCCGATGCATGCCAGCAGGTCCACGACCACATCCGGGCCACCGTCGAACGCGTGCTCAGCGAATTCGACGAAGACCTGGCCCTGTTCGGGCGCGTGCTCGAGGAATTCCGCAGCGAGACGCAGAAGCACCGCGCACGCGCGGAAGCCTCCGAGGCGCGCAGCGTGCAGGCGGCGCAGGGGCGCGAACGCCTGGCCCAGGCCTGGCACGCCGTCGTCGACTGCATCGAGCCGCTGCTGGCCGGGCGGCGCGTGCACGAACTGCTGGCCGACTTCCTGCGCCGGCCCTGGGCCCAGTTCCTGTCCCTGGTGCATCTGGCTGGCGGCACCGATGCGCCGGCCTGGCGCGAAAACGTCGCCGTCGCCCGGCGTCTGGTCGAACTCTCCGGTGGCGACGGCGACGCGCGCGGCCGCGCCGATCGCGTAACCGAGGCCTCGCGCGAACTGGTGCCGCTGATCGCGCGCGGCCTGAGCCGCGTGGGCTACCAGAGCAAGGACGTCAGCGTGCTCTGGGTCGCGCTCTGGCGCGCGATCGTGCGGCCGGATTCGGACGTCGCCAACACGGGAATGCGGCCGATACTGCTGCAGGGCCTCACCACGCAGACCGCGCTCAGGCATCTCGACATCGCCGCGCCGGCAACCGCCGAGGCACCGGCAGCGGATGTGGCTGCACCTCCGGCGCTGCCCCGGGGACTGGTCGTGGGCCGCTGGCTGCAGATCCGCCGCGACGACGGCGCAACCGGGCGCTTCAAGCTCGGCTGGATCGGCGTAGTGCGACGAAAGTATCTGTTCGTCGACCGCAACGGCCGGCGCGCCATGGAACTCGACGAACAATCCCTGGCCGAACTGTTCGCCGATGGCCGCGCCTGCCTCGTCGAGGGCGATTCGCGCATGAGCGGCGCGATCGACGACGCCTACCGCCGCCTCGGCGCCGAAGCCGCGCCGGCGGCCTGAACCCCGCACCGCACCGCGACCGCGCGCAGCGGATCCATCGCTTTGCCGGCGACGGAATCGCCCACGCCTTCAAGGCTTCGAGCGACACGACCGACCTGGCAAACCGGAGCGACGGCGCGTCCTGAGGCCGCCACCAGCGTGAGACGGACAGCGGTCGCCGGCCTCGCCCCGATGCGGCAACCGTGATCGGAGCGCGCCTGCGTCACAGGGAATCAGGCGCAGCTGCCGCTGCATCGGCGCGAATCCCAGGGCGAACCGGCAGGCACGGACTCGATACGTCCGGTCGTCGATCGACTGTCTGGAGGGATTGGAGCGGGCGATGGGAATCGAACCCACGTCAGTAGCTTGGGAAGCTACAGCTCTACCATTGAGCTACGCCCGCGGCCGCGGTATTTAGCCATAGCCGTGGCGGCGACGGCAATGCGGTCGCCGCGTGGGCGGCGCGCCGGGGGAGGCCGCGCTAAAGCGTTGTTGAACGGTGAAAAAGCCTGGCGGATTGTTCGCCGGGATGGCAGGTATGCGTTCAGCATGCGTACGCTCAGATAGTCGCGCCGCAGCGGCTCCCGTGGGGACCACCGGCGGCTCATTCCGGAGGAGACATTCATGTCGATGTTCATGCGGTTCGCGGCGATTCTGGGCGGCGCACTGCTGGTGCTGGCAGGCGCCACCGCCCATGCCGACTACGTAGACCCGCCGAGCCGGGTTGCACGGCTGAGCTTTACCCGTGGCGAGGTCAGCTTTTCACCGGCCGGCGAAGACCAGTGGGTCACCGCCATGCGCAACCGGCCGCTGATCCGCGGCGACCGGCTCTGGACCGATCGCGGCGCCCGCGCCGAACTGCAGGCCGGCAACGCGACCTTCCGCCTCGATGAAGGCAGCAGCCTGCAGATCCTCAACCTCGACGACCGCACGGCGCAGCTGGAAATCACCCAGGGCACC
>Ga0247823_10002225_pt1 | contig 16062 bp, 17 predicted proteins | sample 13C_PalmiticAcid_2_FD_192426 | JGI IMG/M metagenome (GOLD analysis project Ga0247823, IMG submission 192426) | Soil microbial communities from agricultural site in Penn Yan, New York, United States - 13C_PalmiticAcid_Day30 | ecosystem: Environmental > Terrestrial > Soil > Agricultural land...
GACTGTATACCTCACCACACCTGATCGATTTTAATGAGCGTGCGCGTATCAACGGCGAACCGGCATCGGATATAGCCTTGATCGAACAATTTGCTGCTGTCGCAGATCGGCGCGAAGATGTGACGTTGACGTATTTCGAATTCACCACGCTAGCTATCCTGCGACTGTTTTCCCAGGCAAAGCTGGATGCGGTAATTCTGGAGGTGGGACTGGGTGGGCGCCTGGATGCCGTTAATGTCGTTGACGCTGATATCGCCATCGTCACCAGCGTGGATATCGATCACACGGAATATCTGGGCAGTACGCGGGAGCAAATCGGTTTCGAGAAGGCTGGCATCTTCCGTCCTGGAAGAACTGCAATTTGCGGCGATCCAATCCCACCAAAGTCGTTACTTGACCATGCGGCAGCAATCGGCGCCGATTTATGGCTGTTCGGCCGCGACTACAATTATTCTGGTGACAAGCAACAGTGGAACTATGGGGGGCGCTCGCAACGGCGCAATTCATTGAGCTATCCAAGCTTGCGTGGCGCCAATCAGCTTTTGAATGCTTCAGCTGCGCTCGCTGCGCTCGAAGCGCTACGCCAAAGGCTGCCGGTCGGTGCACAGGAAGTGCGCAATGGCTTGGTGATGGTGGACCTGCCAGGACGTTTTCAGGTGTTGCCTGGGCGGCCTACGGTGATTTTTGATGTCGCACACAATCCGCATGCGGCCGCGACGCTCGCGCAAAACCTCGACAATATGGGTTTTCATCCATACACCTACGCTGTATTCGGTGCCATGCATGACAAGGATATTGCCGGTGTTATTGCGCATCTGAAGGAGCGGGTGGACCACTGGTGCGTAACCGATCTGCCATTGCCGCGTGCGGCTAGCGCCGAACAACTTAAACAAAACTTGCTCAATGCTGGCGTTCAACCGCAATCCGTAGCCGGTGACTGTACGATTGAGACCTTTGCGTCACCTGCAGCCGCTTTCGCAAATGCGCAGAGTAGGGCTGGTGAGAATGATAGAATTGCGGTTTTTGGCTCCTTCTACACTGTCGCTGGCGTAATGAAGGCGAAAGATCTCAAGGGAGTTTCTTGATTGAGTAGCTTGGCTTTTTAAGATATCTCCCGAATTCCACCGATGGACTCCATTTTTATCGCATGAGCTTGTTCTCGTTCCTTCGTAAAAACAAGCAAGAATCCGCTTCCGGCGACAGCGCTTTTTACTCGCGCGCCGAAGAGGATTCTAAAGCGGTACGCAGCCGCAATAAGCGCCGTCAGACCCAATCAGGGGGGGAAGGAAAGTCACTGGATCCCGACTTGCCAGAAAAGAAACGTGCACGTCGCCGTCTCATCGGTGCCGTCGCGCTGGTATTGGCGGCTGTTGTTGGATTGCCCATGATTCTCGATTCCGAACCGAAGCCATTGGGAGACGATATCGCGATTCAAATTCCATCCAAGGACAAGCCGCTAGCAGTTGGCAGCACGTTGGAGGAGGCTCCCGCTCCCCCTAGCATCGCTGCACAGGTCACACTCAGCCCGCAGGAAGAAATAGTGGAAGATGTTGCCGTACCAGCTACCCTGCAGGCAGCCTCCACACCTACTCACAACGAAGTTACGAATACCGCGCCAACTGCGCCGGTGGCGAATACAGAGTCTACGCAACCCACCAAGCCGAATGCCGTTAGAACGGATGTGAAAACCAACACTGCACGTGCCAGTTCAATCGATGAAACTGCACGCGCTCAAGCTCTTTTAGAGGGAAAACCGGATCCCGCCAAGTCCGCGGAAAAGAAGGGCGGGAAATTTATCATCCAGGTAGCGGCCCTGGCGAGCAGAGATAAGGTCAATGAATTACAGATCAAGCTGCAAAACGCCGGCATCAAATCATATACCCAGAAAGTTGCAACACAGAGCGGCGACCGCACCCGAATCCGTGTTGGCCCTTTCTCCAGTAAAGAGGAAGCGGAAAAAGTTCGTATGAAGATCGTCAAACTGGGACTGAACGGCACGCTGATGCCAGCGTGAAGCAGCAGTGACGATTTTTGATTATCTGGTGTTGTTTGTACTGATATGCTCAATCGTTATCAGTACCTTGCGCGGCCTGGTTAAAGAGATATTGTCGCTGCTGAGCTGGATTGTATCTTTCGTGGTCGCCAATGCTTACGGCGAGGATCTTGCGGTGCTATTGCCGAATGTAGTGCCGGGTCAAGTGACACGGCTGATCGTGGCATTTATTGCACTATTCATCGGTGTCCGGGTTCTGATGCTGTTGCTGAGTATGGCCATTGACGCGCTGGTGAAGGCGAGTGGCATGAGCCTCGCCGATCGCGGCCTTGGCGGACTGTTCGGACTGGGCCGCGGACTGGTCATTGTGCTGGCGGCAGTGTTGGTATGCGGCATGACGGCAATTCCGCAGCAGAGTTTCTGGACTGGGGCTTTGTTGAGTCCGTTGGCGGAAACCGCCGCGCGCACCGTCAAACCCTTCTTGCCGGGCGACATGGCGCGGCACGTAAATTTTTGAATTGTTCTCGTTGAGGAGTCCACCATGTGTGGCATTGTTGGCGTCGTTTCTCATGGACCTGTCAATCAACTGATCTACGATGCGTTGCTGTTACTGCAGCATCGCGGTCAGGATGCAGCAGGGATCGCAACCAATCACGGTAATACCTTCTCGATGCACAAGGCCAACGGCCTTGTGCGCGATGTCTTCCGTACACGAAACATGCGTTCGTTGCCTGGCAATGCCGGCATCGGCCAGGTGCGTTATCCGACCGCCGGTTCCAGTAGTGAGGAAGAAGCGCAACCGTTTTACGTGAACGCTCCCTTTGGCATTATCTTGGCGCATAACGGCAATCTGACCAACTGGGAACAGCTCAAGATCGAGATGTTCAAGAACGACCGCCGCCACGTCAATACCGATTCCGATTCCGAAGTCTTGCTGAATGTGCTGGCGCACGAAATACAACAGGCTACGACGGGTTATTCGCTCGATCCGACGGCTTTGTTCAAAGCCGTATCGGCGTTGCACAAGCGTGTACGCGGCTCGTATGCAGTAGTGGCACAAATCGCCGGCTACGGCCTGCTGGCGTTCCGCGACCCGTTCGGCATTCGCCCCTTGTGTATCGGTTTTAACGACACAGAGAAAGGACCGGAATACATGCTGGCCAGCGAGTCGGTTGCGCTCGAAGGACTAGGCTTTCGCTTCCTGCGTGACGTGATGCCGGGCGAGGCAATTTTCATCGACCTCGAAGGCAAACTCTATAATCAGCAATGCGCAGAAAATCCGGTGCTCAATCCGTGTGCATTCGAATTCGTGTATCTTGCGCGTCCCGACTCGGTAATTGACGGTGCATCGGTCTATGCTACTCGTCTAAAGATGGGTGAATATCTGGCTGAAAAAATCAGACGCCAGATTTCCGGCGGCGATATTGACGTGGTCATGCCTATTCCCGACTCGTCCCGTCCTGCCGCGATGGAGCTGGCACTCAAGCTCAATCTGGATTATCGAGAAGGTTTTATTAAAAATCGTTACATTGGCCGCACCTTCATCATGCCTGGGCAAGCACAGCGCAAGAAATCGGTTCGTCAGAAACTCAATGCCATTAGTAGTGAGTTCAAGGGCAAGAGTGTGCTGCTGGTTGATGACTCCATCGTGCGCGGAACCACCAGCCGTGAAATTGTGCAAATGGCGCGCGACTCTGGCGCCAAGCGCGTGATCTTTGCCTCGGCGGCTCCACCGGTAATGTTCCCGAACGTGTATGGCATCGATATGCCGACGAGAAACGAACTGATTGCCCATGGTCGTAGCGAAGAAGAAGTGTGCCGGGAAATTACCGCCGATGATCTGGTGTATCAGGATATCGATGCGCTTAAGCGTTCGATCTCCGATATCAATCCAATGCTTAAGGGATTCGAGGCGTCCTGCTTCGACGGCGTATATGTAACTGGTGACATTTCGCGCGATTACTTGGATCGGATTGAGTTGGCACGTAACAGCCCCAAGCCGGTCATGGAAGATGCGGTGCGTTCGCAGTTGAATCTCAATCTGGCGCGCGTGGATTAATTCTTGTCTGCATGATTACCGAGCCCGTTTCCTGATGCAGGTGACGGGCTTTTTTCATGTGGGTGAAATCAACCGCTGGCATCTCTCTCCTGACCGAAGTGATGTGTCACTTGCCTCTGTCGTGAGGCTGCTTCCCTTGGGATGATTTTGCGTTCTTTCTGTTTTGCGATACGATGAGAGTTGCGCCGATTTGAGTCTGCTTGCGGGCGCCTGGGTAAAGTCCCATACCAAGTGCAGCTAAAAGGGATGCGATTGATCGTCAACCCGTTTTAGCTCACGCTGAACGGGTTTTTTATTGATCATGACTGATACCAAAAAATACGGATTTACGACCTCCATCCTGCACAGTGATCGTCAGAAACCGATTGAACACGGTTCCTTGCACAAGCCTATTCATACTTCAGTAACTTTCGGTTATAACGATGCTCGTAAGCTGGCTGAAGTGTTCCAGGGAAAACAACCTGGCTACCGTTATGGCCGCCAGGGGAATCCCACGGTGTCTGCCTTGGAAGACAAGGTCACCAAGATGGAGCAGGGCCTTGCCACTATTTGCTTTTCCACGGGAATGGCGGCGATTGCTGCCGTTTCTCAAGCGTTGCTGCGCCAAGGCGACCATGTGGTGTCGTCGTCCTTTTTGTTCGGTAATACCAATAGCCTGTGGCAGACGGTGAGCGGACAAGGGATTAACGTGTCGTTGGTCGACGCTACCGACGTGAAGAACATAGAAGCGGCGCTGACGCCGGCGACGCGCATAGTTTTTGTAGAAACGATTGCCAATCCGAGAACCCAGATTGCCGACCTCAAGCGCATCGGGCAAATCTGCCGTGATCGCGGGATCCTGTATGTTGTGGACAACACGATGACATCGCCTTATCTGTTCAGGCCAAGGATGGTCGGTGCTGGCTTGGTGATGAATGCACTTACCAAGTCGATCGGCGGTCATGGTAATGCATTGGGTGGCAGTCTGACAGATACCGGCCTGTTCGACTGGACTCGCTATCCCAACATTCTTGATACTTACAAACGTTATACGCCGGGGCAATGGGGTATGGCGCAAATTCGCGCCAAAAGTCTGCGCGACTTCGGCGGCTCACTCGGGCCTGAGGCAGCGCATCACATTGCGGTCGGCGCCGAAACCATGGCTTTGCGTATGGAGCGCGAGTGTGCGAGCGCGCTGGCAGTTGCCACAATGTTGGAAGCCGACCCACGTGTGGCTGCTGTTTATTACCCGGGTTTAGCTTCGCATCCACAACACCAATTAGCCTCCGAATTGTTTGGTGCCTATGGCAGTCTGTTCAGTTTTGAATTACAGGACGGAATCGATTGCTTCGATTACCTGAATCGCTTGAAGCTGGCCGTGCCGGCAAGCAATCTCGGCGATACGCGCACCTTGGTCATTCCGGTTGCGCACACGATTTTTTACGAGATGGGGCCAGAGCGTCGTGCCAGTATGGGTATTGCGGACTCTCTGATTCGGGTGTCGATCGGTATCGAAGATACGGATGACCTACTAGACGACTTCAGGCAGGCGTTAGACAGTTGATTGCGTTGCAACCGCTAAACCAGCTTGGCAGCTGTTATCGGGTCGAACGTTTTTTCCTGGGGCTGTGGTTTGAATGATGTGAGTCGATGGAGCAAGCGACCCGGTGCAGAATCATGAATCAGCAACGTGGCTTGTTCGGCACGGAGAAAGCGTTCGTTTACTACATGCTCTAGAAATGCGACCAGCTTGTCGTAAAAGCCGTTAACGTTCAGCAGGCCGATCGGCTTTTCATGCAAGCCAAGCTGCGCCCAGGTAAATATCTCGAACAACTCTTCCAGAGTGCCAATCCCGCCCGGCATTGCGACAAATCCATCCGATAAGGCTGCCATCATGGCCTTGCGTTCATGCATGTCTTTCACGATATGCAGACGAGTTAGGCCACTATGTCCTACTTCCTTGGCCATCAACGCTGCTGGAATGACGCCGAACACTTCGCCGCCGAGGCGCATGACCTCATCGGCAATCACGCCCATCAGACCGACATTACCGCCACCATAGACGAGCGCGATATTGTTTTCAACCATTACCTTGGCCATGAGTTGTGCAGCTTCCCCGTAGGCGGCGGACGCCCCGATAGAAGAGCCACAATAAATGCAGAGTGATTTCATTTTTGAATTGGATGGCGGAAACGATCACCGCATGCTACAGCAACAAATATGCGTTCTCTTTTACATCCGCCAGAAAATGGCCGAAACGTCATTTTTTTGGCAGCACAACTATGTCGATTTCGTGAATAACGCCATTGTCGGCCATCAAGTCGCTTTGGATGACATTGGCATTGTCTACCGTTACCTTGCCGTTATCCGAGGTCAGCGTCAGCATGTCGCCTTGTAGGGTTTGTACCTTTCCTGGTTTGACGTCGGCCACAGCTATTTTCCCAGGAATGATATGGTGAGCGAGCACCTCCGCCAGCTTGGTCTTGTTCTTCATCAATGTATCCATGGTGCCAGGAGGCAGCTTTTCAAAAGCGGAATCGGTTGGTGCGAACACAGTGTAGGGCCCGGCCTTTTGCAGCTTGTCGGCAATGCCAGAAGCTTCTGCCGCGGCGACAAACGTCTTGAATGTGCCAGAGGTGGATGCTGTTTCGATAAGATCCGCTGCCCAAACATATGAGCCACTAAGGGCGAGTGCTAAGGTTGATGTGATTGCCGCGAAATAGCGTTTCATAAAAGGCTCCTTGTCTCGGGGGGAAAGGATGTGCTTGCGCGCTTACAACTTGCAATCAGCACACCATCTTGTAATGTCTGTCGTGATCGGCTGCAAAAAGTTCAACCGTGTAGGGCATTCTGCAAGGCAAGGGTTATAGCTGCCTGTAATGACGCAATGATGAACCAAAGGATTTTCATATAGTCAATTGTTTGCCGTTTCTACCCTAGGGAAAAGCAGCGAAGGATGTCAGAGGAGTTTTGAAATGTGAAGGCCCTATTGAAAAACTGCCGTTCGAAAATTCAGTGTAATTTTGCGACTGCTATTCCCCATCATTGCTCGCGGAGATCTTCGCCATGCTCATTAATTGCGTCGCTTATCAAGATGGAAGACGTTTGAGCGATGTCCCTCTGGAACGAATTGGTGATTATCTTCACCAGCAGGATTGCTTCATCTGGATAGCGTTGCGAGATGCGGAGCCGGCCGAGCTCAAGCAGATACAGCATCAGTTTGGATTGCATGAGTTGGCGGTTGAAGATGCGCTACATGGGCATCAGCGTCCAAAGATCGAAGAATATGGCGACTCTCTATTTGGCGTCATGCACACCATCGAAATGGTCGACGGTGAACTGCTGGTTGGTGAGCTGGATGTGTTTGTCGAAGAAAGCTATGTCGTCTCTGTGCGTAACCGTAGCCTGCAAGGATTCCTCGGGGTGCGCGCCCGCTGCGAGCACGAGCCGCATCTGCTGAGGCAGGGCGCGGCATTCGTCTTCTATGCCTTGATGGATGCCGTAGTTGACCGTTATTTTCCTGTTCTGGATGCCATTGAAAGCGAACTTGAAATCGTGGAAGAGCAAATATTTGCCAAGGGGTCGGAGCGCGCCAACATCGAGCGCCTGTACCAGCTCAAGCGTAAGGTGATGTCGCTCAAGCATGCGGTTACCCCGCTGATGGAGGCAGTGACGAAGCTCCATGGTGGCAGGGTGCCGCGCATTTGCGTGAATACCCAGGAATATTTTCGTGACGTGTACGACCATCTATATCGCATCAGCGTGTCGATCGATACGATCCGAGATACCATCGGCACGGCAATTCAGGTCAACTTGTCGATGGTGACGATCGAAGAAAACGAGGTCAACAAGCGACTGGCCGCGTGGGCGGCAATTTTTGCCGTAGCGACCGCCTTCGTCGGCATCTGGGGCATGAACTTCGAAGTGATGCCTGAGCTGAGATGGAAATACGGTTATCCGGTGGCGCTCGGCTTGGTCACGCTTGTATGTGGTTATCTCTACCGTCGTTTCAAGAAATCTGGCTGGCTTTAATATTCTGCGGCGTCATGTCAACCGCTTGCCGTGAAGCAGCACGGATTTCTCGGATGACATGCGCTTGTACTACTGGATCGAGTGCTAGCGCGACGTGACCGATTGCATGAAAGGCGATATTCTCTGCCCCCTCCAGATAGGAAGAGGTTTGCGGTGAAATGATGTTGTCGTGATGTGAAAACATCGAAACGAACAAGTGATACACCAATCTATTTTCGCGTGCGGCTAGTGCTCGCAACCAGTCGCTGGAAATACCTTCCTGTTCGGTTGCAGTCCAACGCATCTGTTTTGTGTTTAGACCTACGCCGAAATGAGCAAGCGCCGTACCATGGTGCGGCGTGCCCAGTGTAATAACTTTGGCGACTCTGTGGCTACCATGGTCACGTAAATAGGCACGCACTGCCAAACCGCCCATGCTGTGCGCGACAATCACTAGTTTCTCATGGCCCGTTTCGCTGCATAGGTGTTCGACTGCCTCATGGATCTGTGGCACATAGTCGTCGATACTGCCAATGACCGGTTCCATGTCGATGGCGGAATGTGTGATGTGCGCTTGTAGCAGGGCCTTGCTCATCGAATGCCAGTAACCGCTATTGCAACCATAGCCGTGTACCAATAGCACCGGCAAACCTTCCGGCGCTGCGGCAACGCGCTTGGAAAAAGAGTAAAAAGGCATAGTCCAGGATGACGTTATCATGCTGGCCTTGAACTCTACGGCGAATACACGGCATGCGCGCCACCAGCCGATACGGTAGTCCTGGGGCGTGTCGCTGCGGAAGCGCCAGGCGAGGTAGAAGTTATTCGCGGTAATGCCGAGACGTAGCATTATCACCATTCCCAGACTTAGTGCTATGACCAAGGCGATGTTCGCTTCGCTGAGCAGTGCAGCGAAAAGGAAGAATGCGCCTATAGCAAGCAAGATCTGGAACAGCAACAGATGGCGTGTAATGCGGGCAATCATGCGCGACCTGATCATCAAACAGACTCCCGCATGCGGTGCTATATGGCACGACGCAGGCAATAAAAACGCTCAATCCACCGGCTTGCTGACACTAGCCTCCGGAGAGACATCGATAATGCGTGTACCGGCAATGCGGTCGTGCAGAAATTGCCTGTGCGGGTCGAAGTAAATAGTTAGCGTCCACAACAGCATATTTGCCGCCGGAATCCACAGCAACATTGCGCCTTTGGCACCAATGACCCACGCTAGCACCATACCTGGAAGAATCCATAGCCATGCCAGTAAATAACGAGCTGTGGCGCGCAGGGCTTTAACTGGCTTCCCATTGTGCGTCACCAGCCTGATGCGCCACGTTTTCATCGCAAGCGTCTGCCCGCCATGCGTCCAGAACCAGATGAAGTAAAGGCTCACAACCAGGAATAGCCAAGTTTGAAGGGCATGCCGCAAATAAAGGGCATGCCTTTGCTGTGTCAGGGTTGAAAACAACCAATTTGAAATGAACAGTACGGCAAACAGCAGCATGGCTTCATAGAGCATACTGGCTAGTCGTCGCTTCAGCGACGGTGCAACGGGAATAGTATTCAACGGCGTATAACTATTTGATAGGTTGGAGGGATGGCGGGAGCGTCAATCGGCTTTCCGTCTGTGGCATCGTCGATTGTTCCAGCACAGGTTTGGGCGCCGATGTGATCGGCGCAACTGTCATCTTGTTGCTCAGGGGCTGAACGGAGGGTGGGAGAACAGTGACAACGGTTTTTTTTGAGCGGGCAGCTGCAGCCAGTTTCTTTTTCTGGTCGTCAGATAGTTGTTGATATTGCTCCCACTGTACAGCCTTCTGGTTCGGATTCAGTTTTTTTGCTCGCGCATAGTTCGTGCGCACGATACGTCTTTGTTCGGGGGTCAACTGAACCCATTCGTACATGCGCTCCTGCATACGCCGTTGTTCATCCGGTTTCATGGTGCTGAACTTATTACTAATGGCCAGCCATTTGTTCTTGCGAAAGGCGTCAAGTCCGTTCCACTCGCCGGACAGTGGCGCTAACGCCTCCTGTTGCGCGGACGTCAGGTCGGTCCATAGCGGCCTTGCGGCAACCTCCTGAGGTTCGTCGGTTCGGATTGGTCCCGCGTCCGGTGCTGCTGGAGAGACAGTTGCAACTTGTGTTGGCGCGAGAGGAGGGGCTATTGGTGGCACGAGGGAAATCGCTGCAACAGCTGCAGACGGGTGATCATCGGGTGACGTTGGAGTCTGGGCAGTGGCTGTCACGCAGAGCGCCGAAATCAAAAGCAACGCAATACCTCGGCAGCGAGCGGCGATGGCAATGCCGGTTCGAGCCATGTTAGTTCCCTCCGTCCACGAGAAAGGCGTTGAAGCCATGATCCAAATAAGCCGACAACGGCAGTTCATCAGCCAGTACAGCAGCATCAAGTTCCGCAGTGTCGCTAATGCGCCGTTCCTGTTCGACCTGATAAATACCGATTAAACCTAGAGCGAGCACGATGAGCGGCACAGTCACGCCCATGCGGGGCAACCAAGAGAGCGGCCTCGGAGTAAGACTACCCGCCTGATCGGCAAACAGGATACGGGGTATGAAGGCTAGCAGCGAGGATTCCTTTTTCTTCCGAGACAGGGCAGTCTTGCGCGCACTTGCGAGCCTATCGGCGGTGGCTGCGGGCAGCGTATCGAGACTTCCGTTAAGTACGTGGCGCACTTTGTACGCAAAATCCAGTTCTCTGGTGTTCATAAGGTTATCCCCTTGGACCTCAGTGCTAGAGCCAATGTATGGGTGGCACGGGAACAATGTGTTTTCACGCTCCCTTCAGAGCAACCCATCGCAGTAGCCGTTTCGGCGACATTCATATCTTGCCAATAACGCATAATAAACGCTTCACGTTGACGCCCCGGCAGCTTTTGTATCTCCTCCTCTATCACTGCAAGCACTTGGCTCCGCTCGACTTTGTCAGCACTTGATTCGGCGGTCTGATTCCCATTCGTTATCTCGTACGTTTCCAATAAATCAAAAAAATCGGAATCCTCGGCGTCATTGCGGCTGCCGGAAAACAAGCTGACCCATGTGCCCCGCATCTTCTCGCGCCGAAAATAGTCATGAATGGTGTTCTGCAGAATACGTTGAAATAGCAAGGGAAGTTCGGATGCAGGTTTGTCACCGTATTTTTCGGCGACCTTAATCATTGCATCTTGGACAACATCTAGCGCTGCCTCATCCTTGCGAACTGCATACACGGCCTGTTTGAAGGCCCGGCGTTCTACGTTTTCCAGAAAGTCGGAAAGTTCTTTATCTGTTGCCATGTATTGCGGCGAAGGGGGAAGACCGTTGCCGGTGACGCTTGGTGGGGGAAGATGGGACGCTATCCGGTCGTCAACTTCAAGACTGTGCGCATGCTAGCAAAAAAGCCCGAATTATGGGCAGATATGATGCAAAAGCGCTTGATTTAAAAAGGGTTTGGCGGAATTTAGCTTGACCAAAATGGTGCAACGCATTAACGTATCAGTCCCTTCCCACCTCGAAGGATTGTCTTTTCGCGCGGCGCATAATGCCGCTTTCAGATAAGGCACGCTTCAACATTTGAAAGCTGTTTGCTCCAACCCACGCCACAAGCGTGAGAAATTTGTACCGGTACGTCGATTACCCAGGCTGAACGAGTAGCGTTTAGCGCCGCTTTGAACCGCATCTACACGGGTGCGCAACGACCCGGCGTGACCGCACAAAGAAGGGAAGCCCCGGCACTGTCGTTCCGCACGATTTCGCAAGGAGAGAGCATCCGATCAATCTCCAATGGACCTTGAAAGGAACGTAGCAATGAGTTCAGAAATCACAGGCGCGGAAATACTCGTGCGCAGCCTGGCTGAAGAGGGCGTCGAGCATGTGTTTGGCTATCCCGGCGGCGCAGTGCTCTATATTTACGACGCAATCTTCAGTCAAGACAAATTCCAGCACATCCTGGTACGCCACGAGCAGGCAGCCATTCACGCAGCAGATGCGTATTCGCGCAGCTCGCAAAAAGTCGGTGTTGCCATCGTCACCTCCGGTCCTGGCGTTACCAATGCGGTAACCGGCTTAGCCACCGCTTATATGGATTCAATCCCCATGGTGGTCATTTCAGGCCAAGTGCCGTCCCACGCCATTGGCCAGGACGCATTTCAGGAGTGCGATACCGTAGGCATTACCCGCCCTTGCGTGAAACATAATTTTCTCGTCAAGGACGTGAAGGACCTGGCGCAGACGATCAAGAAAGCTTTCTATATCGCTACTACCGGTCGTCCAGGCCCGGTATTGGTCGACATCCCGAAAGACATCACAGTACACAAATGTGCGTTCGAGTATCCGAAGGAACTCGAAATGCGCTCATACAAGCCGGTCGACAAAGGCCACGCTGGACAGATCCGCAAAGCAGTGCAGTTGTTGCTGTCGGCTGAGCGCCCGATGATCTACACCGGCGGTGGCGTTATTCTTGCCAATGCATCAGTCGAGCTGAATATGCTGGTCGACAAGCTCGGATATCCCTGCACCAACACATTGATGGGTCTCGGCGCTTATAGGTCGTCGAGCGATAAGTTCGTGGGCATGCCTGGCATGCACGGTACTTATGAAGCCAACATGGCGATGCAGCATTGCGACGTGCTGATCGCTATTGGTGCGCGCTTTGACGATCGAGTGATCGGTAATCCGAAACACTTTGCATCGCATCCGCGCAAGATCGTGCATATCGATATTGATCCATCGTCGATTTCGAAACGGGTGAAAGTCGATATTCCCATCGTTGGCAACGTAAAAGATGTGTTGCAAGAATTGCTAACCCAGTTGGATGCCGCAGAAGCTAAGCCGAATAGTCAGGCTCTGTCTGCATGGTGGCGTCAGATTAATGAATGGCGTGGCCGTGAATGCCTGAAGTTCGCACTGTCCGACGAGGTGATCAAGCCGCAAGAAGTGGTTCGGAAACTGTGGGAAATAACCAAGGGTGATGCCTTCATCACTTCCGACGTCGGTCAGCATCAGATGTGGGCTGCACAGTACTACAACTTCGACAAGCCGCGCCGCTGGATTAACTCAGGTGGTCTTGGCACCATGGGCGTTGGCTTGCCCTATGCGATGGGGGTACAAATGGCCAACCCTGGCGCGACCGTCGCTTGCGTTACCGGTGAGGCTTCGATTCAGATGTGCATTCAGGAATTGGCGACCTGCAAACAATATCATCTGACTCCGAAGATCATCTTGTTAAACAACCGCTTCCTTGGCATGGTGCGCCAGTGGCAACAGATTGATTACGGCTCTCGCTATTCCGAGTCCTATATGGACTCCCTGCCTGATTTCAACATGCTCGCCGAGTCTTTCGGACATGTCGGTATGAAGATTGAAAAGCCGGGTGATGTTGAAGGCGCGCTGAAAGAAGCGTTTGGCATGAAGGATAGACTGGTGTTCATGAATTTCATTACGGATCAAACCGAGAACGTCTGGCCGATGGTGAAGGCCGGCAAAGGCTTGACTGAAATGCTCCTTGGCTCGGAGGATCTGTAATGCGACATATCATTTCCGTTTTGCTTGAGAATGAAGCGGGCGCATTGTCGCGAGTGGTCGGTCTCTTTTCCGCTCGTGGCTACAACATTGAAACATTGACCGTGGCGCCTACCGAAGATGCAACACTGTCACGTATGACGATCGTTACCTCCGGTTCGGACGATGTGATCGAGCAGATTACCAAACACTTGAACCGCTTGATTGAAGTGGTGAAAGTGGTTGACCTGACCGAAGGCGCGCATATCGAGCGGGAGTTGATGCTCATTAAGGTACGCGCTGTCGGCAAGGAGCGTGAAGAAATGAAGCGCACTGCGGATATCTTCCGTGGCCGCATCATTGATGTCACCGAAAAAACGTACACGATCGAACTGACGGGCAACAAGGCCAAGCTCGATGCCTTCATCGAATCAATCGATCGGGCTTCGATCCTGGAAACTGTCCGTACCGGCGGCTCCGGTATCGGTCGCGGTGAACGCATTCTCAAAGTTTAAATTCGGCATCAATAACTAAATAACCACTTAGGAATATCCATGAAAGTTTTCTACGATAAAGACTGCGATCTGTCCCTGATCAAAGATAAGAATGTCACCATCATCGGCTACGGTTCCCAAGGTCATGCTCACGCCCAGAATCTGAACGACTCCGGCTGCAAAGTGACTGTGGCACTGCGTAAGGGCGGTGCTTCTTGGGAAAAGGCAAAGAATGCCGGGCTGAATGTCATGGAAGTCAATGATGCAGTCAAAGCTGCGGACGTGATCATGATCTTGTTGCCGGATGAGAATATCGCTCAAGTCTACAATGACAATGTAGCTCCATACGCCAAGCAAGGCGCGGTGTTGGCTTTCGCTCACGGTTTCAACGTTCACTATGGTCAAGTTGTGCCGCGCGCTGATCTCGACGTGATCATGGTTGCGCCGAAAGCACCGGGTCATACCGTACGTGGTACCTACACGCAGGGTGGCGGCGTGCCGCACTTGATCGCTGTGTACCAGGATAAATCCGGCAGCGCGCGTGACATTGCCTTGTCCTACGCTATGGCGAATGGCGGTGGTCGTGCCGGCATTATCGAAACCAACTTCCGTGAAGAAACTGAAACCGATTTGTTCGGTGAGCAAGCGGTGCTTTGCGGTGGCACGGTTGAACTGATCAAAGCCGGCTTCGAAACGTTGGTTGAGGCCGGTTATGCACCAGAAATGGCGTACTTCGAGTGCTTGCACGAACTGAAGCTGATCGTCGATCTGATCTATGAAGGCGGGATCGCCAACATGAATTACTCGATTTCCAACAATGCTGAATATGGCGAATATGTCACTGGCCCCCGTGTCGTTACAGAAGACACCAAGAATGCTATGCGCCAATGCCTCAAAGATATTCAAACTGGGGAATATGCCAAGAGCTTCATTCTGGAAAACAAGGCTGGTGCACCAACATTGATTTCTCGTCGTCGCTTAACTTCGGAGCACCAGATCGAGCAAGTCGGCGAGAAGCTGCGCGCAATGATGCCTTGGATTAAAAAGAATAAACTCGTCGATCAGTCGAAGAACTAAACGGTAATTGTGCCGGGCATGATGTGAACGATACTTGTTGGTGTTGTTGCCGTCCGGACAAAAGCCCGAAATCTTAAAAGTTATGCTACTCCGGTAACCAATAAGATTGCTTGAGTTGAGTAAAATGAATGGGGCGTCCGCTTTGCGTCGCCCCATTTTTTTATTGGAGAAACGCATGTATCGCCTATTGGCTAGTTTTCTTTTATTTGTGGCGTCAACCAGCTTTGCTGTAGGGCAGACGAATACCGTAATACAGACTAGCGGAGCTGTGGTGATCGTTCCTGCGTTTGGTGAAGTCAAGCATCCCAACGATGAAGCACGGGCAACTCTCATGATCGAAGAACAGGATAAAGATAAGGCGGCAGCGGCATCCCGGGTCAATCGAAAAATGAAGCAAGGTGCCGAGATTGTGAAACGTGAAGATCCTCAAGCAGTATTGAAAACGCGTGGCTATTACACCTATCCCGTTTACGCGGATGAACCGAACCAGACGCGCCAAAACAAGCCGGCGCGACAGGTTATTGGCTGGCGTGTTGGTCAATACCTGGAGGTGACAACATCTAACTTGAGTGCGCTTCCGAAAACAATTGCTGCTGCACAGCGGATACTGGCACTGAATGGACTGTACTTCGGCCTCACTGAAGCGACCGGCAAAAAGTTGGAGGAACAGCGAATTGCCGCAGCTTACCTTAACCTGACCGAGCGTATTGCAGCAGTCGCCAAAGCGATGGGGCGCAGTGCGTCAGATGTGGTGCTCGATACGATCGACTTTGAGGCATCCGGTGCCTATGCACCGCAGCAGGATGCGTATGCATCGAAAGCCATGCGGACAACGTCAGTGGAGGCAGCTCCGGTGGACGAACCCAGTTTTGAGCCTGGTGAAACAACATTGCACATGCGCGTTGTTGGCAAGCTCAGGTTCAAATAGAAATCGAGAGTATCAGTTGGTTATAAAT
>Ga0247823_10002226_pt1 | contig 16061 bp, 8 predicted proteins | sample 13C_PalmiticAcid_2_FD_192426 | JGI IMG/M metagenome (GOLD analysis project Ga0247823, IMG submission 192426) | Soil microbial communities from agricultural site in Penn Yan, New York, United States - 13C_PalmiticAcid_Day30 | ecosystem: Environmental > Terrestrial > Soil > Agricultural land...
TTTCTGGATAAACTGCCCGATATGGTTATCTCGGGCATCAATCACGGCGCGAACATGGGGGACGACACGATTTATTCGGGGACCGTCGCTGCAGCTACCGAGGGGTTCCTCCTTGGTATTCCATCCATTGCCGTTTCCCTGGTTCAAAGCAGCGCCGAGCACATGAAAACAGCAGGCCGGATCGCTGCGGATATCGTTCGGCGTTACCAGGCGTCACCATTTCCACAGGCGTGTCTGCTGAACGTCAATGTGCCCAACATCCCCTATGAAGAACTGCGCGGCTCCAGGATTACCCGGCTGGGCAGAAGGCATAAGGCCGAGCCCATCATCAAGGCGAACAACCCTCGCGGCGAGACGATTTACTGGGTAGGCGCCGCAGGGTCGGCGGCGGATGCAGGGGAAGGAACGGATTTCCATGCGATAGCGGCCGACATGGTGTCGATTACGCCGCTCCAGATTGACCTTACCCACTATCAGCAGATGCCTTTGCTCAAGGACTGGTTCGAGTCATGAATGTTCGCCAGTCCGGAATAGGCATGACCTCGCAACGCACCCGCGCTCGCATGGTGGAGCGATTAAGGGCGGAGGGGATTAAGGACGAGGTCGTGCTGGAGGTGATGGGCAGCATACCTCGGCATATTTTCGTCGATGAAGCGCTGGCGAGCCGCGCTTACGAAGATACGGCCTTGCCTATTGGGTTTGGGCAAACGATCTCCAGTCCCTACATCGTTGCCCGAATGACTGAACTAATGCTCGCGGGCGAGCCCAAACTCAACAAAGTTTTGGAAATCGGCACGGGGTGCGGCTATCAGGCAGCGGTTTTGGCTAAGTTATGCACTGAGGTTTATTCAATCGAACGAATCGCGCCTCTATTGGAGAAAGCTCGCGCCCATTTGCGCGAGCTTAAAATCACGAACGTGAAATTCAAGCATTCCGATGGAAGTTTGGGCTTGCCCGTAGTCGGGCCCTTCGATGGCATTTTAATGGCCGCCGCGGCGACGCGTATTATGCCGGCGCTAAAGGAGCAGCTCGCGGTTGGCGGCCGGCTGATTATGCCGGTGGGTTCTTCCGATCAATATCTTTATTTGATCGAACGGACGGCGAAGGGGTTTAACGAGGTCAAATGCGAACAGGTTCGTTTTGTACCGTTATTGCCCGGTCTGGGATAGTAAATTCGGGTTTCCTCATTTTCGCGAGCCGGCGCTGTTTTTTGTAACGAATCCGGAATTTTATCCGTGTCCATTCGTCCAACCCGCCTAGTGCATGCGGATGAGGGCCATTTAAAAATCCAATTTTTGCGGCTCGGATGCTATTCGTGCGCTTCCTCTCGCGGCGATTGACTGTTGGATGCGCCTCTGGTGATTCGCGTAGGCCAAGGTAACCTTGGCCCAATATAACGTGAACCAATATTAAAGTTGAGCATTGGTTCAAAAACACTCTACAACTAAATGACTGACAGTTATATGCGTGGTGTTGTAACGAACCATGAGCGAAGAAATCTAGCGTGCAATTTGGTTGCGCGCTCAAGAGCAGGCATCAGTTTGGGGACGTTATTTTTTTGCATGACTTTTTTGTTGCTTCCTGTATTGGCCGGATGCGCCGCGGGCAGTCCCGCGCCTGTCGTGGATAAAGGCGTCGGCTCCGGGCGTTCGTCCCAAGCGTCAATGTCTGCGGCGACGTCGGCTGCTCCTGCGCGGCCGACCGCCTCCAATGCCCCAGTTGGTTTTCACGATGTCCAAAAAGGTGAGACGCTGTTTTCCATCGCCTTTCAGCATGGCGTGGACTATCGTGAAGTGGCGCAATGGAATGGGATGGAAGACGCCAATATCTTGGAAGTTGGTCAACGGCTTCGATTGACGGCGCCGGAAGGCGCTCCGGTCGCGACGCCTATGGCGGCTGGGAGCGGCATTGTGGTGACGCCGCTGGGCGGCGGGGATCAACGGAGCGATCAGCCAATCAAATCCGAGCCAGCAGCCGGCGCTCTGAAGACCGAGCCCAAAGCCGTCAAGCTGACCTATTCGGACAAAGCGCTTGAGGCGTTACAGAACCCTCGGGTAGATAAGGCCGCGCCGCAATCCAAGCCCGCGCCTGATATTAAACCTGACGCAAAAGCTGACAGTAAGTCAGCGGAAACCAAACCAGCTGCGCCGTCGGAGGACAGCGTTCAATGGATCTGGCCAACGAAGGGTAAGCCGAAAGTCTTATTTACAGAATCCACCAAAGGGATTGATATTACTGGTTCTCGGGGACAACTCGTGGCCGCTGCCGCAGGCGGCAAGGTAATACATGTAGGCAGTAATTTGCGCGGATACGGCAAGCTGGTTATCATTCAACACAGTTCGATGTATTTAAGCGCGTATGCACATAATAATAATGTACTAGTCAAAGAGGGCGAGCGAGTAAAAAAAGGACAAAAAATCGCGGAGATGGGGGATAGCGATACCGACCAGGTGAAACTTCATTTTGAAATTCGCCGTTTCGGGAAACCAGTAGATCCTCTTAAGTATCTTCCCGAAGAGAAAGCCTCATGACTAATGTAAGGGATGAAGAGCACGAAGATCCGTTTGACGTAGCTGAAGAAGATGAAGCACCCGAAGTAGCCGCCGAAGGAGAAGTTGACGGTTTCGCCGGAGAGTTCCAAGCTGACGCCACACAGATTTATTTAAATGAGCTGGGCAAGCGACAACTTCTTTCCGCAGTCGAGGAGAGAAAACTGGCCCAGAGCGTAAAGAGCGGCGACTTTGAAGCACGCCAGCGGATGATTGAGCACAATCTGCGGCTGGTGGTGAACATAGCGAAGCATTACATCAACCGTGGCCTGCCCCTTCTCGATCTGATCGAAGAAGGCAATCTGGGCCTAATCCACGCGCTGGAAAAATTCGATCCCGAACGGGGTTTCCGTTTTTCGACGTACGCGACGTGGTGGATACGCCAGAACATCGAGCGAGCCATCATGAATCAATCGCGCACGATTCGATTGCCGGTTCACGTCATCAAGGAACTGAATGTTTATCTGCGCGCGTTGCGTTTCCTGGAGGCTCGCACCTCCAAGGAGCCAACAGCGGAAGACGTCGCGCATATGTTGGGTAAGCCTGTGGAGGAAGTGCGCCGCGTGCTGAACCTGAACGAGCGCATGGCGTCTCTCGATGCGCCGCTGGATATCGATCCCATGCTCACCATCGGCGAGTCCATTCCCGACGAGGGAAGCTTGTCGCCGGATGAGATGCTGGAGCAATCGGAAGTTCTCGAACACATGCAACAGTGGCTCTCGGAGTTGAACGACAAGCAGCGCTGGGTGATCGAGCGGCGTTACGGATTGAATGGCGCGGAAGTGGGCACGCTGGAGGAACTTGCCGAAAGCATGTGCCTCACGCGGGAACGCGTTCGCCAGATTCAACTCGAAGCGCTGAATTGCTTACGCAGGATTGTGCGCGGGAAGGGCGTTACGCGGGATTTCCTGGTGTAGCTCGCCGTCGAAGTTGCGCTTGATGAATTGATTGTAGGAGCGAGCTTGCTCGCGATGCGGCGTGTCCATACCACGTCAGCAATCGCGAGCAAGCTCGCTCCTACACGCAAATCCAATCATTCGCGCTTCACGCTGCCGGCCTTTCTCGGAAATTCGCCGACTAAGCGTTTCAGGCTTTTCAGCGTCTCCACATCCTGCTGCATGCCGTAGCGCAATCCCGTATAGAGCGTCGTGATCTCTTGGATAGCGGAAGCTAATTCCGGCGATGCTGTTGCTGCCCGGGAGGCCAAATCCAGCGGCCCTTCGCTGGGCGCTCGCGCAATTCCCAATTTCGCCAGTCGCGCACAAAATTTTTCATACACCGCCGCCACGGGATCGCGGCGTTGCCGTGCATGGCGGAATAAAAGATAGCCGGACAATGCAAGCACTGCCACTGCACTCGCGATCAGCAGCGCAATCGTGAGGTCTTGCCAGCTTGCGTCTTTTTGTCCCAATCGTGCGAGCAGCTGTTTCTGCCGATCGAAGTTGTAGCCCAGCACCCACTGATTCCACTGGTTGTTCACCGCGTCCCATGAAAGTTGGAAGGAGCGCAGCCACTTGAATTGCTCCGCCGTTATCAAGCCCGGTATGAAATCCGTGGCTGGAACCACGGCGCGTATGCCTTCGTCCACTCGTGTTGGAGAGACCGCCGCGGTGGGGTCGATCCGCACCCAACCACGGCCAGACAGCCACACTTCGCTCCATGCATGCGCGTCCGCCTGCCTGACGATGAGATAGTTACCGATGGGGTTTATTTCGCCACCCTGATAACCCGTCACGACGCGGGCCGGAATACCCGCCGCCCGCATCAGAAAAGTAAATGCGCCGGCATAGTGCTCACAGAATCCCGACTTGGATTCGAAGACGAATTCATCCACTTGCTCGCCGGCAAGGATGGGCGGTTCGAGCGTGTAGAGGAAACGTTGTGAGCGAAAATAGGCCAAGGCGCGAGTAATTGTGTCTTGCGGTGTTGCGCTTTGCGCTTTGAGGAATTGCGCCAGCGCGACGGTGCGGGGATTGCCGGGCGGCAATTCCAAACTGCTATCGAGATCGTCGTTTGTCGATTCGACGCCCGCGCGGTAGTTGAGATGCGATTTGATTTCGTAACGCATCCGCGCCGTGACAGGCCGGAAAGACATCAGTTGATAGTTGTCCGCCAACCGCGTCCCCTCGGGAATGTCTTTCGGCAAATCCAGTGCGAACATCCATCGCCGATTATGCGGCTCCAGCGTGACGTGATAGCCGATGGGAGCGCCGACGCCCTGGATGCGTGTGCGTGCAGATTGGAAGGTCGGGCGGTTGGCGCGCCATGTGCGGCCATCGAAATCGTCCATCACGATCGCTCGCCAATAAAGCGCCCGCACAGGGGGGATCGGTCCGTCGAATTCAGCGCGAAAGGCGATGGCGTCCGAAAGCGCCAAATTGCCGATGCTGCCGGGCGACATTTCCTCCGACAGCCCAGAGACCGCCAGACTGTTGTCTTTTGGCATGCCCCATAGCGGCCCTTGCACGCGAGGAACGAGCAGGAAAAACACCAGCATGAGCGGCGCGGCTTGCAACAGCATTGCGCCTGCCGGTTTGCCCAGAGCGGCGAACGATGGCTCGTCGCGACGGTTCAAAGCAATCAGCGTGACCACGAAAATCCAGATGACGCCCAACATGTACGCGCCCATCAGCAGCGTTTGCGAATGCAGAAAATTGGTTAGCACGACGAAGAAGCCGAGGAACACTGCGATGATCGCGTCGCGCAGGGACTGCATTTCCAGAAGCTTCATGACGAGCATGAGCTGTAGCAGCGCAACGCCCGCTTCGCGCCCGAATACCGTTCCATACATTTTGAAGGTGAGAACCACACCCGCGACGGCCAAGCCGATGATCAGAAATTTTGGGGGACGGGAAAGGCCGCGCCATGCAAGCCATCCACGCCATAGCCAGATGACGACGACGAAAATGGTGATCGAGATGGGTTGGCGCAAGACGTGCGGCGCCAGCACCATGGCTACGGCGGCGAGTAGCCATAGAACGCTGCTGCGCCTGAGGGCAGGGGGAGGCGTCATGGTTTTAATTTGGAGCCTCCGTGATGACATTTCCGAAAAGCGCCAATTGCTCCAAACATTGCCGCCGATGCGCATCTCCATGCGCAGGTGGAACTTCCGCGCCGGGTAAGCGTAATCCATATGGAATGCCTGCGGCGTCCGCATCGAGCACCCATCGCGTTAACCGCGAAAGCCGCGCTTCCAAATCCCGCTCTGGCGCTTGATTAAGGTCCAGCCAGATCTCGCCTCCCGCGTCGGCGCCGAACTGTTTGGTTAACAGCCCCCGTTCCCGCGCGTAAGCATGCCAAGCGATCCGTCGCGGTGAATCTCCCAGGCGATAGGGGCGCAGAAATTGAAGCTCCTCATCGCCAGCGATAATGGCGTTGCCGTTACCTGCGTCGCCGTCGGGAAGCGGCAACGGGATCTTGTCATTCGCCGGGACTGGATAAACGATGCAGAAGACGTCTGGAGACAATCTTGCCCAGGCGCGAAAAAGCCCCAATGGATAACGGGTTTCCACGATCACTCGACCCAGTCGTAAAATGCCGCGCTTCTCGCTGCGCACTGGAATCTGCGCTTGTCCGGTTTCGGTTGGCATCTCAACTACATGTCGATTTTTCCCTTGGCTGATCGTGTCGATGGAGAAATGACCGGACTTATGGGCGCTTTCGAAGAGGAGCGTGAACACCGCGCTTTCGCCCGCGAATATGGGTTCGGGTCCGCGCCATCGAATGCGCAGGTCTTGCAGATTGCGAAAGGTATGCAGGATCGCCACGACCCCTAATGCGGCGAGGAAGAACGTCATCAAAAAACCCAGCGACAACGTGTAGTTGATCGAGCCGATGAAGAGAAGAAGCAGGGTTAATGCAAAGGTGAAGCCATGCCGCGTTGGAAGAATGTAGATGCGACGCCAATGCAGCCGAATTGGCGCGGGTTCCTTGGAAGGCAAGCGGAAGATGAAATTTTCGATCCGCGCTTGAAGGTTCATGAATCGACTCGTTGGATAAAATAATAATGGGACGCAGATGAGCGCAGATTTTTAGGATAAAACTGGATAGCTCTTTATATCTTTTGGGGACTTACTGCCCCCCTGTAGGAGCGAGCTTGCTCGCGATTGTCAGCATGGCCACGGACGCAATCGCGAGCAAGCTCGCTCCTACAAATTGGTGTGAATCCGCGTTCATCCGCGGCCCATGCTTTTCTATGGAATCGGCACAGCCTTAATCAACTCCGCGCCAAAATTCCCACTCGCATACGCCACATGCTCCCGTGTCGCCCGCAATCGATGATTCACAACGGCGCCCAGCACCGCCTGCACGTCCTCCGGCACAACATGGGTGCGTCCCGCGATGAATGCCCAAGCTCTTGACGCGTGCAATAGCGCCAACCCCGCTCGCGGCGATAATCCTGCGAGATAAGTCGCCGATTGGCGCGTCGCCCGAATTAGCGCTTGGACATAATCCAACAAAGCATCGGATACATGCACGCTGGCAGCCTGTTTCTGTAGCGCGCTGAGCTCAGCCGCCGTCAACGCAGGTTGCAGTTCGGCGATCATGTCGCGTCGTTCCATGCCCTGAAGCAACTCGCGTTCCGCCTTGGCGTCGGGATAACCGAGTTCGATCCGCAATAAGAAACGATCCAATTGCGATTCCGGCAATGGAAACGTGCCGATTTGATGAATCGGGTTTTGTGTGGCTATAACAAAGAAGGGCTCAGGCAGCGGCCGGGTTTCCCCCTCCGCAGTTACTTGGCGCTCCTCCATGGCTTCGAGCAAGGCGCTTTGGCTTTTGGGAGAGGCTCGATTGATTTCGTCGGCAAGAATCAGCTGCGAAAAAATGGGGCCGGGGTGGAAGTGGAAGACATTATTTTCCCGGTCGAACAACGCGCCGCCGATAATGTCTGCCGGCAATAAATCGCTGGTGAATTGAATGCGCTGGAAGTCTAATCCCAGGAGTTTCGCCAGCACATGCGCCAGCGTTGTCTTACCGACGCCGGGAATATCCTCGATCAACAAATGGCCCCGCGCCAACATGCAGGCGAGGGCGAGACGAATTTGCCGATCTTTGCCAAGAATGATTCGGCTGGCGGCGGCGATGACATGGCCCAAGGGATCGGCGGGAGCTTTGGACTTCCAATCAGCTAGCATGGTTGTTATCTGCCTTCCTGCGGGTAAGCCCGGAGAATAGAATACTCTTATTGCAACCATGAGGGTGTCGCAAAAGCGGGACAGGCGACTTGCCATCGACCATGCCTTGAGTGCGATACCTTCAATAGACTTCTTTCGAAACCTACTGCGCAGCCCGATACTAAGCCTGCGATGCTCAACGTACTATTCGTACGTCTGCGCTTCTCGGCTCGATCTCGGACCGCTCGCTACGTTTTCGAAAGAAGTCTAATCCTCTCAGGAGCGCCCAATTGCAGACTGCTTTAATCACCCATCCTGACTGCGCGCGTCATGAAATGGGTTCGTATCATCCCGAATGCCCGGAGCGTCTTGCAGCGATCGAAGACCGGATGATCGCCTCCGGGCTGGCTGTGCATCTTCAGCGCTTCGATGCGCCTATTGTTGAGCGTCATTGTCTGACGCGGGTGCATAGCGAAGCGCATGTGTCGCGCGTCGAGAGCATGGCCCCGCTGGATGGCTATGCCCAGGCGGACCCGGATACATCCATGAATCCTTATTCGCTTACTGCGGCCCGACGTGCGGCCGGTGCTGCGGTCCTGGCGACGGATCTCACTGCCCGAGGCGAAGTGGACAATGCGTTTTGCGCCGTTCGTCCGCCAGGGCATCACGCCACCCATGATCGTGTCATGGGTTTCTGTTTCTTTAATAACGTCGCCGTTGGCGCGGCGCATGCGATGGCGGTTCATGGGGCTTCACGAGTGGCCATCGTCGATTTCGATGTTCACCATGGTAACGGCACCGAGGATATTTTTCATGACGATCCGCGGGTGCTGATGTGCTCCACGTTTCAACATCCGTTCTACCCCTACTGCGGCGCCAATTCCGGCAACGATCACATTATCAATGCGCCGCTCGCCGCCGGTTCGGGCGGCGACGATTTTCGCGCGGCGGTGATGGATTACTGGCTGCCTGCGCTGGAGCGCTTTCAGCCGGAGTTCCTATTCGTGTCCGCCGGTTTCGACGCGCATCGCGAGGACGATATGGCGTTTCTTAATTTGGTCGATGCGGATTACCGTTGGGTCACCCAGCAGATTAAGGCGGTGGCGGAGCGGTATTGTCCCGGGCGTATTGTTTCGTTGCTTGAAGGTGGGTATGCGCTGAATGCGCTCGGGCGTAGCGTGGAGGTTCATGTGCGGGAGTTGGCAGGACTTTAAAGCCTGTTTACGATTTAATGGGCTTGGGTATACAGTAAACTTCTGTGGGCAAAATAAGCGACCACCAGAATATTTAACAACACGCTGATAAAAAAACTTCCGATTTCATGGGGGCACATATGAACGACGACGAGCAAAGCACCAATTCTTCCCTATCCGACGTGGGCGACCTTGTCTCCGATGTGAGGTATCGACTGATATTTCGAAGCTTGTACAACACAAAAGAAGTAGATACTTGTTACGCCTTAAAAGGAGATCCGATTTTTTGCGATACGGAGGCTGTAGATTTTGTCAGCTTGGCCTTTCATCCTGAGTTTAAGAAGAAGATTCTCCATCATCTCTCGATGGATGATCCTTCCTTATCCGAAGAAGAAAAAGAAGAATTTTTAGACCGCGCTTTAGACTCGGGAGACGACGATCTGGAGGCGATGAGAAATAACAAGGTTCCTCCTTCTGCTGCTTATTCTTACGACAGGGAGTTGACGGACGAAGACCTTAAAGACGCGTGTGACCTTGAAAGAAAGCTTTTGCCGAGGCAAAAAAGTCTTTTTGCTGCGGCCGACAGCGAAGGTAACGCGAGAACCATACTTAATGGAAAAATTCTTGGGTGGATTGGCGGTGGCGTCATGCGGAATAAGGAGGATTTCAATGCTCACTATGTCGATCAAGGGAGACAAGGCAATTCTGCGGAGGACATTGAAAATTGGCTGGCTGAATGGACGGATGAACACGGCAGCACTGTGGGATTCTCGAGTATAGGCGCTGAAATTCCTTCAAGCGCCACTAATACGGCTATTAAGCCAAAGAGCGATAACCCGAACGAATATGAACTGGATGAAAGTCGGATAACCGCTTTGTTGGGGCCTGTAGAAATTAAAACTAGCATTAACGGTGGGCCGCTTTTTACAGAAACCGCAATGGCCATTGTCGGACTAGGTAACCTGAAACCGAATGGTCAGATACTTATTCCATTCGAAAAAACGTTCTTTCAGGATCTTAATAAAGCGATTGCCGACGGTAGACTATTTGCTCCCCGCAATTCCGGCGCCGGACATTCAGGCGAGGACGCGCTGCAAAGACGATGGAGTGGAGAATTGTTGGCATACCAAAATTTGTGCACTCGAAAAAGAAAATATGAAAGTGATGGGACAAACGATTTATATCAGCAAGCAGCAAGGTCATTTGTTGAACATGCAAAAGCTCAACGGCTTTCTTTGAATCAAACGCCAGAAGCATTTTTGTCGTCTATGCAATCGTGGTTGTCCACAACGAACAATCAGTTCGCCAAGGCGGCAATTGCTTTAAATCATTTTGCTCAAACGCATTTCGATCATAAGTACAGATTTGATATCACGCGGGGTGAAATAAAGCGAGTATTGAATAAGGAGCACCTTGCTGAGATCGATAAGATGGTGGGTGTCTATAAGGAGGAATGTGAAAAAGCAGGGATTTCGCCGGGTAACAGGCTTAATCTGAATCGTGAAGTTCAACCTCTGTATGAAGCGATGCTTGATACGCTTGAAAGCGATTCACCATATGCTGATTTAAAAGCACAAAGAGATAACAGGAAAACAACAATTGCAAGAATATGGAGCCGTATTCCTTCTGTGACGCCGATACAAAATGCCATTTTTACTCGGATTTCCGAAATTCTGACAAATGGATCGATAGATAGAAGTAACCCGACATCGATGATTAATTTATCGGATTTACGTATAGATGTGAGTACTGCCGCCAGTGGCCCGAAAAGAAAAGGAGCAGATGATAAAGATGATAAGGAGGGCAGAAGGTCAAGAAGGAAAAAATAAAGTGAGCAGCCACGCCTTACAAAACAAAAAAAGACGCGATTTTAGGTTCCATTATTTCGTAAGCAGACGATTAGCGGCCAGTCACGTTAGATTCGTAGGATGGGTGGAGCGGTAGCGCAACCCATCCTACGGTGTTACCTCGCGGATAATGGCGCCGATGTAGACGCCTTGATGCGCGCCGCCTACACGGCGATGTACCATGCCAAGGATAGCGGAAGGTGTGGAAACCTCGCGACAAGCTTCCTTCCTGATGGAGCACGATTGTTCATGCGCGCAAGGATTTTATTACAGCGTAGCGGTACCGCCGGAGATATTAACCGACTTCCTGAATAAACCAATCGGCTACATGCTGGCGTTCGCCAAGAGGTCGTAACAAAGTAAACTTCTTTCGAAACCTACTGCGCGGCCCGAGATCGAGTCTTAGATGTTCAACGCACTGCTTGTACGCCCTTACCGCCTGTCAGTTTGTATCGCAGTTCTTCGAACATCCCAAAGGTCAGGTTGCGACAGCTACCTGACGCAGGCGGTGATTTGTCAGGTAGCTGTCGCAACCTGACCTACGTTTGAAAACTGAACATTAGTAAGCCGTACGCCTCTGTTCTTTGCCTTATCTTCAGCTCGCTCGCTACCCTTTTCAGACAACTTCTAAATTTGCGTCCAGCCTCACCGGCCGGATACCATCTTGATATTTACGGATGACGACTCTTCGCCATCGCCAAACAATTTCTGAAGAAAAAAGCGCGTTTCTGTGCGAGAAGAGGATGTTGTAACAGCGTAGCGAGTGGTCCGATATTGAGCCGCGCAAGCTTTTGCGACATCTTCGATAACCATAAGGAGTGTGTCACATGCCTCACGCTCTCAAAGAACAAAAGTCCTCCATCCTCTCCGAAGTTTTGGCCCTTGCCAGCGAGCGGTTACCGGCGGCGCAGGTCAAGGAGGCCACACTCTTTATCCAGGAGTATTTCAAGCAGGTTGACCTCGAAGATTTGGCCGAGCGCGCGCCGGCTGATGTCTATGGCGCGGCGCTTTCGCATTTATCCTTCGCGCGCCGCTTTGTCAGCGGCGCCCCAAAGCTGCGCGTTTACAACCCCCGTCTGGAAGAGCACGGTTGGGAGTCCAGTCATACGGTGATCGAGATCGTCAACGACGATATGCCCTTCCTGGTGGATTCCATTACCGTGGAGGTCAATCGCCAGGGATACACGCAGCATCTGACTATTCATCCGCTGTTTTCCACACAACGAGACAAGGACGGCGCCTTACAGCAAATTACGCCGGCGACGAAAGACGGTACGCTGGAGTCGCTGATTCACGTTGAAGTCGATCGCCAAACAGACCCGGCCAAACTTAAGGCGCTGAGCGATGGACTTCTTGCCGTGTTGGCCGATGTGCGCGCCGCCGTGGAGGACTGGAAGCCCATGGGGGAAAGAGCGAAGCAGATCGTTCTCGATCTGGCGTCCCCGCCTGCTGCTTTGCCCAAGGAGGAAGTAGAGGAGGGCAAGGCGTTTCTGCATTGGGTGCAAGACAACCATTTCACTTTCCTGGGCGCGCGCGATTATGACCTCGCCACGCAGGATGGCATGGACGTGCTGAAAATTGTGCCCGGCTCGGGTTTGGGAATCCTCCGCGAGCCGAAACTGGGCGGCGTGTCCGCGAGCTTCACCGATTTGCCCGTCGAATTGCGCGGCGCGGTTCGTGAACCCAAGCTGCTGGTGTTGACCAAGTCTAATTCACGCGCCACGGTGCATCGGCCCGGCTATCTCGATTACATTGGCGTGAAGCGGTTCGATGCAAACGGACAAGTTATTGGCGAGCGCCGCTTTATCGGCCTTTATACCTCTTCCGCTTATAACGCGACCCCGCAAGACATTCCAATCCTGCGGCAGAAAATCTCCCAGGTCATGAATCGCGCCGGATTTCCGCGCGGCAGTCATTTGGGCAAGAATTTGATGACAGTGCTGGAGACTTATCCGCGCGATGAGTTATTCCAGATTACCGAGCAGGAATTGTTCGACACAGCCATCGGCATCCTGCACCTCGGCGACCGGCAGCGGACAAGGGTGTTTGTGCGCCGCGACGTTTTCGGACGTTCGTATTCCTGTTTGATCTATGTGCCGCGCGATCGTTACAACACGGAGTTGCGGGTCAAGCTACAAGAAATTCTCAAGCGCGTGTTCAAAGGTACGAGCGTCGAGTTCACGCCTTATCTATCGGAATCGTTGTTGGCGCGGATTTTCATGTTGGTGCATACGCAACCGACAGCGGTCGCCACGATTGACCCCCGGGCGATCGAGCAGGAGATCATTCACGCCATGCGGCGCTGGGAGGACGATCTTCATCGCTCATTGATCGACGAAATGGGCGAGGAGGCCGCCAATCGTATCAGCCGGACCTATGCGAACGGATTCCCGGCTTCTTACCGGGAAGAAGTATCTCCACGCATGGCGTTACACGACATCGCCGTGCTGGAGGGATTAATGCCGGAGAATTCGCTCGGCTTATCACTGTATCGGCCGCTTGAAGCCTCGGCCGATAGTTTGCGGCTGAGGCTATTCCGCCTTGGCGAACCCGTTCCCCTTTCCGGCAGTCTTCCGATGTTGGAGCGCATGGGCGTGAAGGTGCAAGACGAGAGGTCTTACGCCATAGAGCCGGAAGGCAAGGCGCCGTATTACATTCATGACTTTGGCATGACCCATGCTGTGCAAGGGCTTGAGGTCGAGGCCATCAAGAAGATATTCGAAGAGGCCTTCGCCAAAGTCTGGCGCGGCGAAATCGAGAACGACGACTTCAATCGTCTCGTGCTGCGCGCCCAGTTGTCTGCGCGAGAAATCATTATCGTCCGGGCCTATTGCAAGTATTTGAAGCAGACGGGCTTCACCTTCAGTCAGGCGTATATCGAGCAGACGTTGGATGCTCATCCAGGGATCACTCGCAAATTAATCGAGCTGTTCAAAGCGCGTTTCGATACGGCGCAAACGCAGGATCGCGAGCAGCGTGTTGCGGCATTGGAAGCGGAAATTAAAGCGGCGCTCGATAAAGTCGCTAACTTGGATGAGGATCGCATCCTGCGTCGTTTCCTCGCGGTCATCAAAGCATCGTTGCGCACCAATTACTACCAGAAGGGCGCCGATGGAAAACCCAAGTCTTATCTCTCCTTCAAACTGAATCCGCAGTTGGTGCCGGAGCTGCCCGAGCCCAAGCCGATGTTTGAGATATTCGTCTACTCGCCTCGCGTGGAAGGTATCCATTTGCGCGGCGGCAAGGTAGCGCGTGGCGGGCTGCGTTGGTCGGATCGGATGGAGGACTTCCGCACGGAAGTGTTGGGACTCGTCAAGGCGCAGATGGTGAAGAATTCGGTCATCGTGCCCGTGGGCTCCAAAGGCGGCTTCGTCCTCAAACAGTCCCCCGTCGGCGGGGATCGCGACGCCATTCTCAAGGAGGGCATCGCCTGTTATCAGACTTTCCTGCGCGGTCTGTTGGACCTGACTGACAACCTCGTAGGCGGCAATGTCGTTCCGCCGAAAGATGTCGTTCGACATGATCCGGACGATCCTTATCTCGTAGTCGCGGCCGACAAGGGCACGGCGTCGTTCTCCGATATCGCCAACGCTGTGTCCGCCGAATATGGCTTCTGGCTGGGCGACGCGTTCGCGTCCGGCGGTTCGGTGGGATACGACCATAAGAAGATGGGCATTACCGCGAAAGGCGCATGGGAGGCAGTGAAGCGTCACTTCCGTGAAATCGGCATCGACACGCAGACTACCGACTTCACGGCGGTGGGCATTGGAGACATGTCGGGCGATGTGTTCGGCAATGGCCTGCTACTCTCGAAGCATATCCGTCTTGTCGCTGCTTTCGATCACCGCCATATTTTCCTCGACCCAAATCCTGATACAGCAGCTAGCTTCGTTGAGCGCGAACGGCTTTTCGTGTTACCGCGATCTTCCTGGGCTGATTACGACGCCACGAAGATATCGCAAGGCGGCGGCGTATTCCCGCGCGGCGCCAAGTCCATCGCGATTTCGCCCGAGGTGAAATCGGCGTTGGCGATCAGCGAAGACGCATTGACGCCGGTGGAGTTGATGCGCGCCATTCTCAAGGCGCCGGTGGACCTTCTCTACAACGGCGGTATTGGCTGCTACGTGAAATCGGCGAGCCAGACCAATGCGGAAGTCGGGGACAGGGCGAACGATGCGATCCGAGTCAATGGTCGTGATCTTCGTTGCCGCGTGGTGGCGGAAGGCGGCAATCTCGGCTTCACGCAACTGGGGCGAATCGAATACGCCCTTAAAGGCGGACGTCTTAACACCGACGCCATCGACAACTCTGCGGGCGTCGATTGCTCCGATCATGAAGTCAACATCAAGATCATGCTCGGCGCGATCGTTGCCGATGGCGAGCTCACCGAGAAGCAGCGCAATAAATTGCTTGCCGAGATGACCGACGAGGTCGGCGGCCTTGTCTTGCAGGACAACTATTATCAGACCCAGTCTCTTAGCGTCACGACGCTGAACGCGCAACGGCTGCTCGGTTCGCAGGCGCGGTTGATGAAGCATTTGGAAAAAGTTGGTCGGCTGAATCGCGCCGTTGAATATTTGCCGACAGAAGAAGAGATCGCCGAGCGCCGTACGAAAGGGCAAGGACTGACGCGACCGGAAAGCGCCGTGTTGCTCGCATACAGCAAGATGGCTTTGTATGACGAACTGCTTACCTCTCAACTGTTGGACGACGGCTATATCTCATCGACCTTGCCGGAATATTTTCCTCGGGTCCTGCGCGAACGCTATGCCGAGCCGATGTCGCGGCATCCTCTCCGGCGAGAAATCATCGCCACCGTCATCGTTAACGGCATGATTAATCGCGTCGGATCAACGTTCCTCAATCAGTTACAGGAAGACACCGGCGCCGCTGCATGGGAAGTGGTGCGTGGTTACATTCTAGTGCGTGATGTTTTTGGGCTGAGCGACGTATGGCAGGCCATCGAAGCCCTGGATAACAAAGTCGCCGCCGATGTGCAGTCGCGCATGTTCCTGGGTATTGGCCGGGTGGTGACGCGAGCCGCATTGTGGTTTCTGCGCCGCCGTCGCGAACAATATCCTATCGCTGATGTGCTGCAAGTCTTCCAGCCCGGCGTCGCCGCCATATCCACCCGTCTCAAACATCTGTTATCTCCCGACGATCTCAAGGCCTTAAGCGAGGCGGAGAAAGGGCTTGTGGATGCTGGCGTTCCTGCTGACTTGGCGACGCGGGTCGCCAGTCTCGATAGCCTCTACTCCGTTCTCGATATCGTCGAGGCTTCGATGGAGTCGGGCCGTAGCGTCGAGCTTGTGGCCTCCGTTTACTTCGCGCTTATCGGTCGGCTTGATCTACGTT
>Ga0247823_10002228_pt1 | contig 16053 bp, 10 predicted proteins | sample 13C_PalmiticAcid_2_FD_192426 | JGI IMG/M metagenome (GOLD analysis project Ga0247823, IMG submission 192426) | Soil microbial communities from agricultural site in Penn Yan, New York, United States - 13C_PalmiticAcid_Day30 | ecosystem: Environmental > Terrestrial > Soil > Agricultural land...
GGCGAGTACTGGTGAGGAAGCGGTGCTGGGATTCTGTAATGAAAAGAAATCAAACTCCCGGATGCTTGTATTTTTACCCCCTATTGTGTTGGCCTAGCATCAATGTGTACTGTGTAAGTGCAGTTGAAGCGGGGGTATTGCCTTGGTGAGAGTGAATCAGACCGCAACCTAGAACTGATGGAGTTCCAGAGCGGAGTCAACTTGGCGGGGCAACCTTGTGTGCAGGTGGTGAGAAACCCTCGCACTCAGAGCAGCCAGTTACCAGCGAAGGCCATTCACCAAGATTCAACTCTGATCAAACAAGTCATCATGCGCTGACAAGACACGCAGAACCCAAGTCACCTCCCCTCTCCTCACCAGCCAGGAACGCAGTTGACGACAAAGAGGGGCTGAATAACGCCACCCAGACATTTCACTCATCCAAGTCAGAAAATCACTTGCAAGACAGGCCAGAGAGCCTGGTCATTGGTATGTTTCTCGAGAGACTGTAGAGCCACTAAACCGTTAATTGCGCAGCTACACACCACCATAGGTAGTAGGTATTCTTCCGCCCACGCCCGCACCACGCCAGTGGGTTGGTTGGGCATCGCCATCCATCGCATCCATATGAGAGAGGTATCCTTGCTTCCCCGGTCCGTCTCCGTCGGGGAGGCCAGAGAGCAGATAACATCCATGTCGGTCAGTCCGTCAGCTGCCGGCGCATATTCATCATGGCGAAAAATGCAAAGTACGAGCAACGACCGCGCGCCCTGCTCTGCCCGTCTGTCCCACCTCCTGGTCCCGTGTCATGTCCATCCACGTCCGCACCACACCTCCTTCCCGTCAAAAGACTGACCCGGATGTGCTATCTCCACCGGGTTGGTATTAGTTTCCAAGCCGCGCCACCCTGCGGGAGGAGACGAGCTCGTGGTTCGTCTCCTATCCCGCACTCTCGAAATAGTGTCCCTGGACGAGGACGAGACAGCCCAGGGTCCTGCTGCAAGCGACCAGAGAAATAGCCAGGACTGCCGACGCAGCCGTGCCACAAGGAAATGAGGAAACGAGAAAAATCGAAACTAGTACACTGCTGCCGCTCGCTGTCTGAGCCGCCGTGCCGAAACATAGACTAGATCGACGGCTGTGGTTATTCTGGGGAATCGCGCAAGCTGTCTGTGCACAAACCCCTTGCCGTCAAAATCGAGTGCGCCGAGGTGGGCTAGACAAACGCCCAACTCTGTCTCTGCCATCAAGCTCGTGCGCTTCTGATAAGCCGCCGAGTCTCCTAGGTCGGGATCTGGGCTGACCCGTTCCGCGACCAGTTATCACGGCCCCGGTAACCGCCTCGATGGTTCCTTCCGTGTGGAGGGTTGGATCCCGAGGCGCTGGCGCCCTGCTCCGTCGAATATGACGATGACTCGCGGCCCTTGCCTTGCCGGTGCTGGGCCGACGAAGTGTGCCGACCGCCACGCTGGCCTCCCCGGCGCGGGTTGCTGCGGGTCCTGCCAAATGGGACGGTGATGCTCTTGCTCTCGTTGCCAGGAAGACAGACACGCCAGACCGTACCTGCCCCAGACACGTCGACGGGGAAGCTGATAGAATCCGCGCTAAGGACCGTAGGATACAGCTTCTTGGGGAGCGGCTTGGGCGTCGGGCTGGGCTGCCACGCCATTTCGGGTATCGTCTTGGGGAGCCTGATGGGGGGAACTGACCCCATCTCCTGCTCTTCAAAGCACTCCTCGTCCATCACCTTGGTTGTGACGGACCCGTCGGTCTCGGGCAAGCGAGTCGGCAGCCCAGGGGATGCCGGCTCATGGTGATGGGGGCCGCGGATATCCGCAGATCGGGGAGGATGGACCTTGCGCCCGCCCAGGAGGCTGTCGATCTTGGCCTGCCACGAGTTGTCCGGCTTGTGCGCAGGCGCGCGCGGGGCATTGTCTAGATCCTTGTATGCCGTCTGCGCCGCCCAAGCAAAGTTCGGCCCGTGAGGCTTGGACGGGCCGGAAGGAGGCCTGCTGGCCTCTGCCTCCTTCGCTGCCGAGGGAGGGAGTCGGACAACAGGGTACGGCCGTGGCAACGAGACATGCGGGTGGCTCGCGTCACCGTCGAAAGCGGGGTGGCCGTCCATGTCGGGGGGAGGCGGAGATGGCGAGATGTGCCGCAGCGCTTCTGCGCTGGACTCTAGACGGATATCGCGGGTTTCTTGGCGGACATCGCGCGACGGGAAGAATCGCGAGCCCCTGCCTTGCTGCACTGTCGCTGTCTTTGCGCCCAGCATCGCCCCCGGGGCAGGCACGATGCTCGGGGGTAGCTGGCCGTACTCGGACGGAGCGCCGCTCGGCACCGATGGCGCTTGTTGCGAGGCCACGGGCTTGGAGTCCGAATGGGCCCACGGGTTCTCTTGCCCGATCTGTACAGTCTGTTTGGGAGCACCCTCGGTCCGCGCGCCGCTCTCGTCGAGCTTTGTTGGGCGCCACGTGTCCTTGATGGTAGGCTGGATATCCGCCAGAGTGCGGCCTTCTGCCTGCAAGCGGCGGTCCCGCTCCTCGTATTGGTCGTTGAGCATCTCCGTAAACTTGTCGTCGTTGAGGCGGGCGGCGGCGGCCCACGGGTTCTCGCGCTCGCCCATGCCCCTGGATGCCCGGCCTTGTCCCGAAGGGCCGATCGGTGGCTGCCATCCGGCGGCAGGCGGCACGCTCGCCTGGGATGTCGTTGCGGCGCGGGTGCTGGTCGGCGGCGCGATGGGACCCGGCCCAGCCTGGGTAGGGACCTGGGGGAGCTGCGACGTGCCCAAATCGGCCACGAAGGTGCCATTCCCGAGACTCCGGTTATTGGGAGCGGCCCATACATTTTTGGCGGTTGAGGGCTGCAGGCCCCAGCCGGCCGGTTGCCGATCGGCTGGCCTTGTCGAGGGGGCCCAGGGGTGAGCTTGCGAACGAGACTCGACACCGTCGGGCTGCGAAACTGTTTGCGCCGGCGGTCCACCGGGATGCGCCGTTGGCGGTTTCGCAGAATCAGGGGTGACTGTCGCGGGCACGGCTTTCTCGGCGGCTGGCGACTCGGCTGGCGCGGGTTTCTGAGCGGTGCTGTCCTCGCGCGACTGGATCTGTGTCGGAGCCGCGGCCTGGTCTTTCCCAGCCGCCTTCTTGACCTTGTTCGACTCGGGCGCGGGGCCCAATGCTTCAAGCTTCAAGCGGATCCGCTCCCTCCGCGCAGCCTCCTCCTTTGCTTCTTCCTCCTGGCGGCGCCTCATGGCGAGCTCTCGGCGTTCCCGCATTAGCCTCTTTTGCAGCTCATAGTCCTGCTCGGTAACGGGAACGGCGGGGGCGGTCGAAGGCGATGGCTGGGCGGGAGGCGGCATGCCCCGGCTGTCAGCTGCCGGCCCGCCCGGCTGGTAAGGCGTTGCATGCGCAGTGCCTGGGGAAGCTCGGTGCTGCCATGCCGGGCCGTGAGGCGGTCCGCCTTGAAGTCCGGATGGCGACGCAGGGCCATCGCTTGCTCCGGCCATAGATGCACGACGGGCGTTGAGGAGCTCGGGAGGGGGAAGGGGGTTGAGCCGTTGCCAGCTGCCGCTTCCGCCACTAACATTGGAAGACCCGCGTCTCCGTCCATAGCCCTGCTGCTCGTTGTTTCTGCCTTGTTGGAAAGCCCCGGGCGCATCTGGCGGCCCTTGCTCGTGGGGCAGCGGTCGCTGCAGGAGTGCCGGCTGTCGGCTGTGCAGGTGCTCCTGGCGCATCGAGCCGCGGCGGTCAAGAACCGGCTCGTAGCGGCCGGATTGCGAGTTGTACAGTTCTCTGTTTCCACCCGGTGCGCCATCCCGCCAAGGGGCTCGGCTGAAGTCGTCTGCCGCGATCTCCTTGGGCGGCGGTGCACCATGTGTGTGCTGGTACATGGGGGCGTCGCGTGGTGGGTATCTTTGCGGCGCCTGACCCTGCGCGTCCGCCGCGATTGGGGAGACCTTGTCGATCTTGGGGAGCTGTGCCCATGGCGACTTTGCGGGGGTAGGAGGAGCCGGGGGCTTCGCAACGAGGGTTGGCTTTTCCGGCGCACCCTTCAACACGAGACCCTTTCCAGACGCAAGAACGCCGGTCCTGATGGATGGCGAGGTGCCAGTGGCTGGCGTCTTAGCCTTCTCCACGGGCACATTCTCCTTTGCAGCAGGCTGGGGAACCGGTTCTGGCGGGGGTGGCGGGTGGTCCTCGGTATGGGCGATGGCGATCTTGGTTCCGTCCTTCCACGTGATTGTGTCGGGGTCCCAGTCCTCGTCGTCGTCGTCGATATCGGCCCAGTTGGACTGGCCCTTGGCGTCGTCGGCATTGAGGCGGGTCGCCATGTGGATTCCATACTTCTTAAGTTCTTCGTCGGTATATTTCTTGGGCTCCGGAGGAGGGGCCGCTAACCCCAAGTTAGTAATGCGCCCAATAAACATGCCATGGTTTGCTTTGCTCACGTCGATTCTTGTTCCAAACGGCGCTCGCGTCAGGGGCCGCCTTCCCCCCATTTGCCCCGGACGACTTGGTGACGAGACCGCTGCCGCTCTTGGCAACTAGCCTGGGCCGGGCAGCGCTCAGACTACTGGTAGGGGCAGGTGAGGGCGTCGTCGACGGGGGCGCCTTCTCGCTCGTCTTTGGCTGGGCCGGGGCGGCGCCCTTGGCGGTGAGGAAGGTCTTGTTGACATTGATGGCCTTGAAAGATGCGGGCTTCTTGACAGAAACACGGCCGTTGCCCTTGCTCTTGGACGCATCGGACTTGGCTGCTTCGTTGTCGGATCCTCCACTAATGCTAACTTCTGTCGAGTTCACCAGATCGTCCACGATGTCGGAAATGTGCTTGTTCTCAAACTCGTCCGTGGCGGCGGAAGCAGGGGCATCGCCGTTTACGTGCGGGTGTTCGAGGTCGACATTTTGCGAGTCGGTGTCGATCGTGATGGTCTGCGGGCGGCGCGGGGCTGCAGTCAGCGACAACGGACACCAGAGAGACCGGGATACAAAACGGGGCGCGATGCTCACGGGCTCGGCGGTAGAAGTCAGAGTAGCTTCATCGGATCGCTGCTTGGGTGACTCAGTTGCCATCCTACGGTTGTCGCGGTCGTTGGCGATCGAATGGCGAGGGATTGATCGATTGCGCGTCCACCCAGTCGCGGGGTATCGAGGATTAGGTGCTGTGATATTCTAGTGCAAGAGCGGCGATTATCCAGTCAGCGACCTCTGAGGGAGCGAGGGAGCGCAAACAGAGAGTCCAAAAAAAAAGGTGCTGCCAAATGCTGCTGCTTCTGGACAGGACAGAATGTCGATGGCTGGCGCAGACTTGGCTGTGCAACGTCGCGAAAATGTGAGCACGTACCTTCTTCTTTCTCCCTGAATTCTGCGGAGGACCGAGGTTTGGGGATACCTCTGGGTCGTGGGTCGGTAATGTGGGAAAGGGAAAGGGAAGGGACGGCCGTTCGGGGATTGGGAAGAGGTGCAGGAGGTGATGTCCGTGAGGCGATGCGGCTGGCAGGTCTCTTTTCGCCGACAACTGACGACTCGGGAGCGTTGGTAAAGGTCAGAGCTGGCAGGGGGGTTGCCGTTTTCGGTTTAGTGGAAGAACCCGCCCACCCACAGTTCTGCGCAGGGGACCGATCTGCCTCAATCTCATGCAACCACAGGAAGCAGGCAGTGCAAACTGCATGGAGCTGGCAATGATGGCGAACTGACGCGCTGAGATGACACCGTTTCAGATATTGGCCGCTCAACGACTGACACCTTGACTGATGGATTCAGGTGTCATTACGATCCAAGTTGATGAGAGCACCCCCACAAAGTGTCAAACTGCGAGATGCATGTTTGTCTGCCTGACCTGACCTGTGACTCGACGCCGGGCCTCGGGCTTTGGCTGCTTATGATCAGTTCAACAAACCCGACTCCCCGGCCCAGCGACTCGCAATGTTCACCCATGATCGCATGCCACCTCATGTTGTGTTGTAATATTTACTCGATTCTGCAGCGTGTTTCAAGCAGGGCAACCTTCCCCTCTCTGTCAGTGCCACTTCCCGACCCAGCATCACAAAATACCAGCCATGAATTTCACAAGTAATTCGCACCTCTTCGGGTCTTTCAAGTCAAACCCACCTCTTGGATCATTTTCTCTCGTCAAAGCTTGTGACATACACATGTGCAGACCTACTGTGCCATTTCTGCGCGTCAGGATGCCACCTGGGACCACGATTCCAAGCTGCAGGCTCGGGCATTGTGACAAAGAAGACTCCGTTGCGGTGCGTGCTAGGCACTTCGTCTATTGCTAACAGTTATGTACACGCCTGAATCCCGGCCAAGTCAGCAGGCTCGCCACCTCAGTCCTAGTGAGCATGGTTCTTGTGGTGGCCTGCAACAGTGGTTAGCAAGCGATGTTACCGTTTCCGTTCTTAGAGGTCAGAACATACGGAGATGGAAGTAGTAGTTCTGCGCATAGCCGACAATGAGCAGGCCGATGATGGCGTGGACGATGGCTAGAGTAAAATCAGCACCTGACTCCCGACTCCCACACACGGATCGGATGCTGGCCACATACGCTTCGCCGACGGGTTCTTGCCAAAGTGCTTGGCCTGGTACCTGCCGAGAAGGCCGGTGGCCTTGACCTCGGGAGCGGCGCCGCGGGGGAGCTTCTCGTAGAAGTTGACGACGCGCTGCATGCGAACAGCGTCGGGGGCAGCACCAATGGCCTGCGTCCTCCAGTTAGCCAGCAGTTCTTCCTGGCGCCTGCCTTTTCCACCCCAATCATCCCCCACGCAAAATGACACCATCTCCCTCGTCCTCCCAGAAGTGCAAAACAGAATCTTCGGCCGTCGATCTCGCCAGGTTCGGACAGCTCGGGGAAAGCTCAAGGAGCAGTAATTCGATCGCAAAAACGTACCTTCGGGGAAGCGACCTGGTTTTTACAGTCAGCAGCCATTCCAAAACGTCTTCCCCAGCGAACAGCGGCCTACCTTGGGCGGGATGAGCGTCGAGAGCGCCCGGCGTGTGACGTAGCTCATGTTGGCGAAAGTGCGTCGCGCGCGTCGAGAAAAATCGATTCGGAGGACGGAGAAGGTCGCAGACGAAGCCCCAGCTGCTCGATGCGCAGGTCCGGTTCAATTGGGCGAGGTGGTCGTTCAAGGGAATTGAGCTGTTAAAGACTGGGGACCTGATTGAGCGGGAAAACCGCAGCGACGCTCGTCGGATGGATGTTGTTGCGCGGTTGTTCCCGACCAGCCAATCAGGTTCGACGAGGTGGGGGCGGCATCAATTGGAGCAGCAACCCGTCACAACCTCGAATTGAATCGCCTCACCAAGCCCAGCAGCTCGCAGCTGTCGAAGCTCGAAACCCCGACCTCCGACTCTCCACTCAACCACACGATCCCCCTCTTCCTCACCGCACCCGACGAGAGAGGAACAACCAACCCACCATGTCCTCATTACGAACCACGGCGTCGGCGGCGCGGCTGCTGCGCACTGCGTCGCACGCCCGCACCGCTGCTGTCCTCCCCGCGACCCGCCGCTACGAGAGCTCCAAGGTCCCGGCCAAGACAGAGCAGGAGAAGAAGGAGACGTCCCCGCTGGCCACGCTGCCGCGCAACGCGCCCGACTACAACGTGCCCATCGACATGGCCACCTCGTACGAGCCCCTTCCTCCGTGAACCAATGACCCTACCATCCACTGACATTTTCGGCCCTCTGCAGCACCTTCACCCCCGTCCCCAAGCACGTCCAAGACGGCAGCGAGGAGGGCGTGCTCCCCGCCGGTCTCCTCTCCGGCGCCCCGATTGAGATGCAGGCGAGGACAGTCCGGTAATTCCCTCCCCCCCATATCCACCCATCCACCCACCAACTCACACAAATCTCCCCCATCAACAGCATCTACACCCCGACCAAACCCGCCACGCAGTCCGGCACGCACCTCTCGGGCCGGTGGCGCATGGACTGGGACGTGCTGGGCAAGGGCCACCGGTGGGAGAACCCGCTGATGGGGTGGCAGTCGTCGGGCGACAGCGTGCAGGGCACGCACATGTACTTCAAGAGCAAGGAGGACGCCATCGCCTTTGCCGAGAAGCAGGGGTACGAGTACTTTGTGCAGGAGCCCAACGAGCGCAAGTTCACGCCCAAGGCCTACGCCAACAACTTCCTCTACTCGCCGGGCAAGCTCAAGCACATCCGGACCAAGTAAGGTAGGTAGGCGGCGGGTTGGTGTGGGCTATGGGTTATGGGGCAGGCTGGCTGTGCTTGTGGGGAATGTACATACAAAGATTGTGGCAGGCAGTTGAGAGGGCAGTTCATAGAATGGCGAGGGACTTTGCAAATTGTGACCACATCGCACAGATGACATGTTTATTCGCTTCAACAGCTTTGTAAAACAATACAACGCTAACAGTGTATCCTTGTCGAGAACAGCCCCGAGGTTCCGACCAGTGTGCCATTTCATCCCATGGTCCGTCCTAAGCCAATTACACTACCCATGAACGCCATCGATATGCTCCCAATGCCCATGATCATCCCGAGGTGGTGACCAACTCCGGGTCCCACCAACGGTGCCGTACCCTAACGCCTAACTAAAACCTGACTCAATACCCATTCATACCCTTCATTGCCCAAAACGCCATCCGTCATACACTGCATTTCTCATGTCGTTATCATCGGCTCATGGCCGCTCTCCCCATACTCCATGTCATCCGCGTTGAGCCCCAGCTCGATGGACTCGGGGAGATCCTTCTTCTTGGACCGGGCCGACGTCTCGGCCCACGCACGCATGCGGACGAGCTGCCTGATGGCAGCCTCTCTGCGCTGATTCTGTCTCAGCAGGACGGCCTCGTTGACCTTGGTGGCCGTCGTCCGGCGCAGATCCGAGCTGAGCAGCGCGGCCAGCTCCGGCTGCAGTTGGTCGTGCGGGAAGATGATGAGAGCCATCGTCTTCTCCAGGTCAGTCAAGAAATCGCGGTTGGTAGCCGCACGCGGCGCGAGTTTCTTGGTCGCAAAGTCCAGGGCGGGCGTGATGTCCCCGTCATTGCACTGCCGGATGAGCTCGACCAGCTGCAGTCGGAGGAGCGAGAAGTGCAGCTCCTGGTCCGTGTCTAGCAACTGATGCCACGTTAGCTCGAGAACTCCCAATGAACTAGCAGTGAAACATGGATATATGAGTTGCTCATAGTGATAGTGGTTGTGTCTCATCCTCGGCCGAAGCCTATGCGTGGTGCATGTTGAAACTCGTGTTCTAATCATCGCAGGGGGGAGAAGAAGAAGATATCTCCGTACCTCGGGGTCCAGGCCATTCAGCGCCGAGATGGCCGTCTCGATGTTGCCGCTGTGAATGGCATGCTGGATGTCCTGGCGCGCCTGGATGGAAAGGTCCGGCTGCTGGGGTTGCAAGTTGGCCTCCTTGCAGAACTTGGCGGCCGCCTTAGGGTACCCTTCCATCGTCAAGTAGTCCAGGATCAGAGCATTGATATCGCTAGGCCAACGGTCAGCACAGAATCATGACAAGCGATGCGGAACCGATGCGAAGCGGGGGAGGGCAGTCAGGGTATACGAGATGTTGCAGGGTTTCTCTACATGGAATTTTCAGAGAGATTCCCATTGATGTGCAATCATCATTTTGCCGGGTGTGGTGGGAGAGGTGGTGTTCGACGCTTACCTCTTGGGCGCCTTGACGTCGGCGACGCGCCTTTCGAACGCATGCTGAAGAGACATGGCCGGGGACATTGAGGAATTCTGCAGCACGGCGGCGGTTAGCATCCAAGACTGTCGCCAAAGAGTGATGGGAGAGCGTACCATCCGGCCGAAACCTTCGCGAAGCTGAGCAAAGATGGTGTCCCGAAACGCCGAATCAATGTCGAGGCCACCGAGTTCGAGGGCCGCACTCCAGTTGGACATATGCCTGAGCTGACGAGCGCGATGTCTTACATTTGTCTGTTCCGTGTGCCTAAACCGTGGGTCGGCACGCGGATTGCTGTTGGAATGTAAGAAAAAATTGCAGAGGATGTGGACTCGAGAGAAGCGGAGAGAACCGAGATGGAGTTGGTTAAATAACCTTCAGGAAAGAGCGTCAAAGCTCCAGCTGTGGAGTCCTGGAAGATCCAGCCTCGCCTGTTCTGCTTGCCTGGTGCTGCCGGGTGGCACGATGACGGTTTGGGTCGGCCGCCAGATGCAGTGCCCCCGCACGACTCACATAAACCCTAAACAGAGGTTACCTGCCTGAGCCTGCCTCACATGCCCACCTGCCCTCAGCCGGCCTAATAAATGATGTAACAGCCTTGGAAAGTTGAAATCAGATGAACGAAGCCCCTTTCTTCCTTTGACCTTGGGTAAGGGTTCCTAGCTTCGGACGGAAGCATTGCACCACGCTGGGGCCGATATTCGTCTGCCTGCAGCAGTTCCTCTCATATCTGCCGAGTCCTGAAGTCACAACAACCTCGTGAATCCACCAGCTGATAAGCCTTGCTTGGCCTCGCCCTCCACTGCCTGTCTGTCACACTGCCCCTCCTTCCTTGACGCACCCGGGCAGTTTCCAAAGCTCGACTTGCCCAACCACATCCATCCTCCAATCATGCCGGCTTCCGTCGTCGCAGAGCTGGAAGCCGTCCTCAAAGGCACGACAGCCCCCGAGACAGACAGCACGATTGCGAAGAGAGCCCACTATTCGCCGCCGTGGGCCGACGTCAGTATCATTGGCATCGCAGGCAGCTCCGGCTCTGGCAAGTCGACGCTATCACAGGCTATTGTCAACAAACTCAACCTGCCGTGGGTGGTCATTTTGTCCATTGTAAGTCTGAAGGCAGTCTGGGGAGGGTGCAACGCAAACTCATCGGTCTCTCTTGTGGTAGGACTCGTTCTACAAGAGCCTGGATGCCGAATCGTCAAGAAAAGCGTTCCTCAACGAGTACGACTTTGACGCGCCAGATGTAAGCCAGGGTCTTGATTGGCATCTCTTTTTGCCGGGCTCATCGTCACCAGGCCATAGATTTCGATGTCCTCGTAGACCGTCTGCGCGATCTCAAGGCCGGGTAAGTCCGGGGACACACACAGTTAGGCCACTCAGAGCTGATGAGGTTCCCGACGTAGGAAACGTGCCGAGATCCCCGTGTATTCTTTTGAGAAACATGCCCGTCTTGACAAGACGACATCCATTTATTCGCCGCATGTCCTTATTCTCGAGGGCATCTTCGCGCTCTATGATCCCAGGCTGCTTGAGTTGATGGACATGAAGGTGAGCCGGGCAGGACTCGTCGCAGCACGTCAGAGGTTGACTTGACTCGAGATCTTTTGCGAGGCCGATGCAGACACCTGCCTCTCGAGAAGGAGTAGGTCGACACGCCAGGCGATTATTGCTCCTGAAGCGCACTGACATATTCCAGTACTGCGTGACCAAAGAGACCGTGGGCGGGACATCCAGGGCATCATTAAGCAATGGTTCACCTTTGTCAAGCCCAACTTTGAAAAGGTAAGTCTGCTTCGTCTGGCATGAGGCAGTCAGTTGACCTTGTGCCTAGTATGTCAACCCCCAGCGAAATGTCGCCGACATCATTGTGCCACGGGGCGTGGAGAACCACGTCGCCATGTGTAAGCGCACCATTCCTAACCCCAAGCGAGGGAGAAGTTCTAACAGGAGCAGCCATGGTGGTCCAGTTCATCCAGCACAGACTTCTGGAAAAGTCGACGCACCACCGCGCAGCACTTACACGGCTCGAGACGGGCGCCAAGTCGGAGCCTCTCTCAGACCAGGTGATCGCGATGAAGCAGACGTCCCAGATGCGCGGCATGAACACCATCATCCACAACATCGACACTCCCAGCGAGGACTTTATCTTTTACTTTGACCGTCTCTCGGCGCTCCTCGTCGAGCAGTATGCTCTTCCCCGCCCTTCAGAGGCTCCAAAAGCTAATCATGATATCAGGGCCCTGAACAAGATCCCCTTCACGCCCGCGGAAATCGCCACCCCGCAAGGATGCACCTACGCCGGGCTCAAACGCAAAGGCGAGGTCTCGGCGGTCATCGTGCTTCGGGGTGGCGCGGCGCTCGAGGCGGGCCTGCACCGGTGCATCACGGACTGCAAGACGGGGCGGGTGCTCATCCAGAGCAACATCCGGACGGGCGAGCCGGAGCTGCACTTCCTGGTGCTCCCCGACGACATCGCGCGGCACGAGGCGGTGCTGCTGCTCGACGCGCAGATGAGCAGCGGCGGGTCGGCGCTGATGGCGGTGCAGGTGCTGGTGGACCACGGGGTCAAGGCGGACCGGATCGTCCTGGTCACGTACAGCGCCGGGCGGATGGGGCTGCACCGGCTGACCAAGGTGTTTCCCGAGATCACGGTGGTGGTTGGGCATGTGGTGCAGGACATTGAGGAGCGGTGGATTGAGAGGCGGTATTTTGGGTGCTAGGGGCGGGTGGGCATCTGTGGGCGTTGGGGGTAGCGGCAGCGGTGGTCAGGAGCTTGCATGGCATGGCGTTTTCATCTGCCGTTCTGGATTTCATGAAGCCTGATGTACTCCGACATCCCTAGTTTTGATCCCGGAAATCTTTGGTGGTTGTTGTCCTCAAGCAAACAACGTAAGGACAGAGCACACTTCGACCCCTATTTTGGGCGTGCAGGGAGCCCAACACACGGCACGGTTGTTCCGAATTGCAGGCACACACCCATGTCGTCGACGCCGGGCTCGGCGTTTCTCAGCTGCGCTGGCACAGTACGAATATAGGACGCTGTCGAGCTGAAAGGGCAAAGTCACTCTTTGACTTGCACAGTGTCTTGGCTCACATTGCACTGTGGCGAGTGGCGCCCGTGGAGGCGCTGATTCAGGACGAACTGGTCCCTGACCCCCTGGCCTGCCCAGCTGGGCAGTCACTGACGTAGCGAGCTGCGTTGGCTGATACGGCTTGCGCTTCCGCCATCTGCATGCCAATTCATCATTTGACTCTCGCTTTTTTCCATTATTATTTTTTTTGGACCTTCACTTACGCCAGTTTTAGGCGCTCGCTCTTGTAATTGCGCTCTCTCTTTCAGTTGAACCCTTGATCGGCTGTGGAGCAATTGCTTATCGCGGCCTCCATTGACGTCACAGGCACAACACCAACACCAACCATCACGAAACACCATCACGATGCTCGGCAGTCGGGCAGCCCGACAGGCCGGTCAACTCGGACCTCGAGGCGCGAACTTGACCCCAAGAACACAATGGAGCAGGACACAGATTCAACCACTATTTACACGGACATCAGCTAGAGCAGGGCCAACAGGGCAACCCAAGGGCGCCATCGCACGTCCGACTCCGCTAAGCCGCCGTCTTCCCGCGCCGCTCGTGCTCGCGCGCCACCTGTCGGGTCGGCCCCTTCCACAACGAAACTCGAGACTGCTCAACTTTGGCTACCGCGCCGCCGCGTGGTTTGGCAGTTCGGTACTGTTCGTCGGCATCGGCGTGGTCGGCTTCTTCCTCTACGACGCCTCGACCTACAGCTCGCACGGTAACCAAACCGACGTCGACGTCTCGGCCCTTGCCATCAACCCCCGCCGCGGCGGTCCCAAGAACCTCCCGATCCTCGAGATCAACCTCGATGACGACGACAGCGAGGAGGCGCGCAGGCAAAAGGACAAGCCCAGGCTGGTCATCCTCGGCGGCGGCTGGGGCGGCGTCGCGCTGCTCAAGGAGATCAACCCCGAGAACTACCACATAACCGTCATTTCTCCGACCAACTACTTTCTGTTTACACCGATGTTGCCGTCGGCGACAGTGGGGACACTCGGGCTGAGGTCGCTGGTGGAGCCCATCCGGAGGATCATCCACAACGTCGGGGGCCACTTCCTCCGCGCCCGTGCGGAAGACGTCGACTTTTCCTCGCGGTTGATCGAAGTCTCGCAGGAAGACTGCAACGGCCAGGAGCGGAGATTCTACGTGCCGTACGACAAGCTGGTGGTCGCGGTGGGTTCCGTCACCAACCCGCACGGCGTCAAGGGGCTGGAGCACTGCCACTTCCTCAAGGATATCAACGACGCTCGCGAGATCCGCAACAAGGTCATCCACAACCTGGAACTCGCCTGCCTCCCGACGACCACCGACGACGAGCGGAAGCGCCTGCTCTCGTTTGTCGTGAGCGGCGGCGGGCCCACGGGCGTCGAGTTCGCGGCCGAGCTCTTCGACCTGCTCAACGAGGACCTCATCCAGCTGTTTCCACGGCTGCTGCGGAACGAGATCTCGGTGCACCTGATCCAGAGCCGCGACCACATCCTCAACACGTACGACGAGACGCTGTCCAAGTACGCCGAGGACCGGTTCGCGCGCGACCAGGTCGAGGTGCTGACCAACTCGCGCGTCAGCGAGGTGCGCCCCGACTCCATCGTCTTCACGCAAAAGGACGAAAACGGCAAGGTGATCACCAAGGAGCTCCCCATGGGCTTCTGCCTGTGGTCCACGGGCGTGTCGCAGAACGAGTTTTGCAAGCGCCTCGCGGCCAAGCTCGGCAACGTGCAGACCAACCGTCACGCGCTCGAGACGGACACGCACCTCCGCCTCAACGGCACCCCCCTCGGCGACGTCTACGCCATCGGCGACTGCGCGACGGTGCAAAACAACGTGGCGGACCACATCATCACGTTCCTGCGCAGCCTCGCGTGGAAGCACGGCGCGGACCCGGAGAACCTGCAGCTCCGCTTCGACGACTGGCGCAGCGTCGCCGAGCAGGTCAAGAAGCGCTTCCCGCAGGCCGTCGGCCACCTCAAGCGCCTCGACAAGCTGTTCGCCGAGTACGACCGCGACCAGTCGGGCACGCTCGATTTCGGGGAGCTGCGCGAGCTGCTCAAGCAGATCGACAGCAAGCTGACGAGCCTGCCGGCGACGGCGCAGCGCGCCCACCAGCAGGGGCAGTACCTCGCGCACAAGTTCAACAAGCTCGCGCGCGCGGCGCCGGGGCTGCGGGCCAACGACATCATGGAGGGCGACCTGGACGCCGCCGTGTACAAGGCGTTTGAGTATAAGCACCTCGGCAGCCTGGCGTACATTGGGAACTCGGCCGTGTTCGACCTGGGCAAGGGTCGGGGGATGGCGGGCGGGCTGTGGGCGGTGTATGCGTGGCGGAGCATCTACTTTGCGCAGAGCGTGAGCCTGCGGACGCGGGTGCTGATGGCGATGGACTGGGCGAAGAGGGGGTTGTTTGGGAGAGGTGAGTCCCCCTTTTGACTGTGACCATTTGTGAGGGGCTGCACACTAACTGACTGGTGCCAGATTTGATGAGCTACTGAGCCATTTCCCATGTCTTAGAGACGCCCACTTTTTATTTCGCGGCAGATCTGATGAGCGTTTGAGTACTTCCCCTGCAGATAGATAGATCTGAATCTAGGGCAATAATGCGCCGGCGATTCCGGTTTTGTGTTGTGAGGAAGGAGCCAGTCGGATCCACACGGCCGGGTGAGTCGTCGCCGTGTCCGGGAGCCCCACTTCCCCGGATTCCGTGATCATGAAACTCGCAGTTTGGGGTTTGCTCTGAACATTTTCCCCTCTTCTACCTAACAAGTCCTACAGCGTGCCGCGTACAGACAAAACTCCAAAACGATCCAGCAGAAATCCCATCTTCACTTTCTTCCGTACCGCGCACCAGAATGGCGCCCCAAGACAACTCCGGCCCCACCAGCACAAGTGAACGCCCTCCCCCTGACACCACCACCACCACCAAACCCACCCTCATCATCGTCGCCTCCACAAACCCCGTCAAGATCCGCGCCGCCGAGCGCGCCTTCGCCCGTATGTTCCCTGCAGCCGCTTCTCACACCACGGCGCGGGGCCTGGCCGTCCCCTCGGGCGTGCCCGACCAGCCCCTCTCCGACGCCGACACCCTCCGCGGCGCGCGCAACCGCGCTGCAAGGGCCCGCGAGGCGGAACCCGGGGCGGATTACTGGGTTGGTATCGAAGGCGGTGTGGACGACGACCCCGAGGACGGGGAGTTGATGAGGTCGCTTGCGTGGGTCGTCGTGCTGGGGAGAGGAGGAGACTCGGAAGGAGGAAGGAAGAAAATGGGGCGGGCGCGGACGGCGACGTATTACCTGCCGAAAGAGACGGCGGCGCTGGTGAGGGGGGGCATGGAGCT
>Ga0247823_10002229_pt1 | contig 16050 bp, 14 predicted proteins | sample 13C_PalmiticAcid_2_FD_192426 | JGI IMG/M metagenome (GOLD analysis project Ga0247823, IMG submission 192426) | Soil microbial communities from agricultural site in Penn Yan, New York, United States - 13C_PalmiticAcid_Day30 | ecosystem: Environmental > Terrestrial > Soil > Agricultural land...
CTGCCGGGCACGATGGCGCCCACAGCGCCGGTCGCGCCGCCGCCCGTCGCGGCTCCCGCGGCGCAAACCTATGCCGATCCGCGGCTGAACGAGTCGGGCCAGGTCCGCGAAGAATTCCGCGGCAGCGGAGAGTGGAAACAGTGACGCAAACGGCCTAGGCTGCCCGGATCATCACGGGAGGCCAGGATGGGACATGTCAAAGGCATCGGTGGACTGTTTTTCCGGGCGCGCGACCCAGAGGCGCTGAGCGCCTGGTATCGCGAACGGCTGGGCGTCGGCGGCGGATGCAGCGCGGACGACAGCGTGCCGCCGAACCAGTGGGTATGGAGTGTGACGGCGGGTCCGCTCGTCTTTGCGCCCTTTAAGGCCGACACCGACTATTTCGCGGCCGACCGCCAGTTCATGATCAACCTGCGCGTCGACGATCTTGACGCGGCGCTCGCGCCGTTCCGCGACGCGGGCGACGAGATCATCACGAAGGACGAATGGGACGACCCCGCGATCGGCCGCTTTGCGCGCGTGCACGACCCCGAGGGCAATCCTATCGAGCTTTGGGAACCGCCCGCGACCTGAAAAGCGAAGTCATTGCGAGGAGCCGAAGGCGACGTGGCAATCCAGAGAAGGCCCAAACCGCCCTGGATTGCTTCGCTTCGCTCGCAATGACGAGCGCTTATCTGCCCTGGCTGCGCCAGCGCTTGACCACGCGTTCGAGGATTTCGGCCTCGCCGCCGGTTTCGCGCCACAGTTTCGAGAAGAGCGGATCGCTCGACGCAGGGCGCTTCTCTTCCTCGAGCGTGTCGAGATAGACGCGGATCGGGATCGACACGCCTTCGCCGCAGACGATGCATTCGCGGTTGCGGAGCGCCGGGATCGAATCGATGAAGCCGCGCGCGCCTTCGGGCATCGCAGCCTTCACGAAATGCTGGTCGCGCTCGTTGTTGAGGCGCATCGAGATGATCGTGCCGCACTGCGACAGCACGCCTTCGGCAAGGTCGGACGGACGCTGGGTGATGAGACCCAGCGACACGCCATATTTACGGCCTTCCTTCGCGATACGTTCGAGGATCTTGCGGACCGCCTGTCCCTGCCCCGTGTCCTTCGACGGAATATAGCGGTGCGCCTCTTCGCAGACGAGCAGGATCGGGCGCTGCGGCTCGCCCCGCGACCAGATCGCATAGTCAAAGGTCAGGCGCGACAGCACTGCGACCACGACGCCGGTAATGTCCGACGGCACGCCCGACACGTCGATGATCGAAATCGGCCGGCCGTCCGACGGCAGGCGGAAGATCTTGCCAAGGAAGCCCGCCATCGTGTCGGCGACAAGCATTCCCGAGAACATGAAATTATAGCGCGGATCGGCGCGCATTTCCTCGATCTTGCCCTTGATGCGCATGAACGGCGCCGACGAGGTCGCCTTGTCGAGCTTGCCCATCTCGTTTTGCAGGATGTTGAGCAGGTCCGAGAGCAGATAGGGGATCGGCGAGTCGACCGTGATCTTCGTCATGCCCTCGGCAAGCCGGTTCTTGGTGCGCGCCTGAAGCAGGCAGCGCGCCAGAACGTCGCAGTCGGCCTGACGATCGCGGCCTTCGGCGGTGACGAACACTTCGCAATGCTCTTCGAAATTCATCAGCCAATAGGGCATGGCGAGATTGTCGACGTCGAACAGCGCGCCGGTGCCCTTGAAGGCGGCCGAATATTCGCCGTGCGGGTCGATCATCACGATATGACCCTGCGGCGCGAGTTCGCAGATCTTGTGGAGGATCAGCGCCGCGCTGGTCGATTTACCCGTACCCGTCGAGCCGAGCAGCGCGAAATGCTTGCCGAGCATTGCGTCGACATAGAGTGACCCGCGGATATCCTTGGTCGGATAGACGGTGCCGATTTCGACATGCGCGCGCTCGTCGGCGGCATAGATTTGCTTGAGATCGGCGCTGGTTGCCGCAAAAACCTGGCTGCCCGGGATCGGATAGCGCGTCACGCCGCGACGGAAATTGTGAATACGGCCAGTAATCTTCTCTTCTTCGCCTTCGCCCAGGAAGTCGATCGTCGCGACGATCAATCCCTCGCCGCGCTCGTGCAGTTGCTGGTCGCGGATGCTGGCGATCAGCCAGATATTGCCGACGCGCACCTTGACCTGTGCACCCACCTGCCCCGCCATTGCGACGGCCCCATCGCTGGACGACGCCAATTTGCCGATCACGGCAGCATCGAGCAGAATGCGCGACGCCGAGCCCGAAATATCGACGACTTCGCCGATCATCAGGTCATCGCGATGATGGTTGGCTACCGGTGCAACCGACGCCGCTACGCCGCCGCCGCCGGCGAGCCTCACATGCTGTGCCGCCGTCAAATCGCTGGCGCCAAATCCGCCACCTTGCATATCCATGTATCCCGCCCCGCCTTTTGATGGTCCCGGCTCGGGATATCGCAGACGAGGGTAAATAGGCCGTGAATGATGATTAGAGTCAGCCCCTCTTATTGCGCGATCGAGGGTTGAAGCGATTTTGTTCAGTGCGAGGAGGCAAGGCGCGGGAATATGTCGATATTTGCAGACTTAAAGGGAGCCTGACCCTAACGACGGCGGAAAATAGCCGACGCGCCGTAACCGAGCACCAGCGACAGAAAGACCGCGGCGAGGCCATAGAGAAAGCCGTGCCGCTGCGCTGCGAGCGCGACGAAGCGTTCGAACCCTGCCTTGCGGATCTGCACGTCGCGCGATGCGACGGCGAGCACGCGTCCGCGGCTGATCAAATATGTTTCGGCGCGATAGGTACCGACGGGAACGCGCGCCGGCACCGGAATGCGCGCGCGATAGAGCACGCCTTCGGTGATTTCGACCGCCAAAGGATTTTCGACGAAGAGACCCGATCGGCGATAGAGATCGGTCAGCCCCGCCTCGAACCGCTCCAGCTTCTTTGCCTCCGAAAATCCGCTGGGCGACATCGACAGATTGGCAAGGCCGAGTTCAAAGATCGCGGCGGTCCGCTCGTCGACCAGCTTGTCGATCGGGCGCGACGATCCGATCGCATAGAAGCCCGGCGAGGTACGCAGGCGGATACTGCTCGCATTGACCCAGATGCCCGCGACGCGCCGCTTTTCGCGCAGCACGATCGGTCGCACGGGTCCCTTCAGCACGACCACGATGTCGGCACGGTCGTCGGGCAGCCGCTGCCCGGGATAGAGGATCGCGCCGAAAAGCAGCAATTCCTCGCCGGTGAAGCTGTACTGGATGTCGATCGCGCGGCTCGACACGTCAGGCACCAGCCGGGGGTCGGCGGCATTGGCGGCCGTCGGCAGCGACAGCGCCGCGAGCAACGGGAGCAAGGCGCGCGGCGCGATCATTGCACCGTGTAGATTTCTTCGGGGCGGATAAAGAGGTCGACCCCCATGCGGAGCGCGACGAGCAGCACGATTGCGGCGAGCGCCATGCGCAGATATTCGGGCTTTACCTTTTGCGCAAAACGCGCGCCGATCTGGGCGCCGACGACGCTTCCGAGCAGAAGCAATCCTGCGAGCACGATGTCGACCGCGCCGGTGGTCAGCGCGTGAACCATCGTCGTCGCGATCGTCACGAACAATATCTGGTACAACGACGTGCCGACGACGACCTGCGTGCCCATGCCGAGCAGATACAGCATCGCCGGCACCATGATGAAGCCCCCGCCGACACCCAGCAGCATCGTAAGTACGCCCCCGACGATACCGAGAAGCAGCGGCGCGAGCGGCGAGATGTAAAGGCCCGAGCGATAGAAACGCCAGCGGAGCGGCAGGTTCGCGACCATCGGATGGTGGCGCCGCTTGCGCGCAGGGGCCGGCAGTCCGGCCTGTGACGCTCGAAAGCTGCCCCATGCCTCGCGCCCCATGAATGTCCCGACGGTCCCGAGCAGCGCGACATACAGGATGTTGATCACCGTATCGATCTGCCCCAAGGAGGTGAGCAGTTCGAACAGCCCCGCGCCGATCAGCGAGCCGATGAGGCCACCCGCAACCAGTACCCCGCCCATCCTGAGGTCGACCCCGCCGCGCTCGAGATGCGCCATCACCCCCGAAACGCTGGCGCCGGTCACCTGCGTCGCCGCCGACGCCGCCGCGACCGTCGGCGGAATGCCGTAAAAGATGAGCAGCGGCGTCGTCAGGAATCCGCCGCCAACGCCGAACATGCCCGACAGGAAACCCACCCCGCCGCCCAGCAGGATGATCACCAGCGCATTGACCGACAGATTGGCGACTGGGAGGTAAAGATCCAATTGTCAGGGCCTGTGAATTGCGGGTCCGAGGCGCCGAAACTGCGCCGAGTCCCGCGACCCTAGAGCATTTTTTCGCGGCGGGGAATCGGCGGCGGTGGCTAAATTTTCCGGCGTTCATAAGTCGCTCGCCAGCGTCAGCGCCAGGCCGCTTTCGGGGCCCGCATTGCCAGCGAGGCGCTGGCGCCAGTCGAGCGCGATGCGGGTGCCCTCGCCCAGATCGGGCAGGAGCAAAGTCAGCCGCGGACCGACATCGGCCCGCGCGGCGCCCGGCTGTACCGCTCCCGCAACGAGCGCGCCAAGCCGCAGGAGAGACGTGTCGTCGGGGCCGAGGTGGCGATCGACGACGATTGCGCCGTCGGCGAAAGCGTCGCGCCGCCGCACGCCGACGACGCCCGCCTGCGCATAGGCGTCGAGCCGGAAACCGGCCGTCAGCGCAACCCTCGAAACGCCGCCGCTCGCCATCATCACGATCGCGGTGCGCCCCTCTCTGCCCAGCGTGACGCGCTGCTCGATAGCGATATCGACCGGCAGGTGCGCGAGTGGGGCAAGGGCGAGGCCGAACGCGAACTCGCGCTGCTGCGATCGCTGAATGGCAACCGTTGCGCGCCCATAGGCGCGGATACGCCCGTCATCGCGAAAGCCATAGTCCAGCCGCACACCCGCCTGACTCCCACCCAATTGGCTCGCCGCACCGATATTCTCGGGTGCGGAGCCGGAGCCTTGGCGCAAATAGACCCAGTTCGCGAGCGCCCATCCGCCAAGCTGCCGCTGAATCCAGAATGGCTTGCCGTTCCCCGGATCGGAGTGTTCGGCAGGTGCGAGCGGAAACCAGAGCCCTCCGATAGTCGGGGAGGCAGAGAGCGCGACATCATCTGGCGGCGAAGGCGATAGCGGCGCGACCGGGGCAAGCCGAAGACTATCGCGATCGGCGCCCAAATCGACGGAAACGGACTCGTTTTCGATCGAAGCCGGGGCGACCTCGAAGAAGGCCGGCACGCCGGCACGCCGGTGCGTCGAGAGACCTTGCTCATCGATGCGGGCGACAGGCGGGATGTCCGCGACGGCACGGCCCGCCGCAAGGGAAGACGGCGACAAAGGCGCTTCGACGGGATCGAGCGCAAAAGAGGTGGCCGGATTCCCGACCATCACAACCCGCAGCGCTATCCAGCCGCCGACGCATAACAGCAGAAAGCGCAGTGCGGGCGCGTCACGGCGCACGTCGAGGCGGCGCACCATCATCGCGCCCCCATCCTGACAAAGCCGTCCTGGTGCGCGACCTCATGATCCGGATGGTCGGTCTTGTCCCAAACAACCTTGCCCGACCGCAGCATCCGCCAGTAAAGTCCGATCGCACGTCGCGCAGCGAGCATCGCGATCACATTGGCAAAAAAGACACGCGGCAACGAAATCATCGCCTCGCGCAAACCGTACCAGCGCGCCGTAAAATGCCCGCGAACGCCGATCCGCCAACACAGCATCACGGCATTGAACATCAGCAGCAACCGCATGCCGCCGCCCAGCTCGACGGCACGCCAGTCCAGCAGAAACTGCCCCACCCAGCCGGCGATCGTGAAGATCAGCCCTGCATAAGCCGCCATTAGAATGAGCGCGGAAAGCGGCGCGCGACGATCGCGCCACAGCATCCAGCGGCCGATCCACGCCCGGCCGGCGCCGGCGCCTATGGCCTTATCACGCCGCGCACCAAGCCAGCCGAGATGGTCCCAGCCCGCCAGGGCGATCCCGGCAATCCAGCGCGACTTCTGCCGCACCGCCTTTTCGATTTCCCCCGGAAAAGCCCCTCGCGATACGATCCTGTCGCCCGCGGGTCCGACCGTGTCGATAAAGCGCGTTCGAAGGCCATAGGCGCCGATCAGCATGCCCATCTCATAATCCTCGGTCAGGCTGTCGCAGCGAAAAGGCTCGCCGCCACGCTCGAGCGCCAGCAACGCCAGCGAGCTACGCGTCAGCGCGCAGCCGACTCCCGCTGACGGCAGCGGCAGGCCGAGTCGCGAGCGAACGACCAATTCCTTTCCGTGCGCTTCGGCAAATTCGTCGCCATAATGCCCGCCGATCCAGCGTTCTCTGTGCCTGATCAACGGCACGACCGGAATCTGCACCATCGAATTTTCGCCGAGATAGCGGCGGTAAAGTGCGAGTTCGGCCGGATGAACATGATCTTCGGCGTCGTGCAGGACGATGGCGGCGAAACGCATGCCCTCGGCGCGCTCGTCATCGCCAAGCGCGCGCCACAAGCCGTTGAGATTGTCGCCCTTGGTGGTCGGCCCCTCGACGCTGCCCACGACAAGCCGCAGCCGCCGGTCGCGCGCGACGAGCGGCGATACGGCAAAGAGGGTCGCGGCATCGTTGGGATAGCAGCCGAGGTAAAGTCGAAAATCCTCGTCCCTCCACGCCGCGAGCGTCCGATCGAGCATTGCCGGAAGCGCATCGGCTTCGTCCCATGCGGGCACGAAGACCGCGAAGCGTCCCTCCACCGGCGGCGCGTTCGGGGCGAGCGATGGTCCACGGCGGCGGGTCACCAGCCACAACGCATCGAACAGCAGGTCGTCGAGCCCGAACAGCAGAATCCCGACCGAAGCGAACAGCATCAGTTCGTGACTGGCCCCCATCACCAACCATTCCAGCCATGCGGTCGACTGCTCCAATATGCTAGCCCTGCCCCCACCGATCACCTAATGTCATCAATATCGATACTGCTAGTGAACAGAGCAGATTTGTAAAGACGACTATACCATTGATTAACTGTCAATTTCACTGACAAATCAAAGAAACACCTGACCGATGATCCGCAGATTTCCACCCCATTCAGCATTGATAGAATTCCTGAGAAGTGAAAGCGCAGGCGGAATTCTTCTTATTTTCGCATCCATTTTGGCGATGATCGTTGCCAATTCGTCGTTCGCGCCGCTTTATCACGACGCGATTCACGCCGTTACCGGACCGATACTTACCGACAAGCTCGGCCCGATGACGGTCCATCTGTGGATCAACGACGGGTTGATGGCGGTTTTCTTCCTGCTCGTCGGGCTGGAGATCAAGCGCGAGTTCGTCGACGGAAGGCTCGCAAGCTGGGACCGGCGCCGATTGCCGTTCATTGCAGCGGCAGCCGGAATGGCGGTTCCTGCGGTCATCTACATTCTCTTCGCGGGAAACACATCGGGGCTGGCGCAAGGCTGGGCTATCCCTGCGGCCACCGACATCGCCTTTGCGATGGGCGTGCTTGCGCTGCTTGGCAAACGCGCGCCGACCTCGCTCAAATTGTTCCTCGTCACCGTCGCGATCGTCGACGACATGGGCGCGGTCGCGATCATCGCGCTCTTCTATACTGCGAAGATCAATCTCGCCGCGCTCGGGGCGGCGGCGGTCATCCTTGGTCTGATGTTCGCGATGGCACGCCTGCGCGTGAAGAGCCTGCCCCTTTATCTCCTGATGTTCGCCTTCCTCTGGTACGCGATGCTGCTTTCGGGCGTCCACGCCACGATCGCCGGGGTACTTACTGCGATGACCATCCCGTTCGAACGCACGCCGGGGGAACCCGACAGTGCACATTCGCCGCTTCACAAGCTCGAACATGCGCTGCACCCTTGGGTCGCGTTCGGCATTGTTCCCCTGTTCGGCTTCGCCAACGCCGGGGTCGATATCAGCGGGCTCACCGCCCAGCAGATTTTCGCGCCGCTGCCGGTCGGGATCGCTGCCGGCCTTTTCCTCGGCAAGCAAATCGGCATTTTCGGCAGCGTCTGGCTGGCGGTCAAATTGGGAATCGCGGGCCGACTGCGCGGCGCGACCTGGCTCCAGGTCTATGGCGTCGCGATATTGTGCGGCATCGGCTTTACGATGAGCCTGTTCATCGGCGGCCTCGCCTTTCCGGGCGATGCGCTGCTGGTCGAGGAGGCGAAGATCGGTATCCTGACAGGATCGCTGATGGCAGCGCTTGTCGGTTTCGCGGTGCTGCGCTTCGCACCGCTCCATCCCGATCATGACGCGGCCGAAAGCCAGTCCGATGCGGAAATCGCCGCTGACGGCGATGTGCGTGACACCAGCGAAAGCAGCGGTATAGCCGCGTGATGCGCAAACTCATCGCCCTGTCGCTTATCGCCCTCCTTTCGGGGTGCGCCGCAAGCGAAACCCGACCTTCGGCGGCCAAGCCGGACCTCGCCACACTCGACGTCCGCCGCACGGCCGCCTCGACCAAGGCGCTCGACGAGATTGCAGCCGCATATCTGCGGCTCACCCTCGAAATCGGGACGCACGAGCCCGGCTATATCGACGCCTATTACGGCCCGCCCGAGCTTCAGAAGGCGGCCGAAACGGCGCCGCGCGACAAACCAGCGCTGCTCACGGCGACGCGTGCGTTGATGGCAGAGGTCGATCTTGCGGCCCGGCGCATCTCTGACCCGCTCGCGAAACGCCGCGCGACCTTTCTCCGGGCGCAGCTCCGCGCCGCCGAAACGCGGCTGCAGATGATGCGGGGCACCCGCTTCGCGTTTGCCGACGAGGCCGAGCGGCTGTTCGGTGTGCGCCCGCGACTGAAGCCGCTCGCGAGCTACGACGCCGAACTCGCGAAAATCGAGGCGCTCGTCCCTGGCGAGGGCGCGCTCGCCGATCGCGTTGAGGCGTATCTCGACGCCTTCACCATCCCCAAGGACCGCCTGCAGAAAACCTTCGACGCCGCGATCGCGCGATGCCGCGGGCGCAGCATGGCGCATATCCCGATGCCCGAAGGCGAAAGCTTTCGGCTGGAATTCGTGACCGGCAAGAGCTGGAGCGGCTATAATTATTATCAGGGCGGCTATCACAGCCTGATCCAGGTCAACACCGACCTGCCGATCCGCCTGTCGCGCGCACTCGACCTTGGGTGCCACGAGGGCTATCCGGGACATCATCTCCTCAACATGAAACTTGAGGAAAAGCTGGTGAAAGAGCGCGGCTGGAACGAATTCAGCGTCTATCCGCTCTATAGTCCGCAGAGCCTGATCGCCGAGGGCAGCGCGAATTACGGTATCGACCTCGCCTTTCCCGAAAGCAGCAAAGCCGACACCGAACGCGACGTGCTGATGCCGATCGCCGAGATCGCGGTGCCGTCGGACGACCGCTATTGGCAATTGCTCGCGGCGATCAAGCGCGCTTCGGGGGCGCGGCTGACGATCGCGCAGCAATATCTCGACGGCGCGATCGATCGCCCGACAGCCGTCGCGCTCACCCAGAAATATCTGCTCGTCTCGCCGCAGCGCGCCGAGCAATCGATCAGCTTCACCGATCAATATCGCAGCTATGTGATCAACTATGGTCTCGGCGAGACGATGGTCCGCGCCTATGTCGAGCGCGGCAAGCCCAGTCGCGACGAGATGTGGCGGCGCATGGCGAAAATCGTCAGCGAACCGACCTTGCCTTCGGATCTGCTCGCGCGCTGAGCGTCAGATATCGACGATAATCTTGCCGAAATGCGCGTTCGCCGCCTGATGCCGGAAGGCATCGGCAAGACTTTCGAGGGGAAAATGCTGGTCGAGGATCGGGCGGATGCCGTTCGCCTCGACTCCCGCGATCATCGCAAGTTGCTGCGCGCGGCTGCCAACGGTCAGGCCCTGTACGCGCAGATTCTTGCTCATCAGCAGCGCGGTTTTCACCGGCCCGACTATGCCCGCGAGCACACCGATCAGTGCGACATGCCCACCGACGCGCGTGGCGACCATCGACTGGTCGAGCGTGCCCGCACCGCCGATCTCGACCACCGTATCGACACCGCGCCCGCCGGTGAGTTCGAGCGCCCTGGCGCCCCACTCCGGGACGTCCTTGTAATTGATCAGCTCGTCGGCGCCGAGCGCCTTCAGCCGATCGAGCTTGGCGTCGGACGAACTTGTCGCGATCACCCGCGCGCCCGCCGCCTTGGCGAATTGTAACGCGAACACCGAAACCCCGCCGCTGCCCTGCACCAGCACGGTCGAGCCCGGCTGCGTCACGCCATCGACGAACAGCGCGCGCCACGCGGTCAGTCCGGCACAGGTCAGCGTCGCCGCCTCGGCCGCCGACCAGCCTTTCGGCGCATGGGTGAACCATTGCTGCGGCGTCACCACCACTTCGCGGGCATAGCCGTCGATGCTGTCACCCGGCACCTGCGTGAAGGCGTTCGGCGGCGCCGCGCCATCGGCCCAGAAGGGAAAGAAGAGCGACACGACATGGTCGCCAACGCGATAGTCGGTGACGCCCTCACCGACCGCCTCGACCGTCCCCGCGCCGTCGGACATCGGAATACGTCCGTCGACGGTGGGGATCATCCCGGCGACCACCGCAAAGTCGTGGAAGTTCAGCGACGAGGCTGCCAGCCGCACACGAATCTCACCCGGCCCCGGGTCGCCGGGGTCGGGCCGATCGGCCAGCGTCAGATTATCGAGCGAGGCCGGCGCGCGAAGCTGGACCGCTCGCATCACTCCGCCGCCATCGCCATTTCAACACGCTGCGGACCGCGGATGACGCCGCCCGGCGTCGGCCCCTGCATTTCACCGTCCTTGAACGTCACGACACCCGACTTGACCGTCGCGACATAGCCGTCGGCCTTTTGCAGCAGGCGCTTGCCGCCCGCGGGCAGGTCGAATGCGAGCCAGGGTTTGCCAAGCTTGATCGCATCCATGTCGATGACGTTCAGATCGGCAAGATAGCCCGGCGCGAGCACGCCGCGATCTTCGAGGCCATAGAGTATCGCCGTGTCGCGACACTGACGTTTGATTGCGTGTTCGAGTGCGATGCGATGGCCTTTGCGGTCGCGAACCCAGTGCTGGAGCATGAAGGTCGGCGAGGCGGCGTCGCAGATCGTGCCGCAATGCGCGCCGCCGTCCGACAGGCTGTTCACCGTATCGTCCGACGCCTGCAAATCCTCCAGGAAATTGAGGTTGCCGTCGCGGTAGTTCAAAATCGGGAAATAGATGAAACCCTTGCCGTCATCCTTCATGAGGAGGTCGTATGCATATTCGGAGGGCGAGACGCCCGCGGCGACCGCGCGCGCCATGATGCTCTCGTCCATCTTGGGCTCATAGTTGAAATCGGGGTCCATTTCGAAATGGACCGGCCAGCCTTCGGCGACGACCTTCAGAAAGTCGAGAATGTCGCTTTCGGGCCAGACATTCGCCTCTTCGATCATCCGTGCCTTGAACGCGGGATCTTTCAGCTTCGCGAGCTGCTCGGCCCAGGGCAGGTCGATAATCTCGTTCCATGCGGGCTTGAAACGGAACGGATGCACGGTGCCCTGCCACGCCATGATGATGCCGTTGCCGCGGAGTGCGATCTGCGCGACGATGTTCGCGCCGGTCGAATTCTGTTTCCGCATTTCCGCAATCTGCTCTTCGAGCGGCAGCTCCTTGGCGATCGATTGCAATGCGGCGAAGGTCACCGGCAGTCCGGTTTCGCGGCTGAGGTCGCCCATCCACTGAAACTCGTTCCACTCGCGCTTCATATCGCTCGCCATTTCGAACACACCGTAACCGACGCGTCCCATTGCGCGCCCGATCGCGACCAGTTCCTCGGCGGTCGCAGTGGTGCCAGGGACGAGTTCGCCGTCGATCGACTTGTGCAGCACGGTGCGGCTGGTCGAGAAACCAAGCGCGCCGGCGCGCACGCCCTCCTCGACGATGCGCGACATTTCGGCGATGTCCGCGTCGGTCGGGATCGCACCGGGTTTCTCGCGGTCGCCGAGCACATAAGCGCGGACGGCACCGTGCGGGACGTGGCACGCCACGTCGACCGTGCGCGGCAGTTTTTCGAGCGCGTCCATATATTCGGGAAAGGTTTCCCAATCCCACGACATGCCCTCGGCAAGCGCGGTGCCGGGAATATCCTCGACGCCTTCCATCAGCGAAATCAGCCATTCGTGGCGGTCGGGCTTGGCGGGGGCGAAGCCGACGCCGCAATTGCCCATCACGACGGTGGTAACGCCGTGCCAGCTCGACGGCGCCATTTCGGCGTCCCACGTCGCCTGCCCGTCATAATGGGTGTGGACGTCGACGAAGCCCGGGGTGACGATCTTGCCGGCAGCGTCGATTTCCTCCCGTCCTGAGCCGAGATTTTCGCCGACCGCGACGATCCGGTCGCCATCGATCGCGACGTCCGCGACAAAGGGCGCTCCGCCCGAACCATCGACGACGGTGCCGCCGCGAATCACCAGATCATGCATGTCCGCTCTCCCAAGCATTTTGGCCAGATTTTTTAGTTTCACGAAGAAACCTATCATCAAAATTGCGATATGCAAATAAACGCGCGGCGCCCGCGACAAGGCGCTATGGTGACGGGACAAAATCATTGGGAGTTGCTGCCATGATCCGTCCGCTCACGTTCGCCCTGTTGTTCGCCGTTTCGGCGACCCCGCTCGCCGCCAAGGACTCGCCCGCCCCCGACTATAAGGCTGCGCTCGCCGATCCCGCGCGCCCCGCCGCCGACCGCGAACGCGATGCGTCGCGCAAACCCGCCGAACTGCTCGCCTTTGCGCAGATCAAGCCCGGGCAAAAGGTCGGCGATTTCGTCATGGGCGGCGGCTATGTGACGCGCCTGCTGGCCGGCGCAGTCGGCCCGGCGGGCAAGGTCTATGCCTTCCAGCCCGCCGAATTCATCGCCTTCAAGAAACAATATGGGGACGATCAGGCCGCGATCGACGCCGCTTATACCAATGTCGATGCCGTCGCCGGTCCGTTCGCGGCGCCCGCCTTTCCCGAACCGCTCGACACGATCATCACCGTGCAGAATTTCCACGACCTCTATCTGAAACCCTTTGCCGCGGGCACCGGCGACAAGGCGAGCGCAGCTTTGTTCGCGGCGCTCAAACCCGGCGGCACGCTCGTCGTCGTCGACCATAGCGCGGCGAAGGGCAGCGGTACGACGCTGTCGGACAGCCTGCACCGGATCGACAAGGATGCGGTCATCGCCACACTGACCAAAGCGGGTTTCAAGCTTGATGCGGAAAGCGACCTCTATCGCCTTCCCGCCGATCCGCGCACGGCCAATGTCTTCGACAAGGAAATCCGCGGCAAGACCGACCAGTTCACCTTGCGCTTCCGCAAACTGGGATAAAATAATGACCAGCGACGACCAGGATTATGTCTATGACGAAGCGAGCGGCGAATGGATGTCCGCCAGCGACGTTGCCGCGCGCGACGCCGCGGCCGCCGCGGGTCCCGAAGTACGCGACGCGGTCGGCAATCTGCTCGCCGATGGCGACTCGGTCGTGCTGGTCAAGGATTTGAACGTGAAAGGCGCGGGCCAGACGCTGAAGGTCGGCACGGTGATCAAGTCGATCCGCCTGACCGGCGACGCGCAGGAAATCGACTGCCGCCACGACGGCATCAAGGGGCTGGTGCTGCGCGCGGAATTTGTAAGAAAACGCTAAGCACGCCCGGAGGGCGGCGCTTCCGAACTCCAAGCGGGCCGTGCGGCATCCATCCCCGCGACGACCTTGTCCCAATAGGCCTCGGTCCGGCCCTGGAACTTCATGTCGAAATTCTCGACCGTGCGGAATTCGAGGACTTCGACGCCATCAGCGCCCGGCTTGTACGTGTAGGGCACGTCGCTGCCGACGAAAAAACCGTCGCCCGCGCCCAGTTCCTCGGTGCCGAGCTTCAACGAACCCGCGATGATATAATAGAGGCAGTCGGCATTATGGCTGTGCAGCGGCAATGCGAAACCGCTTTTGAACCAGGCATAGGTCAGGCTCATATGCGGGAGCGAGAACAGCACTTTGGTGATGTTTCCTTCGCCCACGCCAGCGGCGACCCAGCGTCCGATGCCCGCCTCGACGATCGGTGTCAGGCCGGCGAGCGTCATCTTGTCGGTTTCGTTGAGATCGGGAGCGTCGGCGCCCCGGAATATCCGGAACGACGTCGCATCCTTTGCGCGGTCGGCTTCGGCCATGGTCCTCTCCTCTTCTGCTCGTTGCGCCGATCATGCCGCAACCCGAAGAGGAGAGTCCATCCCGATCAGATTCGGCCCAGCGTCTCTTTGCGCGGCCCCATATAGCCGAACAGATAGGCCGCGACCTTGCGCATCTGGATTTCCTCGGCGCCTTCGGTGATGCGATACCGGCGGTGGTGGCGATAGATATGCTCGAACGGCTTGTGGCGTGAGTAGCCGATGCCGCCATGCACCTGCATCGCGCGGTCGGCAGCTTCGCAAACCAGGCGGTTCGCCCAGTAATTGCACATGCTGACCTTGTCGGAGAGGGTGCGCTCGACCTCCTTGTGGGGGGTGTTGTCCATGTCCCACGCGGTCTTGCGGATCAGCAGGCGCAACATCTCGGCCTGTGTCGCGAGTTCGACGAGCGGGAACTGGATCGCCTGATTCTTCGCCAGCGCCTCGCCGAACGGTTTACGCTCACGCGCATATCGGACGCTTTCCTCGATGCAGAACACCGCCGCGCCCAGCGAGCTTGCCGCCTGCCGGATGCGGTTCTGGTGGACGAAGCTCTGCGCGATCGACAGCCCGCCGCCCTCCGGACCGAGCCGCGCATCGTCGGGCACCCAAACGTCGATGAAGGTCATGCGCGGATGATCGGTCGGCATGTTGAACGTCCACATATATTCGTCGACGGTCATGCCCTCGGTCCCCGTCGGGACGAGCAGGCAGGTGATGCCCTTCGCATCGCCGTCATTGCCGCTGGTGCGGCAGAAGGTCGCGCAATGCGTCGCGACATGCATGCCGGTGATCCACATCTTGCGCCCGTTGATCAGCCAGCCGTCGACGCCATCGCGCGTCTCGCGGACCGCGCGCGTCTCCATATGTGTCGCGTCGCTGCCATGGTCGGGCTCGGTCAGCCCGAACGCGGTGCGGCGCTTGCCCTCGAACCCGCCGAGGATGAATTCCTGCTTCTGTTCGTCGCTGGTGCCGAACTGTTCGAACATTTCGACGAAGGGGAAATTGCCGACGATGCTGTGCTCATTCTGAAGATCGTTGTGGAGCCCCAATCCCTTCGCCGCGAAATGCTCGCGGATCACCGCCATCCACAGATTGCTGCCGTCCTTGCCGCCGTACTTCTTGGGCGCCGAGAAGCGCCAGTGCCCCGCCGCATCGGCCTTGCGCGTCGCCTGTTTGAGCAGGTCTTCCCAGTCGTGGCGCGGCAGCCCCTGATTGTCCCAGTCGGTGCGCGCATGTTCGCGGCGATGGTCGAAGAAGCGGATATTGTCGTCCGCAAGTTCGAGCGGTTTGATCTCGGCGTCGATAAACGCATCAAGCTCGTCCAGATACGCCTGCAGTTCGGCGGGCATCGCAAAATCCATGTCTCTCTCCCTTTTATCTTCTAACCGCGCCACGCCGCGCGCGCCGCGCCGAGCGCAGCATATTTGGGGCTGTCGATCGCGCATTTGTCGAGCAGGACGCGCCGCAGCTTTGCAAGCAGCCCCGGCTCGGCGAGCGTCGTCGCTCCCGACAGCAGAGCCGCCGACAGCGCCGCATCCTCGGCGCGCACGCCGGCGTCGAGATCGCGCAATATGATCCCAAGCGCGTTCATCGCGACCACCGCCTCGAATTTGGCATGGCCCTCCGCTTTCGGTTTGATCGATGCCTCGATCCAGTCGCGCACCGCCTGCACCATCTCGGCATTCGTCGGCTCGCCCACCGGCGCCGGTGCGGCATCCGGCGATGGCGGCAGCGGCCGATCGCGCTCCACTTCCGGCGCTTCGGCTTCGAGCAGCAAGAGCAGATCAAGCTCCTGCTCGGCGGTGCGCCGGCCGATCACGACGCGCTCGACCGTCCGGTCGGCGCCGTTCCGCCACATCTGCCCCATCTGCAAACAGCCGAGCGCCCACCACAAGGT
>Ga0247823_10002230_pt1 | contig 16045 bp, 16 predicted proteins | sample 13C_PalmiticAcid_2_FD_192426 | JGI IMG/M metagenome (GOLD analysis project Ga0247823, IMG submission 192426) | Soil microbial communities from agricultural site in Penn Yan, New York, United States - 13C_PalmiticAcid_Day30 | ecosystem: Environmental > Terrestrial > Soil > Agricultural land...
CGATACGACGGCGCCCTCGCGCATCCAAAGAAAAGCGACCGCTTCAGACGGTCGCTTTTTCTTTTTGGGGGGCGACTTCTTGCGGGTTCGAGATCCGAGCAGAAGATCGCAAGGCCGCCCAAGCTCAGGGCCGCGGCGTCTTGCCCTCGCGCTGCCGCATGCGCCACTCTCCGACGAAGTAGTCGGCGCGAAACTTCAACCGTTCGATCACGGCTTCGCGGGTCGGCTGCTGCGCAATCACCAGCACGCACCGCGGCTCGTTGCCCTCGCGAAGTTCCGCCTTGCCCGAACAGGCGCCTTCGGCGGATTGCTGCAGTTCGAGCCAGCAACTCCACCCGTCGGGCAGATCGAGATCGATGCGTGTGGCGGCCATGGCGACCGGAGGATAAGTCGGCGCGGCGCATCCACTCAATACCCTGGCATTGACCCTGTTGGCCGTGGGTGGGATGACGCGGTCACGCGCGCAATGTCGGCGTCGACCGACATCGCTGCGCGCCGTCTGTCCTCAAAGCCGATCCGTCGCGCGATCTAGGCTGACGCTCACGAGACGAAGGCGCTGCGTCGTGCATGACGGCGCACGCGGCCCTCTCCTTCAAACACTCCCGACCCCGCACGACCACCCCAAGGACATCAGCCCGTTGACGACCGCCACCGCCCCCGTTCCCCCCGGCCTTCCCGGCACCCACTCGCCAAGCCCGACGCCGCACCGCTGGCAGTTCATCCGTGCCGGCGGCGTGGATCAGGTGGTGTTCCGCAGCGGCGAGGACATCGCACGCATCGCCGAGCTCGACCAGAAACTGTGGGTCGCACTCGCCTGCCCCACGCGCGGCATCGACTTCGATGCGCGCACGCTCGACCTCATCGACACCGACGGCGACGGCCGCGTGCGACCGCCCGAAGTCATCGCGGCCTGCCGGTGGGCCTGCGAGCGGCTGCGCAGCGCCGACGTGCTGCTCGCGGGCGGCGGCACGCTGTCGCTGGACGACCTCGACGACACGCGCGCGCCGGGCGCCGACCTCGCGAAGGAAGGCCGGCGCATCCTCGACCTGCTCGGCAAGCAGGACACGCACACGCTGACCCTCGCCGACATTGCCGACCGCGGCGAATGGCTGGCCGCGATGCGCTTCAACGGCGACGGTGTGGTCACGCCGGCCACGGCCGGCACCGACGACGCGCTGCACGCCACCATCGAGAAAGCGATGCGCACCCACGGCAGCACGCCCGACCGGCACGAGCAGACGCCCGGCCTCGATCGCGCACGTGCCGAGGCCTTCATGGCCGAAGCGCAAGCGGTCCGCGACTGGCATGCGCAGGGCGACGCAGAGGCGCTGCTCCCGCTGGGCGCACGCACGCTGGCCGCGGCCGAGGCCCTGCGCGCGGTCGCGGCCAAGGTCGACGACTTCTTCGCGCGCTGCCGCGTGGCCGCCTACGACGTGCAGGCGATGGTGGCACTCAACCCCTCGCCCGAAGCCTACGACGCACTCGCGGGACACACCTTCGATGCGAGCGTGCAGCCGGTGGCCGAGTTGCCGCTGGCGCCGGTGACGCCCCATCGCGCATTGCCGCTGGGCGGTGCGAGCCTCAATCCCGCCTGGGCCGAGGCCATGGCCGCGTTCGCGCGCGACGCGGTGGTGCCGTTGCTCGGCGAACGCGACACGCTCGAAGAAGCCCAGTGGCAAGTGCTGCGCGAGCGGCTCGCGCCTTGCGACGCGTGGATCGCCGCGCGCCCTGACAACGCGCTCGCGGGCCTGCCGCGTGAACGCATCGATGCCCTGCTCGCGACACGCGACGCGTTGCTCGCACTCATTGCCGAAGACGAGGCCGCCGAGCACCACAACCGGTTGCTGACCGACCTCGAAAAGCTGCTGCGGCTGCAGCGCGACCTGCGCGTGCTGTTGCACAACTTCGTGTCGTTCAGGGCGTTCTACCGGCGCGAGGGCGCGATCTTCCAGGCGGGCACGCTCTACCTCGACGGGCGCAGCTGCGAGCTCACGGTGCAGGTGCAGGACACCGCGCGGCACGCCGCGCTGGCCGGCCTGGCGAAGACCTGCCTCGCGTACTGCGACTGCACGCGCCAGGGAGAGAAGATGAGCATCGTCGCCGCGTTCACGGCCGGCGACGTCGACTTCCTTTTTGCCGGGCGCAATGGCGTGTTCTACGACCGCCAGGGCCGCGACTGGGACGCCACCGTCACCAAGCTGATCGAGAACCCCACGAGCGTGGCGCAGGCCTTCTTCGCGCCGTACAAGAAGTTCGTGCGGCTGATCGAGGAGCAGGTGGCGAAACGCGCGGCGGCCAGCGAGGCCGGCTCGCAGAGCGCGTTGCAGACGCTGGCCGGACGCGTCGCCACCGCCGACCAACCGACCGACGCAGCGGCCTCGTCAACGAAGACGCCGGCCAAGCCGGGACCGATCCTTCCCACCGCCAGCCGCATCGACGTCGGCACCGTGGCCGCCATCGGCGTGGCGCTGGGCAGCATCAGTGCGGTGCTGGTCGGCATCTTCGGCAAGTTCGTCGACCTGGGGCAATGGATACCGGTGGCGCTCGTCGGCATCGTGATCGCGATCTCGGGACCGAGCATGCTGATCGCGTGGCTGAAGCTGCGCCAGCGCAGCCTGGGTCCGATCCTCGATGCGAGCGGATGGGCCATCAATGGCCGCATGAAGGTCAACGTGCGCCTGGGCGGCATGCTGTCGCAGACGGCGCGCGTGCCACCGGGTGCCCAGCGCATCGCGCCCGATCCGTACCGCCAGCGGCACGGCCTCGCGGGCGCGCTGGCCGTCACCTGCGTGGTCGGCGCGGTGCTGCTGCTGGCGTGGCGCATGGACTGGCTCGACCCTCGGTTGCCGCCGCGGTTGCAGCATGATCGGGCAACTGCAACCACACCGGGCGCGTGAACACATGACCATCGACTGGCACCTCGAACGCTTCGTGGCGGCGCAAGAGCCCGTCTACGCCCAGGTCTGCGCGGAACTCGCGGCGGGACGCAAGCGCACGCACTGGATGTGGTTCGTGTTCCCTCAACTGAAGGCGCTGGGCCGCAGTGCGACCGCGCAGTTCTTCGGCCTCGACGGTGCCGCCGAGGCGACGGCGTACTGGCAGCACGCCGTGCTCGGTGAGCGACTGCGCCACTGCGCGGAACTGGTGCGCGCCCTGCCCGGCCGCGATGCGCACCAGGTCTTCGGCTCGCCGGACGATCTCAAGCTGCGCTCCTGCATGACGCTGTTCGAGATCGTGGCGCCTGAAGCCCCCGTGTTCGGCGACGTGCTCGTGCAGTACTTCAACGGCGCGCGGGACGACGCGACGATCGCACTCGTCCGAGCTGCGTGATCAGAGCCGGCCCTGGCCGTCGCCCGTGCGGTCATGCGCCCAGCGAATGGCTTGCTGCTCGGCGTGGCGCAGCGCCTCGGCCTCGCTGCCGTACGCGACGTTGTCCGTGTCAGGCGGCAAGCGCTGCTCCGCGCCTTCGACGTCACCGCCCCCAGAGGCGCGGCAGAAGGCCACGGGCCTGAAGGTCTGACCGTCCACTCGCTGCGCGGCGCACGAAAACCACCAGCCGAGGTAGCTGAAAGTGAGAAGGCGCTCGCCAACGCCGTCCGCAACTTCCGTCGCGGACGGCGCACTGGGCATAACTAGCGCGTGGCTGTCACCGGTCATGGTGAAAGGCATCCCGAGGTGCCGGCCGGTCAGGCCTTGGCGCTGCGGAATTGATCGCGCAGGCCCTTGATCTGGTCGTGGTTGGCTTGCGCACCGTCGGCCTGGCGCTGCACCAGCATGCGCACCTCGGCCGGCAGGTCGGTCTTGAGGGCCTTGCGGTAACGCGCGAGTGCCGCATCTTCGCCGCGCTCGCATTCCTCAAGCATCGACAGCGGGCTGTTCGCGCCAACCGCGCCCTTCACATGCACCCAGCCGCGATGCACGGCACCGCTGACCGTGCCGCCGTCGTCGGGTTTGCCGCCGAGTTGGCGGATGAGTGCGACGAGTTCGGACGCCGCGCTGGCGCATTGCGAAGCGCGGCTTTCGAACACCGGCTTCAGTTGCGCCGAGTCGACTTCCTTCGCGCAGGCGCGAAAGCCGTACTCGCCGTCGCGCGTGTTCTCCAGAAGGTCGTTCAGAACGTCGATCACCTGATCGTTGGACACCGCGTCCGCGGTGGTTGCCTGGATATCGTTGGCCATGGGTGGTTGCTCCTTGAAGGCCGGTCGCCGAAGCGAGGGCCGGGTTAAGAAAGAAAGACTGCAATGAGCCTTCATGGTCGACACGGTGCGGCAAGCGCCCTGTCGTCTCGACCCGACGACGCGTGTAAGCCGTGTCCGAGGCCACGGCCGCGTGCCGCCATGCGCCGACAGCCTCAGGGGAATTGCGATGCCATGCGAGGCGGGCGTCGGCTGACGCGCCCACGCGCACCGTCGCGGCAGCATCGCCCCGACTGGAGGACACGCGCATGGAGCGACTCTTTGATTCCTTCGCCAACACCGTCGCACGCTGGACGGGCAGCCCGGCGGCCTTCCTGGTCTGCGTGGTCGTCGTCGTGGCCTGGGCAGTCGCGGGGCCGTTCTTCGGCTTTTCGGAAACGTGGCAGCTGGTGATCAACACCGGCACCACCATCGTCACCTTCCTCATGGTGTTCCTGATCCAGAACACGCAGAACCGCGACAGCGTCGCCCTGCAGACCAAGCTCGACGAGCTGATCCGCACCTCCGACGCGGAGGATGACTTCATCGGCATCGAGAAGCTCACGGACAAGGAGCTGATCGCACTGCACGCGCGCTGCGAGGCGGCGGCCAAGCAGAGCCAGGCGACGCTGGCGAAGACGCGGGCCGAACGCAGGCGCCGCGGGCATGACGACATCAACGGGGATCGGGCCGGATAGCGGGAGCAAGATTCCCCCGAGCACGGCGCCAGAATGCAAAAAGCCCAACCTCGGAAGGTCGGGCTTTTTGACTGAATTTGGTGGCCTGGGGCGGAATCGAACCACCGACACGCGGATTTTCAATCTGCGCAAGTCATGATTCCTTTGCATTGATCGACATTGATCCACGCAACTCCTTCATTTTAAATCAATGAGTTATGTTGATTTTCTAGAATTTTCATAAGGATTGATGTTGATCCAGAATGCCCTAAGATGCCTACATGGTGCCTACATGGCACTGTGTAGGCATCTATGACAACGAAACTGACTCTGACCGCTGCTCGGGTAGAAAACCTGCCCTGCGAGCCCGGCAAACAACAAACCATCCATTGGGACTCCAAGACCCCCGGCTTCGGATTGCGGGTCACTGCGGCCGGCGCTCGCTCCTACATCTTCGAGTCCCGCCTGTTCAACAAGACGCTGCGCGTCACGATCGGTGATGCGCGCGCCTGGGAGTTGGGCCGGGCGCGCACGGAAGCCAGCCGCCTCAAGATGCTCGTGAACGAGGGCAAGGACCCCAGGGAAGTGAAGGCCGAGCAGCGCCAAGCCTTGGAGACTCGTCGAGAAGAGGCCGCACGCCAAGACGTGCGCTTTGGTCAAGCGTGGGATGCCTACATCGAAGAGCGCAAGCCATTTTGGAGCGAGCGCCACTTTCGCGATCATGTGCAGCACGCCTCAGAAGGCGGGGTGATTAGGAAGCGAGGAAAAGGCCTCACTCAGGCTGGGCCGCTCGCCGCGCTGCGTGTGCTCCGGCTCCCCGATCTCACGGGTTCGCACATCGCACAATGGCTCACGGCCGAGACCGCCACCCGTCCTACGATGACTGCTCTGTCATTTCGACTGCTGCGAGGCTTCATCCGTTGGGCCAAGGACATGCCGGCCTACAAAGGGCTCATTCCCACCGAAAGTTACCAAACGCGCGGCGTGAAGGACGCCGTCCCGCGCGTGAAGGCAAAGGAGGGTGACTGCCTACAACGCGAGCAGTTGGGCTTCTGGTTCACTAGCGTACGCGAGATTCACAACCCGGTCATCAGCGCGTACCTGCAAGGCCTACTCATCACCGGCGCCCGGCGCGAAGAGTTGGCGGCGCTGCGCTGGGAAGACGTGGACTTCCGCTGGCGCAGCCTGACGCTCAACGACAAAGTGGAAGGTACGGCAGGGCGAACTATCCCGCTCACACCCTATCTGTCCGGCCTGCTGCTCAAGCTCAAACGGTTGAACGAAGTACCGCCGCCCCGGCGACAACTCAAGCGCCTCGAAGCACAAGGCCGCAGCTGGAGCCCGTCACCCTGGGTCTTTCCAAGTCCCACCTCTGCTGATGGCAAACTCGCCGAGCCGCGCAGCGCGCACACCGGAGCCCTCGGGCAAGCGGGCTTACCTCACATTACATTGCACGGCTTGCGCCGATCGTTCGGCACATTATCCGAATGGTGCGAGGCCCCAGCCGGCGTCATCGCCCAAATCCAGGGGCACAAACCCAGTGCAATCGCCGAGAAGCACTACCGCCGCCGCCCATTAGACCTACTGCGCAAATGGCACGATCAAATTGAATCTTGGATGCTGGAACAGGCTGGCATCCCTCTCGACACAGGGTCTCACAAGCAAGCAGCCGGCCCGCACCAATGAAAAGCCCGAGAGCTTGCCACCGCAATCTCCTGTTTGAGCAAGAGGGGGAAGGACGAACGATCCCAAGGGGCACAGCAACGCGCCCGCGTAGCTCTAGCCGTAGGTCGCTAAGGAGCTACTGCCAGCCAAAGTGTTGTTGACGCCGCTCCTCAGATATTGATCAGTCATCCAGACTCTGGAACGGCATCCCCAATCTACTCCTCGTCAGCCATCACCCCAGATTCGAATTTTTCGATGTATTTTTTTATTTTGGCGTTGACTTTTTTGTAATTTCTCTCCACTGCATCTTCGGACGCAGCATAAATTTCGCACGTCACAACTTTCGCATCATCGAGCTTGAAACCATTTCTCTTGTGCAAATCCCAGCAATATAGACCAGCAAGAGCGGCAGCAACTCCGTCTATTCGCTTCACGCCATCTTCACTCATTTCGCCAGCCACTATTTTTTTGAGAGATTTATTGATGAACGAACTGGAAAAAAAATCTGTGCGAGGATGTGCATGGTGCTCCCGAACAAGGGCGAGCTGATAAAGAAACTCATCCATTTGCCGTTCAATATCCAGCAAACTAAAGGCAGAATCGATTTTCACAGAAAGCCACAGTCTGCGCTCACCAATCTCGCTTCCATCGCCGACAATTTCGACACTAGGATGCAAATAGATCGGCTCCCGCACAGCCCGAATAGGCGCAAATTTGCTGAACTCAACATCATCCTTCTTCTTATAATTTCTTGCTACTCGAAGATAGGCGTCAGAGGTCACGAGCAACTCTTTAATATCGTTTCCTCGCAGTAAATCACAGATCCTAAAGTGTTTCGCGGGAGGAAAATCTACATCACCCTCCTTGAGGATTCCCTGCAAATTAATTTCCTTCGTGCATCGATTGAAAATTTCTGCAATTTCCGGACGAAACAACCGCCCATGCCGTCGAACGCGCGGATCACCAATTTGCAACAAATCCCACGCGTAATCGACCAACTCCTCCGCATCGATCTCCTCTTCTTTTGCACCCCAACTCAATAAACAATTTCTGATTCTCTGATCTGCATCTTTCAATTTCACTAAGGCTTCGGGATAATGCGACTCCGAGGCACGAATGGCAAATTCAAGCGGCAATAAATTGCTGACAGCACCAAGCAGGAAACTATAGAGAGAGTTATCTATTTTTCTTTCAGCCATAACAGGGTATTGAAAATAATAGAAAGCGAACAAGCATACCTTCGCTGCGATCGAAGCTTTCGGCTCCCTGTCGCCCTGACAGCGCAGAACAGCGCTCACAGATGACCACAATCGCTGCGTATGCTCCACAAGAAGCGGCGAGCAACCATTCCTTGCCGGTTTGAGTTTGTTGATGAGCAACTGCTTACTACCTCGGCACACTCAACTGCCTCGGTACATCAAGAACGTCCATATCACTACCGATCACCATTCGTGATCATGCCCAAGCGACGCACGCACTACATGCGAGACGACGCTACTGCAGGGCGATGAAGTAGGCCCTTGCGACGCGATAAGCCCACCAAGGGCAGTATCAGCACAAAACTGGGGACTGTGCGACTAACGTCACTGTGGCGCTTCGATTCGAATCTCTGCGACCAGTTTGCGATTCGCCAGATGCTGATGGCGACCTTTGACAGACCCGCTCTGCCTTTCATTTGGAACACAGCGCTGGAAATTGCCGTTCCATCGCTCCACTTCATCAAGGCGGGGGTAACTTCCAGTGCCACCCAAAGGTACCTGGTGAAAGTTGCCATGCTCTTCGAGACTCCTCCCCACTGCAGCACGCACTTCCCTAGCAAAACTAGTGATCTGCGTGGTCATGCAGGGATGTACTTTTTCTGGAGTAAGTAATGCAAGCACAAGTCCTTGCCAGTCAAGCAGAGTTCCAACTCACCACCGACGCGTTTGCTGCGCAGTACCTCGTCGGTCCACAGACCGTTCGCAAACGCCTGAGCCGCCACGGCTCCTACTTCGGCATCAAGCCGCTGCGCCTCCCGAACGGTCGCCTCCTCTGGCCTGCGGATTCAATCAAGGCACTGATCGAGGAGAGCAAGTAATGAGTCAAATGACGCCCAGCATCGAACCCCGGGGCATCGATGCACTGATGAAGTCGCTCGACGCGCTCCCGCCCGCGGGCGAACGAGCCACCGCCACCAAGTTCACCGCGCTGTATCCCAATATTGAGCAAGCACTCACTCGCGGTGTGACGCAGCGTGCTGTTGTGGAAGTACTCGAGCGCGACGGTCTCAAGCTGCACCCAGCGAAATTCAAGAAGCTGCTCGAGGAAGCTCGTGCTCAGCGCAACGAGAACGGTGAAGCCATTCGCTGCTCTGCCTGCGGCGGCATCCAATCGACGTACTCGGCAACGGAAACCCAACTCGAGGAAGGGGGTGAAAAGTGATCACACCCTACGCTATGCATGCGTATCCCGTGGATGCACTCCCTTCCGAGTTGGCACATCTGGTTCGGGAAATCTATTCCAAGGTGCAAGCACCTGAAGCCTTGATCAGCATGTCCGTCATGGCCGCCGTTTCGCTGGCCAGCCAAGGCTTGGTCGATGTGCGCCTGCCTACCGGCCAAATCCGTCCTGTATCGCTCAACTTCATGAACATCGCGGAATCGGGCGAACGCAAAACAGCAGTTGACGGCATCGTGTCGGCGCCAATCTACGCCCATGACGAAGCACGTGCGGTCAAATACAAGGAAGATCTCGCGCGATACATGCGCGAGATGAAGGTGTGGCAGGCGATGGACCAAGTGCTCCAAAGCAAACTCAAGAAAGCCGCGCACGAGGACATTTCGGTCGACGAAGTCAAGCAGCAATTGGAAGAGCACGAAAAGGACAAGCCGATCAAACCTCGTCTGCGGCGACTCGTTCGTCAAGACATGTCTGAGCGAGCGCTCATTGACGCACTCGAGGGTGACGGCGAGTCCGTCGCACATATGTCAGATGAAGGCGAGACAGTCCTCAAGGGCAGTGCGATGGCAACGTTCGGGGTTCGAAACCGTACCTGGGACGGACCCAAGATACTGACGCTCGATCGCGGGCAAGATGTGCACATCGTCGCCCGGAATCCGCGGCTCACCATGAGCGTGATGGTTCAACCGGCCGTGCTTCAGGAGTACCTGCGCCGCCACGGCGCACTCGCTCGCGGTTCAGGATTCTGGGCACGCACGCTCGTAGGCTTTCCGCCTTCCACGCAGGGCTTTCGCTTCGTGTATTGGTACAACGAGCAGTGGATCTATCTCTATGGCTTTCACGATTGGATCACGGGGTGTCTCCAAGAGTACGACCGCCGACTCGATGGAGGTCAGATCGAGCGCGAAGTGCTGGAGTTCTCACCCGACGCTGTAGCGCGCTGGATCGGCTTGGTGAACGAGACGGAAATGATGTTGCGACCGTTTGGTTACTTGAGCGAAATCAAAGATTTCGCATCGAAGGCTGCAGAAATCACGGGGCGTATCGCAGCGCTAATGCACTTCTTCACCAAGCAAAAGGGGCAAATCAGCCTCGACTCGCTAGAACGCGCGATCTCCATCGTTGCCTGGCATGTCGATGAGTTCAAGTCCCTGTTTGGGCATCAAGCCGGTTCGGCGCAAATTCAGTCGGATGCCCAAACGTTGGAGTACTACCTCAAAACGCACTTCTACCAAGGCGGTAGTCTGACGGTTCCTCGCAACGCCGTTCTGCGTGACGGGCCAATCCGTCCCGTTGCTCGTTTTAACGAGGTCCTGGACTACTTGGTCGCTCGTCGCAAAGTGTGGATCGGCGCGGTGGGTCGCCGCCGCTTCATCAACTCCGACGTCAATTTCGGCACGCTCTAAGGTGCTCATGGGCGGCAGCTTTGGCCGCCTCACCCCTAAAAACGGTGCGATTCATGCGATTCGTTGCATGAATCGCACCGTTTTTTTTGTCTTGCTGGCCCCAACGTGCTGCTAGAGGGGTTTCAGGCTCGAGTGGCTCAGGGGTTGGCTCGACCGGCGGCCACACTACCCTCGCGGCCAAAAGAGGCGGAACGGGCTGCGCGCCGAGCGGCCCCGAGGGCAGAGCTCTCCTCTCCGCTGGTACATACCGCTTTTCATAGCGACGCCATGCGCACTCCGCTTAAACCGCATTCACCGTGATGGCGACGGGGACTTGCATCATGCGCGAACGATGCACGCTCAGGAGCGAAGACCACATCACACCAAGCATCACGTTTTCGGAATCGGCTGAGCATCAGCACACAACGCACATCTCGAGCGTGATAACTTTTTATCGATGTGATGCCATATCTATGGCGCTAGATCCGCGATTCCCTAGGCATCTTCGCTTCATCGGGGAACAGAGGTTTCGGATTATTTCTTTATCTCAGCCGAGATTGCCTCTTCTGTCCGAGGCCTGCCACTGCATCGCGATGCTCGACCTCATTCGAGCCGTATCTAGGTTGCCACCAGGCAGTGAGGCCCTCTCACGATGACATCTATTTCCAAATGATCAATTTCACGGCAGCACCATCATCGCACCCACTTTCTCAACCACTGCTGGAAGACAAGCGCGCGTTGTGTATCAGCATGATTTACGACGATATCGTCGAGGGGAAATCATGCCTTCGCACACCGCCTGGCTTCCAGGCGGCCAAGCACATTGAAGACATCACCAGTCTTACCAACGATCTGCTCGCTGAAAACCCCTCTCAGTGCGCTCCAGGCAAGTCCCCCATTCAGCGCTTCGGCCCAGGGCTCGACCGTCGAGTTCAACGTGCGCTATGGTTGACGCCAGCCCAGCTAAGAGAGCACTTCCCCAAGCATCGTCTTCACCCCTACGTCGATCTCTTCATCCAGTGCGCTTTCAAGGAGCGTCTTTTTGACTGGAGGTTCTGGGGCCAGACGCTGAGCCGATCGGAGCGCAACGAATATGCCGCAGCTCGACAGCGAATGCTTGTGGCATTGCGCTCAGGAGCACGTGAGCCAGCCTTTCGCAAGACGGTCAAACTTCATCACGACAAGGTGCGACGCAACCTCGCTTGCACACGGCACTACACCGATGCTCAGTTCCGCCGTCATTCGCGCCTTCTGGTGATTCGAGTTGATTGCATGTTCATCGAAGGATTTTCTCCAGCGCACGACTGGATACAAGCACGCACCTACCGCGAAGCACTGATCAAGTTCCTCAACCGTGATCTACCGAAAGTGATTCAGTCGGACAAGGACCGCGATGCGAAGAAGAAGCCCGGACCGATCGCCGGGTACATCATCGGCACCGAATACGGAATCGAGACAGGTTGGCACTTTCACGTCACGCTGTTCTTGAACGGCAACGTTCATGAGAAAGACGTTGGCATCGCAGCAGCGATCGGCTTGTATTGGATGGAGGAGATCACGAATGGCAATGGTCGCTACCACAACTGCAATCTCGACGCGAAGCAAGGCAAGTACAAAGCGGTAGGCATCGGAATGGTTCACCGACATGACTTGGGCAAGCGTGAGATTCTGAACAGCGTGGTGCTGCGCTATGCCGGGAAGGGTTGCTACTTCGCTGAGGCCCAGACAGGGACAAAAGATCGACTCCTGAACAAGGGTGGATGGCCAAAGGAAAAAGACCCGAGAAAGGGTGGTCGCCCTGAAAATCGGCCACAGATGCAACAAGGGCTCTTGACGCACATGTTCTGCGAGAAGAAGAAGCGATTCTTCCCGATCTGGATGCCGAGTGAACCGCCTCAGCCGCCTGTGAGCCACTAATCTCAAATCTCCAGAAAGCCGTCAAGCAGCGCGATGAACTTTCGCTAGCCCAAGCAGAGCCAGTGCTCAGTCAGAGACTCGAGCAACTTACTGCGCCAATGCTGCTGCCAAGACCATGCAGACAGTTGCACTGCGCACTCCCATTCCTTTGGCAAGACGGTTACCGGTGTGTTCCGTAGCACACTGCCTCGAAGTCCCCCAAATTCGTCGCGCATCGACTGGACGCGCCGCTGGATGAGCTGCGGCCTAGTGCACTTCGAATGATCGACGATGCCAGCCTGAATGCCGATGAGCAATCCCGGGCCAAAGCACTCGACTACGTTGAGCGCCTGTGCAACCCGACGCCGGGCCACTCGACACTCCCCAAAAATAGACCGATCAAGATTCGCCGACAACAGGGAGAAGTGCATCGATTACTCTATCGACTCCGACTCTCCATGCTAGACCAAGTCAAGCCCAATGCCATTTCGGGGAAGAGGAGCGCAACTAGTTCGTCGTATTTGCGTATTCGGTGGTAAATGTCGCGAGGCTCATCAATCCCGCGCCGTGCTCGTTCGCGCCAAGCATCGACCTTCATTTGCTGATCCTCAGGAAAGCGGCGGTTGTAGGCTTTCAGCGCCACTAGAAAGAGGAAGTGGTACCCCCGCGAACGAGCTTGTTGTGTATCGCTCATGATGGCGTTGACAACCTGCCAGAGTGAGGTAAGGCGATATGAAACCGGACTATCGTCCCGAATGGAATAGAGGCGATCAAGAATTCGTATCAGATCGATGTCCTCCCCCATCAACTTCGCGCCCCGGTAATCTCGACGCTCAAGCTCAACGCCCAGCGCGCCCAGGCGACGCTTGGCCTCACCGCGCTCACCGTCGTAGGCGCCCCAATTGAGACCGCCGTCCACATATTTGTGGACGGCTAGAAAGTCTGCCGAAAATTGACGTCCAAGCTGAGCATCACTCGTATCTAGCACCTGTTTCCAAAACCTATTTCGTCGAGCATCAAAAGCGGGGTGATGTACCCAGTAAGACGGAACTCTTCCGTGCTGCAGCAAGCTCTTGAGATGAGTGCGTGTCGTGCTACGAGGCAACTCACTAAGATCAAGCTCCATGCAAGCGACATCTTCCGCACGAATCCGCTCAAGGCGACTTCGATCAATCGCGTGGGTGACGGTCACCTCGATGGCAACCGGGCCGAAGAAATACTCCTCCGGGTCCCCGTACATTTCGGCGAGCAGATCCGGGCGATTCCGCCCAAGTTTTTTCTCAAGACGAACCTCGCGAAGGGGCACTTCGCATCCATCCTGCATGAGGTCAAATGGCGTTACGCCGGCTACATGCATCCAAGCCTCCCAGGGCAATTCGATGTCCGGCGCGACCACGCTCTTCAGCTCGCGAAGCAGTTCCTTCGCTGTCCAGTGCAACAAGGTCTCGCGAGTCGGGGTGAGCCCGATCTCAACCGCTGCCTCTTTCGGTACGGCGTCCAGGGCCTCAATGGCGTCAGCTAAGGCTTGGGCTTGCAGTTGCAATTCAAGCCCGCGCCCGCCTAATTCGGGACCGACCCACTGGCCGCCCAGAACAAGCTGCTGAATTCGAGTGCGCAGTTCCTCTGCGCTCATATTCGCAACTCTGGGATCGTCCGCGGCGATGATGATGGTTGGCAGGCGCTGACCATCTGGAGACAAGTCGACACTGCCCGACAATCGCACCAACACTTGATCACCGTCTGCAAGCGTCAACACCGCAGTCGTCTGATCTTGGATTTCCGCGGCGACTACCCTCACAGATCGCTCCTCAACGAGCCTTTCACAGATGTAGGAGCCCCCATACAGACCTCGGACCGCCCCCGACAGTTTGCGAGCTGGGAGGCGGTCGATGCCAGCCTTGCCCAGCCGATGTAAGAGCGCAGCACGCGCGACCAACAGGCTGCACTTACTGGCGGGTGCGTAGCGCAGGTGGCGAAAATGTGGCGCGCGTATGGACTGGTCGACACCGGCATTTACCGCCTCCAACTGCTCTCCACATCCGTAGCACTCACAGGCGCACTTGAGCCCCGTACGTTCGCGAGGAAGCTCTCCAATGTAGACGAGCCGACCGGTCGCAGACTCCTTGGCCCAAGCCACCATGAGACGTCGACTTGTCGCGACCGATGGATCTTCAGTCAACTCGGCACGCAGATCGGCCGGCAATGTGGAGGGGGCGTCGCCAGTCACTGGATGATCCAAGGCATCGTCTCAATAATGAAGCCGTTGACCGAGTACCAAGTGGTGCATTGGAACCGACGGTCACCATGGCGGCTTGCTGTTCGGTCTGCGACAGTGCGCGGACACCAGCCTTGATTCAACATCTTCTTCACCCCCAATTTAGCCCAATGTATCAGTGTCGTGTCCTTAGGGGATTGCATGCCTTCGCGAAGATCGGCATACTCCTCCTCGCCCCCAGACGCGGCACCCTAATCCGCCATAGGAACGCAGCCCACCCGCGCTGCAGCGTCTTCAAGGTCAAGTACCACCCCATGGAACCTACCGCCATGGGCCGATAGCGGATTTCGGCCTGGCTATAGGAACACCATGCGTAATCCTGCGACCTCTCCCTCGGGCATTTCTCTTGCGTTCGCCCAAGGAATACCGACCTCTTCTGCATTGCGAACACCGCCTTCACCTCGACGCCTCAAGCAAGAGGTGCGGCAGATGCGCAGGCTAGCCCCAGATTTGAGTCAAAACAAGGCCTTGGACTTGGCCGCACAAGCTCGCGGCTGGACAAGCTTCAAGTCTCTCGAGCGGGATTGGAACATCGATCGCGCGAATCACCAGGGCGCGATCGTCACGCTCACCGCGTCTTGGATGGACGTCAAGGATCGACAACGCTATAGCGGGCACTTACATGCCCAGGTCCGACTCTCTGAGCCTTGGGAGAGCTTTGTGCCTTTGGCAGTGCGGCGGTACACGCCCACGCTCGGAAATTTTCTGATTGTGCGCAAGGATCGGAGCCGTCTGGCCAATCCTGAGCCCTATGCATCCTTTGAATCGTGCGCACACAACTTGCGCAAGGCCGCGCATCGACTCGTTTTCATGGATGTCGCCCGCGTATGGCCAGGCCGCCTGACGAATGCCAAGAAGGCGTTTCGTGGTGATCCACACCAGATGTTCAGCAGCATGAGCTACCTAAATCAGGATCACGAAACCCTATGGTGCGATCCGGCAAGTCAAATGCACTTCCTGCTCAACGAACCCTATCAGGTGAACCTGGAAAAGCAAACGCCGGTGCTCCAGGCTCGAGCGATGCTCGTACATACGACCACTGAATGGACAACCTATGCCCCGAGGTTGGGGTCACTCGCTCAGTTGATTGCACCCGAGTTCGAACGGGAAAACTTCGATAGATTAGTGCTTCGCACCAAGAATTTGCCCGCGCGTTTCAGACAGATCCAAATCACAGACGACGCAGGAAGCTTCGTAGACATCTAGCACCTCGGAAACCAACTGTCTGGCCTCTATGACTTCAGCGTGATCGACGGGTGTACCTCAATCCTCACAGCACACTGCGATAGCCCCCTCGAACTCCACGCCGATTCGGACCGAAGGCAGACCGGCTTGTACTGCTCCCCAGCGCGGTTGCTTCGACGGCCATGCGACCCGGCATCGCATTGACACGATGAGAAGCCTCAAGCAGCGAGGCGTTCTTCAGCGATGGGGATGGCGAGCCGCGCGCGACGTCCCACGGCAACAGTTCGCCGATGCGGTTGAGGAAGTGCTCGGCGAGCATCGAGGACCAAGCAGCGGACGGGCCTGCGG